>Ga0315900_10003605_pt1 | contig 22481 bp, 24 predicted proteins | sample LakEriMetagenome_FD_203521 | JGI IMG/M metagenome (GOLD analysis project Ga0315900, IMG submission 203521) | Freshwater fungal communities from buoy surface, Lake Erie, Ohio, United States - Buoy 12 MA114 | ecosystem: Environmental > Aquatic > Freshwater > Lake > Lake biofilm | place: USA: Lake... | reverse complement strand
AACTTTAGAAATAAAGTTTATGACAGCAAAAGAAGAAGATATTCTTACATCAAAAGCACTTATCAAAAAAGGCGTTGTTCTTGATCGCCTTCTTGAAAGTGTTATGATAGATAAGTCTGTTAATGTTGGTGATTTATTGGTCGGAGACAGAAATGCTCTGCTTATAGATGCCAGAATAAGTGGTTTTGGAAGCAAATATATAACAAGCGTTGCTTGTCCTGCTTGCAATACAGTTTCAAAACATACTTTTTTACTTGATGAAAACAAAAAACTAAGTGATGGAACAATACCAGAACATCTTTGCAATAGTGTAAAGCATATTGAAGATAAAATATTTGCTATTACACTACCACAAACAGGTGTAACGGTAAATATTCGTCTTATGACTGGTAATGATGAAAAGGCTGTATTACAAATAAGTGAAGCAAATAAAAATGCTGCTGTTGATAATAGTAATACACAGCAACTCAAGTTGCTTATTGAATCTGCTGAAGGTGAGAAGGATAAAAATCTCATATCTAAGTTTGTTGATATTATGCCAGTTCGTGATTCACGATTCTTGAAAGAAGCATATAAAGCAATAACCCCAAATGTTGATCTAACTCAACACTTTGAATGTAAAGCCTGTGACTACAGTGCGGACATGGAGGTTCCATTCAATTTGGAATTTTTTTGGTCTAAGTGATGAATACATTGAAAGTGTATATGAGATGTTTTTTGCTTTGAAATATCATGGAGGATGGAGTTTCACAGAAGCCTACAACTTACCAATACCAATACGAGACTGGTTTGTCAAGCGTTTGGTGAAGCAAAAGAAAGAAGAAGCAGAGCAAATAGAGAAAGCATCCAGGGGTAAATAAATATTATATCTTGCTACTAAATAATAATGTAGCAAGATATTTTTATTTGGGAAACATTTATAAATGGCTGAAATAGATGATCTAAAAAAGCGCATAGAAGAACTTGAAAAGGAAAAAACTTCAAGAAGAACTTCTGAAGAAGCAAATGCTGTTGCTGAAGCAACTCGTCGTGCGGCCATGAGTGCTGAAGACCTAAGTAAAGCCACAGAAACTGGCGCACAAAATTATAAAAAAATAGATGAAAATATTAAAACTATAGCAAATAATAAAAAAATAATAATCGATTATGAGCAGATAGAAAGTGAACTTGGCGAAGAAAAGCTAAACAGACTAAAAGAAGAGTTTAGAATAAATCAACAAACCTTGTTGCAACTCTTGCAACAACAAAATGGAAGAATAGGCGAAAACGAAGAACTTGATAAAAAAATAGAACATCTTGAAAAAATAACAAGATTACAGGGCAAACAGATACAAGATGCCAATAAAGAAAAAGAAATAAAAGAAAAAACACTTTCAGTTACAAGACAACTTGGAGAAGAACTAAAGAAACAAGTAGAAAATACAGAAAAACATATCATAGAACTTAGCAAGCTAACTGGCGGTTATGAAGGTATGTTTGGCATGGTTTCAGAAGCATCAGCACTTATTGCCGCAAATACTCTTGCGACTGGCATAACCATTGAGCAAGGAAGAAAGGCATTTAGTGCATTAGCAACTGACTTTTTGAATCTTCGTTCATATGGTGCTGATGCAGCGGCAAATATGTCTGTTGTTGCAGCACAAATGGAAAAAGTAGGTATAAGTGGACAAATAGCAGGAAAAACATTTGATAGCCTTGTCAATGCAATGGGCAAAACTCCTGTTCAAGCAGGAAAGATACAAGAAAGTTTTGTTCAAATGGCTGCTAAAAATCGTCTCGCTCTCAACTCAGTAACACAAGCATTTGGCGAAAATTCAAGCCGTTTTGTAGGCTATGGCGAACAAATGACAAAAGTTCTTGATGGACTTGCAGAACAGTCTTTACAAACCGGTATTGCAATAGGAAAACTTGTTGGAATAGCACAAGGTTTTGATACATTTGAAGATGCCAGCAGAAAAGTTGGCAATCTAAATGCGCTTCTTGGTGGAGATTATTTTAATAGTATAGAGTTATTGACTGCTAGCGATGAAGAAAGAATAAAAATTCTAAAAGAAGGCATTGCTGCAAGTGGAATACAATTTGAAAGCATGAATCGTTTAGAAAAAATGGCTATTGCTAACGCTGCTGGTATTAGCGATCTAAACGAAGCATCAAAACTATTTGGTCAAACATCGCTACAAAATACAAAACAACAAGCAGAAGCAGCAGAAGTTCAAAAAACACTTGCCGAACAAGCACAAAGTGCAAGTTTAGCAATGGATAAATTGAGAAGTATGTTCAATGGACTTATTATAGCAATACAACCAATAACAACTGCTCTTATGTTTATGGTTGATATATTGTCCAAAGTTGTTCAAGGAATAAATTCTGTTGCAGAAACTTTCACAGGAAGTAGTAAGGCAGCAGCACTTATAACATCTTCTTTGGTTCTTGTAATATATCGTTTTAGTGTTCTTGGTAGAGTGATTGGTTTTGTTGCCAAGGGTATAATGGGTAGTTTAGTATCTGCTTTTAGTTCTCTTACTGCTTCTGCTCCTGCTGCTGGTGCTTCTGTTGGTGGTGCTATAGAAACAGTAGGTAAGGCGGCGAAATCCGTAACTAAAGAGATACTTTACCTTGGAGGTGCAATATTTTTAATTGGCGCTGGCATAGGTATTGCAGCACTTGGTTTTTCTAAACTTGTTCTTGCCTTCAAAGAACTTGGTAGCGAGCAAGCATCATCCGCAATGTGGTCTATTATTGCAATAATGACTGGATTTACAATAATGGTTGTTTCACTTGCAGCAGTTGCTTATTTTGCCACACCTGCCATAGCCGGATTAGCAGGTGCTTTTTTGGCTCTTGGTGGCGCTGTTGCTCTTATTGGTGCTGGCATAGGTATTGCTGCGGCAGGTATTGGTTATATGGTGGATAATATGGCTGATCTTGTTGATTCTTTTTCTAAACTAAATGCAGATGAAGTAGGTAAGTTTACTTCTCTTTTCTCCGATGAAAATATAAAACAAGTTGAAAAGTTTGCCGAAGCAATAAGCAAACTAAACGATCCATTCAATACTCTCAATAATAACTTGAAGTCTATTGTAACAAATCTTACTACAATGGTTCCCGATATGAGCCTACAAGTATCTGCTACTCCTGTAAGTTTAGCAACTGCTGCAGCAGGTTTAGAATCAGTTACAAATACAACAAACTCTGTAATAAACAATACAAGAAATACTTCAGCACAAACTCTTATACCAGCACAACAAACAACTGCTTTTGTTCCTCTTGTTGTTCAAATAGATAAAAAAACAATAATAGAAATATTAAAAGAAGATGTAAAGAACATTGCTAAAGGTGAAGCACTTGATACTCTTGATGCAGTTGGTGTAACTCAATCAGCATTTTATGCTATAAACAGAGTTTCAAATCCATAAGGCTAAATAAAAATGACAATAAATCCGCCAAATACAAACGATAAAGCAAAAGTTATCATAACTTCCTTGATAACGGGAGAGCCAATATCATTTTTTCCTTATGATTTTGAGTTTGATGATATTTTTAGACCAGAATGGGGAACATATGATGGATTTGGCAGAATGGACCCTGTTATGACATACAAAAGAACTTCCAGAACTGCCACGCTTAGTTTCAATGTTGTTGCTGAAAACTCACAACAAGCACAAATTAATTTTAGTTCTCTTCAAAGACTGATACAAGGTCTTTATCCAAGATATAAGTCTCCAAGTTTTGTTGGTAATACTGGCGATTTGGAAGAAAAGAAGAAACAATTATCAGAAGATTTGTCGGCTATTAATAACATTCGCGTAAATAATATAGACGACCCAATATCGGACTTGATAAATACAACAATAAAACAAGAAATTCAAACAATAGAACAACAAATAACTAACATTAATGCGAATGCCGCAGAACAAAATTCACTTGTAGAAACATTTGGTATAGGTGTTATTGATCGTTCACCATTGTTCAAAATAAGTTTTATGAATCTTCTAAACAGTGACCAATATGTTATAGCAGTAACTAACTTCAAGCACAAAATGAAGTTTGACGCTGCAGATACATCGCTTGATTTAAATGGCAAAGCAATACCTGGTGAGTTTAATATAAGTATGTCATTCACAATACTCCACACATATGTTCCAGGCAAGCAACAAAATTATAACTAACACTTGGTAATAAAAAATGAGTATAAATAGATACAATAATAGAAGAATAAAATACAACCAAAGTGAACTAATACAAAAAATATTAGATATAAAAAATATTGACGGTATTAGACATTATGTTTCACCAACATTAAAAATACCAACTTATTTAGATAGAATAAATATAAAAACTGTTGGCTTGGTGTGGAAAAGAGGAGATCGTCTTTCAAAATATGCTGAAAGATATTATTTAGATCCTCAACTTTGGTGGGTTATAGCAATGTATAATAATAAACCAACAGACGCTCATTTTACAATAGGTGATGTATTTTATATACCCACAGATCTAAACAATCTTTTTCAATTTGCGGAAGTGTGATATATGAGCGAAGAAGATCAAAAGCAATATTATCGTAGAATATCAGATCAAGCAACACTTATTCAAAATATTGATAAGTTGCGAATATCTCAGTTTAATAATACTGTATCGGTAACAGAAACCTATGTAAATCCACCAAATAGTGTTTATGTTACTGGTTTAGAAATATCAAGTGCAGATAAAAAAGAAGTAGATGGTATATCTGTAAACAAACTTTATAACTTCGAAAAATTTATAGAAGAGTATAACAAACTTGGCCCTGCCTCACTTTCTCTTTTGAATCCATATATTGAAATATATAAAATATATGAAGATGGACTTGAAAATGTTATACCTTTTAATAACTTTTTTCCCAAATCAGCATTAGACGCTATTACATCTGGAAAATCAGACCGTGGCTATCAAGCAAATATACAAAGTGTAAAAATAGCTTCACAAGGTAAAGATACAGCTACAGCATTTATTTATACAGTTCAAATGAACTTTATTTTTGATTCAGTTCAAACTCTTTTCAATGATAACTCTCGCTATATAGAACTTTTCAACCCTCCTAAAAAACTGAAATATAAAAGAGGCGATGGAGATCAAAAGTATTATCAAATAAAATTGAAGTTTGGCTGGAAAATAGACCCCCCAGAACAAATACTGAATAACAACTTGAACCCAGTTTCTGTTAAAGAATTTGCCAATTCATCTGGCAGTGAAATATTTTTGAACTATATAAAACATAATATTGGTATAAATGAAGATGGTTCTGTAACGCTAATGGTTGAATACGTTGGTTCTCTTGAAATGGAAGCAAGAAACCCAAATAAATTTTCAGTATTGTCCGATGAATCAATAGAAAATCTAAAAGAAATACAAGAAAAAATAGATCTTATTAGTGAGTCATTAAAAGATAAAGGTCTAAAACACGAACCTGTATATAAAGATGATGGTTCAATTGAAAAAGTAAAAATACTTGATAATGACGGAAAAGAAATAGAAAAACCAAGAAGCGAAGCAACAGAACTTGAAAGATTGTATGCAGATAAAAAAAAGAATGAAGGAAATAATGAAAAAAACTTCAAAGAAGGTATAATAAACAATATATTAAAACAATTTGGCAGCGATTTACAGCAAGGACTAAACTATGCAGGTAAATTTCCAGTTTTTTTAATAAATGAAAATATATATCTTCAAAAAAGACAATTACTTGAATCAAGTGGAGTTGGTCCACTAGAAGCCAGCAATAAACAACAACAAATAATAAAACTTGAAAATATAGAGTCTAATACAAAACTTGATACAGGTTTTACTTTTGATAAATTCTCTGAAAATATTGACACAAAAAACTACCTAAACAAACTTGAATTTCCCGAATCGGCTACCACAATAGCAGGAAATTTGCTTGGTGGAGAAAAAGTTGGCTTACGGTCTGATCAAAAATATTATAGAATACCATTTTTTACATTTCGTAACTTATTAAAGTCACTTCAAGCCTTATATGGTAAAGATAATAAAGAAAGTGAATTTATTATACTTGGAACTGAAATATTTATTTCCAGTTTCAAAACAGGTGAACTAATAGACCCAAAAACTCTTAGTGAAAATTCTGAATATAAAATCATGATTGATAATGGTCTTAGCCTTGGTAAAGGTAATGTGGCACTTATAGAAAGTAAACTCAAACAAATAAACATTTTAGATATTCCAATAGCACTTTCAACATTTAAATATTGGTTCAACAAAAACATAAGTTCTCAAAACTTGACACAAATGAGTTTGATGACATTTTTGAATCTTTGCATAAATGAACTTCTTGTAGCGTGTGTAAACCCAGTAAACAATGAATATGTTCCAAAGCAAAATATAACTTTTAAAATATCAATGGATAAAATATCAATTGATAAAAATAGTCCTTTATTAGCAAAAATAAAAGATAATCAAAATTCTTATAAAAACATATCTTTGGGAGGTGGTGAAACACTTGTTAGCACAGAACAAACAACCAAGCAAAGCGATATTATAAAGAAAAATATTATACTATTTTATGCCGCTCCAAAACATAATACAAGAGTTAGCAATATAGCAAAAGACATTAAAGATGGTATACCTCATTTCTTTTATGGACAAAATAAAGGGATTGTAAACAAGATAAACTTTCGTGAAGAAAATATACCATTTTTCAAAGAAGCAAATATTCAATCACAAGTTGATAGAAAACCATGGCGACCAGGTGTGTTTCTTAGAGGAAAATACAATGTAACAATAGAAACTCTTGGAACTGTAAACTTTCGTGTTGGTAGTATGATATATGTTTCTCCTTCCTTTCCCGGAGTTCTAAATACGGCAGAGCCAATACAATATGGTATTGGTGGTTATTTTATCATAGTATCAATAAGTACACAAATAGAGTCAGGTAAATATATAACAACACTTGAAGCAAACTGGGTTGCAACAGGAACTGGAGAATATACCGATCTAAGTCACCTACCTTTCAAAGTTGTCACACTTCCAAAACCACTAGCAGATATACAAGCAGAACAAGAAGCGGCGAAAATAAGCACTCCACAATCTATGGAGAAAACTGAATCAAAAAATGCTGAAAGCCCTAGTGTTAGACGGGGTTCAATATGAAAATAAAAAACACAGACAACAAATACCTAAAAAGTATAAACGACACAGCAACGCAGACAAAATATTTCTCAGATGATCCGTTGCATTCCATAATACCGCAAGCAAACAACAAGTCAAATGCTTTGTCTATGTATTTGAATAGACTAAACTATGAAATACAGTTTGATCGTGTTTTGCCAGTAATGTCACTCAAACCAGAAAACTTCAAAGACTTTATATATACAGATCAGCTATATGGTAAAATAAATACAAATAGTGATATTATCAATATAAACGAACAAGAACTGAAGTCTTTATCTGCAAAACAAACACTTAGCCTTGTTGCTCCTGCAGCCGATGCTTTCAACGAACTTTTCGTAAGGCACAAAAATCTGCTTGACAAGCAAGTTATAGATAGTAAAAGTGTGTTTGCTGACATAACCCCTCAAAAAGCTTTTATATCACCTAACTTGCAACATAATGAATATCTAAATGTTTATTTTAATAACTTTTATAACTTTATAAACGAAAACGATCTAAATAAAAAAATAACTGATTTTCATAGTTTTATAAAGTATTTTATAGTCTTTTATAATACAAGAGAAAGAATAATAAACAGAACTACATTTATAAAAACTAAAATGTGTAGTCCTCTCACTACTGGACTTGTTGTAGAAATAGCAGATCACAAACATGGCGACGATAGAGAAGTTTACACAAAATATATTCAAGATCCTTCTTTCCCAATATTTGACACCCTCACAAAGCAATATGGGTTTGTAATGGATAAACACTCTCCATGGAGACTTGTATTTGACATTGCCGGCGCTAATGCACAACCTTATTTGGTTAGATACAATATATCAAGCACAGAAGAGTATTTCAATCAGTTTTATTATTACACTGACTATTTCAACTATGAAAACTTAAAAATAAACTTACTAAACTTGTATAACTTTATTGTAAAAGAAAAGCCAATATTTAGAGATGTAAAAACAAAGTCAGTAAATGGTAAAGTGTGTATAAGTAAAGTTTTTATAGAAAGAAACTTTATTATATATGACGATCTGTTCCAAAATATATCAGAAGAAGATATGCTAAAAATATATGCATACACTATTTGTTGTGAAAATAACATGATCTCAACACAAACTCAGTTTGAAACACTGTTTGCTGAAATGATGACAATAAAAAGATATTTCAATGATTTTGAAGCATTTGATTTTCTAAATAAACAAAGAAAAGAACTCAGTCAAACAGGAACAAACACTTTCACAAAGAACTTTTTCTGATCTTGACTTCTTCCACAGATCGCGATAGGTTTGTGGCACTATGACTTTTTTGACCCTTGATGATAAAGAAGAATGCGTTGGCTACTACCATGATGGAAAACTGGTGTTTGGTGAACCGATACCACAGCACTTGGATAAAACTTGGAAGTATCACACTTATCTAAAAAATAAAAACATCAAATGCGCCAACATCTTTGTCGCCGGCAAAGAATACGATGAAGTATGTCCAGAACATCTCCAAGAAGAATGGAAGGCTCTAAACACAAAAGCAAAAGCATTTATTCGTAGTTTTATTGAATCAAAAGTTTCACTAAAACAAAACTGCTTTTTTGATCTTGTTCCGCAAAAGTTTTTAGCAGATTATTGTGAAATAAAGTGTCAAATATCAAACTGGGTATTTGAAAACATCCCAGAACCACAAGATTACCAGTTCAAACTGGAGCTTGAAATGTTGATCACTGAAATGCGAAAGCAAAAAATAAGTTTTGATGAAGAAGAAATAAAAAACAACTTACATGATATAAAAACAAAAGAGTTTTATCAAACTTACGGTCAAAAAGACAACTATATCAATTATAACCAGTTTTCTTCAAAGACTGGCCGGCTAACAACAGAAGAAAAAAGTTTTCCTATTCTAAATCTATCAAAAAATTTGAGATCATATATCAAAGCAGATAATGACTTTTTGTTAGATATTGATTATAACGCTGCCGAGGTGCGTGTATTTCTCGCATTAGGCGGCGCAAAACAGCCCACAAGCGACATTCATGAGTGGAACATGGATAAGTTTGGGTACAGCACCAGAACGCTTGCTAAAAACGATTTTATCTCTTGGTTATATGGCAAGAAAAACGATAGAGAAGCAGAGTTTCGTAAATATTATAACGCAGACAAAATAAAAAGCAAATATTGGGATGGTAATAGCGTTACAAATTATTATGGCAGAAACATACAGGCAGATGATTTCCATGCAATAAATTATATGGTTCAAAGCACAACAGCAGATATGGCGTTACGACAAGTGTTGAAGATAAATGAAATATTAAAAGGCTATGAATCAAAAATAAAAATGGTTATACATGACAATATTGTTATTGATATGAAAAAAGAAGAAAAACACCTAATAAAAAGTATTGTTGATACTTACAATAATACAGACTTTGGTAAGTTCAAGTCTTCTATAAGAATAGGTAAAAATCTTGGAAATATGAGGAATATACTATGATATCTGTTGTAGGTATTGGTGAGTTTTGTTCTAAGCTTGCCAATGGTTTGTCAAAATATAGCCAATATAATGTTTATACAGTAGCAGATAGCAAACTATCAACAAACTGTCTTGTAGTGAAGTCACTTGACAACGCAGAACAATATGAAAAGGAATATTCCGAGTTTGCTTGGAGTTCTCTTGTAAAAGACAGTAATACTGAAATATCGGTAATAGTGGATGGATCGGAAGCAGTAAGTGGAGTTGTTCTTGCTCTTTTAGAAAAGTTTAGAGATAGAAAAATAAATGTTTATTATGTCAAGTCAGATCTTGAACTGATGGGAAACATAGAAAAACTACAGCATAAAGTGTGTTTTGGTATACTACAAGAATATGCCCGTTCTGGTTTGTTTGAAAACTTTATTTTATTTGATAAAACAAAACTGGAAAATATGTTGAATAATGTCAGTATTTTAGAAATAGAAGAAGAAACAGCAACTCTTATGAATTCAACATTACATTATGTAAATGTTTATAGTAACTTGAAGCCAATGATGTCAAACAATGTATCAATGAGTGATATAACAAGAATACAAACCATTGGACTATCAGAAATAGGCTCTCTTGATATCAACTGGTTTTATGATCTGGAAAATATAGAAGAAGTTATATATTATTTCGCTATAAACTCTGATACTCTCAAAAAAGAAAAAAAACTGCTACAAACAATAAAAAATCAAGTAAAAGAAAAACAAAAAGAAAACAACATAAAAGTCAGTTTTAGTATTTTTGAAACAAAATACAGCCAAAACTTTGTATATTGTGTAGGAAAAACAAAACATATCCAGCAGCAGCAGACGGCTTGACAGGTGATCTGATCGGTGCTATGATGCCTCACCATCACCGAACAACCGCTGGTTGCAGGTGCTCTAACAAAGGAAACAAAATGTCAAAAGTAACAGTAAATCGTCGTGGTCCCGTAGGAAATGCTGGTCGCGTAACACTTTCTCATCTTCGTGCTGGTGAGACTTTCCGTTTTCCACGTTCAGCCCCAGGAACCGTATATCAACTACTGACTATCTCAAACCGTTCTGTTGACGAGGGATTTGAGGGAGTAGATGCTTTTATGTTTGCTAATGTTGCTACCGGACAAGTCTATGTAGCAGAGGATAGCCGAACTGTTGTTCCAGTTGACTGTTCTCTAACTGTTCGTGAGCGTGTAAATGTTGAACCAACCCGCTCATCACGTTCAAACCGTTCTTCATCTGCTCGCTCAACTCGTTCTTCAACTACTCGTTCAAGCCGTTCATCAACCACTGTTCGTGCTACAAAGCGTCGCTCACGTCGTTGATAAAAAATACATAGGTATTGGGCCGAGAAATCGGCCCTTTACTTTTTTATGAGACAGTGATAAAGTAGAAACAGTCAATATTGAAAGTTATTAGATAATCTTATTGACAACATGATTGGCTTTGTTTGTGCCAACATTTACGGTCTTCTCAACAATAAGTTGATGAGCCACAAGGAGTAAGTAAAATGGGTATTGATATTCGCGCTATGCAAAAAAAACTTGAAAAACTCAACAACAAGGGTAAGTCAAGTTCAGAGTCTGCTTTCTGGAAGCCAGATGATGGTATTCACGAAGTTCGTGTTCTACCAACACCAGATGGTGATCCATTCAAGGAGTTTTGGTTTCATTATAATGTTGGAAACCAAAGTGTAATGTGTCCAAAGCGTAACTTTGGAGAGGATTGTGCTGTTTGTGAGTTCGCCACAAAGTTGTTCAAGAGTGGTGAGCCAGATAGTGTTGCTGCAGCAAAAGAACTTTTTGTTCGTCAGCGTTTTCTATCTCCTATCCTTGTTCGTGGAAGTGAAAAGGATGGAGTAAAAGTTTGGTCCTACTCAAAGACTGTATATGAAGAACTACTAAAAACAGTTCTTGATCCAGACTTTGGAGATATTACAGATCCAGAAAATGGTTTTGATCTAAAAGTAGATAAGGGCAAGAAAAATGGTGCTCGTTATTCAACCATGACAGTAAAACCCAAGCCAAAGTCAACACAAATGTGCAAGGGTCTTGGTAGTCAAGAGTGCAAAGAACTACTTGATAGTGTTCCTGATCTATCAGCTATCTTTACACGAATGTCTCCACAGGAAGTTCAAGCAGCACTTGACAAACATCTGGCAGAACCAGATGAAACAAGTGTTGGTGTAGAAAAAGGTGGTGGCGTTGAAAATGCTGTTGACGCCGCTCTACGCGAGCTTGATCTTTGATACAGTTTAGTGCTTGACATGGGCGACCAAAGAGGGTAAAATCTCTTTGGTCGTCTTCTATTTGCAGCATAACTATTTCAAGGAGAAAAAAACAACATGGCAAAACTAAAAGAAGTAAAAGCGGGAAAAGTAGATGTAGCCGAACTACGAAAAGCACTAAACAGCAAACTAAAAGGTGCTGTTTATGATCTGCGTGAACAAAATCCAACAGATGTAAAAGATTGGATCTCAACTGGTTCAACATGGCTTGATGGTATTGTTTGCAAGGGTAAAATGGCTGGTATACCAGTTGGAAAAATAATAGAAATAGCCGGCATACAAGCAACAGGAAAAAGTTTTCTTGCTGCACAAATAGCAGGCAACTCACAAAAACTTGGCATTACACCGGTTTATTTTGATGCTGAAAGTGCGCTAAACAGCGACTTCCTGACAAAAGCAGGATGTGATCTTGAAAGCTTGATATATATTCAGCCAACTGACCTTGAAAGTGTTTTTGAAACAATGGAAACACTTATGGGTTCAAGTGATCAAAGATTTCTTTTTATCATTGATTCGCTTGCGGCAACACCAACAAAAGTTGATATTGAAGGAACATTCAATCCAAATGAGCGTATTGGCGTAAAAGCAGCACTACTTGCAAAAGCATTTCAAAAAATAACAACACCACTTGCTCAACGAGAATGCACACTTATTATACTAAACCAACTAAAAGTAAACATCAAAGCAACAAGTGAAGCCCCGATGGGTGGCAAATATCTAACAGATAGTCAAAAATACAATACACCAGGCGGTAGTTCACCAGACTTTTTTACAAGTTTGCGTATATGGCTTACCAAGTCATTTGCCAAAGATAGCATGGTTTATGATGATAAAGGCTATCAAATAGGTTCATTTGTAAAAGCAAGAATAGAAAAAAGCCGTTTTGGAACGCAAAATCGTGTTGCCGAGTTCAAAATATTGTGGGGAGATCAAGTTGGTGTTCTAAATGAAGAAAGTGTTCTTGAAGCAATCAAGGGCAAAACAGAACATCTTGAAACAGGAACTTGGAATAAACTAACTTATGCCGATGGAACAGTAGAAAAGTGGCAGGGTTTGGAAGAAGGTTTTGTAGAACTAATGAGAACAAATGAAAAGTTCCATAATCGTGTTATGGAAATATTTGATTATGAAGTTATTCAGAAGTTTGATAAGAAATTGGGAGATGCCAAGGATTTCCTAAATGATGGCAAAGGCGAAGACGTTCAACATTGACTATTTAGTTTTTGTAGGGAGAAAACACATGAAACTTACAAAAGAAAAACTAAAACAGATAATCAAAGAAGAGCTTGAAGATGTTCTAAAAGAACAAAAAGAAAGCTCTAAAGCTAAATAACCAAAGAACCCGCAGAAATGCGGGTTTCTTCTTTATAAGAACACGCGCTCGCTGCTTGACACCGCACCGATCCGCTGCTATAATCAGGGCAACCAACATAGGAGCCTGATACCATGAAGTATCTTGATTTTGTAGTACCTCGCTGAAGATATTGCATCACAGTTTCGTGATGATACTCTACAGCATCAAGTTGTTGCCCTTGCTGTCAAGGGTGGCAAGATTATCAACTTTGGCGTCAATAAGCGCCGTTACAGTCGCGGAAAGAGTGTTTTCAAGTGTTCAATGCACGCTGAAATTGATCTTTTGAGCAAGATGGAAGAACGAGCGAGAGGAAGCAAGATTTATATCTATCGTTTCAACAATACAACTTCTCCTATTGCTCGCGAGAACAAGAATGGCAAGCCTTGTCCGCTCTGCCAACACGCACTGAAGAACGCTGGTGTTTCAAGGGTTATTTATATTGATGACGATGGTGAGATGAACACAATGAAGAATCGTGATATGATCGGTCTTGTTGGACAGCCAAGCAATATCACCAACCATTTCCTTGAAAGGTTTGGAGATCAACATCACGGTAAGTTTTTGGTAAATCAGTTTATTGTTGCATAAAGGAAAATATGAAAAGCAACTTCAATAAAGAAACAAGTGAAGGTGTTTATTCTTGGACCAGCGAAGAAGTATTTGAAGCACTTTCTATGTGGTGTTCTGTAAGGGGCATCAATCTAAAAGATAAACAGCGTATTGCTTTTGACTGTTCTGGCGATCCAAGTTTTGTAGTAGAACTTGTATTCAATGGAAAAGTAAGCAAATAAAGGTTATTACTGGAAATATAAGGAGGAATAAACATGCCTTGGGAAAAAAAGAACAGGCCACGAAAAGGACGACGAAAAATCGGTTCCGCTAAACGTAAAGCCCGCAAGAAGAACAAAAAGCAGAAATGAAAACTTAGTTATAGCAAACACACTTTTTATGTGTTATGATACCCCACTGCAAAGTGGGGTTTTCTTTTATGGGTAAAAAAATGAGCAAAATACTTGTTATAGACTTTCTAAATCTTTTTATCAGGTCTTATGTTGTAAATCCATCTATCTCCAAACAAGGAGAACCTATAGGTGGAATAGTTGGTGTTTTCAAGTCGCTACAAAAGCTTTGTAGAGAAACAAAACCAGACAAGATCATATTTTGTCACGATGGTCCCGGTGGAAGTAGAAAGAAAAAAGCCCTACACAAAGATTATAAAGAAGGTAGAAACCCACTGCGACTGAATAGAAATATAAAAGTCTTGGACGAAAAACAAGAGTTTGAGAACCGTATTTGGCAGCAACTAAAAACATTTGACTATCTAAATCTTTGTCCTGTTATCCAACTAATGGAAGAAAATGTTGAAGCAGACGATCTTATTTCTTATATTGTTCAGCATGAAGAATATACAGATAGTGTAAAAATGATTGTATCCAGTGATAAAGACTTTATCCAGTTGCTGGACGATAAAACCATTCTTATCCGCCCAGTTCAAGATGAGATATTGAATAAAAATCGTGTTATAGAGGAATACAAAATACACCCAAACAACTTTGCTATTGCTCGTGCTATAGCAGGTGACAAAAGTGACAATCTTGAAGGAGTTAGAGGAGTTGGGCTAATAAGTTTGTCAAAAAAGTTTCCCATTCTTGCCGAAGAAGCAAAATATACTGTTGATGATATATTTGAAAAATGTGAAACAAACAAGGAAGATGGAAAAATATATAGCAATATACTTGATGAAAAGCAAAAAGTATATCTAAACTATCAAATAATGCAACTGCGACAACCAAATATGTCATTGCAAGCACAACAAAAAACAGATTATACATTAGAAAACTTCATTCCAGAGTTCAATAAAACAGACTTCCTAAAGTCTTCTATTGTTGATGGTTTTGCTGATTTGAAGCTCAACGACCTATTTACTACTTTCAACAGAATCATCAGTGATTCAAAGAACGGCTCTTGACCTCCATAGTAAGATCCGCTATGCTGGCAAGCCTGCGAGGAAATAATGGCCAATAAAAATGAACCTTCACTTGGAAGTTTTGGAAAAGACTTTCAAGAAAAGTTAGTTTATATCATTTTAGAAGATAATGTATTTGCAGCACAAATAAGTGAAGTGCTTGATACAAGCTTCTTTGAACTAAAATACCTACAAGTATTTATTGATATTGTTTTCAAGTATAAAGACAGTTATAACTGCTTTCCAAGCAACTCAACTATTGAAACAATGCTACGAACAGAACTGGAAAAGCAAAATCCAGTAACCCAAAAGCAAGTTCGTGACTTTTTTGCTCGTATTCTTGCGGGAACAATAGAAGATATTGATGACGAATATGTAAAAGATAAAAGTCTTGATTTTTGTAAAAAACAAAAACTAAAAGAAGCCATGTTGAAAAGTGTTTCACTCATGGAAAACTCTTCTTTTGATGAAGTTTCTAAAATAATCAATGGTGCTCTAAAACTTGGCCTTGATAATGAACATGGCTATGACTTTCTAAAACATTTTGAAGAGCGATATAAAATAAAAGCACGAGATCCTGTTTCAACTGGATGGGATGTTGTTGACAACCTTATTCAAGGTGGTCATGGCAAAGGTGAACTTGGTGTTGTTGTTGCTCCAACAGGTGCAGGAAAAAGCATGGCTCTGGTTCATCTTGGTGCTCAAGCAATGAAGCAAGGTAAAAATGTTGTTTATTACACATTAGAACTTGGAGACACGGTTATTGGTCGTCGTTTTGACAGTTGCTTGACTGGTTTTCCTCTAAAAAATCTAAATATGGCAAAAGAAGAAGTATTGGAATCGGTAAGACAAGTTCCAGGTAAACTTATTATCAAAGAGTATCCAACAAAAACTGCTTCTACTGAAACCATTAGAAATCATCTAAAAAAACTGGAACAGCGAGACTTCAAGGTTGATATGATAATAGTTGATTATGGTGATCTACTAAAGCCAGTTTCAGCACAGAGAGAAAAACGAAACGAACTTGAAGGTATTTACGAAGAGTTGCGAGGTATTGCAGCAGAAATGAAATGTCCACTTTGGACTGCTTCACAAACAAATAGATCTGGTCTAAATGCCGAAGTTGTAACAATGGAAAGTATCAGTGAAGCATTCAATAAATGTTTCGTTGCTGATTTTATTTTTTCTCTTTCCCGAACAGCAGCACACAAGCAAAACAATACCGGCAGAATATTTATAGCAAAGAATAGAAATGGACCAGATGGCGTAATACTTCCTATATTTATGGATACTTCTAATATCTCTATAAAAGTATTGGAACCAACAAACGAAACAATAGAAGACATAAATAAAAACTCTGCTGCAGAGCAGTCAAAGAAATTGAAAGAAAAATACGCTAAACATAGAAAAGAACAAAAAGAAATGGCAAAGGGAGAATGAAAATGAGCGAGATAAAAATAGATTACAGTAGAGATGAACTGTTTGATGAACTTGGTCGCAAAAGACTAAAAGAGTCTTATATGACTGATAAAGAAAACTCGCCACAAGAGCGTTTTGCTTTTGTATCGCAACAGTTCTCTTCAAATACAGAACACGCACAGCGATTATATGACTATTCATCAAAGCATTGGTTGAGTTATTCAACTCCAATCCTTTCTTATGGCCGTTCAAAAAAGGGACTTCCGATCTCTTGTTTCCTAAACTACATGACTGATTCGGCAGAAGGTCTTGTTGATACATTGAGCGAAACAAACTGGCTTTCAATGCTCGGTGGTGGTGTAGGTGTGCATGTTCAAATCCGTTCTGCTGGTGATAAATCAACAGGCATTATGCCTCATATGAAAATCTATGATGCTTCTTCGCTTGCTTATCGTCAAGGTAAGACTCGTCGTGGTTCATACGCTGCTTATCTTGATATCAACCATCCAGACATTATTCAGTTTTTAGAAATACGAAAACCAACAGGAGATCAAAATCTCCGTTGTCTAAATCTGCATCACGGAATCAATATCACTGATGATTTTATGAATATTATTGAAAAGTGCATGTTAGATCCAAATGCTGATGATACTTGGGAACTAAAAGACCCAAATAGCAATGTTGTAAAAGAAAAAGTCTCAGCAAAAGAGCTATGGCAGCGCATACTTGAAATGCGTATGCAAACTGGTGAGCCATATCTTTGCTTTATTGATACGGCAAACAAAGCACTACCAGAATGGCTAAAAAAAGAAGAACTAAAAATACATGGTAGTAATCTTTGTAGTGAGATCTTTTTGCCAACAAGCAAAGACAGAACAGCAGTTTGTTGTCTATCGTCACTAAATTTGGAATATTATGACGAATGGAAAGATGATTCTGTTTTTATCAGCGATGTTGCTGAAATGTTAGATAATGTTTTGGAGCAGTTTATTGAAAATGCGCCTGATACTATTAGCAGAGCGAAATATTCTGCTATGCGAGAAAGATCAATCGGCCTTGGCACTCTTGGCTTTCATGCTTATTTACAAAAAAAGCATATTCCATTTGAAAGTGCTCTTGCAAAATCTGCTAATATGAAAATATTCAAGAATATTCGCTCCAAAATGGATGAAGCAAATGTTAGACTTGCCAACGAAAGAGGAGCGTGTCCTGATGCTAAAAAGCATGATGTCAATGTTCGCTTTTCACATATGCTTGCAATAGCGCCAAATGCTTCTACTTCACTTATTATGGGCAATACTTCTCCAAGCATTGAACCATATCGTGCAAATGTATTCCGTCAAGACACACTTTCAGGAGCACATGTATACAAAAATCGTTTCCTTGAAAAAATACTGGAAAAGAAATGTGAAGAACTAAAACTTGACATAAACGAAGTTTGGTCTTCTATCATTTCAAATGATGGTTCCGTTCAGCATTTAGAATGGCTTGATGACTATACAAAAGATGTATATAAAACAGCGCCAGAACTTGATCAAAGATGGATTATTGAGCTTGCCAGTGATCGTCAAGAATTTGTTGATCAAGGTCAAAGTGTAAATATCTTTTTTAGACCAGATGTAAATATTCGGTATCTACATGCGGTTCATTTTCAGGCTTGGAAACAAGGTTTGAAGTCGCTATACTACTGTCGCAGTGACAAACTACGCAAAGCAGATCGCGTTGGTCAAAAAGTTGAGCGTAAAAAGATTGAAGATGAAATAGATATGAAAAAGCTCGCCGAAGGTGATGAATGTCTTGCTTGCACTTGAATGGAGAAAACAATGACAAAGAAAAAACTAAAAATAACTGACGAAAGACAATATTTCAAACCTTTCAACTATCCCTGGGCCTTTGATGCTTTCAAAGAAAGTGAACAAATGCATTGGTTATGGCAAGAAGTTCCTATGCTTGAGGATGTAAAAGATTGGAAAAATACGCTTACAGAAAAAGAAAAGCATTTTCTAACTCATATTTTTCGCTTCTTTACTCAAGCAGATGTTGATGTGGCTGGAGGATATGTAAAAAACTATCTTCCTCATTTTCCACAACCAGAAGTTCGTATGATGTTGAGTTCTTTTGCTGCTCGCGAAGCAATACATGTTGCTGCATATTCTCACCTTATTGAAACAATAGGTATGCCAGAGGCAACATACAATGAGTTTCTTCAATATGAAGCAATGAAAGAAAAACATGAATATTTTACAAAGTTTGCCGAAAAAGATGCAAATAGTATTGCTCAACAAATAGCAGCATTTTCAGCATTTACAGAAGGAATGCAGCTTTTTAGTTCGTTTGTTATGTTGTTGAACTTTGCTCGTAACGGTAAGATGAAAGGCATGGGTCAAATTATTGCTTGGAGCATTGCAGACGAAACACTTCATGCTGAAAGTATGATAAAACTATTTCGTGAGTTTATCGGAGAAAATAAGCATATATGGAACGATGAACTAAAAAGCGAAATATACACGATTGCAACAAAAATGGTTGAACTTGAAGATAAGTTTGTTGATCTTGCTTTTGATGTTGGAGAAATGGAAAACTTGACAAAAGATGAAGTAAAGCAATATATTCGTTATATTGCAGATCGCAGACTTATAAGTCTTGGCATGAAAGGTATTTTCAAAGTAAAGAAAAATCCCCTAAGTTGGGTTGATGGAATGCTGGGTGTTACTCACAGTAACTTCTTTGAACAAAAAGTAACAGACTATGCCAAAGGTGCTCTTACTGGTGATTGGTCGTCTGTTTGGGCACAAGAATAGATAACCGCAGGCATCGCTTGACAGCGTCTGAAAACATGCTAAACTTGGAAGCGTCCCTTGATCGGGGCGCTTTCTACTGGAGAAAATATGACTGATCTAAAAACTCTTGAACAAAATGATAAGAAACTAACTCGTGAAGAACATATTATCAACTATCTAAAAGCACTAAACACTATTGAACAGGCTATTGAACCATATCGTGAGCACAAGTTGGCTCTCAAAAAGCATTATGCTGATAGTAGTTTTCTTTCCCGCGAAGATCAAAGCAGGCTTCTAAAAGCATATCGTATGGCTCAAAAAGGTGAGGAACTTGAAGATTTTGAGGAGTTCCTAAACATTATTAAGAGCAAGATGAAAGTAGGTGTTTGATATGAAACTTGAACCAAGGAATAAGCATCTTCTTTTGGAAGTTGTAAAAAACGATTCAAAAGAAGAAAAAGTAAGTGAGTTTTTTGGTGCATCTGCTAAAAAACCAGACAACTTGACATATCGTGTTGTTGACAAGTCTGATGATTGTGCCATATCAGTTCATGTAGGCCAACTTGTTGTTATTGAAGGTAACATGGTTCATGAAAGCAAAATTGGAGAACTTACTTTTTTGACATGTAAAGAAAACTTTGTTATTGGTGTTCTAAAAGACTGAACTTAGAGGTGGAATATGGGCTTGTATGATGAAGTCAAAATAAACTTCTTGTTTGAAGAAAAATATAAACATTTACAAGACCTCTTATTCCAAACAAAAAGTTTATTTTGTGGTCTTGATGAATATCTCATAGACGAAACAGGCCAACTATGGCTTCAAGAAGCTACTTGGGAAACAGTCCCAGAAGAAAAAAGACCATACTACAACTCTCCAGAGTGGGAAAAGCCTCTTGGAAAGATTATTGGAAGCCTTGATATAAAAAAAGGAGAACCAATAAAGCACAGTCATACTGGCGAGGTAAGGATGCACTATTATGATAAAAATATTGATTGCGAGATAGTGTGTTTTTTTGATGATGGTAAAATGTTGTCATTCAAGGTTATAGAAAAGGAAACAAAATGAAAAAAGATCTTCAAGATTCGCTTTTTGAAAAGTATCCAAAGCTATTTCGTGATATTAAATATCTTGGGTGCGATGATGGTTGGTATGAACTTATTGCCACAATGTGTCACCAAATACAAGGTCATATTTCAAATACCAGAAACGGCGCAGCAAGAACAAAGCGATATAATCGTGCCTTGAAGCAAGCATTGTCTGGCAATCTTTCTAATCTTGAATATTATTATCGCTCCTCGCCTGATAAAGATAAGATGATAGCAAAAGAAATAGAAATGAGAACTTTTCGCACAGTGTGGCTTGATAGAATACCAACACAAATGCATTTTACACAAATAAAAGAAAAGTTTGGAACATTGAGAGCCTATACCGTAGGTGGTGATGCCTATTGTGAAGGTGTTGTAGCAATGGCCGAAGGTATTAGTTCTAAAACTTGTGAAGGATGTGGACTTCCTGGTAGACCAACAAAATCTGGTTGGATAAAAACACTTTGCAAGGAATGCACAAATGAAAGATACAAACCAAGAACTATATAATATAGGGCAACTTGTTAGTTCTAATAGTCCAGAGCAAGGTAAAAAATTTGATTTTGGTGTTGTAACAAGAGTGACTAAAACAAAGAAAAACCAGTATAGATATTATGTTCTATGGCAAAAGGATAAAGATACTTGCGGACCATATGATACTTTGGATATAAGCGTATTTGTTGATTTTTACAAGAAATGGGAAAACAAAAATGTTCAAGATATTGAAGATTGAAAAAAGCGAAAACAAAGAGTCATATTGTTCTGGTTCATATTGGTTTTCACTAGATGTTGAATTTGAAATTGATATCAGTGAAGAAGAAATACATTTTGGCACTCTTGGTAAATATCACAAAGAACTTGTGATGTTTGATCGCGAAAAATACGAAGAGTATTACGATAACTTTGATAAAAATGACATGATGTTTGAAGACATTCCAGATAGCGAGTTCAAAGAACTAAAGTTCAAAAAACCAAGTCCATACGATCTTGGATATTGTAAGCTTATGGATGTTTCTGGTAATGACTGTATATTTGAACTTGAGAAAGGGAAGTATAAATATTCAGTTTGTACAAATTTGAATTATATTACAGAAGCGGCAGTAAAACAACTTGAAGAAATGAAACAGCATCTTGATGCTGGCTACTGTCGCTTTGGTCCCTATCCAGAACAAGTTGGTGCTTTTCGTAGTGGCGATCCATTTAGTGACTTTATTGGTGTTTTAGAAACACTTGATAGGTTTTGGGATTGATATGTTATTGTGGGGTGTAAGTATGTTAGATCTTGGATTTTATTTAGTTATGGCATCGTTTTTGTCAAGCATACCAGTTTGGATTATTGCTATGGCATTAACAAGCATTGCTGAAAGTGCTAAAAGAAAATAAATAAAACTACTTATCCTTTTAGCACATTTTACAGTTACAAATACTAACTGTTCTCAATCAGAACTTTGAGAACTTTCTTTAGCATATTTACAATCTCAGTTGTTCTGGTAAAACTTGTTGTTCAGAACTCAATCATAGGGAGACAAAATGAAACTAAGTGAAAACTTTTCGTTGCAAGAAATGACTAAATCGCAAACAGCAGAACGAAAAAAAATTGATAATACACCAACACAAGAAGTTATTGACAATCTAAAAGAATTGTGTGAAAATGTATTAGAAAAAGTAAGAGCGCATTTCAAAAGACCTATTATGGTGAATAGTGGCTATCGTGGACCAAAGCTAAACAAAGCTATTGGTGGAGCAAAAAACAGTCAACACCTAACAGGTCAAGCCGCAGATATAGAGATTCCAGGTTTAGATAATAAAGTTGTATTTGATTGGATCAAAGATAATCTTGATTTTGATCAACTCATTCTTGAATACTATAAACCAGGCATTCCAGATAGTGGTTGGGTTCATGTATCTTGGAATAGTAAAAAGAACAGAAAGCAAGTTATAA
>Ga0315900_10003604_pt1 | contig 22492 bp, 14 predicted proteins | sample LakEriMetagenome_FD_203521 | JGI IMG/M metagenome (GOLD analysis project Ga0315900, IMG submission 203521) | Freshwater fungal communities from buoy surface, Lake Erie, Ohio, United States - Buoy 12 MA114 | ecosystem: Environmental > Aquatic > Freshwater > Lake > Lake biofilm | place: USA: Lake... | reverse complement strand
TCGCAGTACACGTCCTTGCCGGCCAGCATCGCCTCGACGACCGGCTTGGTGTGCCAGTGGTCGGGCGTGGCGACGTGGATCACGTCCACGTCCTTCCGCTCCAGCACCTTGCGGTAATCGTCGAACACCGCCGCCTTGCCCCCGGCGAACTTCTGGTTCACCTCGTCACGGCGACCGGCGTCGACGTCGGCGATCGCCACGACGTCGATCCACTTCTTGGCGGCATTGAGATTGGATTGGGAAATGCTGCCGGCACCGATCAGGCCGAGGGCGATGCGGTCGGAGGGCGAGCGGGTTTCGGCGGCGAGCGTCCGCGGCTGCCAGGCGAAATAGGGCACGGCGACGGCGGCGGCACTGCCGGCGAGAAACGTGCGGCGCGAGGCGGTGAGGCGGCGAGGCATGTGAGGGAGCTCCGCGGGGGCAGGATGTCGGCAAGAAAACCGTCGCAGTCTACCGACGGTTTCGAGCCGCTGCCACGGCCGAAAGGGCTATCGTTCCAGGGCTGCGTGGAGCACCTGCACGGGGTGCAGCGCGGTGCGGCCGGTGCCGTCGGCGATCTGGTGGCGGCAGCTCGTGCCCGGGGCGGCGATGATCACGTCGCCCGCGGCCGCGCGGACCGCCGGAAAGAGCACGAGTTCCCCGATCCGCATCGAGACGTCGAAGTGCTCCCGCTCGTAGCCGAACGAGCCGGCCATCCCGCAGCAGCCGCTGGGGATCACCTCGACCGTGTAGTGACGCGGCAGCCGCAGGATCGTCGCCGAGCAGTCGACCGAGGCCAGGGCCTTCTGGTGACAGTGGCCGTGGAGTTTCACGGTGCGGGGCTCATCCGTGAACGCCGCGGCCGTGATCCGGCCGGCGACCGCCTCGCGGGCGAGGAACTCGTCGATGAGGAGCGTGCGCGAGGCGAGGCGACGGGCCGCCGCGGCGAGCGGCTCGGGTACGAGGTCCGGATACTCGTCGCGGAAGCCCAGGATCGCCGACGGCTCGATGCCGACGAGCGGTGCGTCGTCGGTGACCACCGGATCGAGGAGTTCGACGTTCCGCGCGGCGAGCCCGCGGGCCTCGCGCACGAGCCCCTTCGAGATCTGCGCGCGGCCGCTGTCCACGTGCCGCGGGATCACGACCTCGTACCCGAGGGCCTCGAGCAGCTCCACGGCGGCGATCCCGACCGGCACGTCGAGCAGATCGGTGAACTCGTCACAGAACAGGTGCACGCGGCCGAGCGGGGCGGGGCCGCGGGCCGGCCGGCGGCGGTGCCAGGCGGAGAGCGTGGTGCCATGGAGCCGGGGGAGCGAACGGCGCGGCGCGAATCCCAGGAACCGCTTCACGAGACTCGACACGCCCGGCGCCGTGACGGCGAGGTTGTAGAGCCAGGGGGCGAGCATGGCCCGCCGCATGGCGGCTGCCGACCCGGCGATCAGACGGCTGCGGAGCGGCACCCCCTCCGCGTCGTGCCGGTGCTGCTCCCACTCGGCCTTGAGCCGGGCCATGTCGACGTTCGACGGGCACTCGCTCTTGCAAGCCTTGCACGACAGGCACAGATCCATGACGTCGGCGAGCTTGGGATCGCGCCACGGGTCGGCTGCCGTCCGGCCTCCTTCGAGCGCCTGCCGCAGCACGTTGGCCCGGGCCCGCGTGGTGTGCTGCTCGTCGCGGGTCGCCATGTAGCTGGGGCACATCGTGCCACCGGCCAGGTGCGATTTGCGGCACTGGCCGACGCCCGAGCACTTCTCCGCGGCCCGCAGCACGCCGCCGGTGTCGGCGAAGCGAAACACGGTGTCGTGTCGGGGCGCCGCCTCGCCCGGCATGATCCGCAGGGAGGTGTCCATCGGCGGCGTGTCGATGATCTTGCCGGGATTGAAGATCCCCTGCGGGTCGAAGGCCCGCTTCACCCGCACGAGCAGGTCGTAGCATGCGTCGCCGACCATCGTGCGGATGAACTCGCCCCGCAGCCGGCCGTCGCCGTGCTCGCCACTCAAGGAGCCGCGGTAGCGCTTCACGAGGGCGGCGACGTCGGTGGCCACGCCGCGGAACATCCGCAGGCCTTCGGCCGTCCGCAGGTCGAAGAGCGGCCGGAGGTGCAACTCTCCCGCGCCCGCGTGGGCGTAGTGCACGCTCTCGATGCCGTACTTCTCGGCGAGCAGGCGGTCGAAATCGGCGATGTAGGCCGGCAGGTCGGCGACCGCCACCGCCGTGTCCTCGACGATCTCGCGGGGCTTCTTGTCGTCGGGCACGTTGTTGAGCAGCCCCTGGCCGGAGCGCCGCAGTTCCCACACCTTCTGGGCGTCGGCGCCGAACAGCGTGGGGTAGGCGTAGCCGATGCCGGCGACGCGGAGTTCCGCGGCCAGGGCGTCGAGCCGTTCGGCAAGCACCGCCTCGTCGATGTGTCGCAGCTCGACCACGAGGATGGCGCCGGGATCGCCGACCACGAACTCCCGGTTCCTGGCCTGCTCCCGATTCTCCTTTGTGCAATCGAGGATCGGCTTGTCGATCAGTTCGCAGGCGGTGGCCCGGGCCTCCGCCGGTCGATCGGACCGCATGACGATCACCGTGCCGCGGAGCGCCTCGTCCACCGTGCGGCAGTGCACGCATACGAGCGCTCCCGGCGGCGGTAGAGGAATCACGTCGAGTTCGTATTCGACCCCGAAGAACAGCGTGCCCTCGGAACCGGCGATCAGGTCGCAGAAGTTGAACGGCCGGTCACTCGCGGGATCGAAGCAGGAGGCGTCCATCAGGGCGTCGAGCGCGTAGCCGGTGTTGCGTCGCGTGACCTCGGGCTTGGGAAACGATTCGCGGACGAGTCGCCGATTCGAGGCGTCGCCGAGCAGGTCGTGGATGGCGCGGTAGACCCGCGTCTCGAGCGTGTCGGCGCCCGCGCACTTGGCGGCGAACTCCGCGGCCGAGAGCGGACCGAACGTGACTTCCGAACCGTCGGCCAGGAAGCCGCGGACCGAGACCAGGTGGTCGCGGGTGGTGCCCCAGGCGATCGAGTTGGCGCCGCAGGAGTTGTTGCCCACCATGCCGCCGATCATCGCCCAGCCGGCGGTCGAGGTCTCCGGCGGGAAGAACAGGCCGTGGCCGGCGAGGAACCGGTTGAGTTCGTTACGGACCACGCCCGGCTGGACGCGGACCCGGCGTCGCGCGGCGTCGAGGGCCACGATGCGGTTCAAGTGCCGGCCGGCATCGACGACGATCCCACCGCCCACCACCTGGCCGGCGAGCGACGTGCCGGCGGCCCGCGGGATCAGGCCCACGCCGTGCTGGGCGGCGAAGCGGACCAGTTCGCGGACGTCGGCATCGGTCTCGGGCAGGGCCACGGCCAGCGGATGCTGCTGGTATTCGGAGGCGTCGGTCGCGTAGATCGTGCGCGACGTCGCATCCACGAGCAGCCGGCCCTGGAGCCGCGAGGCGAGGTCGGCGAGGGGGAGATCCGGTGGCGGGCTGGCGGTGACGCTGTTCATCACGACTATCATCCTCGAAACGGGCCGATCATCCAGCGGAGCCGCGAGACGAATGCCGGGAGGCCAGCTTTCCCTGTTCGGCGACGAGCCCGGACCGGTGCGCCGGGCGACTCGTCCGGTGGAGATCCTGCCGGCGGACGTGCCGGACGACGTCTGCCGGGTGGCCGCGGCGCTGCCCGCTTCGATCCGGCTGGGCACGAGCAGTTGGTCCTTTCCAGGATGGACGGGCCTCGTGTACGGCCCATCCGCCGCCGGCAAGCCGCACGGCGAGGCGGTGCTCGCCCGGGCGGGCCTGGCCGCCTACGCGGCCCATCCGCTGCTCCGAACGGTGAGCCTCGACCGCACCTTCTACGCGCCACTCCCCGTCGACGCCTTCGCCCGGTACGCGGCGGACGTGCCCGAAGCCTTCCGGTTCGTCGTCAAGGCGCCGGCCGCGATCACCGATCCGGTCGTGCGGCAGCACGGCTCCGGTATGGCCGCTCGCGACAACCCAACGTTTCTCGATGCCGCCGCCGCGGCGGCCTTCCTGCAGCCGGCCCGCGCGGGGCTCGGTGCGAAGGCCGGGCCGCTCGTGTTCCAGTTTCCGCCCCTCGGCCGCCGCCTCCTCGCCGACGTGCCCCGCGTCATCGCGCGGATCGCCGCCTTCATGGCGATGATGGCCCGTGGTTCCGCGTCCGGGGACGCGCTGCATGCCGTGGAGGTGCGCGACCCGGAACTCTGCACCGCGGAGATGGCCGCGGCCCTCCACGATGCAGGTGCGGCGCCCTGCCTCGCCATCCATGCCCGCATGCCGCCGGCCGCGGAGCAGGCCGCCGTCTACGGTCTCGACCGGGAGGCGTGCCCGTGGCCGCTCGTGGCCCGGTGGAACCTGCACGCTGGGAGAGCCTACGAGCAGGCGCGGGCCGACTATTTTCCGTTCGACCGCCTGGTGGAGGAGGACGAGCCGACCCGCGCCGCGGTGGCGAGCCTGGTCGCCCGGGCCGCCGCTCGGGGCCGGGAGGTGTTCGTGACGATCAACAACAAGGCCGAGGGCTCGGCGCCGCTTTCGGTGCTGCGCTTGGCGGAGGCGATCACGGCGCTCGGGCCGCGCGGCTGACGGCGGTCACTTGGCCACGATGCGGACGTCGCGTTCCTCGGCTTCCTTGCCTTCGCCGCCGCCGCGGCGAACCTTGAAGGTGAAGATGTCGCCCTCGTTGAACTGCGTTCGCAGGCTGCGGTCGAAGGCCCGAAACTCCTGCTTGCTGCGGAGTTCGAGCCGGCGGCCGTTGACGGCCACGATCTCGTCGCCGGCCTGGAGTCCGCCGGTGGCGGCGGGTGTGCCCTCCTCGACCTCGGCGACCCGGGGAACGAAGTCGTTGCCCCGCGGCCGGACCAGCCGCATCCCCACCTGGCAGCGCTTCGGGGCCACGAGGGTCGCCTGGAGCACCGACTCGGCGCCATCGCGTTGCACCGTCACCTGCACGTCGTGCCCCTCGGGGTAGATGCCGAGGATCGCGACAAGCCGCAGGGAGTTGGCCACCGGGGCGTCGTCGATCCGCAGGATCACGTCGCCCGGCCGGAAGCCGGCCGCTGCCGCGGCCGAACCCTCCGCCACGTCCTTGACCTTCACGCTGTCAGGCCGCTCGGGCTCGCCACCGGCGAAGCCGAGACCGGGAATGCGGCCATGCTTCACCTCGCCGCCGCCGGCCGCCTCCAGCCGCGGCAGCCAGAGCTTGATCTGCTTGGCGCTGATCGCGAAGCCGAGGCCGGTGTTGCTCCGCAGGCCGAACCGCGTGCTGATCTGGCCGTTGATGCCGACGACGCGGCCCGCCATGTCGATCAGCGGCCCGCCGGAGTTGCCCGGGTTCACCTCGGTATCGGTGACGATGCATTCGGTGTAGGTGCGTTGCGTGTGGTGCAGGGCCGAGACGATGCCGGCGGTGAACGTCGGTGCCTGGTCGAGGACGCCGAGGCCGAAGGGATTGCCGACGGCCAGCGTCTCGTCGCCGATGGCGAGGGCGTCGGAGTCGCCGAGTTCGAGAAACGGCACCGTCTGCCCTTCCTTGAGCTCGAGCTGCAGGGCGGCGAGATCGCCGTACGGGTCGGTGCCGAGCAGCTTGGCCCGGAACGAACTGCCGTCGCCCAGCCGCACGGTGTAGGACCGCTTCCCCTCGATGACGTGGTCGTTGGTGAGCACGAGGCCGTCCGGACGGACCACCACACCGCTGCCCCCCTCGACGAACACGAAGGCGGGACGGACCTTTACGCACAGTTCGACGAGGTCGGTGGTCGCCTCGGCGGCGTCCGGTGCAGCGAGGAAGGCGAGCAGAAGGAAGGCGCGGCAGGCGTTCATTTGTTCTCTCCCAGCGTCACCTGAAAGGCCTGTGACTCGTCGGTCGAGAGGACACCCTCGAACCGCTCTCCTGGCTTGAGTGACTGCTTAAGCCGCTTGATGTCGTCGATCGTCTCGATCTCGCGGTTGCCGACCATGAGGCGGGGGCCGCCCCCCTTGCGTTGCACGCGGACCTCCACGACCTGTCCGGGCTTGCAGGCGGCGATCCGCTCCGTGAGCTCGTTCCAGCTGTTCACCTCCGCCCCGTCCATCTCAAGGAGGACGTCGCCGCGCTTCAGGCCTGCCTTCTCGGCTGGTGAGCCCGGCGCCACGCCGCCGATCACGACGTTGTCGGCGAAGGCCTTCGACTCGTCGGCCTGTACGCCGAGAAACGGCCCCGGGATGCGGTCGAACGACTTGCCCCCCTTCATCGCCTCGAGCACGTCGCGGATCCGGTCGGCACGGGCGGCCATGCCAACGCCCGAGTTCGGCGCTCGGGTCCACATCATCAGCTGCTGGGGGCTGACGAGCTTGCCGAGGAGCGTGTCGGGCTGGATGGGTGCGGCTGCCAGGCCGAGGAAGTTGCCGGCCCGATCGACGAGCGGGCCTCCGGAGTTGCCATAGTTCAGGAGCGCGTCGGTCTGAAACTGGTAGCCACGATTTCGCGCGGGCGCCGAGACGATGCCCGCGTTGAGCGTGAAGCCGGGCGGCTCTCCGGGCAGGTAGCCCACGAGGCCGACCGAGTCGCCGAGCTGCGGGGAGACCGAGTTGCCCGTGACGTCGTACCAGGGCAGGTCGGCGGCCTCGATCTTCAGAAGCGCCACGCCGAGCGGCTCATGGCGGGCCACGATGGTGGCCTCGTGCCGACTTCCGTCGCGGATCACGACGGTGACTTTCTTGATCGCATTGGGGCGTTGCTCGACGCCACCTTCGGGATCGCCGACCAGTTTTTCGATGGGTTCATGGACGTCGAAGCTGCGGGGCTTGCCGGTTGCTTTGCGGATGAACGCCATGTCGCCGCCGACGTTGAACAGGCTGGTGAGCACGAAGCCGTCGGGGGAGACGATCAGGCCGGTCACGGGGCCCGCGGGCCGGCGGAGAAGCTGGTTCACCTCGAATGCCCGGGCGAGATTGAGGTAGTCGTTGAACCGCTGCATCCGCTGCGGTTCACCAAGCTTGTCGTAATCTTTGACGCCCGCCCGGAACTCCTCCCACGACGTCCGCGGCAGGGTCTCGGCCGGAAATTGCCGTTCCACCTCGATGGCCACCAGGGACGTCGCGATCTCGCCCGCCACGGTCTGGAGCGGGTGCGTCGCGGCGGTTGTGGCCGCGCCCGCCGGCGGCAGGATTCCGCCCGCGGCAAAGGGCGCGAACCGCTCCACCAGGACCTTCGTTGGCACCGCCGTGCCCTGCCAGCGGAGCGGCAGCGTGCCCAGGGTAATCACACCGCACACGCGTCCCGCTTCGTCCACGAGCGGGCCGCCGTCGGAGCCGGGATTGACCGCCGCGGTCGTCTCGATGGCCGTTCCGGTGTATGCGGCCTCGGGATGCTTGGGCACGTCGTAGACACCGCTGACGATCCCACGGCTGAACGACGCGCGGCCGTTGGTGAGCAGGGCGTTTTCGACATCGCCGGCGGTGTAGGCGGTGGTGCCGACGGCGGGCAGTTCCCGCGCCATGGGGAGGAACGGCAGGCTGCCCTCGGCATCGACCTTGATCAAAGCCACGGCCAGTTGCTCATCGACGGCCACGATCGTGGCGTCGCGGACCATGAACCCCGGAAAGGTGACGCGGATCTTCCGCGCTCCCGGTGGCACGACGCTCGTCGCAGTGACGATGTGGCCGGCCGGTGTGACGACGATGCCCGTGCCCGAATGGTTGATGAAATCATCGGCGCCCTCGCAGCGAATGCCGACCGCGCAGGCGAGCGTGGCATCGGCGATCTCGCGTGCCCCGGAGCGTTCGGCTTCACGGCCCTGCGCGAAACCGAGCAGAGCGAGGGTCGTAATCAGCGGCCAGATAGCGAACGTGGATTGGCGATGCATGGGTGACTTTCCCACCGAGATCTTCGGGCCCCGCATGCATTCGAGTGTATGGCATGCGACCGCCTCGGGCATCGGGGGACGCTTGCGAGGCTGCGACGGCGGCCGTACAACGGTTTCGCATCTGCATCGGATCTGGATTCAGGGAGTTTTCGCATGGCATCGGCCGCCCGCACTTCCGCCCTCCTTCCGGCAGCGAAGAACGTGGCCACGGCGCTCGGCCGGGCCCTCGACGCCGGCCGGGGCATCCTCCGTCTCTCGCCCACCTGGGTGCCGCGGAGCTTCCTCCATCCCGGCAAGCGGGTCCGCCTGCACCCGGACGACTACTACGCCTACGGCCTGGACCGTGGCGGCATTGACGAGCGCTGGTTCGCGAGCACGACCGAGGCCGCCAACGAGGGCCGCGTGCCCGACGAGGGGCTGTCGTGGTGCGTGTTCGAGGGGGAGCGGTTTCTGCTCCGCGACGCCGTCGTCGAGGGCGGGGCGCGGCTCGTCGGCAAGGCGATCTGGGATCGTTACCACAAGTGGCCCGTGTATTCGAAGTTCTTCGACAACATGGGCCCGATCCCGCACCACATGCACCAGTCGTTCGACGACGCCAAGCTCGTCGGCCAGGAGGGCAAGCCCGAGAGTTACTACTTCCCGCCCCAGTACAACAACTGCGACAACAACTTCCCCTACACCTTCATGGGTCTCGAGCCGGGCACCACGAAGGACGACGTGCGGAAGTGCCTCGAGAACTGGAACCGCGGCGACAACGGCATCATCGACCTGGCCAAGGCCTATCGCCTGAAGCGCGGCACCGGCTGGCTGATCCCGCCGGGTGTGCTTCACGCCCCGGGCTCGCTCCTGACCTACGAGCCGCAGTGGGGTAGCGACGTGTTCGCGATGTTCCAGTCGCTCGTGGAGGGCCGTTCCGTGCCCTGGAGCCTGCTCGTCAAGGACATGCCGGGGGAGAAGCACCGCGACCTCGACTTCATCATCGGCCAGCTCGACTGGGAAAAGAACGTCGACACGCACTTCAAAGAGAGCAACTATCTCGAGCCGATCGTGGACGAGAAGCGGAGCGTCCCGGGTGCGACCGACCGCTGGATCGTGTACGGGCACGTGGACGGCCGGCAGTTGTTCAGCGCCAAGGAACTCACGCTCGAGCCGGGCGCGAAGATCACGATTCACGACGCCGGTGCCAGCGGCTGGATCACGGTGCAGGGCGAGGGCCGGGTGGGCGGGCACGACGTCGCCACGCCGACGCTCATCCGCTTCGGCCAGATGACGGCTGACGAGCTCTTCATCTCGGCCGACGCTGCGGCGGCGGGCTACGTGGTGGAGAATACCGGTCCCGGCCCGCTCGTCTCCCTCCGCTACTTCGGTCCGGACGTGCACGCCGACCTGCCCACGCACGGGAGGAAATACTAGTCTGCTGATACGCAGAATGACTCACCGTCCGCTCGACGAGGGGTTGCCCGTGCCGTCGAGCCGGCGTAGACGGCCAGCGGAGCCAGGATGGCGGAGCGCAGACGTCTCCGAGTGAGCGGAGGGCATGATGCCCGCAGCGAACGTCCGGGCGAGACGGCACGGGCAACCCCGACCCACTGGGCAATGGACAGCCACTCACGGATGATCCTTCAGGAACCCAACGCATGCACACCGCCCCGAAACTTCACAACGCCATGTGGCCCGGCCTCGTCGGCAAGGGCACCGACCCCGGGCAGGAGCCGCCGATCTCGCTCGAGCGGATGCTCCAGCTCACGGCCGCGGCGAGCGTGAACGGCCAGAAGTTCGACGGCATCGACTACTTTTTGTTCCTGCCGCACACGAACCCCGCGGCGAGCGACGCCGAGCTCGGCACGATCGCCGACCGGATCGCCTCCTACGGCTTCGCGGTCGGGTCGCTCGTGGCTCCGGTCTGGCCGGGCACGGTGGGCGACTCGGCGATGGGCGACGCGGCGGCCCGGGAGAAGTTCCTCTCGGCCGTGAAGATGGCCTGCCGGATCGCCAATGTGTTCGAGAAACGCGGTGTGCGGAAGTACGGCGTGATCCGCATCGACTCGGCCGAGTTCGGCGTGGCGAAGTGGCGGGAGAATCCGCGGGCCAACACGACGAAGATCGCCGCGACCTTCCGCGAAGCGGCCCGGATCGCCAAGGATCACGGCCAGCGGCTCGCGGCCGAGGGGGAGATCTGCTGGGCCGGCATGCATTCCTGGCGCGACATGCTCGACCTGCTCGAGGAGGTCGGGATGCCCGAGGCCCTCGGCTTCCAGGCCGATCTCGCCCACACGTACCTCTACCTGCTGGGCTACAACGCGCCGGAGCACGCGCTCGTGCAGCCCGGCTACACCGAGGCCGAGTTCTGGCCGGCCTACGAGGCGATGGTGACCAAGCTGCGGCCCTGGACGATCGACTTCCACGTCGCCCAGAACGACGGCCAGGTGCACGGGGCCGGGTCGCACGACAAGACGGGCAAGCATTGCCCGGCCGACGATCCCAATGGAAAGCTCGACATCGTGAAATGCTCGGGCTACTGGCTCCAGGGCGCGGCCGAACGCGGCATCGCGCACATCTGCTGGGACGGCTGCATGTTCCCCAACGCCACGCTCGAGAATCCCGCGACCTGGAACACCATCCTCAAGACGATGATCGCCGTCCGCGACGCCCACGGCTGGGCGTAGCCAGCGGCACCCTTCATCGGCAGCCGACGGGCCGATGAGGCGGAGGGGTCGGCGTGAGGATCGCGAGCGTGTCAGCGAGCGAACTCATGCCGCCCCGCAGCCGGACCATCTCGAACGATCTTTCACGACAGAGGAGCCCCACGCATGGCTAAGCAGCTTCGCATCGGCATGATCGGCTACGGCTTCATGGGCCGCGCCCACTCCAACGGCTACAACCGCGTCAAGGACTTCTTCGACCTCGAGTATCTCCCGGTTCTGCAGGCGGTCGCCGCCCGTGATGCCGACAAAGCCCGGGCCTTCGCCGACCGCTGGGGCTACAAGCGCGTGGAGACCGACTGGCGGAAGCTCGTCGCCGCCGACGACATCGACGCCATCGACATCTGCACACCCAACAACCTCCATGCCGAGATCGCCATCGAGGCGGCCAAGCACGGGAAGGCGATCCTCTGCGAGAAGCCGCTGTCGATGGACGTGGCCGAGGGGGAGCGGATGTGCGCGGCCGTCGAGAAGGCCGGCGTTCCCAACACCGTCTGGTACAACTACCGCCGCATCCCGGCGGTGACCTTCGCCAAGCAGATCATCGACTCCGGGGCGCTCGGCCGCGTGTTCCACTACCGGGCCGAGTTCCTCCAGGACTGGACGATCAATGCCGATCTCCCTCAGGGCGGTGCGGCCCTGTGGCGGCTCGACGCCGCGGCGGCCGGCAGCGGCGTGACCGGCGACCTGCTCGCCCACTGCATCGACACGGCGATCTGGCTGAACGGTCAGGTCGCCGACGTCACGGCGATGACCGAGACGTTCGTGAAAGAACGGACGCACCAGCTCACCGGGAAGGTCGAGCCGGTGAAGATCGACGATGCCTGCTCGTTCCTTTGCCACTTCAAGAACGGATCGCTCGGGCTCTTCGAGAGCACGCGGTACGCCCGCGGCCACAAGGCCCTCTACACGTTCGAGATCAACGGCGAGCACATGAGCCTGAAGTGGGATCTGCACGATCTCCACCGGCTGCAGGTCTTCGACTACAAGGACGCCGGGCCGATGCGGGGCTGGAAGAGCGTGCACGTCACCGACGGCGACCATCCCTACATGGGAAAGTGGTGGGTGCCGGGCCTGGCGATCGGCTACGAGCACTCGTTCGTCCACCAGGTGGCCGACTTCCTCGAGGCCTACGCGAAGAAGCAGCCCTGCCCGCCCACCTTCCGCGACGCGCTGGAGACGCAGAAGGTCTGCGACGCGGTGCTCGCCAGTGCCGCGAGCCACCAGTGGGCCAAGGTTTCCTGATACCGCGGACGATCCGGTGGGCCGTCGGCCTGGCGGTGCTCGGGGCGGTCGCCGTCGGGGCGTGCTCCCGTCCGCTGCGCTACGACGTGGATGGCGTTTCGATGGCGCCGGGCCTCGCGCCGGGTGACCGGGTGATGAGCGGGCCGTTCCCGCTCCTCGATCGGCTGCGTCGTCCCGAGCGGTTCGATCGCTGGGTGCTCGCGACCGCGGACGGCGAGGCCGCGATCAAGCGGGTCGTGGGCCTGCCGGGTGAGCAGGTGTCGATCGTGGCGGGCGACCTGGCGATCGACGGCACGACCGTGCTCAAGGGGCCACGGCTGCTGGCGGAAGTCGGCACGGCGGTGACGGCCGAGCCGCCGGCCGCGACCGGGAGTTGGTCGATGGCGCCGCGGGAGGTGCTCGACGACGTCGCGATCGACGCGGGTCGCAGCGTCGTGCTCGTGCCGGTGCGGGACGTAGGCTTCGCGGCGGTCGTGGCGGTGCAGGATCCGACAGGCAACGCCGTCCGTGCCTGGGCGACCGTCGGCCGGACGGTGGTCACGTGGCGGCTGCCGACCGGTCGGTCCGCGATCGTTGTCGGTCGTCTCGACGGGCATGTCGTCGCCGTGGCCTGGCGGCTGCATGGCGTAACCACGGATCGGCCCGGCCGGTCGTGCCTGCCGCCGGGGCCGCCGGATCGCTGGTCGGCCGCCATGCCGTGGGCCGAGGCCGATCCCGCGACCGATCGGTCGCCGCCCCTCGCGCTGACGATCGAGCCGGCTGGCGGCGCGACGTCGGCCATCGAGCGGGTCGATCTCTGGCGGGACGTGTTCCATCGGCCGGCCGCCGACGGCGTCACCGAGTGGACGCTGGCGGCCGACGCGGTCTTCACGCTCGGTGATCATCCCGCCGCGAGCCGTGATTCGCGGCACTGGGGGCCGGTGTCACTCGCGGCGCTGCGGCACCGCGTGGCCGCCGTGGTGTTCGCGGACCGCTGATCAGATGGCGGCCTGGGGCAGCATCCGGTCGGCCTCGTGGAGCACGGCCACGCTGTCGGCCCGCTCGACGAGCCGCTCGATCACGTCGGGGCCGGCGGCGAACCCGAACTCGAGGTCCTCGACGGCCGCCTCGTCGATGTCGGAGAGCAACACGAGCCGGCGGTCGCCCAGGGCCCGGGCGAAGAGGCGGGTCTGCAGGGCGTCGGCGACGAGCGCACCGTCGCGGGTGCCGACCGCCTCGTGGACGAGCCGCTCGAGCGCGGCGCCCTGTCGCCAGCGCTGAAAGACGATGCCCGGGGGCTCCGTCACCCGGCAGGCCACGCAGATCGTGCCGTCGGGACGCGCGACGCGGGCCGCGGCGGCCACCGCCGTCGTCACCGCCGCGAACGACCGCGACGCGGACAATGAGACGACGGCCAGTTCGACCGGTTCGTCGATGGCGGGGCACCAGGCCCGAGCGGCCGCCCGCGCCGAGCGGCCGGCCTCGTCGGGCAGGCCGAAGGTGGCGGCGTGGAGGCTGCCGGCATGGCCGGCTACCAGTCGCAGGCTCGCACACACGCCCAGTTGCCAGGAGATGTCGTGCATCCGCGTTTTCCAGTCGGGCAGCGCCAGCCGGCCGCGGCGGGCGAGATCGACCGTCAGCCGTTCGGCGGCCGCCCGTCGCGAGAACGCGGGCCAGAGTTCGCCCGCCAGCGACCGGCCGCCGAGGGCGGCATCCCAGCCCCATTCGCCGACGGCGACCACCACGTCGGCATCGACGAGCTGGCGGGCGAGATACAGCGGGTGGCCCGCTTCGTCGGCGGCCAGATAGGCCGTGCCCGCATCGACCGTTGCATCGAACTCGATGGCGCCGGGAGGTCCGGCGGATGCCCCCGCCTGCGTCGCATGCAGGACATGGATCGCTTCGGCTTCCACTCCCGCGGCGCACAGCCCATCGACGACCGCCGCGACGACGGCCGCCGCCTGCGGCACGGTTCCCGACACCGCGACGGCCACGCGGTCTCCGGGGACCACGTGGGCCGCCAGCGGCGGGCCGTGCAGTGGCGCGGCCAAGGCCGCAGCCACGCGGTCCCCAGCGGCCGGCCCCTCGACACCGGCCGGGCCGCGGCAGTCCGACACGAGGCCGCCTTCCGCCGTCTCCAAGACGAGCGGGTCGTCCGCACCGTAGTCGAGTGTGATCGTGGCCAAGCGAGGTGCGGAGCGAAGGCAGGATGGAGGGTCCGGAACGTGCGGACCGGAATTGAGAAATTGTAGCGGCACGACGGCCCCGCAGAATGCTCTGGCCGCACCGGCCTGCTTTCGGCCAAGATGCGGCCATGTGCTTCGCCCGCCGTCCCCACGCGCCGATCCTCGTGGTGCTCGCCTTCGCGGCCACCGGCCTCACCGGTTGTGGCGAAGACGCCCGCGGCCTCGTCGAGTCGATGGGCCGCGCTTACCGCGCCGCCGCTCACTACGCCGACGACGCGCGGGTGCAGGTCGTGCGCACTCGCGGTGACGGATCAAGCGAGGAGACGCATCCCTTTCGGGTAGCGTTCACGCGGCCCGACAAGATCCGCATCGAGGCCTACGACGCCCGGATCGTGGCCGATGCCGGCACGCTCCGCGCTGCGGTCGGCGGCATTCCGGGGCAGGTGCTGACGGAGGACGTGAAGAGCCCGCTCGGACTCGACCAGCTCTTCGCCGACCGGGAATTGCGGGGCACGCTCTCCGAGGGCGAGGCCGGCTGCCCCACCCAGTTGCCACTCCTCCTGGCCGACGACACCGTCGAGTTGATCCTCGGCGACGCTCGCGAACCGCCGCGGATCGTGGCCACCGAGACGATCGATGGCCATGCATGCGCCCGCGTCGAGATTCCGAAGCCCGACGGCACCCTGGAACTCTGGATCGACCGACGCACCAACCTGCTGCGGCGGATGAAGGTTCCCACCGACGCCTACGCCGAACTGCTGTCGCGGCAGTCGGGGGCCGTGACGGGCGTTTCGGTGGTCGTGGACTTCGTCGGCGCGTCGTTCGCGGCCGCGCCGCCGGCGGAAGCCTTCGCCTTCGAAGTGCCCACCGGGGCGGCGGCGGTGCCGCGGCTCGAGCCCCTGCGGCCACCGCGGCCCGTCAGCCCGCTGGTGGGCCGCCGCGCCGAGGCGTTCGCCATCACGGGCCTCGACGGCAAGGCCATCGACCGTGAATCGCTGAGCGGTGCGCCGGCGGTGATCGAGTTTTTCTTCACCGGCTGCGAGCCGGCCACCCGCACGATGCCCCAGGTGGCTGCGGGCATCGCCCGGTTTCGTGATGCGCGACGGGAGGCCAGCGGGGGGCCGCTCGAGATCCGGCACGTGGCGGTGAGCGTGGACGAGGCCGACGTCGATGCGGTCGAACTGCGGAAGCAGCTCGCCGAGTATGGCGGCGTGGGCACGCTGGCCCGCGATCCCCGGGCCGAGGCGGCGGAGGCGCTCGGCGTGCGGGAGTTTCCCGCGACGGTGATCCTCGGCGGCGACGGCACGGTGGCCGACGTGATCGTCGGTGACGACCATCTGATCGCCGCCGACGTGGCCGCCGCCTTGGCGTCGACGACCGCGGGTGGCGACGTGGCCCGCCTGGTCCGCGACCGCCACGCCACGCGGTTGCGGGAATACAAGGAACGGCTGGCGCAGGCGGCCGGAAACAACACGATGAACGCGATCGAGCCGCTCCCCGAGACGCTGATCGCGCCGCGGCGGCAGCCGGTGCGGTTCAAGCTCACCCGGGCCTGGCGGGCGGCCGACGTGGCTTTGCCCGGCAACCTCATGTGCCTCGACGCGGCCCACGGCGGCGGCGACGAGCCGCGGATCGTCGTGCTCGACGGCTGGCGGGAAGCGGTGGAGATCGATGCCGCCGGTGCGGTGGTGGCCCGACACGACCTCGCGATCCCTGCTGGCGAGGCGGTGCGGTTCCTGCGGACGGCCGTGGACGCTGCGGGCCGCCGCTGGTGGCTGGGCGGCGCCCGTGGCGGTCGCCACGTGTTCGTCTTCGACGCCGACTGGAAGCTGCACGCCACGTATCCGCGGCCGGAGGACGGCACGCACGACGGCATCTCCACCGCGGACCTGTTCGACACCGACGGCGACGGCACGCTCGAGATGATCGTCGGCTCGAGCGTTGCCGACGGCGTGGAGGCGGCGTCGCTCGAGGGCAAGCGGCGCTGGATCGAGCGTTCCGCCGGCGCCGTGCTCGACCTCGCCGGCGGTCCGCGCGACGATGAAGCCCGCGGCCTGTGGTGCGTGACGGGTGAGGGCCGCATCCTGCCGCTCGCGCTCGCGGGTCAAGCCGGCCCACCGTTCGCGGCCGGTGCGTGGCGGCTGCGGTCGCTTGCCACGGGGCCCGTCGCCCCGGACGGCGCGTGGGCCGCGGTCGGCATGGCGGGCACGGGTGTCGGCCACAACGTGGCCCTGGGAATCGAGAGCCACGGGCAGGTGGCGTGGGAACTCCCGCTGGCCGACGGCGTCCATCGGGAATCCAACGTCGAATCGATCGCCTGGGCGGACCTGTTGGGCACACCGCGCCGCCAGTGGCTGCTCGCGGCGCCCGACGGCGCGGTTACGGTGGCCTGGGCCGACGGCCGCGTGGTGGACACGTATCGCCACGGTGCAACGCTCACTGGTCTCGGCGGCTACCGCCACGCCGGCGACGGCTTCATCGTGATCGCCACGCGGACGGTCCTCGAGGCCTTCCGCATGGAAGACATCGCCCTCGACTGACTCTACGCCCGCTCGCCATCCCTGGCCTCGCGGGCTCGCGGGCCATCGACCCAGGAAACCCTCGGCGTTTCCTGCGGTCGATCAAGTGGACAAAGGCCATGGATGGCTTTGGCCACGGGCAGTCAGCTCGGCCGGTGTCGAAGCCAAGGTTCGACACGGCCTCCGGCCCCGCCTCCTGCGAGGCGGCAGTTCGCCCGCTCGCCATCCCTGGCCTCGCGAATGCGACCTACTCGACCGCGTGATCCGGCTCGCCGCCGGCCGGCGTGAACAAGGCCGCCAGCACGTCGGCGGCGATGTCGGCGGGGATCAGCTGCAAGCGGCCATCACTGAACGCTGCCCAGAACCCGCCGGGCCCGGAGTCCTTGAGCCCGGCGTGCGGCTTCTCGAGATCGATCGCCAGGTCGTCGGGCTTCGTCCACGGCACGGCCTTGCCGGGCTCGGCCGCGACCAGATTGATCGTGTTTGACATGCCGTCCGTGAAATCGACGACCTTCGTAGCCTTATCCGGCGATGGAAACGCCGTTCCCTTGCCAGTCGGAACGACGTAGCGCGTCATACCCGGCTTGGCACCGTCCTGACCAGTTGACAAGAAGATCTTCGGCATCTTCTCCAGAAACTGTTTGTTGTGCTCGCTGTCCCATGGCTCGTCGAGGTGGAACTGGTTGTACAGTTCGCCTTGATCGATAAAAGGCAGGATCGCGACCCGCCACGAGAGGAGCGGCTTGCCATCGCGGTCGCAGATCGCGGCTGACGGGAACCTGTTATGGTTATATACGTATTGCTGCATCACGAGGGCAATCTGCCGGAGGTTGTCGTCGGACGCGCTGACTTCCTGTATCGCTCTGACTTCCTGTATGTAGTCACTCTTTTTCAAGGTTTCATATCCAGCGGTCCAAGTGACATAGGTCGAATACAGGCGGGCCGATGCCCGACACGCCTTGTCGTCCCAGCTCAACAGTTGCGCGTACACACGGCCGTCCAGGGTGTCGTGCAGGAACCCAACTCGGCCGTCGCAAAAGGCGACCGCGGCTACGTCAGGGTGGTTGGAAGAGGGTTGGCTGAAGAAGCCCGGAGCGTCTGCCGTGACGGAGTTGATGATCCGCTGCCGGGCAGGCGGGGTTCCGGTGATGCCGAACACCGCGTACATGCTCGCGCCGGCACTGAAACCCGGGATTTTCTCCCCAGCCTCCAAGGGAATCGCGTCGCTCCACTTCGCCTGCACGAGTGCATCCGCCGCCGTTCCCCGGCCGCTCTTCTCCGAGAAGAGAAGCGTGGACGCCGTGCCGTCGTGGTCTGCGATGTCCTTCAGAGCCAGCCGTCCTGCGGCCTTGCCGTTCTTGATCGTCGTGTCGAGCATCACGCCGTCGGCGCGGCGGAGGTTGCTGCCGCTGCCACAGTTGCCGGCGTAGGCGAGCGTGGGCGCGGTCTGTGGTGAAGCCGGGCAGTTGAATGTTGAGACGAAAATGGCAGGGGCCGGGTCGCCTCTGCTGATCATGTTGTAGACGTCGTTCCGCTCGAGGAACGGCAGCAGTGCGATCGGCCACGACGAGAAGCCGCCTGCCGCCGGTCCGTCGTTCCGCCAGCCGGGGACGAAGCCGTGGCGGTCCGCATGCCGCTGCGCGGCATGTGAGAGATTGAAGAGATTATTCTGGCAAACAGTGAGGCGGCCCGCCTCTCGACGGTCAGCGATGGCCGGCAGGACGAACACCATGAGCACGGCGATAATCGTGCCCACGGCCGCCAACTCGACGCTCGTGAAGCCTCGGCGGAGATCGATGCCGGGGCGACTATCAGATTTCAAGCGTTGCATGTGGTTTCTCCTTGTGTCATGGAGGAATGGACGTTTCCCTGGATCAACGAACAAACGCGAAATCACGGCTGGCGGCCCACCAGGCGGCGACGGTGCCCGCGATCGAAGCCGCCACGATGCCGCCGAGGATGATCGCCGTATGGCTCGACGGCTGGGGGCCGTTCAGGAAGAGCGGCCAATCGATCGAGCACAGCATCGCGACAGTCAACCCCGCGGCGAAGATGCCGGCGGGCAGGGGCCTGCGGACGAGGCAGATCGCGGCCACACCGGCCGAGAAGGAGCCGAACCAGCAGGCAGTGACCGCGCCGAATCCCGCACTAGGGCGGAGCTGCTTGAGAGGCATCTCGCCGGCCATCCAGACGATCTGTGGCAATGCGAGCACGATCAGAAGTGTAGCGAACGCGACGGCGTACTTCGTCCAGAACCAGCGCGTCGGAGAAATCGGCCGGGATCGCCAAAACGTGTTGATGCGTGAGTCGAGATCCGCGGCGAAGGTGGCGATGCCCATGAAGATCGCCGCAACCACGCCAGTGATCATGACGATTCCTTTGTGCGGAAAAAACAGTCGCACTGCAGCCTCCTGCACGCCCAGGAAGATCACCAAGGCGACTGCAGCCAGCATGACCGCGGCGAATCGCGGCACCTCCTCCCGCATCGCCTTCAGCAGCAGGGCCACGGAACGCGATCGCAGGCCCGCGGGGATCCAGCCGCGCGACGGACCGGTTCCTGCCACGGGAGGCGGCCCGATGGCGGAGCGGTAACACCCGACAAATGCCGTTGCCAAACCGATCGTCGTCAGCGGCATGAGCGCATCCCAGTGATTCCGCAAAAATGAAGACAAACCCTCGATCCCAATGTCGATCCAGTGCGCGAGGGATTGGTTCAATAAGCCCAGCATGCGGAGCGGGTATGCCCCGATGAACAAGGCCAGCAAGCACCCGACCGGGACGGCGAGGCCCCGCCCCGCAGCCTTCAGTTCCGAGGGCGTGCCCAGACCGCAGGCCGCGACGAGACACGTCGCGAGCAGCGACCACGCCATCGACTGCGGCAGCATGGTCTGGCCCGTCGGCCTGAAATGCTGAGCGTCGTGCGGCAGCAGCGCGACACACACCGCGGCCAATGCCGCCAAAGGCAGCAGGACGGCGACGATCGTCGCCAGCAGCCTGACGATGCCGAGGATTACGGGACGCACGGGGAGGGCATTGACGAACGCGGCGGTGTGTCCCCCGCGCTCGCCCGCGGCCGCCCGCATACCGAAGAACGCGCCTCCGAAGATGGGGTAGGCCATCAGAGCCATCGTGACGGCATCGGACGCTGACGACGCCTGGCCACGGCAGAGGTAGGCCAGCGGCGGGACGAGCAGGATGCAGGCCGCCGCGAGCACGCTCCAGCGGAGCTCCCGGTATTCCCGCCACGAGAGAGCGAGGGCAGCATGCATGATCGTGGAACTCCGTGAAGGGTGGCGGTGCGTCAGACGGGCAGCGGTTCCGCGGCGGCCGGGGCCGTATCGCCGGGCTGTTCAGTCCGCCCGATGACGTAGGCCGCGAAGATGTCGTCCAGGTTGAGGTCGATGACGCGGAAGCGTGCGCCCTCCGCGGCCAGCCGCTCGATGGCCTCGGGAGCGCGGGCGACGGTGGCCGCGACCTCACCCCGCGCGTGGCGCACGTCGAGGAGATCGAGCTTCGCTTTTTGGACGGCATACTCCTCGGCGGCGAAGACCAACTGCTTGACGTCGGCCCGCAGGTCGTCGGTGCCGGCATGGCGGACGATCCGGCCGCGGTCGAGGATCGCCACCGCATCGGCGATCGGCTCCACCTCGTAGAGCAGGTGCGAACTGTAGAGCACCGTCGCCCCCTCTCCTTGGAGATGCGCGATCAGGTCGCGGTTGAACTCCTTGCGCACGATCGGGTCGAGGCCCAGGGCCGGGTCGTCGAGGATCACCAGCCGTGGGCGGTGAGCCAGGGCGAGCACCAGGCCCAGCCGCACCGTGTGCCCCTTCGAGAGGTTCTGGATCCGTGTCGTGGTGGGCAGCTCGAAGCGGCGGACGAGCCGCGTGGCGAGTTCGCGGTCCCAGGTGGGATAAAAGGGCGCCATGAAGCCGAGGATGTCGGGGACGGTCATCCATCCGAACATCTGCTGGTCCTCGGCGAGGAAGCCGACCGACTCGCGGACCTGGAGCGGCTGGTCCTGCGGGTCGCGGCCCAGCACGGCGATCGAACCGGCGTCGCGCCGCTGCAGCCCGAGGAGGAGGCTGACGAGCGTGGTCTTGCCGGCGCCGTTGCAGCCGAGCAGCGCGAAGATCTGGCCCTCCTCGACCGCGAGGTCGAGCCCGGCGAGCACGGCCCGGCCGCCGAAGCTCTTGTGGACGTTGTCGACGTGGATCGCATGGCGGGACATGACCAGTCTCCTGGGGCCTATTTGGTGATCAGCTTGGAGGTCGCCGCGATGGCGTCGTCGCAGGCCTGGCGCAATTCGTCGACGGGGATGCCGAGCATGGCCCCGCGGCGGAGGACGAGTTCCAACTCGTCGAGAAACTGCCCGCGCTGTTTTTCGTAGCGGCGGCGGCCGGCGTTGCCGGCCACGAACGTTCCCTCGCCGTGCCGCATCTCGAGCAGCCCGTCCGCCGTCAGCCGCTCGTAGACACGGAGGATCGTGTTCTGGTTGACGGTCACCTGCTGGGCGAGCTGGCGGACCGAGGGGAGGCGGTCGCCCGGCTGGAGCGATCCGGCGGCACACAAGGCCGCGATCTGCTCGGCGATCTGCCGGGAGATCGGCGTCGAGGAGCCGCGTTCGATGTGCAGGAACATGCGATCCGCCTCGCTAAGTGACTACACATATATAACACTAGTCTCGGCTGGGGTCAAGCGGGCGGTTGAAGAAAAAATCGGTCTGGTTTGGGCGGTCGCCATGCAAGGCGGGCCCGAACCGGGAATCGCGTGCGGCCATGCGGCATGGGAGGCTGGGCGGCCTACATGCCCGGAGTCCCCGGGCTTCCGCCCGGGGCTTTTTGGGGGAACGCCCGCTCAGGGTGCATGCCGGGAGGGGTTGCCCATGCCCCGAGAGCCGGCGTAGCTGACCAGCGAAGCCCAGGATGGGCGGAGCGCAGGCAGCTCCGAGTGAGCGAAGCCCCGGGCACCGATCGGCCGCAGGCGGATTGGTCGGGGCGCAGCGAACGTCCGGCGACGGGGCATGGGCAACCTCGACCCACCACCGGGCTTGCAACCCTTCCCCGGCAGCCAGCCGTGACTTCAGGCCTGCAGCGGCCGTGTCATCTCCACCGGCACGACCCACGCGTCGTACTGCTCGGGCGTCACGTACCCCAAGGCCACGGCCGCGTCCTTGAGGCTCGTGCCCGCGACGTGGGCCTGCTTGGCGATCTTCGCCGCCTTCTCGTATCCGATATGGGTATTCAGGGCGGTGACGAGCATCAGCGAATCGTCGAGGTGGTGCTTGATCCGAGCCAGGTTCGGCTCGATGCCGGTCGCACAGTGGACCCGCATCGAGTCGCAGGCGTCGGCGATGAGGTCCGCGCTCTCGAGCACGTTGTGGATCATCACCGGCTTGAAGACGTTGAGCTGGAAGTTGCCCTGCGAGCCGGCGAAGGCCACCGCGGCGTCGTTGCCGAACACCTGGGCGCAGACCATCGTCATCGCCTCGCACTGCGTGGGATTCACCTTCCCCGGCATGATGGAGCTGCCCGGCTCGTTCTCCGGGATCGAGATTTCGCCGATCCCGCACCGCGGCCCGCTGGCCAGCCAGCGGATGTCGTTGGCGATCTTCAGCAGGGCCATCGCCAGCCCCCGCTCCGCGGCGCTCACCTCGACGAGGGCGTCGTGGGCGGCCAGCGCCGCGAATTTGTTGGGGGCCGACACGAACGGATGCCCCGTCTCCTTGGCGATGAAGCCGGCCGCCACGTCACCGAACCGCGGGTGGGCGTTGAGCCCCGTGCCCACGGCCGTGCCGCCGATGGCGAGCTCGTAGAGACCGGGCAGAGCCCGCTCGATGCCGGCGATCCGGTCGTCGAGCTGGGCCCGCCAGCTCGAGATCTCCTGGCCGAGCGTGATCGGCGTGGCGTCCTGGAGGTGCGTGCGGCCGATCTTCACGAGGTCGGCGTGCCGCTTCTCCAGGCCGAGGAACACGTCGCGCAGCTGCCGCACTGCCGGCAGGAGCCGGTCGTGGATCACCTCGACGGCGGCGATGTGCATCGCAGTCG
>Ga0315900_10003603_pt1 | contig 22511 bp, 16 predicted proteins | sample LakEriMetagenome_FD_203521 | JGI IMG/M metagenome (GOLD analysis project Ga0315900, IMG submission 203521) | Freshwater fungal communities from buoy surface, Lake Erie, Ohio, United States - Buoy 12 MA114 | ecosystem: Environmental > Aquatic > Freshwater > Lake > Lake biofilm | place: USA: Lake... | reverse complement strand
CACAGCACCAGCGAGACGACGCCGAGGACGTGCTCATGCGTGGTGGCGATGTGATGCGGGCTGTGCGGGCTGAAGCACTCCTTCAGCGTGTAGATCGGCGAGGTGCCGATATCCCCAAACACCACGCCGAGCGCCGCAATGACGAGCGTGGTGGTGGAGAGCTTGTGGAGGCCGTGCGAGTCGTTGTCTTTCATGACAACGACACGTGTCCCGCCGCCTCAGCGCCCGCCAGTGAACGGGCGGGCGCACGGCGTTAAGAAAGTGTGAAGAGCTCCGGTTTAGTCGAGGAAGGAGCAAATGTATTCGCAGATGCCCGAGCCGACGCTGATGTCGAAGCCGCTGTTGGCAGGAACGTCGAAGAACTGTCCACCGGTGTAGGTCGTCTTGGTGTCGCTGCCGTCGAGCTTCACCACGCAGTCACCCGCGACGATTTCCATGCGCTCGGCCTTGGCGGTGCCGAAATGAAAGTCGCCGGGATAGATCAGGCCGAGCGTTTTCTTGCTGCCATCGGGAAACAGGATGCTGTGGCTGACGACTTTGCCGTCGAAATAGACGTTCGCTTTCGTGACGGCGGTGACATTCGTGAATTCGGCTGGGATGGCGGACATGAGGCGCGAGGGATAGGCGATAAAGCCACTTGCGGCAAGCGCCGGATGGCCGTGTCTCCCGAGACTGATCATTCCTTCCGCCAGACCATGCCGGACTGCTCCACCACGGCATCGCCACGCACGAGAACGTCCTGGTTTTGATGGTGAATGAGGCAGTTGGTGAGGCGGTGCTGCTTGCCATCGAGGAAGAAAGCCGCGTTCACGTTGTGGTGCAGTTCGCAGTTCGTGTAAGTCGTCACGCTTTCGCCCACATCGGCCACGCCGCCGGCGGAGGAGCCGTTCCAGGCGATCTCGGAGTCAAAGACGTCCATCTGCACGGTTTCATGGGCGCTGATGCCTTCGTCGCCGTTTGAGAAGGCCTTCACGTTTTCGAGCCGCAGGCCGATTCGATGCCCGTGGATGTTGAATCCATCGTTCGCCGCATGCCGGGCGATGATGTTTCGCACCGTGATGTTCGAGCAGGCGATGACCACGCCGCTTTCCAGCTTGGTGGGCGGTCGGATGATGCGGCCGGAGCCGGCAGCTTTTTCCTTCGGCCAGCGGAAGTAGAGCGCGCCATCCGTGGTCCAGGCCATCTGGCCGGGTTTGAGGCTCTCGGGCGCGGTGTAGATGATTTTGCCGGCTTCTCCGCTGTTTTTTTCGGCAACACGGTCGCGACTGATGCGCACGGGCACTTCGTCGATGAACAGACCGGCGCGTTGCTCGTCGGCGACAGGTGGGTGTTCAGGAATCGGACTCTGGGTGGTCCAGAGGTCGCCGTTTTTGACCCATACCTTGTCGGTGATGTCGATGCCGAGGTCGATGATCATGCCTTTGCCATCAAAGACTGCCGGTTTCTCCGGAGTTCCGCCCTGGGACAGGATCAGGGGCGTGCGGCGGATCTCTTGGGCGTGAACGGCGATGAGTGACAGCGAGAAGAGAATGAAGAAACGCATGATGAAAGAATAGGTGCTTATTTAAGCAGTTCCGGCTTTGCCCACAGGGCGTAGTTGCTCTTGGGATCGAGACCACGAGTGACGACATTGAGTTGCAGCAGCGAAACGGAGGAAACATCGCAATCAAACGCATGCGCGGACTCTGTGCCGCTCACGATGGCATTAGCGAGCGGTTTGCCGTCACCCAGCACGGTGAACTCGACGCGGCCTTTGTCGCCAATGCCGGCCTGGAGCCCTGCCATGGCTTTGAAGCGATGGTAAACGCCTTTTGGCAGATGAAAGGTCAGCGCCTTGCCCATGCCGGTGCTGATGCCCTCCGCGAAGTTCTTCTCCAAGACGCCGTCCTTATCAGCTACACGAAGCCGGAGCGGCATGGCTTTGACGCCAGCTTCCATCACCACGTTGCTAAAAGCGTGGCCCCAAAACGGAGCGCTGAAAAAATGCGACTGCGGGTAGTAGAGGTGCACCGCCTCCATCGGCCAGAAGGTCGAAATGCCGGCACGTTCGCATTTCTCTTTCGCGACAGCTTCGAATCTATCCGCGCCGATGCAAAGAATGGTATGCATGGCGTCGGCGACGATCTGCGCGTCCTTCGTTGCTGCTCGGAGCTGGTGTTTTTCGACCGAAGCAGCGTCCCCGGCGTAAAGCGCCTGCATGATCGGCACGGTGGTGCTGCGGGCGTTGATAATTCCCTCGTGCACTCGATGCAATAACCGCCAGCTTGCCTCTTCGACGCTGGTTCCGAGCAGTTGCGGATGATAATCCGCGATGCTGACGGCGAAGTCACCGTTTTCGATCGGGCCGTGAAGCAGCTTGCCTTCCATTACCGGCGTGGGTGGCATGAACTGCTGGAGCAGCGTGAATTGATTGTCACCTGGCACCGTGTGCGAGGGGCTGCCGAAGTCTTCGATCAAATGGCAGATTGTACCCATGTAGCGGGCGGCGTCGCTGATCTTGCCCGCCTTGATCGAATCGACTGCCTTCTGCATGAAGTAGCGCAAGGTTTCGCGGTTCACGATCTGCTCCGCCTGCGGCAGATGCAGCTTTTGTAGATAGACCTCCCCTGGACTGCTCTCCATGGCCGCGAACTTCGCGTTCGTTTTGTCGGAGTACACGTTGTCCGGAATCATGCAGTGCTTCGCGGCCAGCGCTTCGAATTCCGCGCCGAGCAGCTCCTTCTGCCATGTCGGGAGCGTTTCGAGCGCACCCTTCGTGATCGCGTGATGCGGCTGGCCCCAAGACCAGGCTCTCTGCGGTGCGAAGAGAAGCATTCCAAAGGACACAAAAATCAAACGGGCGGCACTCATGCCCACGAAAAGCCCGTTCTATGCGCAATCTTGCGATTTTTCCCAGGGCAGTAGCGTCTCAGGGGTCAACAAAGCCCTCAAGCCGCGCCGGTGAAGAGTCTATCAATCGGCCTGCCATTCCGGATCAGCTGAATCGGGCGGCCGGTGTCGATGTGGTATTCTTTGTGCGGATCGATTCCGATGTTGCGATAGAACGAGGCAGCCACGTCGTCCGGCGTCCAGCCGCCATCGACGGGCTCGGAGGCGGTGGCGTCGGTGGCGCCGAGCACCTGCCCGCCTTGCACGTCGCCGCCGGCCATGAGCGCAAACATGGCACGTGGCCAGTGATCGCGTCCGGCGGTGGCGTTGATCTTGGGCGTGCGGCCAAACTCGCCCGTGACCAATACCGCCGTGGAATCCAGCAAACCCTTGTCTTGCAGTGTGCTGAACAGGGCGGACAAACCCTGGTCAAACTGCGGCAGCAGGGTGCGTTTGAGCTGGGAGAAGTTTTGCTGATGCGTGTCCCAGTTGTCCACGATCACGGTGACAAAGCGCACGCCCGCCTCAATCAAGCGGCAGGCCAGCAGCAGGCTCTGACCGGTTTCGTGCGCGCCGAAGCGGCGGGAAATCGTTTCAGGCGCGCTGCCGAGGTCAAAGGCCTTGCGGGCACTGGCGGAACTGAGGATGCGCCGGGCCTTGTCAGCAAAGGCATCCAGCGCCACCAGTTCATTGCTCAATTTCCCATGGCCGTGGAAAAGCGTGTCGAGATCGCGCGAGAGCTGCTGACGGTTCTCCAACTGCGAAAGGCTGATGTCATTGCCCAGCGTCACGCCACGCACGCTGAAGGGCCGGTCCGCGCGGGGGCGGTCGCCGGTGGCTAGCGCGCTGTGCTGGATGCCAAGAAACCCGGGGCCGTCGAGCGGTTCGTCGATGCTGACAAAGGCCGGCAGGTCCGGGGTTGCCGGCAGTTCCTTGCTCACCACCGACCCGAAGGTCGGATACTTGACGAGCGAACCGGGGCGGTTGCCCGTGAGCAGGTAAGTGCTGCCGAGGCCGTGGTCGGCGAGGTTGTGCGAGATGCCACGGACGATGGCGTAGCGGTCGGCACACCGTGCGAGATTCGGCAGGTGTTCGCAGATCTCCACGCCGTTGACGTTGGTCTTGATCGGCTTGAACTCGCCGCGGTATTCGGAAGGCGAGCCGGGTTTCAGATCGAACATGTCCTGATGCGAGGGGCCGCCTTTCAGGAAAACGAGGATGGCCGAGCGCGCCTTCGAAGGGTCGGTGGCACCCGCGCTTTGCAGGCGCAAAAGCTGGCTGAGGGTAAGGCCGGCGCCGAGGGCTCCGACACGGAGAAATTGCCGGCGATGCATGCAGGAAGTGCGGGGGCTCATGGGCATCAGTGGTTGAGAAGAAATTCCTTGGTGTTGATCAGCGCCCACAGCAGATCGCGGGTGCCATCGGCAACAGTCTTGGCCTGTTCATAGTGCTCACAAGCCCGCTTGAGCTCCTCGACTCGAGGCTTCCGGCCCAGCGTGCGCAGCCAGGCTTCGCGAATCACCATCTCGAGCGCATCGCGGGAGGGTGCGCCGCTTGAATTGAACTGCGATTCGAGTTCGAGCAGCCAGCCGCCCTGGCTGAGCCGATCTTGAACGATCGGATCGTTTCGAGTGAACAGGCTTTGCAGCAGCGATGGTTCGGAGGATCGTTCGCAATCGCTGTTCGTGGCCCGCGCCGGCTTGCCAAAAATGTTCATCGCGTAAGTGCCGGCCATTCGCATCGACAAATGTCCGACCGACCGGCGGTCCAGGTCCTCGCGAACGTCCTCAAGGCGGTCGCTGGCGGCCACCACCTGAGCGAGCGCGTCGTAAACGACCTCCGCAGGCAGCCGGCGTGGGACGGCGCGGCTGAAATGGCGTTCGTCACCGGTGTTGGTCGCATTGAGCCTCCAACTGCGCTGATAGGCCTGGCTGTTGGTGATCTCGCGGTGAATCCATTTCATGTCATAACCGCTGGCGATGAAGCCTGCGGCGAGATGATCCAGCAGCGGCTCATTTGACGGAGGATTGGCCGGGCTGAAATCGTCAGTCGGATGAACGATGCCGCGGTGGAAGTAGTTGGCCCAGACACGGTTCACGAACACACGGGCAAAGTAGGGATTGTCCTTCTCGCTCATCCACTCCATCAGCACCGCGCGCGGATCCTGGTCGGGCCGCACCGTCACATCGCGGTCGCCTAACAGCCTCAACTTCATCACGGGGCGATTGCCGGTCTCGACGTAAAGTTCGCGCCAGGGGATCACACCGCCGTTCATCGCGGTCGCCTGCATGTCACCGTTGACCATCATCTTGCTCATGCTGGCCATGTCCATGGTCGCACTGGCCGCCGAGGCAATCCGTGCAGCCGCGTCCTTGGCCGCTGGCGGCACGCCAAACTTCACCGGCTCGAAGAACCGGGCGAACTGCTTGAAGTCCTGCTGGGTCCATTGATCGAAGGGATGCTTGTGACACTCGGCGCACTGCAGGCGCACACCGAGAAAGCTGTGCGCAAACGCCAGCGCCTTTTCCTCGGGCTTGGTCACGGAGCGCCTCGTCCAGTAGTGCTGCAGTGTTTCGCGCTCAGTGAAGTCCGCGGGATTCTTCTCGCGGATGTAGGAGGACATCTCCGCCGCGTAGTCCTCGTAGCTTTGCCCGGGACGGCGTCCCGTGGCGATGACGATGTCGGCGATGAGCTTGTCGTAGGGCTGGTTTTCGCGGATGCGGCGGAACATCCAGTCATACCATTGTGACGCGAGCGTCTGGCCGAGTTCGGCCTGCTGGGTCGGATTGTTGCCGGTGAAGTCGCACAGTTTGTTCGCCCACCAGGCCGCGTAGGCGGGGCGTTCCAGAAGCTCATTGATCTTGCGCGTTCGTTTGTCCGCACGGCTGTCCGCGAGGAAAGCCTCCACTTCGGCGGGAGCGGGCAATGTTCCGGTCATGTCGATGCTCACACGGCGCAGGAAGTCAGCGTCATCGCACACGTCAGACGGCATGAAGCCCAGTTTGCCGAGCTTGTCTCCGATCAAGCGGTCCACGGTGGTCGCGGCGGGCTCTGTGGCGGCGGATGCGACTGCTTTGAAGTAGGGCCGCAGCACTGGCACCGCGGCGACTCCGTTGTCGTAGAAAACCACGATGTGCGTGTCTCCGGAGCCGTGAGCAGTGACTCGCCCGTTCGAATCGACAGCCGCCACGGTGTCGTTGTTGCTCTGAAAACGGCAAAGCTCCGTCACATCCTCGCGCCGGCCATCCGACCAGAGGGCGACCACACGCAAAGCGGCACGGTCACCGCTCTCGCGAAAGACAATCTCCGTGGGCGACACCTCCAGGCGGTCAAACTGCTGCCTGGCCGCGACAGGAGAGCCGCCCTGAATCCAGCGCAGCAGCAAATCATACTGCCAGCTGCCCATCTCGATCTTTTTACCGCCCTTGTGATCCACCGTCTCAGTCGGCTTTTGCAATAGCAGGCTCTCCGCCGGCTTCTCCCGGTTCACCCGCGCCGCGCCGTGTTTCTCCACCCATTGAGTGAGGGCCTTGTGATCGGCGTCGAAATCATAACCGAAGAGCGAGAGCTGAAACCCGCCCTTTCCCTGTGCCGAACCGTGGCACTCCCGGCCGTTGCAGCCCGCCCGGCTCAGCAGCGGCAGCACATGCCGCTGAAAGTCCGGCGTCACCCGCTGGCCCGCTTCCATGGCGAGCTGCTCGCGAATCGACGGCAGCGTGTTGCTCCATGCCACGATGGGATGGAGCACGCAAGGCAGCCAGGCCAATCGTCTCCAAAACCCGCATGCACTCGCTGCATCGGCTTTCATGGCTCGGATGGTTCGATGACACTTTTACTCCGCCTTGCGCAGCATCTCGCCCGGGAAATCCAGAACCTCGCCACCGTTGTGGAAGGCGGCCAGCTCAATCCGGTCGCCCACATTCAGCACCAACAAGGAATCCACCCACTTACCGGCGATGCCACGCACTTTCCACTTCTGACCGACACTGCCTGCCGCGTTCGGCGCGGCGCTCTTTTTGAAGGCCGTCTTGATGCTCTCGATCTGGATTTCGACCTCGCCTTTCTCGACGTCCTTGGCCAGCAACTTGGCAATCAGAAGGCCACGAAAGCCTTTCAGGTCATCCCGGGAGCCCGTGGCGTTCGCAGCCGGCTCAGCCTCCACTTTCTTGAGCCATTCGCCGACAAAATCGAGTTCCTCACCGCGATGGTGAAAGGCCTCGACCTCGACTTGATCGCCGACCTTCAGCGTCAGCAGCGTGTCCAGCCACTTGCCGGTCACTCCGTTGACCTTCCAAGTCTGACCGACGGCCTGCTCGGGATGCTCGGCCTTGTTTTGCTTCCACACGCGGGAAATGCGGGCGATTTTCACCTCCAGCGTTCCCTTTTCCTGATCCTTCGAGATCAGCTCGCCCACAAACATCCCGCGGAAGCCGTTCAAGACCTCGCCTCCGCCGCCTTTTGCGCTTTCCTGCGCGGGAGCAGCGACCTTCTTCATGCCTTCGCCGAGATAAAGCATGTCATCGCCAGTGAGGTGCTTCGTCTCGATCTCCAGATGATCGCCGGGATTGAGCACGACGAGCACATCGAGTGCCTTGCCATGAATGCCTCCCACCTTGACCGTGCGCCCGACCACCAGGTTGGGCTCGGGGGCCTTGTTGTTCTTCCACACATGCAGCAGCGAACCCACCTTCATGACCATCGAGCCTTTCTCCTCGTCCTTGCTGATGAGCTGGCCGGAGAGATGGCCGCTGAAGCCATGCAGGCCCTCCGGCAGTTTCTGTCCTTCAGCGGCCGCCGCAGGCGCATCGGGCTTCTTATCTTCTGCGGTTGCGGGGACGGAGGCAAGCAGTGAGGCACTCGCAAAAATGGCGGCGGTTTTCGAGATGATCGAGGGTTTCATGGATGAGTGGGGTTGAGGTTGGGAAGAAAGCGAGGGACCCGAAGCCACGGCGCGGGGCGCGGCCAGTGAGGTGAGGATGAGCGCTGCAAGCGCGAGGGCTGCCGCCCAGCGCTTCAGGCCACCGGCGGCGGCGCGGTCATCCGTGCCTTCGAGCAGTGACTCGATGCGTTTGCCAAGCGTCGAACGGCACCCGGCCATGCCCGCAGCCAGCGGATGCAACACCGGCCGGTCGCCGGCTCCGACCAGCCATTCGCCCAAGGCCACGAGCGAACGGGCTAGACCCGACTCGTCCGGCAAAACATTCAGTGCCCGACGATCCGCCAGATACTCCGCTTCCGCACGGAGATGACGCCGCGCCACCTGATTCAGCGGTTGGAAGAAGAACAGGCAGGAGATCCATTGGCCTGCCATCAGCCACCACGCATCTCCACGCACCAGATGCGCCAGCTCATGGGCGATCACCGCCTCGAGTTCGATCGCATCCAGCCTTTGCACAAAACCCTTCGGAAGAAACAAACGCCAGCGTCTCAGACCGGTGACCATCGGTCCCTGGATCGTCGGCGTGATCCAGATCTCCACCGATCTTGCGCTGCCAAAACGATTCAGGATGTTTTGTGCCAGATCAACAGTCTCACCGCGCTTCACGCATTTCGCATCACGGCGCAGTCGAACTAGCCCAATCCAGCTCCGGGCCAGTCGCAAAGCCCCAAGCAAAACCAGAGCCAACCAGACCCACGGCAGCCATCTGAAAAACCGCGCAACAGCCTCAAGTACGCCAATCGACCCGCGCTCGGTCGAAACCGGCTCCGTCTCGCTCATCGCCCTCTCCTCAAGCGCCATCGGTTGCGCACCTTTCGCGGACAGAGGCACCTCCACCGACGATGACGGCACCGCCTCGGCCAATCCAGCCTCCGATGACGCCAAAGCCCAAACATGACCCCAGTGCGGAGGCAGCAGCACGCTCTGCGCCAGCGTGGTCAACACCGCGCCGACCAGCGCTGCCTTCCAGAGCAGTTCCCGGACTTCGGGCAGACGTGGCCGTGCCAGCCGTACCCCGATCCAGACACCGCCGATCAGCAGCGTTGAGTGAATCAGGTAAGTCAGCAGCCACGCGCTGATCGTTAGACTAGTTTCCATGGCTGCCTCCCCTCCGTCGTTTTGGCTTGGCGGCCTCGTGTTTCGCCACCATGGCCTTGATCCGAGCCAGCTCGGCAGCATCCACGTCCTGGGTCTCCAGCAGATGGCTCACAAGCTCCGCCGGACTGCCTTCAAACACACGCTCGACCAGCTCGCTGACCATGCTGCTGCTCACCTCATTCTCGCGGACCGCCGCCCGGTAGAAAAAGGCGCGTCCCTCAGACCGGTGGGAGACCGCGCCCTTCTGTTCAAGGCGCGAAAGCATCGTGGACACCGTGGTGTAGGCCACAGGACGCTCCTCCTCCAAAGCCCGCTGCACCTCGGACACCGTGGCTTCGCCACGGCTCCATAGGACTCGGAGAATCGAAAGTTGCAGTCGGCTCAAGGTCATGGCTGAAATCGGGCAAAGTGCGGTTCGCGCAGTGGTAAAGACGCTTTCAACTACAGATGTAGAAGAATGTTTCTTTCCAGCCTGATTTTTTTGATCAATCGACCCTGGCAGGCCTTTCGAGCACGGCTCAAAGCCCGGGAACGCCAAATCGCCGCCCGGGTTTCTGGCATCTCCATTCCCAAGGCTAAACGCGACTGCCTCCATGCAAAAATTTGGCTCCGTGGTGGAGGACGCATCGTTGAATTGTCCGGAATTGGCATAAGAAGACAAAGCGATGCGTCGTTCTCGCTGCACCATGAAGACGCTCACCATTCTCATTGCCGGCCTCGCCCTTGCGTGCGGGGGATTTGCCCAGAACGCGAAGGAAAATCCGAAGCAGGTGCTTGAAAACCTGATGCGCCAGGCCGGCGAGGCAAAGGCCGCCGGCCGTCTCGACGAGGCGCGTGAGCTGGGTGCCAAGGCCGAACGGCTCCGCGACGAGCTGCAAGGCCGCGAGGGCATGAAAAAGCCGGAGAAGCACACAGAAAAGCATCCCGGCAAGGAGATGCCGCATTTCAAGGGACCCGAGGCTGAGCGCCTTCATCACATCATGCAAGCGGCGGAGCACCTGCACATGGCAGGCCTGCACGAGCCCGCGAAAAACATCGAGGAGATGGGCCAACACCTGCGCCGCGAGCTGGAGGAACGCATGAAGCGCGAACAGGCCGAGGCGCACGGCAAGGAAGGCAAACGCATGGGCGGCGAGAAACCGCAGGCGGAGCTGGAGGAGATGCGCCAGCAGATGCGCAAGATGGCGGAAATGATCGAGCAGCTCCAGATGGAGCTAAAGAAGCGTGATGCAGACAAGATCCAGCCGCTGAAGCAATAAACGGACATCCGAGCCGGCGATCACTCCCAGACACCGAGCTTCACGAGCTGCTTCGTCGCGGCTCCGGCCCAGTCGCGATTCGCCGCGGGGCTGGCGGGGCTCGGATGCAGGACGCGTCCGACTTTGAAATGGTCGCCGAGCAGTTCCTTCGCACGATTCGCGCATTCCTCGGCATACGCGCCGACACCGATGACCCACTCGGGCTGCAAGGCGGTGATGACGGCGCACAGATGATCGTCGCAATGCTTGTTGAGCGCGGCGGCCTCGGCGGCCGGGAGCTTGTCGGGCGTGAAGTTGCGTCCGCTTTCCTCGATGAAGACCAGCGGGCAGTAATTGGCAACGAAGTGCTCTTTGAAAAACGCCTCCGCCTTGCCGAACCGCTGCGCAAAGTGGCCCCAGAGCCGGCGGCCGCTCACTTCGGACTGAGGGCAGTCAAATCCGAGCACGGGGCGCTTCGGATGCTCGCGCTCCGGTTTGCCCACGGGCTCGCGGATGCCCATCCAGTCGCGCACGGCGGCGATTTCACCAAACGGGACACCGGTCTGCGTCATGCCGAAGGGGCCGGGATTCATGCCGACGAAGACGACGCGCTTTTTCCCACCGCCAAAACGCCGCAAATAAGCCTCGTGCGGCCTCCATGCGTAATCGAGCGGTTGATAGACGAATTCGACCGGCGCGGCAAAACGCAGCGGGCGCAGTTTTTCGCGCAATTCTTCAGCAGCGGTGACAAGTGCGGCGGACATGCGGCGCAGGAGAGGCGCGGCGCCGCCCGGAGTCAAGATGCGCTCAAAAAAGACTCGTAAGCCCGCATGTGACCGCTAGACTCCGCGCCCGTGATTCCCCGACACGCGCTTTTCGCCTCCCTGGCAGCGGCCAGCCTCATGACTTCCGTTTTCGCGGGCGAGGCGATGAAGATCGTCCTCAAAAACGGCGCGGAGCTGCGTGGTGAGGTACTGAAGGAGCGCGAGGACTCCGTGGTGCTCGATCTCGGCCACACCGTGCTCACCGTGCCGCGCTCGGACATCTCCATTTTTGAAAAAGCGAACGCCGTCGCGGCCAAAACCGCCGCCGTACAGGGCGAGGACATTTATTTCGTCGAGCCGGGACGAGAATCCATGACGGTGGAAAAAAATGTCCAGCGCGTGGCTGAGTCGGTGGTGCAGATCCAGACCGCATCCGGCCTCGGCTCCGGTTTCATCATCAACAAGCTCGGCTACGTCATCACGAACCAGCACGTCATCGCCGGGGAACGCGAGATCACCGTCGTGGTTTATCGCAAAAAGCCCGGCGGGCTGGAGAAGCAGCAGTTCACGAAGGTGAAGATCGTCGCGATGAATGGCTTCCTCGACCTCGCCATCCTGCAGATCGACGATCCTGCCGCGGCGTCGCTGCCGTTCGTGCCGATGGGCGACTCTGAATCACTGACGCAAGGCCAGGAAGTCTTCGCCATCGGTAGTCCGCTCGGTCTGGAGCGCAGCGTGTCGAAGGGCATCGTGAGCATCCGCGCCCGTGAGAGCGGCGGGCGCTGGTACATTCAAAGCACGACGCAGATCAACCCGGGCAACTCCGGCGGGCCGCTTTTCAACGCCCGTGGCGAGGTCGTGGGCGTGAACAACATGAAAGCCGCCGGTGTCGGCGTGGAGGGGCTCGGATTCTCGATCCCTTCAAACTTGCTGAAGCTTTTCATGAAAAACCGCGAGGCCTTCGCCTTTGACCCGCGCAATCCGAACGCCGGCTTCCGCTACCTGCCGCCGCCAGCGCCGGGAGAGGAAAAATCAAAGACGGAATTTGTAACTCCCCGGAGCTGATTCCTCAGTAAGAGTCGTCCCCTCGCAAACTTTGTCCCACCCCATGAAACGCGCCCCCCTGCTCATCTCCCTGCTGCTCGCCAGCGTCCTTCCCGCCTCCGCCGCCGACCGGCTGGAGCAATGGTTCAATCTCATGCCGAAGGACACCGCCGGTGTCATCGCCGTCAAAAACACCCCCGAGCTTCTCGCCGACTGGGACAAGAGCAGCTTCGCCAAATTCATGGAGGATGACGAGGCGAAGCGCTGGATGGCGCCGCTGCGCAAGGATGGCGACGCGCCCTGGGACAAGTATTTCAAGGAGCAGTACGGCAGCGGCCTGCACGACACCTTGAAGGATTACCCCGGCGCATTGGTGAGCTTCCTCGTGCTGGAGGACTTCGCCGAGAGCCGAGTAAATCCCCCCGAGGTCTCGCTCTGCGAGGTCGCCGGAAAACAGAAGGAGATCGAGGCGCACATGACCGCCGAGGTGGAGGCGAAGAAGAAGGAGAACGAAGCCGTCAAGATGCGGACGGAGGACATCGGCGGCGTGAGCGTGCAGATTGCCGCGGAAGGAGACGGGCCCGACGCGCCCTGGGTCACCTCCTGGGCCATGGTGGGAGATGTGATGATCGAGGCGAACCGCCGCAAGCTCATGGAATACATGATCGCCGCCCTCAAAAACGGCGCTGGTGACGCCCCGGGCGTCGCGCGCGAGCACCTATCCCGCATCGGCCAGATCACCAACGGCAGCGCCGACATGATGATTTACTTCAACGGCGCGAGGATGCTCGAGCTCGGTGAAAAAGCGCTCGCCAAGGCCGAGGCGGAAAAGAAAGACGACAACAAAGCCGCGGGCGGCCTGAGCTTTGACATCAAGCCGAAGCAGATCATGGACATGCTCGGCGCGCAGGAGCTGCAGGCCATCGCCTTCACCGCCGAGCTGCAGGACACGCAGACCCGCATCGACATGACGATCCTGCATCCGCAGAAGCCCTCCGGCATTCTTTCCATCATGCGCGGCACGAACGCGGAGGCCGCGCTGCCTCCATTCATCCCGCAGGGCATCCTGACCGCCAGCGTGGCGCGCATGGACTTCGGTGCGATCTATGACGGGCTGCTCGGCATGATCGCCAAGCTCGGCCCCATCGCGATGATGGTCACCATGCAGGTCCCGCAGCTCGAGGCGCAGATGGGCTTCAAGATTCGCGACGATCTCCTCGGCAGTCTCGATGACGAGATCATCCAGGCGCAGGATGGCGATGGCACGAAGGACAGCCAGGTCATGGGCTTCAAGATCAAGGACGCGGACAAGCTCGGCGGCGCTCTGGAAGGCCTCAAACGCTTCGCTGGCGCAGGCTTCGGCGCTTTCGAGGAGAGCGACTACCTCGGCTTCAACATCAACACACTCAAAACCTCGCAGACCGGCACCGCCACCGAGATGGCCTACTGCAACACGGGTAAATACCTGCTCATCTCCGTCGGCACGCAGGACACGCTGAAGAAAATCCTCGCCCGCATGAAGGATCCCTCCGGGCCGGCAGTCTGGGACGGTCCGCATGTGCAGAACCTGCTCTCCCTCGCGCCGAAAAACTACAACGGCATCGGCATCACCGACGCGGGCCGCCTGCTCAACATGCTCGCCACCGCCGCCGCCGCGCTCGAAAGCAAAACCGGCGGCCAAGCCGCCGCTGCGAAGAAAAAGGGCCCGGGCAAAAAGGCGCTCGCGCCGGAGGAAGCTGCCGCCACGGCCGCTTCCGGCTGGTTTGACGCCAGTGCCCGTCCCTCGAACGAAACCTTCCAGCGCCACTTCGGCAGCCTGCTCAGTGCCAGCTACCCGCTTCCGGACGCGCTCCACCTCCACTACCTCACCACGCCTGTCGCCAAAGAATGACGAAGTTCGGACCTGGGGCTTCGTCATTCACTCGTCATTCGGATTTCGCCATTCGTCATTTTTAGCCCCATGCGCTCCTTCGTCCTCGCTCTGCTGACCGCATCTGCCTTCGCCGCTCCTCCCGCTCTCTACTTTGATGGCCCGGAGATCGTCAAACTCGACTGGAACACCTCCAGCCCGCGTGCAGGTGACTTCAATGGCGACGGGCTGACGGATCTCGCGATTTTGAACTCCTCACGCGCGCGCATCGAGTTCCTGCTTCAGCGCAAAGACGGCGTGAAACCCGGCGAGCCCGAGAAATCCGCTCGTGAAGATCGCTGGAACCCGGTTCTCGAAGTCTCGCGCTTTGACAAACAACCGCTCGTCATCGGCCACGCCGCCACCGCGCTCGTCGTGGGTGACTGGAACGGCGACAAGAAACCGGATATCGCCTTCATCACCGACGAGGAGAAGCTCGTCCTGCGCATGCAGGGTGAAAAAGGCTCGTGGACGCAGAAGCGCGAGTTCACGCTCGACTCCACCGCCGACGACACCGAAACCCTCGTCGCACGCGACTTGAACGGGGACGGCCGGGATGACATCGCGCTGCTCACCAGCACGCGTTTGATGGTAATGCTTCAAAAAGCACCCGGAGAGTGGGCCGAGCCGCAAAACCACGCGCTCGGCGAAAGCGGCTGTGCCGGACTGAGCGTCGCCGATCTCGATGGTGATGGCCGAGCCGACCTGTTTTACACCGCGCCGGAGGGAGACGCCCTTCTTGTGCGTCTCCAGCATGAGGGCACGACCTTTGGCGAGGAATGGCGGCTTGAGATTCCTAACACACGTCACTGGCTTCATCCCGTGCGCCTTGGCGGCAAGAAAACCGGCGTCGCCTGGATTCAGGACGAGACCAGCATGGTCGAGGTCGCGAAGCTCGTGCAGGACGCCGCCGAACCGAACGCCGACCGGGCCGCCACCATCCGCTATGCCATGCCGCCGTCCGACACGAAGAACGGAGCCGTCGCGCATGGCGATCTCACCGGCGACGGCATCGCCGATGTCGTGATGGCCGATCCCAAGGCGGCGCGTGTGTGGTTGTTCCAGGGCGGCGCTGGCGGTGGGTTCAGCGAAGGACGCGAGTTTCCCGTGCTCAGCGGGGTCGAATCCCTCGCCATCGCCGATGTGGATGGAGACAAAAAAACCGACCTCGTGCTCCTCAGCCCCGGTGAGCAGTCCGTCGGTGTCGCGCAATGGAAGGACAACCGCCTCCTCTATCCCGAGATCGTCTATCAAGCGAAGGAAGGTGAGTCACTGCTCACCCTGACCACCGATTCCGCCATTCTTTGCGTCAGCGAGATCAAATCAAAGCCCCAGCTCGTCACGCTGCGCAAAAACGCCGCCGCCAAAGGCTTTGCGGCCACCACGCAGGAGCTGGCGGTGAAAACCGGCCGCATCAACGGCATCCGCATCATCGATGCCAACCAAGATGGCCGTGGTGATCTCGTCCTCTTCTCGAATCTCGGGCCGATGCAGCTCCTGCTCAGCGCCGCCGATGCGAAAGCGCCTTTCAAGCGAGTCGAGGGCATTCCGGACACCTTTGTCGCCAAGCTCACGCCAGCAGCGCTGACCACTGGTGATCTCGATGGCGACGGCAAGGCCGAGTTCATCATCGCCAGCCAGCAGCTTGCCCGTGCCTTCAAGGTCGATGCTGATGGCAGGGCGGCCGTCGTCGAGCAGTTCAACGCCCCCGATCCCGCCGCCGAGCTGCACAGCGCTCTCGTGTCGCAGAAGGATGGCAGGCTTTCCGTCCTCCTCATCGACGCCACGCACAGCAAGCTGCACGAGCTGACCGCAGGCAAGGATCGCGTCTATCGCGCCGACCACACGCACGCTCTTCCCGTCATGACACCCGAGCACTGCGCCCTTATGGGGGCTGAAAAAAGCACCCGGCTTCTCCTGCTCGGCAAAACCAGCTTCCAGATCGCCCCGCTCGACGGATCCACGCTCAAGCTCGAAACCGTGACCACCTTCGACAGCGAGCTGAAGGACACCACGCCCTCCGATCTCATCGCCGCGTCGTTTTCCGGCGAGGATCGCGACGACATCGCCCTGCTCGACACCGCGAAGAGCCGCGTGATCGAGTTCTTCCAACCCGCCAACGGTTCGAAGTGGGAAAGTTCCATGTACTTCCGCGTCTTCGAAACCGACCCGCACTTCCGAGGCAAAACCGGCCTCGAAAACGAGCCGCACGACTACGCCGCTCTCGACCTCGACAAGGACGGCCGCCTCGACCTTTGCCTGCTCACGCACGACCGTGTGCTGCTTTACACGCGGAAGAAGTAGTACGACAGACACTCCTGTCTGTCGGTCCGGCGCTCCATCGCAGGAGTTGGCCTTTTCACAGGCTTGCGCAGCCTAAAATCCTGCCACACTCATCGTGCGATGAAACGCCTCTACCGCCACGCCCAGGTCGCCAGCGAAGACAGCCCCAAGCTCCAAACCGCCGACGTGCTCGTCGAAGGCGACAAAATCATCGGCGTGGCCGCCAACATCACCGGCGTTGAGAATGCGGAAGTCATCGACTGCACGGGACGCATCCTGATGCCCGCGATGTTCGACATCCACGTCCATGCCCGCGAACCCGGCCAGGAGGAGAAGGAAAACATCGCCACCTGCGCCGAGGCCGCGATCAACGGTGGCATCACCGGCTTCGTCATGATGCCGAACACAGCACCCGCCATCGACAATTCGGGCGTGGTGCGCAGCGTGCTCGAAAGCGCCCGCCGCACGCGCATCGGCTCCGGCATCTACACTTCGGGAGCTATCACCAAAGGCCGCAAGGGCGAGGAACTCGCCGGAATCGCCGGCATGAAGGCCGCCGGAGCCGTCATGCTCACCGACGACGGTTTTCCCGTCAATAACCCGCAGGTGCTCCGCCGCGCCATGGAATACGCGCGCGAGTTCGACATGCCACTCGCCAGCCATTGCGAGGTGAAGGAGCTCAGTGGCAAAGGCTGCATGCACGAGGGCAAAATCAGCTACTCGCTCGGCCTGCCCGGCATCCCCGCCATCAGTGAGGAAATTTGCATCGCCCGCGACATTAGACTCGCCGAATTCACCGGCGTGCATCTCAACATCCAGCACGTCAGCACCGAGCGCGGCATGGGCACCATCAAACGAGCCAAAGATCGCGGCATCCGCGTCACCTGCGAGATCGCGCCGCATCATCTCATCTTCAATCACGAGCACATCGGCGACTACGACACGCACTACAAGATGAACCCGCCGCTGCGCACACCGGAGGACAACGCCGCGCTGCTCCAGGGTCTCAAGGACGGCTGGTTCGACGTCATCGCCACCGACCACGCCCCGCACACGCCATTTGAGAAGAACCAGGACTTCGCCAGCGCCCCCTTTGGCATCACCGGCCTCGAAACCGCGCTGCCGAGCCTCTTCGACCGCTTCATCAGCAAAGGCCTGCTCGACTGGGGCATCATCGTGAAGCGCTACAGCGCCGAACCACGCCGCCTCATGAAACTGCCCACGGTTCCGATCAAGGAAGGCGGCATCGCCGAGTTCATCCTCTTCAATCCCGCCCGCACGACGACCTTCAGCCGCGATTTCATGAAATCGAAGAGCCTCAACACGCCCTTCCTCGACCAAACGCTTCAAGGCATGGTCGAACGCGTGGTGTATCGCGGTGAGGAGCTGCTGGCGCGGTAAAGCAGCCTTGTTCCTGCGGAACAAGACAACTTTACAGTGCGTTTACAGACGCCTGATCCCGCCTGAATCACCATGGCGGCATGAAGACGATTCTTTGTGCCCTCTTTGTCACCACCAGCCTGTTCGCGCAGACGGCATGGATTTCACCCAACACCCGCCTGATCCACACGCAGGCGGTGCAAGTGACCCAAGTCGATGCGCGCATCGACCTCGCGGATCAAATCGCCACGACGACGCTCGACATCGCGCTGCGCAATCCGACGGGCCGGCCGCTGGAGTCCGAACTGCTCGTTCCCGTGCCGCAGGGCGCTGTTTTGAAGACCTTTGCCTTTGAAGGCGGGAATGCTGAGGCCACCGCTCGTCTGCTGCCGCGTGATGAGGCACGCCGCATTTACGACAGGATCGTCGCCCAGACACGCGATCCGGCGCTGCTGGAGTTCGTGGGCAACGCCGTCGTGAAATCGAGCGTGTTCCCAGTTCCGGCCAATGGAACGCAGAAAGTCCACGTGACCTATGAACAGTTGCTCGAAGCCGACGGTTCACGGCTCGACTACGTGCTGCCGCGTTCGGAGGCGGTGGAGTATTCCGTGCCGTGGAAGCTCTCCATGCGCGTCAAATCGACCTCACGCATCGCCTCGGTGTATTCGCCGAGCCATGAGATCGCCGTCAAACAGCCAAACGGCAACGAAGCGACGCTTTCATGCGAAACCAAAGACCCAGGAGCCTTCCGCGTGTCGTTCCTGCGCGAGACGAAGGACGAAATGACGGCCTCGTTGCTCGCTTATCCCGATCCGAAGATCGGCGGAGGCTATTTCCTGGTCATGATCGCTCCACCGAAGCCCAAAGCCGATGCTGTGCCGATCAAACGCGAAGTCACGCTCGTCATCGACCGCAGCGGCAGCATGGCGGGGCCGAAATTGGATCAGGTTAAGGCGGCGGCTTTGCAGGTGATCGAGGGCCTGAACGACGGCGAAGGCTTCAATCTCATCGTCTATAACGAAGCGGTCGAAATGTTCGCCGCGCAGCCGGTGATCAAGAACGCCGAGACAACGAAACAGGCCCGCGACTACATCAGTGCTTTGCGCGTCAGCGGTGGCACGAACATCCACGACTCCGTGGTCGAGGCGCTGCGTCAGAAGCCGCTCGATGGCATGCTGCCGCTCGTTCTGTTCCTCACCGACGGCCTGCCGACCATAGGTCAGACCTCCGAGAAGGCGATCCGTGAGACTGTGGCGAAGGGTAATCCGCACCAGCGCCGCGTATTCACGTTCGGTGTCGGCGTCGATGTGAACACGCCGCTGCTATCACGGATCGCCCGCGAAACACGCGCCAGTGCGGAGTTTGTGCTGCCAAAGGAAGATGTCGAAGTGAAGGTCGGTCGTGTGTTCGATCGCTTGCGCGGCCCATTGCTCACCAAACCGGCGCTGCGTGTGCTGGATGATCCGAATCGCGTGAGCGACCTGATTCCCTCACCGTTGCCCGATGTCTTCGAAGGCGAGCAGATTCTCCTCTCCGGCACCTATCGTGGCGAAGCGCCGCTGCATTTCCAACTCACCGGCGCTTCGGCCGAAGGCGAGCGGAAGTTCGATTTCACCTTCAATCTCGACAAGGCAAGCACTGCGAACGCCTTCGTGGCCCGTTTGTGGGCCAGCAATAAGATCGCCGTGCTCAGCGAAGCGATCCGCGATCTCGGTGCCGACGGCGCAACAGCGAACACGACCGAGTTGGTGAATGAAATCGTCCGTCTCTCGACCCAGTTCGGCATTCTGACCGAATACACCGCCTTCCTGGCCGAAGAAGGCACCTCGCTCGCTGCGGCGGCTCCGAATGCCAGCAAGGCGGCCTTCAACTACAGCGACAAGGTGATGAAGATTCGCAGCGGACCTGCGGCCGTGTCACAGGCGGGCAACTTGCAGAAAGCCGCCGAGTCGAAGCAGCTCAATCCGCGCAATCGCTTCCTAGATGACAAGATGAACGCCATCGAGATCACCAGCGTGCAGCAGTGCCAGGCGGGAGCGTTTTTCAACAAAGGCAACCGCTGGACCGATTCGGCCGCAGCGAAGGCCGAACGTACGCCCGACCGCACCATTGAGATCGGCAGCACCGAGTTTGGCCGCCTGGTCGATGAACTCGCCGCCGACAACCGCCAGGGCCTGCTCGCGCTGCGTGGCGAGCTGCTTGTCGAGCATCGCGGCCAACTTGTCCTCATCCGCTGAGATTTTCCCGTCCACTCCACCCAAACCACATCCATGAAAACGAAACACATCCTCATCGCCACGGTTCTCACCGCGTGCATTGGCATCGCCAAAGAAGGCCAGCCGCCCGCACCCACGGCGGAAGTCGCCAAAGTCGAAACTGCCGTCGCTGACACACCCGTCGTGCAAATCGCTGTGTTGCTCGACACGAGCAGCAGCATGAGCGGCCTCATCGAGCAGGCGAAGACACAACTGTGGAAACTCGTGAACGAGTTCATCACCGCGAAGCAGGACGGCAAAACGCCCGTCGTGCAGGTGGCGCTCTACGAATACGGCAAATCGTCTTTGGAGAGCCGCGAGCACTGGATTCGGCAGATTCAGCCGCTCACCCGCGATCTCGACAAGGTCTCCGAGGATCTCTTCGCCCTCACCACCAACGGCGGCGACGAATACTGCGGTGCGGTGATCCAACGTGCGACCAAAGACCTCGCCTGGGACCCAAATCCGAAGGTTTACAAAGCCATTTTCATCGCCGGCAACGAACCATTCACCCAAGGTCCGGTGGATTCGAAGAAGAGCTGCCAGGGGGCCATCGCGAAGGGCATCATCGTGAACACGATCCACTGTGGCGGAGAGGCGCAGGGCATCGCCGAGCATTGGAACCAGGGCGCGCTGCTCGCTGATGGCCAATACCTCGTCATTGACCAGAACCAGGCCGTCGTTCACATCGAAGCACCTCAGGACAAGGAGATCGTGAAGCTCAACGAGGAGCTCAACAAGACCTACATCAACTACGGTGCCGCTGCGCCTGCCGCGAAGGCACGCCAGGTTGCACAGGATGGGAACGCCACTGCCAAGGCCGAGTCTGGCGCGGCGGTGCAACGCACGCTCACCAAAGTCAGCGCGAACTACTTCAACGGTGCCTGGGATCTCGTCGATGCCTGCAAGCAGAAGGGCTTTGACATCACCAGAGTCAGCGAGGCCGATCTGCCCGAGGAGATGAAGAAAATGACCGTGGACGAGCGGAAGGCCTACCTCTCGAAGAAAACCGCCGAACGTGAGGAGATTCAGAAAAGAGTGCTCGCCTTGAACAAGGAACGCGAAGCCTATGTCGCGACCCAGCGCAAAGAATCCTCCAAGAACGACACGCTGGACACCGCTATGGTGAAGGCGCTGCGCGCGCAGGCCGAGAAAAAAGGCGTCGTGTGGGAGAAGTAACCGAAATGACGAAACCAGAATGACCGAATGCCGAATGGACCCATCCACCCGCTGAATTCGTCATTCCCCATTCATCATTCGTCATTTAATCTGCTGCCATGCACACCATTCTGGTCATCGAAGACGACGCCGCGATCCGTCGCGGCGTCTTGGATGCGCTCAAATTCGCCGGACACACGACTCTGGAGGCAGGCGATGGAGAGAATGGCATGAAGCTGGCCTTGAGCGCGTCCTTTGACCTCATGCTGCTCGATCTGGTGCTGCCACATGCCACCGGCTTTGACATTTTGAAGGCGTTGCGTCGCGAGCGGCCGGGGACCCCGGTCATCATCCTTTCGGCCCGTGGTGAGGAGAATGATCGCGTGCGCGGCCTGCGCCTCGGTGCGGATGATTACGTCGTGAAGCCCTTCAGCGTGCGTGAACTGCTCGCCCGTGTCGAAGCCGTGCTGCGCCGGGCTCCGGAGCGCCAACCGGTGAGCGAAACGCTCACGCTATCTTCGGCAACGATCGATTTCGGCCAAAGCGAAGCGCGTTTCGAGAATGGAGAACGCGCCGAACTCTCCGAACGCGAGCGTGACGTGCTGCGCTACTTGGCGTTAAACCGGGGAAGACCCGTTTCGCGTGAAGAGCTGCTGCAACGCGTCTGGCACATCGACAACAAGCAGACGGAGACACGCACGGTGGACATGCACATCGCGAACTTGAGGCACAAACTGCGCGATGACGCCGATTCGCCTCGTTTGATCGTCACCGTGCGCGGCAAGGGCTACCAGCTCGCATGAGCATCATTTCAATGCGCAAACCTCTCCATATCGGGATCACCTTCCTCGCCTGCTTCGGGCTGCTGCTCGCGGCGATGGGCTGGGTGGGGTGGCACACCCTGGCGCTGGAGCGCGAGCGTGAGAGCGCGACGCGGGATGCGGAGCAGCAGGAGCGCGTGAGACTGGCGCTGTGGCGGCTTGATTTCCAGGCCAGCGCCCTGCTCATGCGCGAGAATGCGCGTCCGCCGCATGATTTCCGCCCGTTTCATTCTCCCGAGGGCCTGGTGAACAAGCTGTATGGCAATGTGGCCAAGGGAGAGGTGCTGGTGCCTTCGTCATTGCTGGCGGAGATTCCTGAACATGTGCTTTTGCATTTCCAGATGGACTCACGCGGCCAGGTGCTGTCCCCGCAGGTGCCGCAGAATGGAGAGAGGACGCTTGCACTCGCGCAATTCATCAATCCCGACGATCTCACCCGCAGTGAGCAGCGGCTCAGCGGCCTGCGTGAATTGCTGGCGAGTCCGGTGAAAGTCCTGACGCCTCCCAAGAATGAAGCGACGAGTTTTTGGCGTGGTGCGGGCAGGTCGCCCCCACCACGAGCACCGGCTCCGACTCCCACACTCAACAAACAACTGCTGGCAGAGACCGCGTGCGTGGCGCGCTTTGATATCGATGACACGCCAATCGCCGCAAATGATGCCAACTCGCCACGCAATCCGGCCTGGAATGCGCAGCAGGGCACTTTGATCACACAGCAGCAGCAGTTGGTGCTCAGCAATGCGGAGAATCTCTC
>Ga0315900_10003602_pt1 | contig 22511 bp, 21 predicted proteins | sample LakEriMetagenome_FD_203521 | JGI IMG/M metagenome (GOLD analysis project Ga0315900, IMG submission 203521) | Freshwater fungal communities from buoy surface, Lake Erie, Ohio, United States - Buoy 12 MA114 | ecosystem: Environmental > Aquatic > Freshwater > Lake > Lake biofilm | place: USA: Lake... | reverse complement strand
CTCATGACCCGCTGGATGTTCCCGTACATCGCCTGCATGTCGCTGGTGGCGCTGTCGGCCGGGATCCTGAACACCTGGAAACGCTTCGCCGTGCCCGCCGCCACCCCGGTTCTGCTCAATCTGGCCATGATTGCGGCCGCCTGGCTGGGAGCACCCTGGTTCGGCCGGCTGGGGATTGAGCCGATCTACGCGATGGCGGCCGGCGTGATGGCCGGCGGCCTGTTGCAACTGGGGGTGCAGCTGCCGGCGCTCAGGCGACTGGGTTACCTCCCGCGGGTGGGCCTGTCGCCCGCGCGGGTACGCACGGCCTGGCGCGATTCAGGCACCCGACAGGTGGTGCGCATGATGGGGCCAGCCCTGCTGGGGGTCGGCGTGGCCCAGATCTCGCTCATGATCAACACCCAGATCGCCTCCTGGCTGCCCGCCGGCAGCGTGACCTGGCTCAGTTATGCCGACCGGCTCATGGAGTTCCCCACCGCTTTGCTGGGGGTCGCCCTCGGTGTGGTGCTCATGCCCCAGCTGGCCTCGGCCCATGCCGCGGGCGACGCCGAGCGGTATTCGTCCATGCTCGATTGGGGGCTGCGCGTGGTGGTGCTACTGGCGGCGCCTTGCTCGGTGGCCCTGGCGGTGTTCGCCACGCCGCTGGTCGCCACCTTGTTCCATTACGGTGCCTTCACCGGCCGCGACGTGGCGCAGGTGTCGCTGGCGCTGGCGGGGTATGGCGTCGGGCTGCTCGGGCTGGTGGGGGTCAAGGTGCTGGCCCCGGGCTATTACGCCCACCAGGACATCCGCACCCCGGTGCGCATCGCCGTGGTGGTGCTGGTGTCCACGCAGCTGATGAACGTGGTGCTGGTGCCCTGGCTGGCGCACGCCGGCCTGGCCCTGTCCATCGGCCTGGGCGCCTTGCTCAATGCCGGCTGGCTGCTGGTGGGCCTGCGCCAGCGCCGCAGCTGGGTGCCCTCGGCGGGGTGGGGCCTGTTTCTGGTGCGGGTGTCCCTGGCCACTGCCCTCATGGGCGCGGTGCTTTCCTGGGCCCAGCGGCAGGCTGACTGGGTGGCGCTGAGGGACGACCCGGGCTTGCGGGTGCTGTGGCTGGCCGGCGTGATCGGGCTGGCGGCGTTCGCCTATTTCACGACCCTGCGGCTGGCAGGGGTGAATGTCAGGGCGCTGGTTCGCCGCTGAAGCCCTCGGGCCGGTTGGCCACCCTGGCGATGTCCCGCCTCGCCACCGGGCCTGGCCTTGACGCATGCTGGCGGTGCGGTTTACAACCCCCGCATGGCCTTTCAGATCGAGGCGCCGACGCCGCTGGACTACTTTCGGTCCCTCGTCCAGAGTGACGATGATTTCCCCCTGCTGGAAGCCGCTGCCAGCCTGGCGCAGGATGAATATCCCGAGCTCGACGTGCAGCAGGTCCTGGCTGAGGTCGACGGCCTGCTCGAACGCCTCAAGCGCCGCCTCGCGGCCGACGCGCCGCCCCTGCACCGGCTGCGCATCCTCAATCAGTTCTTCTTCCAGGACCTGCGCTTTGGCGGGAACTTCAACGATTACACCGACCCGGACAACAGCTATCTCCATGTGGTGCTGCGCACGCGGCGGGGGATTCAGATCTCGCTGGCGTTGCTCTGGGTCGAGTTGGCGCAGGGGCTGGGGTTGCACGCGTGCGGGGTCTGCTTTCCCGGCCACTTCATGGCCAAGGTCAATTTGCCCAAGGGACAGGTGGTGATCGATCCCTTCACCGGGCAGTCGCTCTCGCGCGAGGAATTGTCCGAACGGCTGGAGCCCTTCACGCACGAGGGCGGCATGGCCGGCGAGTTCGAGCTGCCGCTGGCCGTGTATCTGCAATCGGCCAGCCCGCGCGACATCATCGCGCGGATGCTGCGCAACCTAAAGGCGATCTATCTCGCCGAGGGCGATTCACAGCGGCTGGTGGCGGTGCAGGACCGCCTGATCATCCTGCTGCCGCAGGACTGGTCCGAATACCGCGACCGGGGACTGGCCTATGCCGACATGGGCCAGTCGGCGCAGGCCGCACGCGACCTGCAGACGTATCTCGATCATGTCGAGGACGCCCGGGACCGGGACGAGGTGGCCGACCGGCTGGCGCAGTTGCGGCCCGCCCGCCATTGACGGCCCAGGGCGTCAGCGCACCTGCACCGCCGCACCGCCGTCGCGCGCTGCGATCTGCCCGATCTCATAGACCGCCTCGCCCTGCGCGCGCAGCGTCTGGGCGGTGGCAGCCGCGTGTTCGGCGGCCACCACGACCACCATCCCGATGCCGTTGTTGAAGGTGCGGTTCATTTCATGGTCGGAAATCGCCGCCGTCTTCTGCAGCCAGGCAAACAGCTCGGACTGCGGCCAGCTGCCCTGGCGCAGGTGCGCTGCGGTGCCTTCGGGCAGCACGCGCGGAATGTTCTCCAGCAGGCCGCCGCCGGTGATGTGGGCCAGCGCCTTGACCGGATGCGCGGCCAGCGCGGCGAGCACGCTCTTCACGTAAAGCCGGGTGGGCGCCATGACCGCCTCGCGGAAGGGCCGGCCGTCCAGGGTGGTGGGCAGCGCGGCCCCGCCGCTGGCCGCCCGCTCGATGCACTTGCGCACCAGCGAAAAGCCGTTGGAATGCACCCCGGAGGAGGCCAGGCCCAGCACCGCGTCGCCCGGCCGGACGTCGCGTCCGGTGAGGATCCTGGACTTTTCCACCGCCCCGACGCAAAAGCCGGCGAGGTCGTATTCGCCCGGGGGGTACATGCCGGGCATCTCGGCCGTCTCGCCGCCAATGAGGGCGCAGCCTGACAGCTCACAGCCGCGGGCAATGCCGCCCACGACCGCCGCCGCGGTGTCCACGTCGAGCTTGCCGCAGGCGAAGTAGTCCAGGAAAAACAGGGGCTCGGCCCCCTGCACCAGCACGTCGTTCACGCTCATGGCCACCAGGTCGATGCCCACGGTGTCGTGCATGTTCCATTCGAAGGCCAGTTTGAGCTTCGTGCCCACGCCGTCGGTGCCCGACACGAGCACGGGCTCCTGGTACCGCTTGGGCACTTCGAACAGCGCGCCGAAGCCGCCGATGCCAGCGAGCACGCCCTCGCGCATCGTCTTGCGGGCCAGGGGCTTGATGCGTTCGACCAGGGCATCACCGGCGTCGATGTCGACACCGGCGTCCTTGTAGGAGAGGGGGGGGTGGCTCATGGCAGGGTGTGAGGGCGGGGGAAGGCGGGGCCGGCGGGAGGCGCGGGCGGTGCGCCCCGATAGAATTTGAAGGATTTTACTTTCCGACTGCCTGGCCCCTGATGCCTGTTCCTCCCGTCGCCCCGGCCGGCGCCCGAAGTGCCCGGTGATGAAGCAGATCGCCCTGGACATCGCGCTGGCCCGCGTGCCCACCCTGGCGGGCTTTTTCGCGGGTCCCAATGAGGCCGCCCTGGCCCACCTGCGCCTGTGGTCTGGCAGCCCCACCCGCTCGCCCGTGCCCACCTACCTCTGGGGCGAGGCGGCCAGCGGCAAAACCCACCTGCTGCGGGCCGTGGCCGAGGCCCTGCGAGAGCAGGGCGCCCGGGTGGGCTGGCTCGATGCCTCCTTGCGCGAGCCGCCGCCCTATGACGAAGGCTGGGCGGCAGTCCTGCTGGACGACGTGCACCTGTACACCGCTGAACAACAACATGCCGCCTTCAACTGGTTCGTCAATGCCCAGACCCACCAGCGCGGGGTGGTTGCCGCCGGCGCCCTCGCGCCGGCCGGCCTGGTCCTGCGCGAGGACCTGCGCACCCGCCTGGGATGGGGGCATGTGTTCCAGCTGCAGGTGCTGTCGGAGCCCCAGCGCCGCTCGGTGCTGCGGCAGGCGGCCGATGCGCGGGGCGTCTTTCTGGGCGATGAGGTGATGGACTACATGCTGTCGCGTTTCTCCCGAGATCTGGGCAGCCTCATGCAGCTGCTCGAGCATCTCGATCACTACGCGCTGCAAACCCAGCGGGCCATCACCATCCCCCTGATCCGCTCGATGCTGGAGAACGCGTGAAGCTGGCCCTGTTCGACCTGGACCACACCCTGCTGCCGATCGACTCGGACCATGCCTGGGGCCAGTTCACCCTGGACATCGGCTGGTGCGATCCCGGGCATTTCAAGGCCCGCAACGACGAGTTCTTTGCCCAGTACCAGGCCGGCGCGCTCGACGTGCATGCCTATGTGCGGTTTGCGACCGAAGCGATCCGCCTGCGCGGGCCGCAGGTGGCCCAGGCCGCTCGGGAAGACTTCATGCGTCGCATCATCGGTCCGGCCTTGCGGCCCGAGGCCTTGGCCCTGGTGGAATCGCACCGGGCGGCCGGCGACCAGCTGGTGATCGTCACCGCCACCAACGAATTCATCACGCAGCCGATCGCCGAGGCTTTTGGCGTGCGCGAGCTGGTGGCGGTGCGCCTGGCCGGCGACAACCGTGGCTGGATCACCGGCGAGATCGACGGAGTGCCGTCCATGCGCGAAGGCAAGGTCACGCGCATGGCGCAGTGGCTGGCCGAACGCGGACTGACCTGGTCCGATGTCGATGCCACCTTCTACTCCGACTCCCTCAACGACCTGCCGCTGCTCGAGGCGGTGCGCCACCCGGTAGCCACCAACCCCGACCCGCGCCTGCGCCGCATCGCCGCCGAGCGGGGTTGGCGCATACTCGACCTGTTTGGCCCGCCCACGCCGGCCGCCTGAATTCCCATGATCAAGAAATTCATCGACCGTCTTCTCGGAGGCGGCGCCACCCAGTCCCGCTTCGGCAAGCGCCGCGAGGTGCCGCGCGAGGTGCACGGCATCGACCCGTCCCTCGTGGATGAACGCGCGGTGCAGGTGGTGCGCACCCTGCAGCAGGCGGGCTACGAGGCCTACATTGTTGGCGGTGCGGTGCGTGACCTGCTCCTGGGTCTGCGGCCCAAGGACTTCGACGTCGCCACCGACGCCACGCCCGAGCAGGTCAAGTCCCTGTTCAGGCGGGCGTTCATCATCGGCCGGCGTTTTCGCATCGTGCATGTGGTGCACGGGCGCGGACGCGAGCATGAAGTGATCGAGGTCTCGACCTTCCGGGCCTATCTGGACAACGCCGCCGCCGAACAGGTGGCGGGCAACGAGCGCACCAGCAAAAGCGAGCTGGCCGGCCTCAAGCATGCGGTCGACGCCAGTGGCCGCGTCCTGCGTGACAACGTCTGGGGCCCGCAGGATGAAGACGCCACCCGCCGCGACTTCACCGTCAACGCGATGTACTACGACCCGCAGACGCAGGTGGTGGTCGACTACCACGGCGGCATCGAGGATGCCCGCAAGAAACGGCTTCGCATGATCGGCGATGCCGCCACCCGCTATCGCGAGGATCCGGTGCGCATCATCCGCGCGGTGCGTTTTGCGGCCAAGCTGTCGCCCCTGGGGTTCAAGATCGAATCCAAGACCTCCGCGCCCCTGCGCGCCTGCCTGCCGCTCCTGGCGGATGTGCCCCAGAGCCGGCTGTTCGACGAGATGCTCAAGCTGCTGCAGACCGGCCATGCGCTGGCGAGCATCGAGCAGTTGCAGGCCCTGGGTCTGTCCCGCGGAGTTTACGGTCTGCTCGACCTGGTGGTGGAGCGCAGCGGCGATGCCTTCGTGCGCGCCGCCTTGCAGGACACCGACCGTCGGGTCGGCGAAGGCAAGCCGGTGGCGCCGAGCTTCCTGCTGGCGGCCGTGCTCTGGTCGGACGTGCGTGAAGGCTGGGCCCGGCGGCAGGCCCGGCGCGAGCCGCCCTTTCCCGCGCTGCAGGGCGCGATTGACGAGGTGTTCGAGTCCCGCATCGGCGATGTTTCCGGCCGGGGCAAGCTCGGGGCCGACATGCGCGAGATCTGGATGATGCAGCCGCGCTTTGAAAAACGGGCGGGCAGCTCGCCGTTCACCCTGGTCGAACAGCCCCGGTTCCGCGCGGGGTTCGACTTCATGCGACTGCGCGCCGACATCGGCGAGGTCGACGAGGTGCTTGCGGACTGGTGGCAGGAATTCAGCCTGGCCAGTGATGCGGTCCGTGAAGACCTGATCGCGCAGGCCCGGGAGGCGTCCGGGCGAGGCGGTGCCCGGCGGGTGCGCGCGCCGCGCCCGGCCCCGGCCGAGGAGGCAGCGGCGGATACTGCCGACATCGCGGACGACGCCGCCGAACCGGGGGGTGCCGATGCGCCGGCCCGCAAGCGACGCCGGCGCAGGCGCAGGCCCGCCGGAGAGGGGGGCGGTCACGCCCCTGGCCCGGACGGCCGCGATCCGGCCCCATGAGCGCATCGCGCGAGCCGGTGCTCGCGGTGGTGGGCCTGGGCGCCAACCTCGGTGAGGCCACCCGCGCGGTTCGCTCGGCCCTGGAGGCGCTCGGGGCGCTTCCCGAAACGACCCTCGAATCGGCCTCTCGCCTGTACCGGACGGCGCCGCACCAGGCGCAGGGCCCGGACTACATCAACGCTGTGGCCTGCCTGCGCACCCGGCTCACCGCGCCGGCGCTGTTCGACCAGCTGCTCCGCCTGGAGCAGGCCGCCGGGCGCGAGCGCCCCTGGCATCACGCGCCCCGCACGCTGGACCTGGACCTCCTGTTCTACGGCGACGGACGGATCGAGAGCCCGCGCCTGGTCGTGCCCCATCCGCGATGGGATCAGCGGGCCTTCGTGCTGGTGCCCCTGGCCGAGGTGTGGCCCGATCGGGTGTCGGCCCACCAGATCGAGGCCGTCAGGCATCAGCCGATCACGCCCGCCTGAGGTCGCCTGAGGGCATCGGGCAGGGCTGCGGGCGTCAGCAACCTCGGCGCCTGCGGACGGGCGCGTTCACAAAAATCCCGATTCCCTCCACCCACCGCGCCTTGGTCCTGCCAGGCCTGCCTGCCATGTTCGACGCGTCCCCTCCCCTCAGTCCGTCCCTCAGTCCGAGGCCCTCCCATGCACCCAAGCGCTCCCGCGTCGGCAGCGATGCGGAGCAGAAGGCCCAGGGCGATGCCACCCCGGTCCGGGCCCCCGAATCCGAGACGCCGGGCCTGGCCCTCGATGCGCTGAATCTGCGGATCGACCTCAAGACGTCGGGTTCCCCGGGGTTCAGCGCCCTCAGTGCATCGCCGCGCTCGCCGCTGCGGCGGGTGATGGACGAGGCGGTCCGCTGCGAGGATTCGCTGGATATGCTGCGCCGGCAGCTGAGCCGGCGTGCGGCCCGTGTGATCGCCGGCTCGACCCCCGCATCACCCCAGCCGCATCCGCAGTCCGCACGCCAGACGCAGCACCTGCTGCGTGCGGCCGCGGCCGAGTCCGCGTCGGAATTCGGGGTGCCTGCCGAGCCCTTGCCTGCGTCGGCCGTGCCCACGAGCGCATCGTCCCGCGCCCTTGCGGGCCGGTCCCGCTCATTGCCGGCGTTTTCTGACACGGCCCGTGCGTCGCCCCCGATGCCGGGGCGATCGCTCGCGTCCCACAGGGCTGGCATCCTGGGCGACTGGGCCTCATCGTCCACCGGCGCGTCCCACCGCACCGCGCTGTCGCTGCTGAAAGAGGCAGACCCGTTCACCGCAGGGGCCTCCGCGTCGGCCCTGTCATCGGCGCTTTCGCCGTCCGTGGCCCCGTCACTGCTGCTGCCACTGTTTCCGGCCCTTGTACCCCCCGCAGCGCTGTTGCCCGCACAGGCGTCGTCCACTCTGGCGCCACCCACTCAGGCGCCACCCACTCAGGCACCGCTCACCCCGCCGACGCCCCTCGCGCAAGGTGAGGCTCAGCCGGGGCCACCACCACCGAAGACCTGACCGGGCGGGGCGGGCCGGTCGGCGACCCGCCGCTCATTGCCGCAGGCTGCGTTGTTGCGCGACGTCGAGCTCGCTCACGGCGCCGGCCTGGTGCCCCCAGGCGTTGCGCAGGTAGGTGAGGACGGCGGCCACCTCCGCATCGCTCAGTACGAGCGCGAAGGGCGGCATGCCAAACGGCCGGGGATTGCCAGCCGTGGCAGGGGCAAACCCGCCGTGGATCACCACCTGCACCAGGTTGGAGGTGACTGGCAGGGTCACCGCGCGATTGCCCGCCAACGGGGGATAGGCGCCAGCCACCCCCTCCCCCTGGCGGCCGTGGCAGTCGATGCAGTGGGCCTCATACAAGCGCCGCCCCCTCTCAAGAACCTGGGTTGTGGCCGGCGGGCGATTGACACGCACAGGCGGTGCGGGTGGTACGGCCTTCAGGAATACCGCCATCGCGCGCAGGTCGGCCGGATGGAGGTGCTGGGTGCTGTGCAGGATCACCTCGGCCATCGGGCCGAGGGCGCTCGCGCGGTCACTCGAGCCAGTGGCCAGCCAGTGTGCGATCGCTTCCACCGGCCATGGAGCCACGCTGGCCTCTTCGGGTGCGGCGAGGGACGGGGCATACCACGCCTGCATCGGGATCACGCCGCCCGACAGGTCCAGCACCTCGCTGGCGCCCAGGGCATTACGGCTGCTGTGGCACGCGGAGCAGTGCCCCAGGCCCTGCACCAGGTAGGCGCCACGGTTCCACTCCATGCTGCGGGTCGGGTCATCGACGTGCGGGCCGGGCGTGAAATACAGCATCCGCCAGGCAGCCAGTGCCCATTGGGTGCTGAAGGGCCATCGCAAGGCATGCGGCGTGTTGGGCCGGTCAACCGGCGGCAACGTGCGCAGGAAGCCGAACATCGCATCGACATCCGACCGGGCGACGCGGGTGTAGTGGGTGTAGGGGAAGGCGGGGTATAGCAGCCGCCCATCCCGCGAGCGCCCGAAATGCAGCGCCTGCCAGAAATCATCGGCGGTCCATGCCCCCAGGCCGGTGGCGTGGGGCGTGAGGTTGCCGGCATACACCGTGCCGAAGGGAGTTTCGATCCCCCGGCCGCCGGCCCAGGGCTCGCCGCCGCGCGCGGTGTGGCAGGCCATGCAGTTGCCCGCACGCGTGAGGTATTGGCCGCGCGCAGCCAGATCGCCGGGCTCGGCCCTGCTTGCCGCCGCTGCGTGAATCGGCTCGGGTGCGCCCCGGGGGGGAAGGCGTATCGCCACCGCTGCGATCACCAGGGCGACGCCAGCCAGCACCCCGCCGAGCAACCAGCGCCTGCGGCTCATCGTGCGACCCCGGCCGTCAGCGGGGCGCTGCCGCAGGCCATGCGGGGCGGGGAGGGCAGGCGCGGGGCGGGACGGGAGTCGGCCGGCAGGGGCTGGGCCGCAAGCCAGGCGGCGGCGGCCAGCAGGTCGTCAGGGGACAGGGCGCGTGCGATCTGGGCCATGCAGTCGGGTGCATGCGCGCGCCGTTGGCCGGCGCGCCAGGCGCCCAACTGGGCGGTGAGGTAGTCACGCGGCAGCCCCAGCAAGCCCGGCGTGGCGGGCAACACGCCGGTGAGGCGCTCGCCATGGCAGTGCGCGCAGGAGGGCAGCTGGCGGGCCGGGTCGCCCTGAAGCACCAGCGCCCGGCCCCGCGCCATCGTCTCGGGGGTGGCCCGGCTGGCGGCGGGCGGGGGATAGGGCAGGTCCAGGCTCGCGAAATGGGTGGCGATTTCCATCAGATAGGCATCGGACAGCGGCTCGAGCAGCCGTGTCATCAGCCCGTAGTGGCGGCGCCCGTCGCGGAAATGCAGCAGCTGGTTGTAAAGATAGCCCGCGGGCTTTCCCGCGATGCGCGGGTAATAGCCGTCCGGGCCGGCGCGGCCCTGGGCGCCGTGACAGGCGGTGCAGGCCAGCGTGCGCTGGGCCAGGGTGTCTTCGAACACCGGCGCGGCCAGCGCCGCGAATCCGGGCGCTTGCAGCAGCGCCAGCCAAACCAGAAAACGCTTCACGGACGTGATCATGCCTGCAAACCCGGCGGGGTTCCCGCCAGGCGACCCTGCGGCGCGCGCCTACGTGGCGGCCGGCCCCGCGTTCCCACACTGGGTCGAACCATGCCTCGTCCCACGCTCCATCTGCGTCCCAAGGCTCAGGGTGGGGGCGCGCCCGCCCGTGCCGCACCGTCCACCGACCCCGGGCCGGTGAAACCCCCGTCGCCCCGGGTGCCATCGCCCTCCGACCCTGACCCGCCCTCCGCGGCGCAGGGCACCAACGACCGGCAACCGCGGCCCGACCCGCGCGCCGAGCGCCGGCCCGACGCGGGCCGCGAGAGCCGGGGCGGGCGCCAGCCGCGCGGCCCGTATCCGACCGGCAATACCTGACCGACGCGCCCGAGTCGCTGCATGTGCGCCACTCCCGTCGTACGAGGTGGGCATCTGGCGCGGCTGCTGGGCGTCGGGTGCCTTGCGGCCGTCGTCCTTCTGAGCCCGCCGCTGGCGGCCGCCACCGACCCCCTGCCGGACGCCGCCCTGCAGGCCTTGCCCGAGGCCTCCCCCGAGGTGCGGCAGATGGCGCGGTGGATCATGGCCAGTGGCGATGCTGGCGGGCGGCATGTCGTGCTCGTGGACAAGCGCGCGGCCCATGCCTTTGTGTTCGATTCGCGGGGCCGCTTGCAAGGCCACGCACCGGTCCTGCTGGGGCTGGCGAGGGGGGACCACACCGTGCCGGGTATCGGCGACCGTCCGCTGGCCCAGGTGCGACCCCATGAGCGCACCACGCCGGCGGGCCGCTTCAGCGCCGAGCTGGGGCACAACCTCCAGGGCGAGGACGTGGTCTGGGTGGACTACGACGCGGCGGTGTCCATGCACCGGGTGCGCGCCCGTGTCCGGGCCGAGCGCCGGTTGGAGCGGCTGGCGAGCGCCACCGCGCAGGACAACCGCATTTCCTACGGGTGCATCAACGTGCCGGTCGCGTTCTATGAACGCACGCTGCTACCCGCGGTGCAGTCTGGCGCGCTGGTGTACGTCCTGCCCGAGGTGCGCAGCCTGTCGGAGGTGTTCGGGCCCGCCGTGTCGCAGCCGGCCGTCCCGGCTGCGGCACGGCCGGTCGGCGCGGCGGGCTGATTCCGACAGCAGGAGCGGGCGCAAGCCGACGGGCACGGGCTTGCGGTTGCCTAGGCTCACCGCAGCCGGCAGGGATGCCGGCCTCGATCTCGTGCATTCCCTGTCCCTTCACTTCAAGGAGTTCCCCATGACTGTTTCCTCGCTTTTTCGACAATTGATGCGACACCTGACCCTCGGCCTGGCCGGCGTTGCACTGGCCGGCATGGCCCTGGCGCAAGGCGCGGGCGCCGGTGGAAGTAGCGCAGGTGGGAGCGGCGGCGGTGCGGCCGGCAGCAGCGGCGCCAGCACCTCGGACCCCGGCTCGATGGGGGCTGGCAGCGACACCTCGGGCAGTGGTGGCACCGGCGCCTCCGGTGCCGGCGGTGCGGGTCAGACCGGCACTTCCGGTGCGGGTGCGGCGGGTGATCCCAGCGGCACCGGCACGTCGGGTGCGGGCGGTGCGGGCTCCGGCGGCGGCACCGGTGCCTCGGGTGCGGGCGGCACGACCACCGATCCGTCGACCGGCGGCGCGGCGTCGGGGTCAGGCGCAGGCGCAATGGGCAGTGGTGGCACTGGGGGCAGTACGGGCACCTCCGACACCACCCGCCGCCAGCGGGCCGACCGGAACTGACGGCCGCCCGATCGCCGGCCTGGCGCGGGCCGGATCGTGCCGCGCGCCCCGGGCCGGGGCCCGGCCGGCGCGTTTCGGCCAAAGCTGGTAACTTTGAAGGCCATCTGTTTGAAAGCGGCCTGCGCCAGCGCCCGTATTCCATGCCCTTTGCATCCGCTGACCTCCAGGGGCTCGACCCCGGGCGCCTCCTTGAAACCCGGCGCGGCATCGAGAAGGAAAGCCTGCGGGTCAATCCCGACGGCAGCCTGGCCCTGACGCCGCATCCGGCGGCCCTGGGGTCGGCCCTCACCCATCCCCACATCACCACCGATTACAGCGAGGCGCAACTCGAATTGATCACCGGCGTGCAGCCCACGCCAGAGGCCTGCCTGCGCGAACTGCTGGAGATCCACCAGTTCACCGCGCGGGCCCTGGGCGATGAACAGATGTGGGTGGCCAGCATGCCGTGCGAGCTTCCGCCGGAAGACCGCATCCCGATCGGCCGCTATGGCCGCTCCAACGTCGGCCAGGCCAAGTCGGTCTATCGCATGGGGCTGGCCCACCGCTATGGCCGCCGCATGCAGACGATTTCAGGCATTCACTACAACTGGTCGATGCCAGGGACGGACAGCGCGGGCTACTTCGCGCTCATACGCAATTTCCGACGCCATGCCTTCCTGCTGCTCTATCTGTTCGGCGCCTCGCCGGCCTTGTGCGCCTGCTTCGTCGAAGGGCGGGCCCATGGCCTGCAGCAGCTGTCCGACAGCACGCTGTTCCTGCCGCATGCGACCTCGCTGCGCATGGGCCGACTGGGCTACCAGAGCGAGGCGCAGGCGACCCTGGCCGTGAGCTACAACGACCTGGACGGGTATGCGGCCTCGCTCCAGGACGCCCTCACACGGCCCTATCCGCCTTACGAGGCCATCGGCATCCGGGGGCCGGATGGCGATTACCGACAGCTGGCCACCAGCCTCTTGCAGATTGAAAACGAGTTCTACGGCACGATCCGACCCAAGCGGAGCATTTTTCCGGGCGAGCGACCGCTGCATGCGCTGCGCGAGCGCGGCGTGGAGTATGTCGAGGTGCGCCTGATGGACCTCGATCCGTTCGAGCCCCTGGGCATTCGGGTCGAGACGATGCGGTTCCTCGATGTGTTCCTGCTGTATTGCCTGCGGGCACCCAGCGCGGCGGACACGCCGACGGAAATCGCCCGCCTCGGACGCAACCAGCAGCGGGTGGCCGAGCGCGGCCGCGAGCCGGGGCTGATGCTCGAAGGCGAGTCGGGCCCGGTGTCCCTCCAGACCTGGGGCGAAGGCCTGCTGGCCGCCTGCGAGCCGGTGGCCCAGCATCTGGACCGGGCGTTCGGGCTGCAGGACCGTCCCCATGCGGCGGCGGTGGCCCAGGCCCGGCAACTGCTGCAGGCGCCCGAGGCCCTGCCGTCGGCCCGTGTGCTGCAGGCGCTGGCGCGCGAACACGAGCAGGACTTCGGCGCCTTCGGCCGCGCCCAGTCCCGGCAGACCCTGGCGTGGATACGGGCTCAACCCTGGGCCCCGACGATGCAGGCGCATTTCCAGGCGCTCAGCGCGCAGTCGATGCGCGAGCAGGCCCGGATCGAGGCCGCCGACTCCTTGCCGTTCGAGCAATACCGGCAGCAATACATCGCGCCGGAGCGACTCGGCCTGGGCCGGGGCGCGATTGCCCCGGGGCTCACGGCCGCCTGAAGCGGTGGCGGCCTGTGCCGGCTCGTCGGCCGGCGAGCCGGCTGTCCCGGCGGCAACAGCGGTGGCCCCGAACGCTGGGCTACAGTCCGCCCACCCTGACGTCGCCGGCCGGCGACGCCCGAAACACCCCAAGAGGAGCAAGCATGTCCCTGGACTTCAGCGGCCGAGTGGCCATCGTCACGGGTGCCGGCGGTGGCCTGGGCCGCCAGCATGCACTGGCCCTGGCTGCGCGCGGTGCCCGCGTGATCGTCAACGATCTCGGCGGCGCGGTGGACGGCACCGGTGGCTCGACCAGCGCGGCCCAAAAGGTCGTTGACGAAATTCGCGCCGCCGGCGGGCAGGCCCTGGCCAATGGCGCCTCGGTCACCGACCATGAGGCGGTGCAGGCGATGGTGCAGCAGGCTCTGGACGCCTGGGGCCGCATCGACGTGATCGTGAGCAACGCCGGCATCCTGCGTGACAAGACCTTTGCCAAGATGGAACTGGCGGACTTCCGCGCCGTGCTCGACGTCCATCTCATGGGCGCGGTGCATCTGTGCAAGGCGGCCTGGCCGCACATGGTGGCCCAGAAGTACGGACGCATCGTGCTCACCACCTCGTCCAGCGGCCTGTACGGCAACTTTGGCCAAAGCAACTACGGGGCGGCCAAGCTGGCCCTGGTGGGCCTGATGCAGACCCTGTCGCTCGAGGGCGCCAAGCACGACATCCGCGTCAACTGCCTGGCACCCACGGCCGCCACGCGCATGACGGAAAACCTGTTTCCTCCCGACATGCTGCAGGCCTTCGGCCCTGAGGCGGTCGTGCCCGCCATGCTGGTGATGGCCAGCCAGAACGCGCCCACCCGCACCACCCTGTGCGCGGGCGCAGGTGCCTTCGAGGCGGCGCACATCACGCTCACGCGCGGCGCCTATGTCGGCACCGGCCCGGATGCCGACAGCGATCTGGCCGAGCGCCTGGCGGAAGTGACCGACCGGGCTGGCGATTCGGTGCCCGGCTCGGGCAACGGCCAGGGCGAGAACGAAATGCGGCTCGCGCGCGCCGCGCGCTGAACTACTTCGTCCAGGCGTCCTTCAGCCCGGTGGTGCGGTTGAACACCAGCCGACCGGGCTGGTGGTCCTTGCGGTCGGCCACGAAATAGCCATGCCGCTCAAACTGGAACTTGTCATCGGGCGCTGCCTTCGCCAGTGAGGGCTCGACCCACGCCTGCGCCATCTGCAGGCTGTTCGGATTGAGCTCCTGCAGGAAGTCCCGCTCGCCGGTGTCGGGTTGCGGCGCGGCGAACAGGCGGTCGTACAGGCGGACCTCGGCGGCCACCGCCTCTGTCACCCCCACCCAGGTGATCACGCCCTTGGCCTTGACGCTGTCGCTGCCCGGTGTGCCGCTCTTGGTGTCGGAAAACACGCGCGCATGCACGGTGGTGACCCGCCCCTGGGCATCGGTGTCGGCGCCGACGCACTCCACCACATAGCCGTATTTCATGCGCACCTTGTTGCCGGGGAACAGGCGGTTGTAGCCCTTGGGCGGTTCCGCCTCGAAATCGCCGCGCTCAATCCAGAGTTCACGGCCGAAGGTCAGGGCGCGGGTGCCGCGCTCGGGATGGTGCGGATGCACCGGCGCCTGGCAGGCCTCCAGATGCCCCGGGCCCATCGCCTCATCCCAGTTGTCGATCACAAGCCTGACCGGGTCGAGCACCGCCATCGCCCGCGCGGCCCTGGGGTCAAGGTCGTCGCGCAGCGCGATCTCGAGGGTGCTGAAGTCGATCCAGCCCTGCGCCTTGGTCACGCCGATGCGCTCAGCGAACAGCTGCAGGCTCTCGGGGGTGTAGCCGCGCCGGCGCAGCCCCACGATGGTGGGCATGCGCGGGTCGTCCCAGCCGGCGACATGGCCCTCGTCCACCAGCTGCTTGAGCTTGCGCTTGCTGGTGACCACATAGGTGAGGTTCAGGCGCGCGAATTCATATTGGCGTGGCTGCGGCGTGTTGATCAGGCCACCTTCGCGCAGGCGATCGAGCAGCCAGTCGTAGAACGGGCGCTGGTCTTCAAATTCGAGGGTGCAGATGCTGTGGGTGATGTTTTCCAGCGCATCCTCGATCGGGTGCGCAAAGGTGTACATCGGGTAGATGCACCAGCGGTCGCCGGTGTGGTGGTGCTCGGCATGCTTGATGCGATACAGGGCCGGGTCACGCAGGTTGATGTTGGGGCTGGCCATGTCGATCCGGGCCCGCAGCACCGCGGCACCGTCGGGCAGCTGGCCATCGCGCATCTGGCGAAAGCGCGCCAGGTTCTCGTCGGGCGTGCGGCCACGAAACGGACTGTCGATGCCCGGAGTGGCGAAGTCGCCGCGGTTGGCGCGCATCTGCTCCGGGGTTTGCTCGTCGACATAGGCCAAGCCTGCGCCAATCAGGTATTCGGCCGCCCGGTACATGAAGTCGAAGTAGTCGCTGGCCTGATACAGGTGCGAAGTGCCGTTCGCATCCCACGAGAATCCCAGCCAGCGCACCGCATCGAGGATGCCGTCCACGTATTCCTGGTCTTCCTTCTCGGGGTTGGTGTCGTCAAAGCGCATATGGCACACGCCGCCGTAATCGCGGGCGAGCCCGAAGTTCAGGCAGATGCTCTTGGCATGGCCCACATGCAGGTAGCCATTGGGCTCGGGCGGAAAGCGGGTGCGGATGCGGGCCGGGTCGGCTGCGCCGGCCTGGTGGCTGGCGGCATCGGCCGGCTGCCCCGCCCACCGGCGCTGCGCATAGGTGCCCTGCTCAAGGTCACGCTCGATGATCTGGCGCAGGAAGTGGCTCGGCTTGGCGCTGTCTTTGTCGGCAGGGGCAGTCATAAGGCCTCAATTCTAGGCGGCCAGGGGCGGAGTCACTTCCTGTCACGAAGTCGGCCCCGCCCCGCTGTCCACCGCGGCCGGGGTTGCCGCGTTGTGAGCGGTAAGACCCCGGATCCGGGGTGCCTGGTCCCCGAGCCCTGGAGCACTCATCATGACCATCATGCGCAAGACGCCCACCGTCGGCCGGGCCCTGGCCCGGGTTCTGGGCCCGGCCCTGCTCCTGCTGGCGACCGGTATGGCCCCGGCCCGCGCCGCCGACACTGTTTACTGGTCGATCGGCGTGTCGCCTTCACCCGGCGTCTCGGTCATCGCGGGCAACGCGCCGCCGGTACGGGTGGTCACGCCGGTGTACATGGCGCCGCCGCCGGTGTACAGGACGCCTCCGGTGTATCTGGCGCCCGCGCCCGCAGTCGTGATCTCCTCTCATGCCTACCCGCCGGTGCTGTACGGTCCACCGCGGGTGGTGCATGCCCCTGCACCGGTCTACTACGTGCAGGCGGCGCCCGTGGTGGTCCTGCCGCAGCCCTACTGGGACGGCCGGCCCCACCGGCATCCGGGTCGCGGCTGGGGCCATAGCCGGCACGGGGACCACGGGCATGGCAGCGGTCACAGCCACGGTCGCTACTGACCGGTCCCTCGCGGCGGCCTGAAACTCAGGGCTCGCTGAAGCTCGGGGGGCGAAACCCCCTGAAAAAAAAGCCCCCAGGATGAACCTGGGGGCCAACGTGCCAGTCGCGGGACGGAGGGCCGGACCGGCTCACCCCGGAGGAGGAGGGGACTCAGAGGAGTCGGGGTGATCGGCCGCCAGTAGACAACCTCGGGCCGGACAGTCCTGTAGGACGATGCCGTCTTGTTCTGACTACTTTGGCTGAGCGTTGTCAGCTTGTGCACCGAGGGCCTTTGAGTCCCGTTGGATGGTGCGCGAACGGTCGCTCTTCCTACAATGCATGCCATGAAGACAAGTGCCTGGTGGTCCTGGAAGACGGGGGTGATCCTGTTGCTCGCTCTGGCGGTGGCCGGTGCCGCCGCCTGGTGGGTGACGTCCGATGAACCGGCCGTGTCCTATCGCACCGGCCGTATCGAACGCGGCCCTCTGCAGGCCACCGTGTCGGCCACCGGTGCGGTCAATCCGGTCACGCAGGTGTCCGTGGGCACTCAGGTGTCCGGCCAGATCAAGGCGCTGTATGTCGACTTCAACAGCGAGGTCAAGGCAGGCCAGCTGATTGCCCAGATCGATCCCGAGACCTTCGACTATCGCGTGCGCCAGGCCCAGGCCGATGTGGAGGCGGCCCAGGCGGCGGTGATGACCGCCCAGGCCAACGTGGTGGCGGTGCAGGCCAATGCCTCACGCGCCCAGGTGGATCTGATCGAAGCCCAGCGTGACCTGGAGCGCAAGCGCATGCTGGTCGAGCGCCAGTTCATCGCGCAGAGTGAAGGCGACAAGGCGCAGGCCCTGGTGAACACCAGCACCGAGGCGCTGCGCGCGGCCGAAGCCCAGCTCGGAGTGGCCCGGGCCCAGGTGCGCAGCGCTGAAGCCAGCGTCTCGCAGCGGCAGGCCGCCCTGGCGCAGGCACGGGTCGATCTGGCCCGCACGCGCATCGTGTCGCCGGTCAGTGGCATCGTGATCAAGCGGGCCGTCGAGAAAGGCCAGACCGTGGCCGCCAGCCTGCAGGCGCCTGAACTGTTCGTGATCGCGCAGAACCTGCAGGACATGCAGGTCGACGCCAGCGTCGATGAAAGCGACATCGGGCGCATCCGCCCGGGCCAGAAGGCCACGTTCACCGTCGACGCCTTCCCCGGCCAGACCTTCACGGGTGAAATTAGGCAGGTGCGAAAGGCAGCGCAAAACACCTCGAACGTGGTGACCTACGTGGCCGTGGTGGGGTTTTCCAATGCCACCGGACGCCTGCTGCCTGGCATGACCGCCAATGTGCGCGTCGTAACGGAGGTGCGGGAGAACGTGCTCAAGGTGCCCAACGCCGCCCTGCGGGTGCGCGTGCCGGGCCTCGACCCGGTCATTGCCAGCGCGGCGGCCTCGGCGCCGGCATCGGCATCGGCATCGGCATCGGCATCGGCATCGGCGAGCGGCAGTGCGCCAGGCACTTCTGCGGCACAGGCCGCAGCGGCCAGCGCGCCTACGGCCGCCAGCGCGCCCCTGACCACCGGCGCGCCATCCACAGCGGGCGCGGGGCCCCGGGGCGCCGCTGGGGGCGAGACCGCGCGTACCGCACCTCGCACGGCACCTGCCCGCGGCCGGCTCCATGTCCTCGGGGACGACGGCCAACCGCGCGTCTACCCGGTGCGACTGGGCATCACCGACGGAAGCATGACAGAGGTGATCATTCCCGCCGGCTCTCCGGAGGAGGCGGTCCTGCGTGAAGGCGCGGCGGTGATCATTGGGGTGACGGGGGGTGCGGCCGCGACGCCGGGGGCCTCGGGCGCCGGCGGGTCGTCGCGATCCGGTGGTCCGCGGATGATGTTCTGACCCCATGCCGCTGATCGAAGCGCGCGACCTGTGCAAGCACTACCTCGTGGGGGGGCAGACGGTGCGCGCCCTCGATGGGGTCTCGCTGGACATCGACGCCGGCGAATTCGTCGCCATCATGGGCGCATCCGGCTCGGGCAAAAGCACCCTGATGAACCTCATCGGGGGCCTCGACCGTCCCACCAGCGGGCAGTTGCGCCTGGCGGGCGAGCCGGTCGAGACCTTGCCCCCTGACCGATTGGCTGGCCTTCGCAACCGGTTGATCGGCTTCGTGTTCCAGCAGTTCAACCTGCTGCCCCGCACCAGCGCCTTGGAAAACGTCGAATTGCCCATGGTCTATGCCGGGGTTGCGGCCGCCGAGCGTCGCGAGCGGGCCCGGTCGGCCCTGGCGCAGGTCGGCCTGTCCGAGCGCCTGGCCCACACCCCCGCCGAGCTTTCGGGCGGGCAGCAGCAGCGGGTGGCCATTGCCCGTGCGCTGGTGAACCGGCCCCGGGTGATCCTGGCCGACGAACCCACCGGGGCGCTCGACACCGCCACCAGCGAGGAGATCATGCGGCTGCTCGCCCATCTCAACGCCGAAGGCATCACTGTGGTGCTGGTCACCCATGAACCGGAAGTGGCCGCGTGGGCGCGCCGGCGGATCGTGTTTCGTGACGGGCGCATCCTGGAAGACCGGACTGAAGGGAAAGGCGACGGCACGATGCCGCAGGCGATGGCGCCCTCGAATGGAGCGCGCGGATGAACGCCCTGGCCGCCCTGCGCTCAGCCCTGAGGGCCCTGGCCGCCAACAAGCTGCGCAGCGCTTTGACCATGCTGGGCATCATGATCGGCGTGGGCGCGGTGATCACGATGCTCGCGGTCGGCCGTGGGGCTACCGAGCGGGTGCAGGACCAGATGAAAGGGCTGGGCTCGAACATCATGCTGGTCCTGCCCGGCACCACGACGGCCGGTGGCGTGCGACTGGGCGCGCAGACCGGCCAGGGCCTGACCGAGGAGGATGCCCAGGCCATCGCCCGCGAGGTGCCGGCGGTGCAGGTCGCTGCGCCCAGCCTGCGCGCCGGGATGCAGGTCGTGGCGGGCAATGCCAACTGGAGCACCTCGGTCCTCGGCACGACGCCGGACTACCTGGTAGCCCGGGATTGGCCCCTGGCGGCGGGACGGGCCTTTGAACCGGCAGAGGAGCAGGGCGCAGCGAAGGTGGTGGTGATCGGCCAGACGGTGGCCCGCGAGCTGTTCGGCGATGCCGACCCGATCGACCAGGTGCTACGGGTGCGACGCGTGCCCATGACGGTGGTGGGTGTGCTGGAGCGCAAGGGCCAGAACGCGATGGGCCAGGACCAGGATGATGTGCTGCTGGTGCCGATCAGCACCTATCGCAACCGCCTGCAGGGCAACACCACCGGCGGCAAGGTGCGGCGGGTCGGCTCGATCAGCGTGAAGGTGCTCGAGGGCCAGTCGATGAAAGCGGCCGAGGAGGACATCCGCCAGTTGCTACGGCAACGGTTTCGGGTGCAGCCGGGGGGCGAGGATCCGTTCACCGTGCGCAACCTGACCGAGATCCTGCAGGCGCAGGAGGCAGCCAGCCGGGTCATGACGATGCTGCTGGCGGCGGTGGCCGGCATCAGCCTGGTGATCGGCGGCATCGGCATCATGAACATCATGCTGGTGAGCGTGACCGAACGCACCCGGGAAATCGGGCTGCGCATGGCCGTGGGCGCGCGCGGGCGCGACATCCTCGCGCAGTTCCTGATCGAGGCGATCACCCTGAGCCTGATCGGCGGGGCGGTGGGCGTGGTGCTGGGGGGGCTGGCCACCTGGGCCGTCGGCGCCTTTGCCGGCTGGCAGGTCAGCCTGTCGGCGGGCGCGGTCGTGCTGGCCGTGGGTTTTTCGGCGTTCGTGGGCGTGTTTTTCGGGTTCTATCCGGCGCGACGGGCCGCGCGGCTGCAACCGATCGAGGCCCTGCGCCACGAGTGAGTGCGGTCACCGGCCCGGCGATAATCGCCGCTTCGAGTTGAAGCGGAGCGCGCGTGGACATCATCCTGCTGGTCAAGGCCGCCGTCATGGGCATCGTCGAGGGCCTGACGGAGTTCTTGCCGATCTCCTCCACCGGGCACCTGATCCTGGCCGGCGCGCTCCTGGGCTTCGACGACGAGAAGGCCAAGGTCTTTGACATCGCGATCCAGACCGGCGCGATCCTGGCCGTGATCATCGTCTACTGGCAGAAGATCCGGTCCACCGTGGTCGCCCTGCCCACCCAGGCGCAGGCGCGCCGCTTCGCGCTGAACGTGGCCATCGCCTTCGTGCCCGCCGTGCTGCTTGGCCTGGCGCTGGGCAAATGGATCAAGGCCTACCTGTTCACGCCCGAGGTGGTGGCCACCACTTTCATCCTGGGCGGCTTCGTGATCCTGTGGGCCGAGCGGCGGCCCGCCAACTCGGTGCGCATTCAGGACGTCGACGCCATGACCCCCTGGGATGCGCTGAAGGTGGGTCTGGTGCAGTGCGTCGCGATGATCCCGGGCACCAGCCGCAGCGGCGCCACCATCATCGGCGGCATGCTGCTCGGTCTTTCACGCCGGGCCGCCACCGATTTCTCCTTCTACCTTGCCATCCCTACCCTGATCGGCGCGGGGGCCTACAGCCTGTACAAGGAGCGGGCCCTGTTGTCGATAGCCGACCTGCCGATGTTCGCGGTGGGCCTGCTCTTCTCGTTCATCAGTGCCTGGCTCTGCGTACGCTGGTTGCTGCGGTACATCTCGACGCACAGCTTCGTGCCCTTTGCGTGGTATCGCATCGTGTTCGGCCTGGTGGTGCTGGCCACCTCGTGGACCGGGCTCGTCGCCTGGACGGCCTGAAGGTCCGGCCGGCCAGGGCGCCTCACGCCGAGGCCAGCCCCATCGCCAGCAGGCTGGCCTCGATGGCGGCGGCGGTGGCCACCGGTTGCTCCATCGGGAACAGGTGGGAGCCTTCGAGCCGCATCATCCGCCCGTGGGTGATCTTCTCGGTCAGGGCCAGGCCCACCTGCTTCAACTCCGACGACTGCGTCCCGCCGATGAAGGCTGCCGGGCAGCGCAGCGGATGCCGGCGCAGCAGCCGTTCAAGATGGTCGGGCAAGGTGTTGTAGATCGCGGTTTCCACCGCCCGGTCGAAGGCCAGCACGCGCTCGGGGCCCTCAGGCCGGGTGCCGTGGGCCACGTAGTCCTGCAGGACCTGTGGATCCCAGCGGGCAAACAGCTTCTTGCTCCGGAAATGCTCCAGCGCCGCCTGCAGGCTGGGCCAGCGCTCGCGCCGGTTGCGGCTGACCGCCCCCGGCGAGACCCGTCCCACCAGCGCGGTGCGCTTGGCGGCCGCGAGCGCGGCGGCCTTCCAGCCGCCCACCAGCGGTGAATCCAGCAACACCACGCCGCGCGCCACTTCGGGATGGCGGGCCGCGCACATCACGCTCAGGAAGCCCCCCAGCGAGTGGCCCACCAGCCAGGCCGGCTCACCGGCTTTCACGGCTTCCGGCTCGGCGAAGTCGAACAGCTGGCGCACCAGGTGCGGCCAATTGTTGGTCACTGGATAGGCCGGATCGTGGCCGAACATCGGTACCGCCCGCACCGTGAAGCCGCGTGCGCGCAGCTGCGCGAACAGGACGCCGTAGGTCGCCGCCGGATAGCTGTTGGCGTGCGAGAAGACGACCAGGCTCAAATCAGTTTTTCCTCGGGCCGGGTGATCTTGCGCAGCGGCTTGAGGCCGTTGCCTTCCACCCGCAGGGGCGTGTCGGTGGCGGTGTCGCCCCACACGGGCTGCGGCAGGCTGTCGAATGCCTCGCGCAGCTTCTGCCCCCAGCTGGTGTGCAGCATGCGGTAGTAGGGGTTGGCCATGTCGATGCAGACCATGCGGTCAGTGGCAAGGCGGTCGACCTCATAGACCACGAGGTCGAGCGGCGTGCCCACCGACAGGTTGGATTTCATGGTGGAGTCCATCGAGACCAGCGCGCACTTGGCGGCTTCGTCGAGCGATGTGTCGAGCG
>Ga0315900_10003601_pt1 | contig 22512 bp, 21 predicted proteins | sample LakEriMetagenome_FD_203521 | JGI IMG/M metagenome (GOLD analysis project Ga0315900, IMG submission 203521) | Freshwater fungal communities from buoy surface, Lake Erie, Ohio, United States - Buoy 12 MA114 | ecosystem: Environmental > Aquatic > Freshwater > Lake > Lake biofilm | place: USA: Lake... | reverse complement strand
AACTCAGCCTGGCGCGGGATGTCGGCGCGCAGGAAGGCGTCGAATTCGGCGATGGTCTTGGGCATCGGCGCCGCACCGGCGCGGGCCTGGGCTTCCTGCGTTGCGGGCAAGGCGAGGATACGGTTGACCTCGGCGTTGATGCGCTCACGGATCGGCATGGGCGTGGCGGCGGGCGCCATGAGGCCGAGCCAGATCGAGGCCTCATAGCCCGGCAGCGCCTCGGCCACTGCGGGGAGTTCGGGCAGCAGCGGGCTGCGCGTCGGGCCGGTGGTGGCAAGGCCGCGCACGCGCCCGCCGGCGATCTGCTCGCGCATCGTCGGGATGGCATCGAACATGATCGGCACCTGCCCGCCGATCAGCGCCGTGCGCGCCTCGTTCGAGCCGCGGAAGGGCACATGCGTCGCCGTCGCGCCGGCCATGGCGAGGAACACCTCGCCCGCGACGTGATAGGGCGTGCCGGGGCCGGAGCTCGCATAGTCGAAGCGGCCCGGATTGGCGCGCAGCAGGGCGATGAGTTCCGGCAGAGTCTGCGCCGGCAGCGAGGGATGCACGGCCAGCACATGGTGCGCGATGTTGATCGAGGCCACGGCCGCGAGGTCCCGCATCAGCTGGTAGGGCCGGTTCGGGATCAGCGTCTCATTCGCCGTATGCGTGTTCGACATCAGCAGCAGCGTGTAGCCATCGGCCGCTGATTTCGCGACGTGATCGGTGCCGATCACGGCTCCCGCGCCGGGCCGGTTCTCCACGACGAAGGGCTGGCCCAGCGCCTGCTGCAGGGGCTCGCTGAGGAAGCGCGCTGCGACATCGGCGCTGCCTCCGAGGCCGAAGGGCACCACGATGCGCACCGGGCGCGCGGGCCAGGCGGCCTGCGCGGCGACGATGCCCGGCGTGGCAAGCGCGGAAGCCGCGCCGAGAAGAAGCCTGCGTCCGATCATGTGAACCCTCCCGTGCGATCGATTGCGCGGAAGATCGTGCAGGCGGCCGGTTACGGCAAGGGGTGGCTCAGAAGAACGCCATATCGCGTCGCACCCGGGCGAGGAAGGCGCTGCGCTGCTGCTCCGTCGCGCGATTCATGTCGTAGAGCGCGTGGTAGGAGACCCGCGCCTGCCCGCCGGTGATGATCTTGAAATAGCGCGTCACAGCCTTGCGCGGCGGATCGCCCATGACCATCGCCGTCCAGCGCGGCCTGCCATAGGTGCTGATGCCGGCCACGCGCTTGATGTGCAGCAGATTCGGCTTCGCCACGCCGTCATCGAGGCGGAAGGAGACGCCGGGCAGCAGCACGCGGTCCATCCAGCCCTTCAGGATCGCAGGCAGGCCGAAGCACCAGGTGGGGAAGGACATGACGACGCCCTCGGCCTGCTCCAGCCGGCGCACATAGTCTTCGACGGGCGCGCGATTCTCGGGCACGGCGTGGTAGCCGCGGCGCTCCTCGGCAGAGAGCACGGGGTTGAAACCCTCGGCGTAGAGATCGCAGAGATCGACGCGATGCCCGGCCTGGGCCAGCCCCTCGCGCGCAGCGTCGCGCACCGCGGCGTGGAAGCTCTCGGCGAGCGGATGGGCGTAGAGATAGAGCACGCGCATCAGGCGGCCCGCCCGGTCAGCACGGCGATATCCTCGGGCGCGAGTTCCACCGGCGTACCGTTACGGATGAGCTCGGCAAAGCCCTCATTCGGCGTCATCAGCGTCAGGCAATAGAGCTTCTGGTCCGTGTCGTTCACCACGACATGCTCGGTCCCCGGGCGGAGCACGAAGCTGTCGCCCGGGCCGATCGGCATCTCGGCGCCATCGGCATAGGCCTTGCCCGATCCGGCGAGGACGAAAAAGCATTCCTCGGCTTCCGCGTGCGTGTTGGGCGGCGTGCGCCCGCCGGGCTCGAAGATCTCCACCACAAGCGTGAAGCGCACGCCATCGGCCAGCGGATCGAAGAGGCAGGCGAAGTAGTTGCTGTCATTGGGCGCGATGCGGAAGCCGCGCAGCTCCGCCGCACGCTTGCCGATCACGGGGACATTCATCATCGCGAGCGTTCCTGTCGTTTCGATCTTGCCGGCATGGGCCGGCGCGTTGCAGAAGGCGCGGCCAAGGAGACGAGGTGCCACGCATGCATGTCCTGATGGTCTACGCCCACCCGCGTGCTGATTCGCTGAGTGCGGCGCTGCGCGACGCTGCGAAGGCGGCGCTGGAAGCGGCTGGGCACAGCGTGGAGCTGCGCGACCTCTACGCCGAGGGCTTCCAGCCGGCGCTGACCGCGGAGGAGCGCGGCGCCTACCACGACACCGAGAACAACCTTGTCGGCATCGAGGATCATGTCGCGAGCCTGAAGCGCGCCGACGCGCTGCTGCTGGTACACCCCACCTGGTGGTATGGCATGCCCGCGATGCTGAAGGGCTGGTTCGATCGCGTCTGGGCGCCGGGCGTGGCCTTCCGCATCGGTGAGGGCGCGATCGAGCCGATGCTGACCAACATCAAGCGCATCGGCGTGGTAACCACCTATGGCTCGCCCAGCTGGCTGCTCTGGTATATCGGGCGCATCGACCGCAAGCTGCTCGGGCGCGGCATCCGCCGGCTCTGTGCCAAGGAATGCCGCGTGGAGTGGGTGACGCTGACGCGCATGGACCAGCGGACGCGCCCGGAATGCGAGGCTTTCGTGGCCAAGGTGCGCGCGCATTTCTCGCGCTGGCGCTAGGGCCTGTGGACAATTGGGCTGCGGGCGCATCCGCCGGTGCTTTTCCGTGCTGGGCGCGTTGGCCATGCTCGCCGATGGATAGCCATCGGCTCCGCTGTCCGCCTTCCCAGCCCGAAAAATCCCTCGCCGGCTGCATCCCGGCCCCAACTGTCCACAGGCCCTAGTCTTTGACGCCGACGACCGCATCGAGCTCGCGGTAGTCCGGGGCTGCTGCTTCCAGCACGCGGCCGGCGCGCAGCACCACGCGATCCGATTGCGGGCGCGAGACGAATTCGGTCATGAAGCGCGCGGAGAAGAGCACGAGATCCGCCGGCGCGCCGACGCGGATCAGGCCGCGATCCTTGAGCTGCATCGCCTCGGCCGGTGCTGCCGTGGCAGCGCGGTGCCAGCCCGTGAAGGGGTGGTCGAAATGCAGGATGCGCGTCGCCTCGCGGAACACCTCGACCATGTCGAGGTCACCATAGGCGTAGAAGGGATCGCGCGTGTTGTCGGAAGCGACCGAGACGCGCACGCCCGCGGCGCGGAGTTCATGCACCAGCGTCACGCCACGCCAGCGCGGCGTGCGGCCCGCCACACGGTCCTGCAGGTACATGTTGCACATCGGCAGGACCACGATGTCGATCCCGGCCTCGGCCACGCGGGCGATGGTCTCGCGCGCGAACTCCTCGGGCTGGATGGAAAGCGAGCAGCAATGGCCGCACTGGATGCGTCCCTTGAAGCCGCGCTTCAGCGCCGTCAGCGCGATCTCGCGCAGCGCGCGCGCGCCGGTCTCGCCGCTCTCATCCACATGCAGGTCGATGTCGAGCCCGCGCGCCTCGGCGAGCGCGAAGAAATGCTCGAGTTCCTCGCTGAAGCCGCTCGGTAGGTCGTCATGGATGTGGCCCGAATGGCGCGTGACCATGCCGAGCACACCGCCTGATTCCGCGACCATGTCGGCGAGCGCCACACCATCGGGCCCGGCGAATCGATCGAGCGGGCAGATGGAGGAAGCCTGGAGTTCGATGCGCCCGGCCCAGGCCTCGCGAAGCTTGCGGAAGACGCGCCAAGTGCCGACACCATGCGGCAGATAGGTATCCAGATGCGTGCGGACTGCCACCGTGCCATGCGCATAGGCGCAACGCAGCGCGAAATCTGCGCGCGCCTCGACATCGGCCTCGCTCCAGGCGGTGCTGCGATCGGCCATCACCGCGCCGATGGCGCCGGCGAAATCACCGGTCGGGTTGCGCCGGCGCGGCCAGATATGGCCCTTGTCGAGATGGGTGTGCGCATCGACGAAGCCGGGCCAGACCTGCCCGCCGCGCAGATCCACGCCATCGGGCGCACTGCCCAGCGGGGCCACGGCGGCAATCGCGCCGTTCTCGATCAGGATATCGAGCCGCACGAGGCCATCCGCATCGGCCTCACCCACGAAGCCTGGCACCAGCACGCCGGCCGCGCGCGCATTGCGCAGCCAATAGGCCGCGCCGGCCGCCTGGAGAGCCTGCTTCATCGACGTTCCCTGGAAATGGCGCTTTCGTGCCAGTGGCGCAGCGCAAGGTGGGAGATCAGCGACATGGCGCCGAAGATCGCAATGCCGGTCAGCGAGATCAGCACCAGGGCGGCGAACATGCGCGGGATCTGCAGGTTGAAGCCCGCTTCGAGAATCCGGTAGGCGAGGCCCGAGGCGCGCCCGCCGGTGCCGGCCACGAACTCCGCCACGATGGCGCCGATCAGCGCAAGCCCGCCCGAGATGCGCAGCCCCGCGAGGAAATAGGGCATGGCGGTGGGCAGGCGCAGCCGCATCAGCACCTGCCAGCGATTGGCGCGATACATGCGGAACAGGTCGGTCAGGTTCTGGTCGGCGCTGTTCAGCCCCAGCGTCGTGTTCGACAGGATCGGGAAGAAGGCGACGATCCAGGCGCAGATCAGCAGCACGAGCCGCACATCATCGACCCAGATGATGATGAGCGGCGCGATGGCGACGATGGGCGTCACCTGCAGGATCACGGCATAGGGGAAGAGCGACATCTCGATGGCGCGCGATTGCGCGAAGAGCACCGCTATGGCGAGGCCCAGCACCGCAGCCATGAACAGCGCGGCAAAGGTGATCTGCAGTGTGATGAACAGGGAAACCGAAAGGCTCTGCCAGTCGCGCGCGAGCGTCTGCGCCACCTGGATCGGCCCGGGCAGGATGTAGTGCGGGATGGCATAGGCACGCACCGTCCATTCCCATGCGCCCAGCGCGATGATGCCGATGATGGTGGGGGCGAGGATCCGCACCCAGCCATCCAGCGTCAGGCCGAGCCAGGTTGGATCGCGGTTCTCCTCGATGATCGTCTCATCGGCGGCGAGCTTCACATCGGTCATGGCGTCATCGCCCGGGTCAAAGCGTGAGAGATGTCGCGGCAATGCGCGGCGTAGTCGGCGGAGGTGCGGAACTCCTCGCCGCGCGGATAGGGAGCATCGACCGCCAGATCCTCGACCACGCGGCCCGGGCGTGCGGCCATCACGATGATGCGGCGGGAGAGATAGACGCTCTCGAACACCGAATGCGTTACGAAGATGGCGGTGAAGCGCTCGGCCTCCCACAGGGTCAGCAGGTCGTTGTTGAGGCGATGGCGCGTGATTTCGTCCAGCGCGGCGAAGGGCTCGTCCATCAGCAGAAGGCGCGGCTTGGTGACCAGCGCGCGGGCGATCGAGACGCGCATCTTCATGCCGCCCGAGAGGCCGCGCGGATAGGACTTCTCGAACCCAGCGAGCCCGACGGAAGCGAGCGCTGCGGCCGCGCGGGCCTCAGCCTCGCTGCGCGCCATGCCAGCGAGGCGCAGCGGAAGCATCACGTTCTTGAGCGTGGTGCCCCAGGGCATCAGCGTCGGCTCCTGGAACACGAAGCCGATATCGCCCGCACCCTCGCCGGCCAGGGCAATGCGCCCGGTGGTGGGGGGAATCAGCCCCGCCACCATCCGCAGCACGGTGGATTTGCCGCAGCCCGAGGGTCCGAGCAGGGAGACGAAATCCCCCTGCGCGATGGCAAGATCCACGCCCCGCACGGCGACCGTGCCATTGGCGTAGCGTTTGGTGACGCCCTCCAGCGCCACCACGGGCGGGACCATCGGCGCCTCCCGCGGCAGGCCTGAATCAGGCAAGACCGACGCGCTTGTTCACGAAGTCGAGGCTGTAGGCGCGGGTCACGTCCATGCCGGCCGGGTAGAGGCCGACATCGCGCATCGTCTCATAGAAGCGCTGCCAGCGCGGCGCGACCATGGCGCCGATGCCCATGGTCAGCGCCTCGCCGCTGCGCACGATGCCGTTCTCGTTCATCACGCGGATTGCGTAGGCGATCTTCGCGTCATCCATCTCGGGGTTGTCGCGCTTGATCAGCGCATTGGCCGCATCGATCCCCTGGCCGGTCATGTATTGCGACCAACCCTCGATCGTCGCGTTGACGAAACGCTGCACCAGGTCGCGCTTCTCTGCGACCATGCGGGCCGAGATGTCGATGGTGGTGTTGTAGTTCTCGTAGCCGGCATCGGCGATCAGGAACACCTTCGGGCGCGCGCCGCCCTGGATCGCGGCATAGGGCTCGGAGGAGAGGAAGCCCTGCTGGATCGCCATGCGATCGACCAGGAAGGGAGCCACATTGAAGGTATAGGGCCGGATCTGTTCATCGGTGAACCCGAAGCGCCGGCGCAGGAAGGGCCAGTAGGTGACGCGCCCCGATGCGCCGACCAGCACAGGGCGGCCGCGCATGTCCTCGAAGGAATTGATGCCGTTGCCCTCATGCGTCATCAGGATCTGCGGATCCTTCTGCATGATAGCGCCGATGGTCAGGAAGGGCAGGTTCTCGCGCACATAGTTCAGCGCCTGGAAGCCGTTCGACATGATCATGTCGACGCGCCCGGCGAGCAGCAGCTGCGCGGGGTTCTGCTGCGGCCCGCCCATGCGCAGGTCGCACTCGATGCCGTGGCGGCGATAAATGCCCGAGGCGACGGCGTGGTAGTAGCCGCCATGCTCGGCCTGGGCGCGCCAATTGGTCTGGAAGGAAACACGGTCGAGCGTCTGGGCGAAGGGCACCCGCGCGCCGGCCACGGCCGTGACGGCGAGGGCGGTGCCGCCGGTGAGCATGGTCCGGCGTTCGATCCGATAACGCGTGCGCATCAGGCTGATCCCTCCAATTTCAGGGGCGGGGAGCCTGCGCACGCCGCGCAAGCCCCGCCTCGTGACGTGTCTGCCCGCCATAGAGCAAACCCGGGGCCAGCCCGGCAAGGGGCTCGAAGTGCCGCCATCAGTCACTGGCCCACCATGGCGGAGGGAGAAGCGCCGCGAAAGCGGGCAGTCACGACATTTTTTGAGCAGACGCACGCCTGGGTCGGCGCTTTCCCCGCCCGACGAGGCTGGCGGCGGTCAGGGCCCGCTGCGTAGCATGAAGCCGTGCCTGATCCTCACCTCCTGCTCGACAAGCTGGTCAAGCGCTACGGCGCGGCGACCGCTGTTGATGGTGTTTCGCTGCCGGTGGCGCGGGGCGAGTGCATTGCCCTGCTCGGCCCCTCGGGCTGCGGCAAGACCACCACGTTGCGACTCGTCGCCGGCTTCATCACGCCCGATTCGGGGCGGATCCTGCTGAACGGTCAGGCCATCGAGAAGGCGCCGCCGCATCGCCGGCCGATCGGCATGGTCTTCCAGGCCTATGCGTTGTTCCCGCACATGACAGCGGCCGGCAACGTCGCCTTCGGGCTCGAGATGCGCAACATCGGCCGGGCCGAGCGCGACCAGCGCGTGGCGGAGGCGCTGGCCATGGTCGGACTCGCGCATTTGGCGGATCGCTATCCGGCGCGCATGTCGGGCGGGCAGCAGCAGCGCGTGGCGCTGGCCCGCGCGCTGGTGATCCGGCCGGAATTGCTTTTGCTTGATGAGCCGCTCTCGAACCTCGATGCCGGGCTGCGCGTCGAGATGCGCGAGGAGATCGCCCGGCTGCGTGCCCAGGCCGGCATCACAACCCTCTTCGTTACGCATGACCAGGAGGAAGCGCTCGCGCTGGCCGATCGCGTGGCGGTGATGGATCGCGGCCGCATCGTGGAATGCGCCGCCCCGGCGGACCTCACCGAACGCCCGCGGCACCTGTTCACCGCCGGCTTCCTCGGCGCGCGCAGCGTGCTGGCGGGGCGCGTTGAGCAGGGTAGCTTCCATGCTGGCCAGGGCCTCTCCCTCGCACTGCCCGCCGATGCCCCCACGCGGCCGAGCCATGTCGTGCTGCGCGCCGCGCGGCTGGCGCTGCTGCCCGCCGGTGCCGCCCCTGCCCTGCCGCTCGTCGCCCCCGCGATGGTCGAGGCGGCGACGCGGCTCGATGACAGCATCCATTACGAGGTCTCGCTCGGCGCGCAGCGCATCCGCGTGCACCGGCCGAGCAGCGAACCCGCCTTCGCGCCCGGCGCCGCGGTGACGCTGGCGGGCGGACCGGATGCCATTGCCTGGATCGAAGATTTTTCCGACGCAACAGGAGCACACCCATGAGCCTCTCCCGCCGCAACCTGCTGGCTGGCGCCGCGGCGCTGGCGACGCCCGCCATCTGGGGCCGCGACGCCGTGGCGCAGATCCGCCGTGGCGACGAGCTCACCGTCGGCATCTGGGGCGGGGTGCAGGAGCGCATCACCCGCCAGTACTGCGCCACGCCGCTGGAGCAGCAGTACGGCGTGAAGATCAACTACGTGCTCGGCGGCACGCCGGAACGCCGCGCGCGGGCCTATGCCGAGCGTGGGCGGCCGAGCTTCGACCTGCTCTACCTCAACATCTTCGAGAGCCGCCAGGCGGTGCGCGACAACGTGACGCTCGCGCCCAGCGCGAATGTGCCGAACTTCGCGAACCTCTATCCGCTGGCGCGGATCGGCGGCTACGGCGTGGCCTTCAACCCCGTCACCATCGTCTATGACCGCCGCATGGTCGCCGCGCCGATGACCTCCTGGAAGGATTTCTGGCGCGCCGATCTGCGCGGCAAGGTGATCTGGCCGACCTATCCGGGTGCGCAGGGCACGGCGGGGCTGCTGATGGCGGCGAAGGTCTGGGGCGGGTCCGAGAACAACATCGACCCGGCCTTCACCAAGATCGCCGAGTTGCGCCCCTTCGCCGCCATCCAGGGCAGCCAGGACCAACTCTACGGCATGTTCGACCAGCAGGTGGGTGCCGCCAGCGTGGAGTTCGGCAGCTTCACCCGCACCTATGCCGAAAGCCGCAACCCCAACATCGTCATCGCCGAGCCGGTCGAAGGCCAGGCGGTGGCCGCGAACTTCGCCTGCATCACCGCGGGCACGACGAAGCAGGCGCTGGCCGAGGCCTTCGTGAACCTGCATCTCAGCCCGGAATGCCAGACCGCCTACGCGCAGCAGACCTATTACAGCCCGACGATCCGCAACATCACCCTGCCGCCGGACCTCGCCGCCAAGCTCATCATGGGCGAGGAGGCGGTGGGCAAGTTGATCGATTTCGACTGGGATGTCGTGATTCGCAACCAGCCGCGTTGGTCCAGCCGCTTCACGCGCGAGATAGCTGGCTGAGGTTTCGCAAAGGGCGACGGGGCGCAGCATGAACGGTTCCCCGCGGGCAGGCCTGCTTGCCCTGCCCTATGGCCTGTGGCTGCTCGCCGCCTTCGCCGCGCCGCTCGGCGCGGTCGCGCTGCTCTCCGTGCAGGAGAGCAGCGAGATGTTCGCGCCCCTCTCGCTGATCCCCTCCGGCGCGCAGTATGCCGAACTGATCGGCGACCGCTTCTACGTGCGGGTCTTCCTCAACACCCTCACGCTCGGACTCTGCGTGGCGGGAGTCTCGGCGCTGCTCGCCTATCCGCTGGCGCTGTGGCTGACGCGGCTCTCGCCGCGCTGGAAGCCCTTCGGCTTCGCCGTGGTACTGGTGCCGCTGCTGACAAATGTGGTGGTGCGCTCGCTCGGCATCATCCTGCTGCTCGCGCCGCGCGGCGTCGTCTCCGGCATTTCGCAGAGTCTCGGCCTGCCGCCGACAACGAACCTGCTCTTCGGCTGGTTCGCGGTCGGGCTTTCGCTGGTGCAGGTCTTCCTGCCCTACATGGTGCTCGCCCTCTACGACGTGCTGGAGGGTCAGGAACGACGGCTCGAGGAAGCCGCTGCGGGGCTCGGCGCCGGGCCAGCCGCGCGGTTCTGGCGCATCACTCTGCCGCTTTCCCTGCCGGGGCTGCGCGCGGGCTTCACCGTCACCTTCCTTCTCGCCTCCACAGCTTACGTCTCCGCCACGCTGGTCGGTGGGCGAAAAGTGTGGGTCAGCGGCATGATCGTGCTGAAGGAAGGCATCGAGATCCTGAACTATCCGCTGGCGGCGGCACTCGCGATGCTCATGCTGTTCGCCTCGGTCGCCATCACCATCCTGGTCAGTCGCATCATCGCGCTGCTCACCCCCTGGGTGTCGGACCGCGTGCCGCGCTGGCGCCTCACCCTCGCGCCGGCACTGCGCCGGCCGGTGGTGGCGGTGGCGGAGTTCCTGGCGCCCATCGTCTCGCGCTTCCTGCTGGTCTGCGCCATCGGCATCCTGCTCTTCCCGTTGATGCTGGTGGCCGTGGCCTCGGTGAATGACAGCCCGCAGGCGACCGTCGCGCAATTCCTTGGCTTCACCTGGAAATGGTACGCCGCCGTTCTGCAGAATCAGCGCTACCTCTCCGATGCATGGGTCAGCCTGCAATTGGCGCTGTCCTGCGTGGCGATCTCGCTGGCCATCGCGCTACCGGCCGCCTTCGCGCTGGTGCGGGCCGGCTTCAAGGGGCGGGAGACGCTGGGTGCTGCGCTGATGCTGCCGCTCGCTTTGCCCGGCATCGCCATCGGGCTTGGCATGTTGCGGCTGCTGCAATGGTTCAACGCGCTGCCGCCCTTCATGGGCATCCTCGCCGTGCATGTGGTGCTGGTCGCCCCCTTCATGCTCGCGCTGCTGCGCGCCTCGGTCGCCGGACTGGATCGCGCGCTGGAGGAGGCGGCGAGCGGGCTCGGCGCGCCACCGGCGCGGATGTTCCGGCGGATCATCCTGCCGCAGTTGGGCCCGGGGATCGCGGTCGCCTGCGTGATCGGCTTCCTGCTCTCCTTCGGCGAGGTCACCGTCACCGCCTTCCTCACCACCGCGCGGCTGCAGACGCTGCCGGTGCGCATCTATGCCGAGGCGACCTTCAGCCTGGAGAACACGGTCAACGCCATCAGCACCATCTTCATCCTGATGACGGTGGTGCTGCTGGTGCTGATCAACCGGGTGATGCCGCTCGATCGCGTCTGGAAGCGATAGGGGTTAGCGCCGCGGCCCGCGCATCGGGGCCAGCGGCTCGATGCGGATATGGTCGTCCTCGCCGCCCGGATCGGGCCGCGCCACCACGCCGGCGAAGCGCGCCGCGGCCCAGGGCGCGATCTCGACGCGCGTCTCGCGGTCCCGCACCTCGATCCGGCCGATCTCGGCGCGCGTCAGATGGCCGCGCCGGCAGAGGAAGGGCAGCAGCCAGCGCGGATCGGCCTGCGCATTGCGCCCGACACTCAGGCGGAACCACACGCCCTCGGCACTGCCGCCGGCTTCGCGCGGCGCGCGCACGGGCGGCGGCGGCGGGCTCTCGGAAATCTCCTCCGGCGCGGGCAGCGGGGCGCGCAGCGCGCGGATCAGCGCGGCAGCCACGGCCTCGGGGGGACGATCCGCCAGCAACGCGCGGGCGAGCACCAGATCATCCTCTTCCGCCGCCACATCGGCGGCCTCGCGCGCTTCCAGCGCCAGGCGCTCGCCATCGCGGGCGCGGATCTCGTCGGCGGTGGGGGGCGCGCCCCATTGCGCCTCGATCCGTGCATTCTGGAGCAACCGCTCGGCAATGCGCCGGCGGTTATGCGGCACGAGCAGCACCGCCACGCCCTTGCGCCCGGCCCGGCCGGTGCGGCCCGAGCGGTGCAGCAGGGTTTCCTTGTCGCGCGGCAATTCGGCATGCAGCACAAGGCCGAGATCCGGCAGGTCGATACCGCGCGCCGCCACATCGGTCGCCACGCAGACCCGCGCACGGCGATCGCGCAGCGCCTGGAGCGCGCGGTTGCGCTCCGCCTGGGTAAGTTCGCCGGAGAGCGAAACGGCCGAGAAGCCGCGCTCCACCAAGCTGCCATGCAGGCGCGCCACCTGTTCGCGCGTGTTGCAGAAGACCAGCGCGCCCGAGGCCTCGAACCAGCGCAGCGCGTTGACCACCGCGGCCTCGATCTCGCGCGGGCCGACGGCCATCACGCGATAGGCGATGTCGCCATGCTTGCCGCCCACCGCCGTGGCGGCGATGCGCATGGCGTCGCGCTGGTAGCTTTTCGCCAGCGCCTCGATCTCCCGCGGCACGGTGGCGGAGAACATCAGGGTGCGGCGCGTGGCGGCCGCGGCCTCGAGAATGGCTTCCAGATCATCCCGGAAGCCCATGTCGAGCATCTCATCGGCCTCATCGAGCACCGCGGCGGCAAGGGCCGAAAGGTCCAGATTGCCGCGCTCGATATGGTCGCGCAGCCGCCCCGGCGTGCCGACGACGATCTCGGCGCCGCTGCCCAGCGCCTTGCGGTCCGCCCGGGTATCCGTGCCGCCGACGCAGGCGATCACCCGCGCCCCGGCGCCGGCATAGAGCCAGCTCAGCTCCTGCTGCACCTGCAGCGCGAGTTCGCGCGTGGGCGCCACAACCAGGGCGCGCGGCTGACCGGGCGCGGCGCGAGGGCCGAGCACCTGGGAGGCGATGGCGAGGCCGAAGGCCACGGTCTTACCGCTGCCTGTCTGGGCCGAGACGAGAAGGTCGCGCCCGGCCGTCTCGGGGTCGAGCACCGCGGATTGGACGGGGGTGGGGGCATCATAGCCGCGCTCGGTCAGGGCCTTGAGCAGCGACGGGGGAAGTTCGGGAAAGGACATGGCGCGGAGCGTTACGCCGTTTCGCGCCCCGCCGCTATTGCCGTCTTGCCTGGGCTAGGATGCGCCGGGCGCGGATCAGGATGGGTTCATCCACCATCCGCCCATCCACGGTGAAGCTGCCGCGCCCCTCCCGCGCCGCCTCTTCCGCCGCCGCGAGCTGCCGGCGGGCGAGGTCCACCTCAGCGTCGGAGGGCGAATAGCCGGCATTCAGCAGGGGCACGAGGGCGGGGTGGATGCAGGTCGCGCCCACGAAGCCTGAGCGCTTCGCCGCCGCGACCACGCGCGTGACATGCACCGGGTCCTTGAAGTCGGCCACCGTGCCGAGCGTGCCGAAGGGCGCGACGCCGGCCGCGACGCAGGCGAGCAGCATCTGCCGCTTGGCCAGCACCATCAGCTCATCATCCGAGGCCGCGCCGCATTCGGCGGCCAGATCCTCGGCGCCGATCAGCATGCCGGCGATGGAGGGGTGCGCGCGGGCGATGGCGTGCGCCTGGGCCAGGGCGGCCGCCGTCTCGAGCATCGGCACGATCCACATCCCGCTGCCGGCCAGCAGCTCGGCCGCGAGCACGACATGATCCGGACCGAGCACCTTGGTCAGCAGGATGCCCTGCGCCCCGGCCGCCCGCGCCGCGAGGATATCCGGCACGGCGATCTCCAACGGGCGGTTCACCCGCACCAGCACCTCCGGGCCGCCGGCGCGGACCATGGGCACGGCGGCGGCGAGTGCCGCGCGGGCTTCGTCCTTGTTGCCGGTGGGCACGCTGTCCTCGAGGTCGAGGATCACGGCATCGGCGCCCGAGCCGGGGGCCTTGGCCACGAAGCGCGGCACATTGGCCGGCACATAGAGCATCGAGCGCCAGATTTTCATCAGACTTCCCTCACCACCTTCGCATCCCGCAGCCGTGCGACTTCGTCCTCGCCGAGCAGCGGCGCCAGGATCGCCTCATTGTCCTGGCCCAACTTCGGCGCCGGGTTTCTCAGGATGCCGGGCGTCACGGAAAGCCGCGGCACCTCGCCATGCATGGGCAGCCAGCCACCGGGCATCTCTTCATCCGGCACCTCGATCAGCGCCTCGCGCGCGGCGACATAGGTGTCGGCATCCAGCCCCTCGACATCCAGGATCGGCCCGATCGTCACACCGTCCGCATCGAAGCGCGCCAGCGCCTCGGCCTGGGTCATGCCCGCGATGGCGTCGCGCACCACGCCGTCCAGCTCCTCAATATGCGCGAGGCGGTCGGGGTTGGTGCGGAAGCGCGGATCCTCCGCCAGATCGGGCCGGCCGATGCTCTGCATCAGCCGCACGAAGACCGCCTGGGTCGAGGTGGAGAGCGAGAGCCAGCCGCCATCCTTCGTGCGATAGGCGTTGCGCGGCGCGGTGTTGGTGCTGCGGCTGCCGCTGCGCGGCTTGGCCTTGCCCGTCAGGCGCCAATTCGCCATTTGCGGCTCCAGCACGGCGAAGATCGGCTCGAAGAGCGAGAGATCCACCACCTGGCCCTGCCCGGTCCGCTCGGCATGGCGGAGCGCGATCATCGCGGCACTCGCGCCATAGAGCCCGGCATAGGCATCGGCCATGAACATCGGCGGCAGCACGGGCTCGCGATCCGCGAAGCCGTTCTGGGCGGCAAAGCCGGCATAGCCCTCGACCAGCGTGCCGAATCCAGGCTTGTGCGCGAAGGGGCCGGTCTGGCCCCAGCCGGAAATCCGCACGATCACCAGGCGCGGATTGCGCGCGAGCAGGATCTCCGGCGACAGCCCCATCGCCTCCAGCACGCCCGGCTTGAAGCTCTCGCAGAGCATCGCCGCTTCCTCGACCAGACGCAGCACGATCTCGATCGCCTCGGGCGCGCGGAGATCGAGGCAAATGCTTCGCTTGTTGCGGCTGAAGGCCTTCCAGGAGGTCTCGACACCACCGACGCGCCAGGCGCGCAGGCTGTCGCCGGCGGGGGGCTCGACCTTCACCACCTCGGCGCCGTGATCGGCCAGCACCTTGGTCAGCACATTGCCGGCAACGAGGCGCGAGAGATCGACCACGCGCACCCCCTCCAGCGCGCCCCGCGCCTTCGCGTCGAAATCCCGCCGGCGCTTGGGCGCCCTCACGGGATAAAGACCTCGCCCACCATGATGCGCCGCGCCGTGCGCAGCGTGCCGCCGCCCTCGATGGTCATGGAGCCATCCGCCGCGCGCGCCGTGGTGATCACCGCCTCCATCACGCCGGAGGGATGCTCGATCACCACCGTCTCGCGCACCGCATCCGTGACGCGCGCGATGCCCTCGGCCACCGTGCCCGGCAGCTTGCAGGCCGAGCCGATGCAGATGCCGCCCGTCACCGCCATCGCCTCATGCGTCGCGAGCGGCGTGAAGTAGCGCGCGGCGACGGCCCCACCCGCGCCGGGCGGGCCGATGATGGTGAATTTGGGCATCACCTTGCCGGCCACATCGCCCATGCCCATCGCGAGTCCCGCGGCACGCCGCACCACCTCGATCCGCGCCATGAAATCCTTGTCGGCGTCCAGTTCCTTCGCGGATTCCAGCGCCGTCTTGCCGAAATCCGCCGCACGCGCGATCACCACCGGCATCGCGACATCGAGGCAGGTGACGGCCACGCCCTCGATGACGTCGAGCGCCTTTCCCGTGGGCAGCAGCTTGCCCGTCGCACCGCCGACCGCGTCGGCGAAGTTCAGCACGATGGGCGCGGCGCTGCCCGGCACGCCCGCGATGCGCGTATCGCCCGCATAGGTCACGCGCTTGCCCGGCGTCTGCACCACCGCCTCGACCAGCGCGCCGGTGTTGACGGCGCGGATGAGCACGCGCGTCTCGCCCTCCTCCGCCGGCACCAGGCCACGCTCGATCGCGAAGGGGCCGATGCCGGAGAGCATGTTGCCGCAGGTCGGACCGAAATCGACAAAGGCCTTGTCCACGCTCACCTGGGCGAAGAGGTAATCCACCTGCTGCGCGCTGCCCGGCGCGGCGGGGGAGACGATGGCGACCTTGCTGGTCAGCGTGGTCGAACCGCCCAACCCATCGATCTGCCGCGCATCCGGCGAGCCCATGACGGCGAGCAGCACGCGCGCAATCCCCTCGCGATCCGCCGGCAGGTCGGAGGCGAGGAAATAGGGGCCGCGGCTCGTGCCGCCGCGCATGAAGGTGCAGGGAATGGCGGTTTGCAGGATCGGGTCCATGGCGCTCGCTCGGGTGAGGTTGGGCGCAGGCTACGCTGGGCCGCGCCGCGCGGGAACCGGGGTGACGCGGCGCGCCCGGCGCGGCAGAGTGCGGCCAACACGCATGCGGAGGAAACACATGAACAGGCGCAACGCGCTGCTGCTGGCCGGTGGGATGCTGGCCGCCCCGTCCTTCGCCCGGGCGCAGGAGGCCCCCTGGCCGGTGCGCCAGGTGCGCATCGTCATCCCCTTCGCCGCCGGCGGGCCGCAGGACATCCCCGCGCGTATCATCGCGGATCGGCTCTCGCGCCGCATGGGGGCGACCTTCATTGTGGAGAACAGGCCCGGCGTGGGCGGCGGCCTCGGCGCGCAGCAGGTGGCGGCCGCGCCGCCGGATGGCGCGACGCTGCTGTTCATCTCCTCCTCCGTCGCGATCCTGCCCACGCTGCAGGCGCAGCTGAATTTCGACCCGCTGCGCGATCTCGCGCCGCTCACCGTGGTGTGCGACGTGCCGGCCGGGCTGATGGTGCGCGCCGATAGCCGCTTCGCGAGCCTCGCCGATCTGCTGGCGCAGGCGCGCGCCAATCCAGGGAAATTCACCTATGGCTCGGGCGGCGTGGGCTCGGCCAACCACCTCGCCGGCGCGCAATTCGGCGCGCTGGCGAATATCGACATCGTGCATGTGCCTTATCGCGGCGTCAGCCAGGCGGTGAACGCGATCTACACGGGCGAGATCGACTTCGTCTTCGGCAGCACCGTGGAGGTGCTGGCGCATCACCGCCAGGGCCGCGCGCGCCTGCTCGGCATGACGCTCGAAACGCGCGTGCCCGCCGTGCCGGAGATTCCCGCCATTGGCGAACTGGTGCCGGGCTACGCGGCGCCGAACTGGTTCGCGATGTTCGCGCCCAAGGGCATGAACGAGGCGATGATGGCGCGCCTGATCAGCGAACTCACCGCCATGCGCACCGATGAGGATCTGCTCGCGCGGCTGAGTACCGCCGCCGCCATCGTGCGCATGGATGGGCCGGCGGCGCTGACCGCGCAGCTCCAGGCGGAGATTCCCCGCTGGCGCGAGGTCATCACCCGCGCCAACATCGGCCGCGACAGCTAGGAAGACCCAGATGGGACGCATCGGCAATCTCGGCATCGCGCCGGTCCAGGCCTCGGTGAGCGCGGCGGAGTGGCAGGCGCGGCTCGATCTCGCAGCGGCCTATCGGCTCTGCGAGGGCTACGGCATGTCCGACATGATCTACACCCACATCTCGGCCCGCGTGCCGGATGCGCCGGACACCTTCCTGATCAACCCGAACGGACTGCTCTTCGGCGAGATCACCGCAAGCTCGCTGCTGAAGGTGACCATCGAGGGGGAGGTCCTCTACAAGCCCGACCTGCCCTATGGGCTGCATCCGGCGGGCTTCACCATCCATTCTGCGCTGTATCGCGCGCGGCCCGATGCAATGGCGGCGATGCACACCCACACCATCGCCGGCATGGCGGTGAGCGCGCTGAAATGCGGGCTACTGCCGATTACCCAGACCGCAACACGCTTCTATGGCCGCACCGCCTATCACGATTTCCGCGGTCCCGAGCGCGACCCGTCGGAGCGCGACCTTCTCGCCAAGAGCATCGGCGCGCTGAACTACTGCATCCTGAAGAATCACGGTCTGCTGACGCTGGGCGAAAGCGTGTCCGAGGCGTTCATCGCCATGTGGGGGATGGAGCGCGCCTGCCAGGCGCAGCTCGCCGCCATGGCCTGCAACACGCCGCTGGAGATGCCCTCGGAAGAGGTCATCGCCAAGAGCTGCGCGATGTACGCGCCCGGCAATTCGCGCCGCTACGGCCCGCTGGAATGGCAGGGGCTGATGCGCAAGCTGGATGCCAGCGACGATAGCTGGCGGAGCTGAGCGGCGTGGCGCCGAACCTGCTCGTCATCGACCCGCAATGGACCGACCGGCCCGATATCGAGGTCGCCATCGCGGGCCAGAACGCCGTGCTGCATTTCCGCAAATCAGTGAATGGCGCGCTGGAGGATCCGGCCGACTACGCCATGGCCGATGCGGTGCTGAATTGCCGCAGCGCGCATCGCATGCCGGCCGAGACCATCACGAAGCTCAGCCGCGCGCGCGTGATCGTGCAGGGCGGCGTCGGCTTCGCGCATATCGACCTGGCGGCGGCGGGCGAGGCCGGGATTCCCGTGCTCAACACGCCCGATTACGGCACGACGGAGGTGGCGGATCACGCCGTGGCGCTGGCGTTGACGCTGCTGCGCGGCGTGCAGGCCTTCGATCGTCGTTTGCGTCGTTCCAACGCATCCTGGGATGCGCGGCAGCTGCGTGGCGTGCGGCGGCTCTCCTCGCTGCGCGTGGGCATCCTCGGCCTCGGGCGCATCGGCACGGCGGCGGCTTTGCGCTTCCAGGCCTTCGGGATGAAGGTGGGCTTCTGCGATCCCAACGTCGCCCCCGGCCACCAGCTTGCCTTCGGCTGGGAGCGTTTCGCGACACCCGAGGCGCTGCTCGCACGCAGCGACGTGCTCTCCATCCACGCGCCGCTGAATGAGAGCACGCATCGCCTGATCGATGCGTCGATGCTGGCGCGCATGCCCGAAGGCGCGGTGGTGGTGAACACGGCGCGCGGGGCGATCCTCGACCTCGATGCCGTGCATGCCGCGCTGCGCAGCGGCCGTCTCGGCGCAGCCGGGATCGATGTCTTCGAGACCGAGCCGCTGGACCGCGCCCATCCCCTGATCGCCGCCTGGGCGGCGGGCGAGGAATGGCTGGATGAACGGCTGGTGCTGACGCCGCACGCGGCCTTCTACAGCACGGCGAGCATCCTCGACATTCGTCGCCTCTCGATGACCTATGCGATCGACTACCTCACCACCGGCGCGATGGGCACATGCGTCAATACGATGTTCCTGCGCAACCGCCGCTGATCACCAAAGCCCTGGCAACCACAGCGAAATCGCCGGCAGCAGCGCCAGCAGCAGGATGCGGATGCCGTCCGAGGCGACGAAGCCAAGCACGCCGCGATAGGTCTCGCCCATCGGCACATCCTTCGCCATCGCATTGATGACGAAAAGGTTGAGCCCGAAGGGTGGCGAGATCATGCCGACTTCCACGCTCATCAGCACCAATATGCCGAACCAGACCAGAACCTGCGTCGGGTTCAGGCCGAAATCGAGGCTCAGCATCAGCGGCACGAAGATGGGCAGCGTCAGCAGCACCATGGCGAGGCTTTCCATGAAGCAGCCAAGGATGAAGTAGATCACCAGGATCGCCAGCAGCACGGTGATCGGCGCGACATCGAGCCCCGCCACGGCGGCCGACAATTCCGCCGGCAGGCGCGAGAGCGCGAGCCCCGCGCTGAACAACTCCGCGCCCAGCAGCACGAGGAAGATCAGCCCCGTGGTCTCGGCGGTGGAGAGCAGGCTCTCCTTCAACCCCTGCCAGCGCATGCCGCCCAGCGTCACCGCGAGGATGCCCGTGGCGGCCGCACCGATGGCCGCGCCCTCGGTCGCGCTGAACCAGCCGACATACATGCCGGTGACAACGAGGATGAAGACCAGCGCAACGGGCCAGACCTCGCCAGTGGCGCGCAGGCGCTCGCGATAGGGCAGGCGCTCGGCGGGTGGCGCCGCGCCGGGAACGAGGCGCGCATAGAGGTTCACCACCAGCATGTAGCCCATGGTGGCGAGCAGCCCGGGAATGACCGCGGCGACGAACATCGTGCCGATGCTCTGCTCGGTGTAGATCGCGTAGATGACGAGGATGACCGAAGGCGGGATGAGGATGCCCAGCGTGCCGCCGGCAGCGAGCGTGCCGGTGGCGAGTGCCGAGGAATAGCCATGCCGGCGCATCTCCGGCCCCGCCACCTGGCTCATCGTGGCGGCGGTGGCGAGCGACGATCCGCAGATCGCGCCGAACGCCGCACAACCCCCGATGGTCGCCACCGCGAGGCCGCCGCGCCAATGCCCCATCCAGGCGCGCGCGCAGCGGAACAGCGCACGGTTCATGCCGCCCTTGGTCGCGAAATCGCCCATCAGCAGGAACAGCGGGATGACGGAGAGCGTGTAGGAAGAGAAGCGGCTGAAGGTCATGGTGTTCAGCGTGGCGAGAAGCCTGTCCCAGCCGGCGATCTCGGCATAGCCCACGCCGCCCACCAGCAGCATCGCGATGCCGACTGGCATGCGCAGCGCGATCAGCACCAGCGCGGCGCCGAACATCGCCAGCCCAATCTCGAAATTGCTCATGCCGGGCGGGCCGCCTTCTTCGCACTCTCCACCGCGACGAAGCCGGCGCAGATGGTCCAGAGCATCATGCCGATGGCGGCCCCCGCAAAGCCCCACCAATAGGGGAGCTGCAGGAACATCGTCTCGCGCTCGCGATCCCACATGTTGTAGCCGCCGATGGCAAGCCGCCAGGCGAGCACGGCCACCACCAGCGCGGCGATGGCGCGCATCGCGGCATCAAGCCCCGCCAGGCCGCGCGCGGGCAGCTTCTGCGTGAAGAAATCCACCATCACATGCGCGCCCTTCATCTCGCAGAGCGGCAGGCAGAGCGCGACGGCGACGCCGAGCGCCATCTCCACGATCTCGGAATCGCCCAGGATCGGCCTGCCCAGCAGCGCGCCGCGCAGGACGGAGGCGGTGGTCACGCCGATGGCCGCGAGCAGCAGCGCCCCCGCCAGCAGCGCGAAAGCGATGGCGAGGCGCGTCAGCGCCCCGCGCATCCCTTCAAGACTCACGTGCGGCCCTGCGTCGCGGCGATGGCCTGCAGATCCGCGAACATCGCGCGGCCATTGCGGCCACGGCGCGTCATCTCGCCGATCCAGGCCTCATAGGCGGGCGCGACGGCGGCCTGCCAACGTGCCTTCTCGGCCGCATCGATGGCGATGATCTCATTGCCCGCGGCGCGCGTCGCGTCGATCGCCTGCTGCGTCTGCGTGTCCCAGATCTCGCCAAGCTGGCGGGACAGCGCGACGCCGGAATTGGCGTCGATCACCGCCTTGAGGTCGGCCGGCAGGCGAGCGTAGCTGCGGCCGTTCATCAGCGTCAGCAGCATGCCCTGGAACAGCCCCACGCCCGGCGGCTCGCTGTGGAACTTCGCGACTTCGTAGAGCCGGAAGGGATGCGTGATGGCCCAGTTGATGAGGAAGCCATCCACCTGGTTGCGCGCCGTTGCCTCATAGACGCCGCCCAGCGGGATGCCGACGGGCGTGGCACCGAGTGCGGTAACCGCCTCCCCGATGAAGCGTCCCGCGACGCGCAGGCGCAGGCCGCGGAAATCCTCGAGGGTGCGGATCGGCTTGCGGCTGGTGTGGATCAGCGCGCGATCGGTCGCATGGATCGAGATGATCTTGATGCCACGGTACTCGTTGTCCGCCAGGTGCTTCTCGGCGAAGGCCATGGCTGCGGGGCTTTCCGTGGCGGAAAGGCCGGTGTTCATGAAGGGCAGCTCAAGTCCTTCGGTGCCCATGAAGCGGCCCGGCGTGAAGCCCGGCACGGTCCAGATCATGTCCACCACGCCGTCTTCCAGCTGCTGCACCAGGTCGCGCGGTTGTCCGCCGAGTTGCATCGCGGGAAAGACATCGATCTTGATGCGCCCGCCGGATTGCTGCTGCACGCGCTCCGCCCAGCGATCCAAATGCAGCGTGTGGTCGAGCGCGGTGGGCGAGGAGAAGCTGTGCAGCCGGAAGGTGAATTGCGACGCGCCCTGCGCGCGCAGTGTGGCCGGTGCGGCCAGGGCGAGCGTCGCGCCCGCGCCGATGAGGTTCCGTCGCTTCATCATGTCACTCTCTCCCCGAAGGTGGTTCAGCGCGCCGGATGCGCGGGAATGAAGACGGGTTTCAGCAGCCAGCGGCGCGCGATCTCGCCATAGCCGCGGAAGACGAAATGCCCGTTATGCGCCAACAGGCGCTCACGGTTGCGGCGCCAGAAGCCGGGAATCTCGAACCAGGCCATCTGCGGATACAGGTGGTGCACGATATGCAGGTTGTTCCACAGGAACAGCAGGCCGAAGACCCAGTTGCTCTCGACACTCGCGGTGCGCTCACCCGGGGTATTGCCCCAGCGATGCTCGATGAAGGCGCGCAGCAGGCCGAGGCTCAACCCCGGTAGCACGAAGAGCAGATAGTATTGCCACACCGGCATGCCTGCCACGCCGGAGACGAAATACAGCACCACTGCGAGCCCGGCGAAGAAGCGCAGCCAGATCGGCACGTCGCGGAAATCCCCCGCGCGCAGCTTGCCGCTCTCGATGATCACCAGCTTCCGCAGACGCAGGATGGGCCCGACGGTGAGCCGCCCGAGCAGCGTCTGGTTGAACAGCAGCACCGCGCGGAAGGCCGGCGAATAGCCGGACCAATCCTCGCGCCGGTGATAGACGCTCTCGGTATCCTCGCCCGGATAGGTCAGCACCGTGTTGCGGTGATGCGCGGTGTGGCTGCGCTTGTAGAGCTCGAAGGGAAACCATCCGCCGATCGGCGGCCAGACCAGCGCGGTGCGCAGCCAGCGCGGAATCGAGCGCCAGCCATGGATCGCCTCATGCTGCAGCGAGAAATGCCAGGCCAGGACGTAGGCGCCGCAGATCATCAGCAGCGGCCAGGGGATGCTGGCGTGGAACCAGACCAGCAGGAACCAGCTGAGATAGATGGCGATAGCCACGCCCCAGGTCGGCACCTCCCACCGCCGCCACCAGATCGGCGACGGCGCGAGGGCAGCGCTGCGGGGCAGGCCGGTATCGGGCATGGCGAGAGCCTCGCAAGAAGCGCGCAGGGCTGGCAAGCCCATTG
>Ga0315900_10003600_pt1 | contig 22514 bp, 17 predicted proteins | sample LakEriMetagenome_FD_203521 | JGI IMG/M metagenome (GOLD analysis project Ga0315900, IMG submission 203521) | Freshwater fungal communities from buoy surface, Lake Erie, Ohio, United States - Buoy 12 MA114 | ecosystem: Environmental > Aquatic > Freshwater > Lake > Lake biofilm | place: USA: Lake... | reverse complement strand
CCGGCCTCGGCGGCCAGATGCAGGCGGCGCGTTGCGGTCAGATCAAGCCCCTGCCCGCTGCCGGCCATCAGCACGGCAGCGCCCAAGGCCGGGCAGCGCAGGGCTTCTTCCATGGCCCAGAGCGCTTCCGGCCAGCGCGCCGCCCGCGCCAGGATCAGCTTGTCCGGCGTGAGGCCAAAGGGCAGCAGCCCCGGCGGCCAGACAAGATTCGATTCCTGTTCGGTTGCAATCCACAGCACCTGCCCGCCGCAATGCGCCAGCAGAATGGCGGCAAAAGCCACGCCAGATCCGGGACTTGCGGCGCAAACTTCATGTAACGCACCACGCGCGAGGCCAGCGCCGATCAAGCTATTGTCAGCAAAAACCGGAATGGGTGCGCTGGCATGGCCCCCAGGAGCGCGGGCGGTCAGCCCGGCCAGGGTATCGCGCAGCCGGGCCAGGGCAGCGCTGCGGGATGAGAGGGGATCGGCGGCAGTCATGGGAAAGAAAGCTTATCAAAGGAACAAAATAAGAACAAGCCCTATGTTGTGGCGCCCCCTGTTCCCTCCCGCGCCGGGATTTCCCATAGTGCCATCACAGTAGAAAGGAGGCCCCGATGGCCCAACCCCTCGATAAAGCGCATTTCGAAGCCCTGATGGCCCAAGCCGGGCTTGATCTGACGGAAGCCGAAAAGGAAGGCATTCGCGCCGCTTCCGCCCATACCCAGGCGGCCGCCGCGCGCGTGCGCACCCCGCGTGAGGTCTCAGTGGAATCCGCCACCATCTTCACCCTGAAGGGGGCAGGCGCATGAGCAGCTTCCCCACCATTGCGAGTGCGGCGCGCGATATCGCCGCGAAGCGGATCTCCCCCGTAGAATTGATGAAGGATCATTTGGCGCGATCGGAAAAGCTCAACCCCGCGCTGCATGCCTTCATCCGCTTTACGCCGGAGATTGCGCTGGAACAGGCGCGCGCAGCGGAAGCGCGGCAGGCGGCAGGCGCGCTGCACGGCCCGCTTGATGGAATCCCCATTGCCCATAAGGATATTTATGAAACGGCCGGCGTTACCACCACCGGCCATTCGCGCGTGCTGGAACATCATGTGCCGAAGGCGGATTCTGCCGTGGTGCGGCGCTGGCGCGAAGCGGGCGCGGTGATGCTGGGCAAGCTCGCTACGCATGAATTCGCCTGGGGCGGGCCTTCCTTTGATCTGCCCTGGCCACCCGCGCGCAATCCCTGGAATACGGAATATTTCACCGGCGGGTCTTCATCCGGCACAGGTGCGGCAGTCGCTGCTGGCATGATCCTGGGCGGCACGGGGTCTGACACGGGTGGGTCCATTCGCGGCCCGGCGTCGCTTTGCGGCATTGCCGGCATCAAGCCGAGCTATGGCTTGTGTTCACGCACCGGCGTGCTGCCCCTATCGCAAAGCCTGGACACGACAGGGCCCATGGCCTGGACGGTGGAAGATTGCGCGTTGTTGTTGGATGCCATGACCGGGTATGACGCCAGCGATCCATCTTCCGCCAATCGCCCGCGGCCTGATCTGCTTTCCGGCCTCAATGGCGGCGTGAAGGGGCTTCGCATTGGCGTGATCCGGCATTTCCATGAAGATGACTGCAAAGTCAGCCCCGGCATGGCGGCGGGCATTCAGCACCTGACCAGCACACTCGCCGCGCAGGGGGCGGAAATCCGCGAAGTGAAGCTGCCGCCGCTTGCTGATTTCAACGCGGCCGGCTGGCTCATTCTGGCCGCTGATGCCTATGCGGTGCATGAGACATGGATGCGCGAAAAATACCGCGCCTATGGCGAGTTTTTGCGCGAAAGGCTGGCGCTGGCTTCCACCATCACGGCCGCGGATTACCTCCAGGCGCAGCGCCGCCGGCGAGAGCTCTGCGATGCCGTTGCCGCAGCGATGCGCGATTGCGATTTGCTGGTGACGGCCGCGCAACCCGGCGAAGCGCGCCCCATTCATCAGATGACGAAATGGGCGTCTTTTGAGGTGCCGAATTTCACCATCCCCTTCAACCTGACCGGCCAGCCGGCGCTGACGGTCTGCACTGGCTTTGGTGCGGGCGGCATGCCGGTGGGCGCGCAGATTGTGGGCAGGCCGTTTGAGGACGCGACAGTGCTGCGCGCTGGCCAGGCTTATGAATTGGCGGCGGGGTGGCGCGCGAAGCGTCCGCCGATGGCGGACTGAAACAGAAACGGCGCAGCCGCACGGGCTGCGCCGTTTTTACTTACCCCCCGCTATTCAACGCATCGGGCGCATATATTCCATGGACATTTGCGATGGGTTCTGAATGCCCATCATGGCCATGTTGCGATCAATCTCCTCGGACAAAAGCCCAATCGCGTGCTTGACGCCTTCCTCACCGGCCACCGCCGCCGCTGAAAGCATTGGCCGGCCGACAAATACAAAGGAAGCGCCAAGTGCCAGCGCCTTCAGCACATCACTGCCGCGCCGCACACCGCCGTCATACATCACTGTCATGCCACCAGCATCGCGGGCGATTTCGGCCAAGCTGCGCAGGCCGGAAATCGTGCCATCCAATTGCCGTCCGCCATGGTTGGATACCATGATGCCATCCGCCCCCGCATCCCGGCACATGCGCGCATCTTCGGGGGAGATGATGCCCTTCACGACCAGCTTGCCTTTCCAGCGCCGGCGGATCAGTTCCAGATGCTCCCACGCCAGACCATCGCGCGCGCCAAAGGCGCGCATGAGCGTGCGGGAAACGATGGGCGGCCCGCGCCCGGCATCCATATTCTCAAAATGCGGCATGCCGTGCTTCAGCATGGTCTTGAAGAAGGTGTTCATCACCCAGCCCGGATGCGTGATGCCATCCCAGAGCAATTGCGGCGTGGGCTTCAGTGGAATGGAATAGCCATTGCGCACATTGTTTTCGCGGTTGGATGAAACCTGCACATCCACCGTCAGCACAAAGGTCTTGAAGCCGGCGGCGGCGACACGGTCCACCAGCGGTTCAATGCGCTCAGCTTCACCAGGTAGATAGGCCTGATACCAGGCATCCGGATTGGCCTTCGCCAGATCTTCCAGCGGGATCAGCGAAGACGCACTCATGATCATCGGCACATTGCGCGCGCGGGCAGCTTGCGTCAGCACCAGATCGCCGCGATAGGCGACCAGCGCGGAAGCGCCCATGGGCGGCAGGCCAAAGGGCGCGTCATATTCTTGGCCAAACAGCGTTGTCTTCAGATTGCGCCCGCGCGTATCGCGCAGCACGCGCGGCACAAAGCCCCATTCCTGGAAGGCCTCGCGATTGTCGCGCAGTGATGCATCGGTCTCAACCGCGCCCGAGACAAAACCGCCAATGCTGCGCGGCAGATAGCGCGCGGCGGCGGCTTCAAAATCCGGCAGGCTGAGATAGCGACGCACGGACGCGGGCGGCGGCGGTGGGCGCGTCTGGCTCAGGTTTTGCGGGGCGGTGGGCGCCTGGGCCCATTCGGGCGAATTCGCCGTCATTGAAGATTCCTTGGACTGACCTGTCTCGGCGCTTTTATTGCTCGGAATTGCGCGGCAGGCCAGCCCAAGGGCGGTGATTTCAGGGCCAAAGCGGGCGAATCACGTGCTCATAGAGCGTGAAGGCGACCTCAATCCCCACCAGCACCACCACCGCGGCTTCCAGCCCAAGTGCCCGCCTTGCTTGCAACAGGGAGAGCAGCGTCTGGATCGCATCGCCGATCCAGCCGAGCTTGCGTTCCAGCGCGGCGCCCCTTTCGCGGAGTTCATATTCATCCGAAAGCCGGGCATGGAGCCGTTCCAGTTCCGGGTGATCCCAAAGCACTTCGGGCTTATCCGCAGCCTCTACCCGCGCCAGGTTGCGGCTATGGGCGGAAAGGGCATGGCCAATCTGCCGATGCAAGGCACGGGAGGAAAAGCGCAGCCGGCCGGCCGCGCGCAGGTCTGCGACGGCGGGTTCCAGCCGGTCCAGGGCCTCGGCGATGCGGGCTTCCTGCTGGGCGAGGGCCGCGCTTTTCGCCAGCGCATCGGCAACAACGGCGAGGCGTTCCGGCGCTGCATCGCAAAGCTGGATCACGCCTTCGGCATCAACGCCGTCGCGTTCGGCGCCAAGCGCGACCAGCGCGGTTTCCTCGGCGGGGCTATCGGCGGGGTTGGTGATGCGCGGGCCAAGCGCTGCCAGCAAAGCGGCTTCATCAGCGGGATCAGCGCCAAAAATCACCACCGCACCCCAGCGGAAGGCAAAGGCGCTAATGGCCGCCGGGGCAGCGATGGGCACAGGGTCTGCCATGGCGGTGCCGCCCGGGCCAAGGCCGCGATGATCCAGCCTTTCACCGAGGATCACGGCGCGGGCGCGCAATAGGGAGCTTGGCGCGGCATTGGTTTGGCCCAAGCCGGGGTCTTCTGTGCCGCGCGGCATTTCCTGCATGCGATGAACTTAGCGCAGTTTCAAGCCAAGTGGAAAACTTGGCGGTGCGGAAAAGCCTAACCGCCGATCTCTCCGCCATCCTTCTTCACAATAGCAATCACGGCAGGACGCGGCGGCACACCTTCGGCGAAATCCGGCCAGCGCGTGGAAGGCCGTTCAAAGGTGGAACCGGAATCCTCACCCGGATGCTGGATCGCCAAGAAGATCGTCTTGTTATCAGGCGTGAAGCAGGGGCCGCAAACTTCCGCCCCGGTCGGCGCCTGATAGAAAAGCCGTGTCAGCGCACGGCCATGGCCAGTGGTATCCGCGCCGTAGAGCCCATCCGCAACACCTGCGGCGGAAGGTGCGCCATCGGTGGCAATCCAGATGCGTCCCTTGCTGTCGAAGGCGCAATTATCGGGGCAGGAAAGCCAGCCGCGATCTGATGTCGCGCGATGATAGCGCGTGCCGGCATCAATCCCCGGCGCGCCCGCCATCAGGAAAAGCCCCCAGCGCATTTCACGCGCGGCGTGATCAACCTGTGGCGTGCCGGCGCCGGGCGGGGTTATCTCCACCACATGGCCATGCTGATTATTGGCGCGCGGATTGGCGGCATTTACCTGTTCCGCGCGGCGATTGCTGTTATTCGTCAGCATCACATAAACGCGGCCGGTGACGGGGTTCGGTTCCACATCCTCGGGTCGGTCCATGGGCGTGGCACCCAAAAGGCTGGCGGCTTGGCGCGTATGGATCAGCACATCCGCTTGGGATTGGAAGCCATTGGCCGGCGTCAGCGGGCCCTGGCCCTGCACCAGATCAAGCCATTCCACCTTGCCATCATCATGGAATTTGGCGACCGAAAGCACGCCTTCATCCAACAGGTCGCGATTGGCCGCGCGATCAGTGGGATTCCAGGGACGCGCGGTGACGAAGCGATAGACGAAATCAAACCGCTCATCATCGCCCATATAGATCACCACGCGGCCATCAGCATTGATGGCGTGATGGCAGCCTTCATGCTTGAAGCGGCCAAGGGCCGTGCGCTTCACCGGCACTGCATTCGGGTCATAGGGATCGAATTCGACAATCCAGCCGAAGCGGAACGCCTCATTCGGTTCTTTTTCGACATTGAAACGATCAATGTGATTGGGCCAGGAATAGGAAGCCTGGTTGCGGATGCCATAGCGGCGGAAGCTTTCGGCATGCGGGGTCTTCGCGACATCGCCACCGAAATAGAGGTTGAAGTTTTCCTCAGCCGTCGTCACCGTGCCCCAGGGCGTATTCCCGCCGGCGCAATTATTGAGCGTGCCGAGCACCATTCTCCCGGTGGGGTCGGCCTTGGTCTTCAACAGATCATGCCCGGCGGCGGGGCCGGAAATCCGCATCGGGGTCGCGGCGGTGATGCGGCGATTGAAGCGGCTTTCCTTGGCATAGCCCCAGCGGCCATTTTCCTTGCGGATTTCCACCACTGCAAGTCCATGGGCCATGATTTCGGCCTCGGCCTGTTCGGCATTGACGCGCTGGCGAGAAGCGCTGCCGCTGCCAAGCCCGCCCCACATCAGGCCGGGATTGGTGTATTCGTGGTTCACCACCAAAAGCCCGTGATCACTGCCCTTGCTGCCCTGCGGCAGCGGGAAGAAATCGAGATAGTCATTGTTGTAGCCGAATTGCAAAGCCTGTGCGGCGGGGGTGGTTTTGCCGGCTTCGAAAGCGGGCGCGCCCGGCAACATCGGATCACCCCAGCGGATGACGGTTTGCACTTCATAGCCTTCGGCCACCGATTCACGCTGCGCCAAGGCACGCGCGGGCTCGCTGAAGGTCAAGCTGGAAGGGCCGCCCGAGAGCGGCACCGCGGGTTGCGCCTTCGCCTCAGTGGGGAGGCCCGCCGCAAGCGCGGCGAGCGCAGCGGCGGAGCCCAGCAGGCCGCGCCGGCCATAGCGGGCTTCAATGATCTCAGTGATCGGGGTTTTGGGGTCGGGATTGCTGCCGATATTCTCGATCTCGTCGAAGGCTTCGAAATCATTCGCTTGGGGGGTGATCTGCGCCATTCTCTCTCTCCCGTTTCCGCTGGGTTTGTGCTGAGCCAAGATTTAAGAAGGCGGCGCAGCGGCCAAAAGCGGCAAATTGTGAAGCTTTCGCGACATCGTGCCTCAGTCTCCGAAAAGGTGTCCCTGGCACCTCAACTGAAGGAACACCGCTGACCAAACTAGGTGGTTGAAGGTGAAGCGTTGCTTGTGCGGTATTTTTGAGGGTTCTTTTCGCATTCTGCCCGTACTCGTGTCAGCCATGAGTCATACCATGACCATACCTTGCCAACCGCCACAGCGCCGTATCCCTTCGCCGGGTCTTTTGCACCGAGATTTTTCCAAAGTTTAGTGTGACTATCCATCGTGAACAGGTCCCACCCCTCAGCCTGAATTATAGAAACAATTTCGCTGGGTAAGTACTTGCGCTTCTCAACTTCTTTCAAGACAAGATTGAACTTCTCCGCGATATCCGAGTCCGGTGGGACTAACTCTACTGCGAGATCAGCGTTTTGAGCACGATTGACGGTTTTGTGAAACATGTAGACACGAAATGCGAACCGTTGATCAGCCCATTGCTCGGGTGTCAGTTCGCGCTGAAATGTATCCATCATGGTTTCGACATTTCGAGGGAGGCTCGTAGCGTTCTTCAAAATTGAGCGCTGATCAGGACTGAAAGTGACAAACTGTAGCGCGATAGGTAGGCGCCGTTCCAGAGCGTATTGCGCTCCGAATAGCGTCTTGATGGCATCATTGAAATTGATGCAACAGGCCTGCAGCTTAGCGCTGATAGCGTTATCAATCCGAGTAGTGGAACGATGTTCAATTTCATGCCGCAATCCGATCAGAAAAGTTAGATTATCCCGTGTGCCCTTTTCGACGGGACAACGAGCATGTTTTAGAGACTGCGATAAGTCCCAATATTTTTCAGCGCCGCATGGAGTTTTCAGAACTGTTTTTTGCCCGTTCTCATTTTTGATGTAACGATAGTCGACGCCCTCTCGTTTAAACCACGCGTGTAGAAGATAAGTCCAGGCGATGATCGCAGTAACAATAAACAATTCCGCCCGAAAGGTCAGCCCAGCACCATTGAACGTTTGAACCGCAGCAATCATCGCCTCGCGCGCCTTGATGAGCAGCTCGTCGCCTCTCAGCGACAATCCTGTTTCAACATCAACCTCTGGCCATGATGCGATAAAGTTTTCCAATTGCTCGGGGGATGCGGCTTTAATGATAGCGTGTTTCTTTTCGTTGCGAATTTCGCCGACAGCACGATGGTTCACCGACCGTGTAGGCCGTGTAAAATACGCCAGGATATCCTGGTCAGTTGGCCAGCGCCCATCGGCCATCATCGCTTTGATAAGTGCTATCTCCCAACGCTCAAGTTTGTTTCCGGGCCTACGAACTGGCATCACAGATTTCCCTGTATCAACCTTTGGAGCGACTTCGCCGACCGTGGTTTTTCAAGTCTCACGTGGCTTTCGTCAACGCCACCACCCCGCTGCGTGGCGGCTCACCATCGCGGAAATGCGGCCAACGGCTGCGTGGTGCGGCGAATTGCGCGCCCATGCCAGCACCGGGATGCGCTACACCGGCGACCCAGGCGGCAGCCCCCGGCACTGTCGCCACACCGCCCAAGGCAGCGCCAATCGGCACCGCATAGGCAAGGCTCGGCTGGCCGCGCGTGGGGCCTTCCAAAGGCAGCGCATAAAGCGCATCAGGCAAGGCGCTGTCGCGCGCCGGCTGCGCCGTGCCGACCAACAGATTGCCCTGCCCATCAAGACAAAGGCTTGAAGGTGCAGCCGGCCAGGCGGGGACCAGCGCGGGTTCTCGCCCTGGGCGCGGGCGTGGCGGCACGCGGCCTTCCATCAGGTTTTCCACAATCGCGGTATCGCCGGCGGGGTCGCGTGCGGCAAACAAAATCTCCACCACGGCGCCCGCCGCGTTGCGCGGAATCTCGCGCAACGCCAGGCAAAGCCGCGCGGTATTCTGGTCCAGCGCCAACGCGACAGGCCTTCCGAGGCTATTCGCCCCGCGCGCCACCGCTGCGCCATAGGGTTCCGCATCGGCAGGCAGCGCGATCCAGCGCAAGGTACCGGCTTCAAACCGCGCGGCGTAAAGCGTGCCATGATCAAGCGCATTCGCGTCCGTTGCCGGCCCATCGGAGATGAAGCGCCAGAGCAAACCACCTTCGCGCCCATCCGCCATAAACACCACCGCGCGACCATCCGTGGCTTGCGCTGCCGCGACATCGCGTGCGGCAAGCCTGCCAAGCACCGCACGCTTCACCGGCACGGATTGCGGCTCGAACGGGTCAAGTTCCACCACATGGCCGGCCTGCGTGGCTTCAACCCCCGGCAGGCGTCGTGCCCAGGCGTTACCCTCGCCTTCGGTCAGCAGCAGGCTGCCCCAGGGCGTTGCTGAACCGCCGGTGACGCCAAACACACCGCGCGCCGGACCGCCTGCGCCACCCATGCGGCAGAGCGTGCGCGCATGCAGGCGGCGCATCTGAAAGCCGCCTTCCGTTACCAGCCAAGCGCCGCCGCGACGCTGGATATTGATCAGGCTCGCCCCCTGCATGGCCCCCGCAATCTCCGGCCGATCCCGCCCATCGGGGAAGGCCATGGCGGGATCAAGTGTCGGGTGGCCCACCGCCAGCACGGCGCGCGGAATGCCATCTTCCACACGTGGAGAGGCCAGCGCCGCCACCACCCGCGTATCCCAGCCGAATTGCCCCTCGGCGGCTCCAAGATTGGGCGCAAGCGGCGCGAAGGGTGGCGCGTCATAGGCAACGCGATCGCCCCATTGGATCAGCAAATCGCGCTTGATGCCCGCACTTGGCGCATCATCCAGGCGCTGCGCGATACCGGGCGCGCCCTGCGCGAGGGCGCGCGCTGCGGGGAAGGCCGCCGCACCCGCCAGCAGGGCGCGGCGGTGGATCACGGCGTTTCCTCGATCGCCGGCGGCAGATGCACGCGGACGGGTGGCAAGGCAGCGGTCCATTTCTCAACCTCGATCAGGCAGGATTGCGCTGAGGGGCCTTGGCCGAGCTTGGAGGTGCCGATATCTGCCGTCAGCACATTCGGATTGCCATGCACGCACATGCTGCCCGGCACGCCAGGTTCCAAAGGATCATACCAGGCGCCGGTTGCCATCATGGCAACGCCCCGCATGAGGCCAGGATCAAGCCGCAAGCCACCCAGGCAGGCACCACGATCATTGAACACGCGCACAATATCGCCATCCTTCAAGCCGCGCGCGGCAGCGTCTTCCGGGTTCAGCATGATGGGCTCCCGCCCTGCGATTTTGTTTGCTGCCGAGATGCGCCCCGTATCCAATTGCCCATGCAGCCGCGTGGCCGGTTGAAAGGACAGTAGGTGCAGCGGATGGCGCTTGGCTTCAGGCGCACCCAGCCATTCGCGCGGCGCGATCCAAACGGGATGGCCCGGCGCATCATCATAGCCAAAGCTCGCGATGGTTTCGCTGAACAGCTCCACCTTGCCGGAAGGTGTATCCAGCGGGTGTTCTTCGGGATCAGCGGCGAATTCGGCGAATTGGGTATATTCATCACCGCGCGCAGGGGCGGAAGCCTCCCACCAGCCTTGCGCCCAAAACGTATCGAAATCTGGCGTTTCCTGGCCCATGCGCGCGCAATGCCGCCGCCAGCTTTCGAACAAGTGGCGCAGCCAAGCTTCTTCATTGCGCTGTTCGGTGAAGCGTTCGCGGTAGCCCAATTCTTCCGCGATATCGGCCAGCATGTCGTGGTCGTTACGCGCCTGCCCGACCGGTTCGATGGCCTTGTGCATGGCGCGCAGGAAACGGTCGCGCCCGCTGCTTGCGATATCATTGCGTTCCAGCGTGGTAGTGGCGGGCAGCACGATATCGGCGTGGCGCGCGAGTGATGTCCACCAGGGTTCCTGCACAATGATGGTCTCGGCCTGCGCCCAGGCGCGCAGCATGCGGTTGAGATCCTGATGGTGATGGAAGGGATTGCCGCCGGCCCACCAGATGATTTGCGTATCGGGGAATTGCAGCACGCGGCCATTGAAGTGATGCTCGCCGCCGGGGTTTTCCAGCATTTCCGTGATGCGCGCGACGGGGATGAAGAAGCCGGTTGGGTTGGGCGTTGCCGGCATGGCAAAGCTTGGCACTTCGCGCCTTGGCTGGCCCATGCCATTCACGCTGCCATAACCGAAAGCAACACCTTGGCCTGGCTTGCCGATCAGCCCGAGAATGGCGGCAAGCGCGGTCAGCATCCAATAGGGTTGCTCCCCATAATCCGCGCGCTGCAGTGACCAGGTCGCGGTCAGCATCGCTGGCTGTGTGGCGATTTCAGCAGTGAGTTGGCGGATCGTCTCGGCCGGGATGGTGGTGATCGGTGCTGCCCATTCGGGGGTTTTCGCCACGCCATCGCTCTCGCCGGTGATATAGGCGCGGAGCTTGTCCCAACCGACGCAATGGGTCGCGAGGAAATTCTTATCCTCCCACCCGCGGGCCAGGATTTCATGGGCCATGGCGAGCAGTAGCGCGGTATCCGTGCCGGGGCGGATCGGGGTCCATTCCGCGCCGGCCCAATCCGGCACATCGGCCCGTGCGGGGGAGATTTGCAGGAAGCGCAGCCCGGCAGCCGCGGCGGCGCGCAAATTCATTTCATTGCTATGCTGGCCCGCCCCGCCCGAGGTGACATAGCCATTGCGAATGGGCAGCCCGCCCAGGCAGAGCATGACCTTGGAATAGCGCGTAATCGCCGCCCAATCCGTGACCTTGCCAAGCAGCACCTCATTGGTGCCGAGGATATGCGGCAGCAGCGCCTGCGCCGCCGCATAGGAATAGGCATTCACCTGCCCCGTATAGCCGCCACCCAAGCCCAGAAAGCGCTGCAATTGGCTGCGCGCATGATGGAACCGCCCGGCGGAAGACCAGCCATAGGACCCGCCCATGATGGATTTCGGCCCTGCTTCGGCACGCACGCGGCGGGTTTCTTCCGCCACCAGCCGCACTGCCTTGTCCCAGGATACCGGCACAAAGGGATCACCCCCGCGCAAAGCCGCGCGCCGGCGGCCTTCCAGCCAGCCCTTGCGCACATAGGGCCGGTCTATCCGCGCCGCGCTATGCACCGCATCGGGCACGGCTTCGATCAAGGAGCCAGGGAAAGGGTCGCGGTGAAAAGGCTTCACGCCCACCAGCCGGCCATTTTCCACCACCGCATCGAAGCTGCCCCAATGGGCCGCATGGGGTTTGATTTCGGTCATGAGGTGCCCATATGTCTATCGAATCCCCCAAGTGTATTGTATCTTGGGACATCATCGTGCATTAAAGATGAATTGCCCTAGCGTAGGAGTCCTGTTGGATGCCCATGCTATCTTCAGTATCTCAATTGTATGCGAGGCGAGAATTCACGCAAGTGTTTTTCGAACGTAAAATGTCTCGATTTCAGCCAGTCCCATTCCATTATCAAACCCCGAAAACTTTGACCGGAATCCTTTTAGTGGGGCGCGTGGCGGGACTAGGGGCGGAAAACAAGCGTTGTTCGCCGCCTCGTACACATTTCCTGCACAGTTATTCCTTTGCACTGATAATTGAAAAGTCATTTAGGAAAAAGCTTGATTCGAGTGATGCGCAAGACCAAATCACTTCGCACTTATTTTGACATTATTGGAGGGGAGTCATGGCCAAAGCATCTATTGACTGGAACGCTTTAGAAAGTGCGATAAGAAAATCCTTTAGTCCAGCAGCGCCTATCGACCAAAGGCAGCTCTTTGCTGGACGCAATGCGCAAATCAAGCGTCTTTTGGATGCAATTAGCGAGCGCGGGAGGCATGCCGTTCTGTACGGCGAAAGGGGTGTTGGCAAAACATCGCTTACTAACATTTTTCATATGCTTATTGAGGGAACTGAACAGCGAGTCCTTCCTATTCGAGTTCAGTCTGCCCCCCAAGATGATTATGTTTCTTTGTGGCGAAAGGTACTCCGCGAAATCACCTATCCTGTAACGGAGAATCAGGGGTATGGAAAGGAGACAACGGTTAGCCGTTCCTTTGCCGACCCCTATACTGACAAGATAACTGCAGACGATGTTGTGCGTTCACTACGGTCTCTTGGAAATTCATTTTCTGTCGTGGTAATTTTCGATGAGTTTGATAAAATTGATTCGATAGAAACAAAAAAAAATGATGTCACATACAATCAAGGCTCTTTCTGATTCAGGCGCTAGCGCGACAATTGTCATTGTGGGAGTCGCGGACGATATAAACACTCTCGTGGAAGCACATGAATCTGTGAAGCGTAATCTTGAAGAGATCAAGATGCCTCGAATGAGCAACGATGAGATGAAGGAAATTTTGGCAAAACGAATTCCTTCGCTGGGACTAACGCTTCACCCTGACGCACAATGGAAAATCATCACACTATCACGGGGCCTACCAGAGTACGCACACACTCTTGGCCGAAACGCAGCAGTTAACGCAATTGAAAAGAAAAGCCTTGAAATTGTTGAGGCTAACGTGGATCAATCCATCCGCAACATGCTCCTGCAATCGGACCAGTCTTCAAATAACGCATATAAAAAAGCGATCCTAAGCAATAAAAAGACCGCGCTTTATCGTCAGGTTCTATTAGCTTGCGCGTTGGCAAAAACAGATGATGAGGGAAAATTTACGTTAGCAGCGGTCATTGAGCCCTTATCAAGCGTTTTAGGTAAGCGTTTGGAAATTGCGGGGTTTCAGTTCCATGTCTCAGCTTTTTGCACTACGGAGAGAGGCAAACTATTGGAGCAGCATGGACACGCCCGTACCTTCAAGTATCGTTTTCGGGAACCGAAAATGCAGCCCTATGTGCTAATTCAAGGAATCGACTCTGGCGACTTAAAGCCAGATGCTCTGGCAACGCTATCAACGCCCGAGCAGCCTGCTTTACCCTTCACGTCGTAGCGCGGGCGCGCGGACCTGATTTAGGCCGCTTGGTAGCGCCATGAAATATCCTGAAAAGGCCGCAATAAGACTAGGAAGGAATATTGGGGTGCGGCTAGGAAGTGGTGTGTATTATTCGCTGTTTCTTTGGGTTCTAAAGACGTGAGCGCACTATTGTCTGGTCTTGAACCATTTTTTCACCCATAGGCGGCAGAGCTTGATGAACGGTATCAGGGCAGGCATCTGGCGTTCTGTCGTTACCAGCGCTATCGGGGAAATAAAATGCTAGCTAAGGCGTTCAGGGCAACGCTTTCCTCTTGGGTATTGGGCCAAGGCGTGTCTTAATCAGGTTTCTGATCAGGTCCGAGGAAGCCAAAACATGACCCCGCCCCGCAATTCCAATGCCGTCCGCGACATTGCCAATGTGCTGCACCCCTATACCGACGCCAAGGCGCATCAGATCAACGGCCCGCTGGTGATCAGCCGCGGCAAGGGCGTGCGGATTTTTGACGATCAAGGCAAGGAATATATCGAAGCCATGGCGGGGCTGTGGTGCACCTCCCTCGGCTTTGACAATGAACGCCTGGTGCAGGCCGCCGCCAATCAGATGCGCAAGCTCCCCTTCTATCATTCCTTCACGGCAAAATCGCATGAGCCGATGATTGACCTGGCTGAGATGCTGATTGAGCGTGCGCCGGTGCCGATGAGCAAGGTGTTCTTCGCCAATTCAGGGTCTGAGGCGAATGACAGCGCGATCAAGATGATCTGGTACATGAACAACGCGATTGGCCGGCCGGAGAAGAAAAAGCTGATTGCGCGCCTGAAAGGCTATCACGGCATTACGCTGGCGGCGGCTTCTCTGACGGGCTTGCCCGCCAATCACAAGCTGTTTGACGCGCCGATTGCGGGTGGGCGTTTCCATCACGTTGGCACGCCGCATCACTACCACAATGCGAAGCCGGGCGAATCGGAAGAAGATTTCGCAACACGCCTCGCGGAAGAATTGGACGCCTATATCATCAATGAAGGACCGGAGACGGTCGCTGCCTTCTGGGCGGAACCGACCATGGGCGCGGGCGGCGTGATTGTACCGCCGCGCACCTATTTCGAGAAAATCCAGGCAGTGCTGAAAAAGCATGATGTGCTGTTTGTGGCCGATGAGGTGATTTGCGGTTTTGGGCGCACCGGCAATTACTGGGGCTGCCAGACCTTTGGCATCACGCCGGATATTCTGGTGTGCGCCAAGGCACTGTCTTCATCCTATCTGCCGATCTCGGCGGTCATGGTGAATGAACGGGTTTTCCAAGGCATTGCGGAGGGGTCTTCCGCTGTTGGCACTTGGGGCCATGGCTTTACCTATTCCGGGCATCCAGTGGCCGCTGCGGTCGCGATTGAAACGCTGAAAATCTATGATGAGATGGACCTGATCGGCCATGTGAAATCCGTGGGCCCGCATCTGCAAGGCGAATTGCAGCGCCGCTTCGCCAATCACCCGATGGTGGGGGAAGTGCGCGGCGTTGGCATGGTGGGCGCGATTGAATTGGTGGAAGACAAGGCCGCCAAGAAGAACTTCGATCCTGCGCGCAAGATCGGCCCGCGCTTGGTGAAGCATGGCGAAGAACAGGGCGTGATCCTGCGCGCCATGATGAATGACAGCATCGGCTTCTCCCCGCCGCTGGTGATCACCAAGGATGAGGTGACGGAAATGCTGGATCGTGTTGAGCGTTCACTTGATGCGCTTTCGGTGGAATTGCGGCGGGAGAGTATTGCGGCGGTGTGACGCCGACGCGCTGCGTTTAGTTACGTGAGCCCCGGTGCTGCTGGCGCCGGGGTTTTTCGTTTCAATTCAAGTAAAGCGGCCGCGTCACGGCGGTGCTGCCTTCCATTCCCAACAACTCCAGCCTGCCCGTTGCCGGGGACATCATGGCTGCAAGCCGCGACCCTTCATTCGCGATGGGCGGCTTGAGCCAGCCGAAATCGCTTGGCACTGGCCCGGCCAGCAGCGCGGTCATGGCGGCATGGCGTTCAGCGCTATAGCGCCAGCGTGGCGCGCCGGGATTGGCGATGCCCTGCCAGCCATTAGCGGCGGCAGCGATGGGCGCTGCGGTAATCACGGCATGCGATGCCTCGGCCCTTTCAATCACTGCGGCTTCCCCCGGCTTGATGCCGGCCAGGGAAAAGATGGCGCCGGCCGCGAGCGGCGTATCGCGCAGCATGGCAAGGGCGGCGGCGTAATCCGGCGCGGTGTCGCACACCAAGCGCAGCAGATGCGCCGGCGGCAAGCCGCGATGGCGCCAACGCTCTGGCCGAATGGCCAGCCAATCCACGGCAAGCCCCAGGAAAGGTGCACCCGCACCCCGCGCGGCACGCGCCAAGGCGCCCTCCGGCAAAGGCGGTTGATTGATGGCAATGCCGAATCGCCCTGGGGCCAGCGCGGTAATGGACCCGGCAAAGCCCGGCCAGCCGAGATTGAGCCACTCGCCCGCCGGCCCAGCCTGGCGAAAGACGCAAAGCTGCTCCCCAAGCCCCTTCAGATCCCAATCCAGCACGCGCAGCATGAAGGGCGCATCTGCTGCACCAAGCCCCGCCGTGCAGCCCCATTCATAGGAAAGGTTGAGCGCATGCCCGCCAGGACCTGGCAGGGCTTCCGCAATTGCCGAGATTTCCGGCAGCAGCGGATTGCCATTGCGCGCCAGCCAACGCCGCGAAGCCCGATCCGCCAAGGCGAGGCCCGGCGCCGTATAGCGCGCGCGTGCGCCGCGCCAGAGCGCCTCCGCGCGCATTGGTGCGGCATGCAGGGCGGCCAAGGCGGGGGCGCTTTCCTGACGGAGATCAAAAACGGGGATGTTGGGTAGCATCGGCATGGGTTCCGTATCGGCGATCATTTGCCCGCGCCGGCGGGTGTCGGAAACATTTGTCGCTTCGGCACTTTTGGAAAGGGTCGCTATCGCTGCACCCATACCGATTGCGCCGAAGGCCCGCCTATGGAGTGAGTTTATGGGCGTTCCATGGGAAGCAGTCTTGCGGATTTGTTCGGCTGAATCATCTATTTTTCTGTGCGCCATCGAAAGTCTCCGAACATATGCCGCATTGCAGCGTAGCAGTATCTCCGGCTCATCATTTTCCCTTGGGCGATACTTCAGACATCAAAATGTCTCAGGGTTTTGTGACGAAAAACCGGCGTCGTACTTGGTGATCACGCAGGGCGAATGCAACCTTGAATTTGCCCCGATTGGCGGCCGCATTTTCGCGCCAAATGAAAGCCTTCGGTGCCCCTAAATATGACCGCACATGATGGCGTAGCTTATAGTCGCGCCGCGTAATCTGGTGCTGCTGGTGCGGGCATGCTCTAAGCCCGCCTCATGTCGCATCCCGGCCTACCAATTGCCATCGCCCTTCTTGCCGCGCCCTTTGTGGCGGTGTTGCAATCCAAGGCCATGGCGCCGCTGGCGCTGATCCCCATGGCCATCACGCTTGGGCTTGGCTGGCGCGCGGGTTGGCGGCCAAGCCTGCCGCGCAGCCCGGTGCTGCTGCTTGGCCTGCTGCTTGTAGGGTGGGGGGCTATTACCGCGCTTTGGGCGCCGGAGCCTGGGCGCGCGGCGCTGCTGGCGCTGACTTTGGCCGCGATGATCCTGCTGGCGCATGGCGCGGCGGGGGCGGCGCAAGGGGTGCGGCTGCTGCCCTGGATCGGCTTTGGGCTGGTGCTTGGCTTGGCAGCGGCTTTCGCGGATTGGCAAAGCGGCAATGCGCTGCGCGCTGCCGTGCGCGGGCTTAAGGAAGTGCCGACAACGCTGATGTTCGGGTTGAAGCCGGCGGCCTCTCTCATGGCGTTGCTACTGCCGATGGGTTTTGCCCTTCCCTGGCCATGGTTCGCGCGCGCGGCGCTACTGGTGCTGGGGGCGGGTGTACTGATCAGCCTGCCCGGGGAAACCGCGCGGCTGGCGACGATTGCCGGGTTGGGCGCGGCGGTGCTCAGCCTGGCGGCGCCGCGCCTGGTGCCGAAATTGGTCGGGGCAGGGGTGGGGTTGGTGATCCTGCTGATGCCCTTCCTGGTTGGCCTTGTGCCACAAATCCCCTCGGCCAACCTGCCGCCCTCGGCGGTACATCGGCTGGTGATCTGGGATTTCGCCGCCCACCGCATTGCCGAAAAGCCGCTGACAGGCTGGGGGCTGGAAGCCAGCCGCGCCATGCCGGGCGGGTGGGCGCAGCCGGATGCCGCGACACTTGATCGCTTGAACATCACCACACCGGCGCAGCGCGAATTTTTGGTGCTGCCGCATGTGGAGGTGATGCCGCTGCACCCGCATAACGGCGCCTTGCAGCTTTGGCTGGAATTGGGTGGCATTGGCGCCCTGATCGGCGCAGCGCTAATGCTGGCGCTTGGCTTTGCGGCATCGCGGAGCGCGGCACCAGCCGTGGGGGCAGGCATGCTCGCCTCGGCTGCGGTAACGGGGATGCTTTCCTTCGGGCTCTGGCAAGCCTGGTGGTTTGCGAGCCTATTGCTGGCGATTGTGGCGCTGACGACACAAAAGGGCATCGGGAATCCTCGGTAAGGGCTCTACCCCCCAAAACGCGCAAATTCTCGCGCCAAATCCTCATAAATCGCGCGCTTGAATTCCACCGCCAGCGCAGGCAATTCCTGCAACTGCGCCCAGCGCCAAGCGTCGAATTCCGGGTGCGGATCAAGATCAAGCCGGATATCGGCATCATCACCCAGAAAGCGGAGCGCGAACCATTTCTGCCGCTGCCCGCGATACTTGCCGCCAAGCGCCTTGCCGATCAGTTCTGTAGGCAGGTCATAGATTAGCCAACGCGGATGTTCGGCCAGGATCTCGGCCTTGGCGGTGCCGATTTCTTCTTCCAATTCGCGAAACACGGCAATGGCAGGGTCCTCACCGGCATCCATGCCGCCTTGCGGCAATTGCCACCCGCCCGCCGCCCCTTCGGCATTGGGCAAATCAGCGCGCCGCGCCACGAGCACCTGACCCGCTGCATTGAACAGCAGTGCGCCAACATTATCCCGATAGGGCAGCATCATTGCGTGCGGGTTTCCGCAGTCTCGGGCGGGCGCCTGATCAGCACCGAAATGGGGGCCAGCACAATCCCGCGCCGTTCAAGCCCTGCTGCCCAGGCCACCAGCCGATCCACCACCACCGGCGTTGCGGCATGCGCGAGGCCAAGCGCTGAACCGCGCGCCTTGGCTATTGTTTCAAGCTCACCAAGGCGGCGTTCGATTTCGGTGCGGGTTGCTGGTTCATCCAGAATCACATCCACCGCGCGCCCCCAGGCGCGGGCCGGCCCGGCAACACCCGGGCGGGCATCCACAAACAACAAGCCGCGATTACGAAGCGATTCCTGGAGTGCCAGATAGCTTTGCTCCATGGCGGCGAAGCGTTCGCCCCGCATGCCGCCAACCACGCCGATGGCGCCGACATAGCCTGGAAAGCGCGATAGCACCCATTCCAGATTAGCCATGTTTTCTGGCGCGGAGCGCCCGGTCAGCAAGGCGCGATTACCCGGATCATTCAGCGGATAGCCAGCGGGCTCCAAAGGCAGGCCGATCAGCGTTTCAGCCCCCTTGGCACGCAACCGTTCCGCCACCTGGGCGGCGCGTGGCGCATAGGGCGAAATCGCGAAAGTCACGGCGGGCGGCAGCCGGCGGATCGCGTCTTCCGTCTGCGCGTTGGAGATGCCGATATCGGCCACGATGATGCCCACGCGCGGGCGGGTATCCTGCCGGTCAAATTGCCCGGCATAGGCGCGGATGGAGGTGCGGCCATCAGCCCCCACCCGCGGCAGCGCCCCAAAGCGGCCCTGTTCCAGCAGGGCAGGATCAGGCGCGGGGATAGGGCGGGCGGCGGGGAAATCAGGCGCGGCGACAGGCACATCAAGCGGCGGCGGCGCCGGGGCGGCGGGGGTTTGCGCCGATGCCTCGGCGGTTGGCGCAGGCTGATCTGGCGCGGCAGGTGCCGGCGCCGTCGCCTGGGCGGGTACCGGGGCTGGGCTGGGCTCGGGCGCTGGCGCTGGTGCGGGGGGCGCTTGCGTTTCGGCCACTGGCGCGGGGGTGGGGGCGGGCGCGGGCGGTGTTGCCGGTTCGGCCATGGCAGGCGGGGTCACGGGCGCGTCGGGTATTGCTGGCGCTTCGGCCACGGTTTCGTGAGGCTCCGGCGGCCCCAATTGATCAAGCCAAAGCGCGCCGCCGCCCAGCAGCAGCAGCACCAATACCCAAAACACGCCAAGTCCGCGCCAGCCGGCGAATACCCGGCGCGGCAATCCTTCTGCCATCACATCCTCAGCGTTGCCCGCCGCGTGGCGCAGAAGCCATGCCGCGCAGCAACATTAAAGCCTGCTGAAGTTGATGATCCGTTTCCGGCTTGGTCGGATCAAAGGCCGGGGCGCCTTCGGCCGGCTGACGCACCACGCGTTCGACCAAGCCCGCCGGCAGATTAAGCGGCGGCGGCGGGATGGGCGCGCGAGTTTCCGCCTGACCATCATTCCTGAGCGACCGGCGCAAATCCGCTTCGCGGTCGCGCTGCGCCTGACCAGTGCGCGTTTCCTCACGCGTGGCCAGCACTTCGATATCGGGTTCAATCCCCGTGCCCTGGATGGAGCGGCCAGAGGGCGTGTAATAGCGCGCCGTGGTCAGGCGAATGGCACCATTGCCCGGCACCGGCATCACCGTTTGCACGCTGCCCTTGCCGAAGGATTTCACGCCCACCACCACCGCGCGGCGATGATCCTGCAATGCGCCGGCGACGATTTCACTCGCACTCGCGCTGCCGCTATTGATCAGCACGACAATCGGCAGCCCATCAGCGATATCGCCGGGCTTGGCGTTCCAGCGCTGCGCATCTTCCTGCCGGCGCGCACGGGTGGAGACAATCTCCCCCTGCGTCAGGAAATCATCCGTGACCTGCACCGCCTGATCGAGCAAACCGCCCGGATTATTGCGCAAATCCAGGATCAGGCCCTTAAGCCCGCCCGGCGCCTGTTGCTTCAATTGCTGAAGCGCGCGGCGCAGCCCGGCTTCCGTCTGTTCGTTGAAGGAGGTGATGCGAACATAGCCAAGATTGCCATCTTCCAAGCGGAAGCGGACCACTTGCGGGCGGATGACATCTCGCGTCAGCGTGAGTTCAATTGGCCGTTCCGTGCCCTGGCGACGGATCGTCAGCTTGATTTGCGTGCCGCGCTGGCCGCGCATCTGGTCCACCGCTTCCTGGAGCGTCAGGCCCTGGACGGATGTGCCGTTCAGATGGGTGATGAAATCGCCTGGCCGTACACCGGCGCGCGCGGCGGGGGTTTCGTCAATTGGGCTAATGACCTTGATATAGCCGCCTTCCTGCGTGACTTCGATGCCAAGCCCGCCGAATTCACCGCGGGTCTGGGTTTGCATGTCGCGGAAGCTGCGTTGGTTCAAATAGGATGAATGCGGGTCAAGGCTGGACAGCATGCCCTGTATCGCGTTTTCGATCGCGTCCCGGTCATTTACCGGTTCCACATATTCGGCGCGCACGCGTTCAAACACATCGCCGAATAGGTTGAGCAGCCGATAGGTCTCGGCCCGGCTGCCTTCCTGCGCCCAGGCAGCCACCAGGGGGCCCACAACCACACCGGCGGCAAAGGCCGCGCCAATTCCCGCATAACGCAAAATCCCGCGCTGCATGCGCCGCAATCCTTCTCATCACTCGGCCGGAGCCGGAAAACCCCTGGATAAGATAGGCGTTCATAAGGCTTTGCGCGACTCTAGAATGCTTTGCGTCGCCGAAAAATCTCGCGGGCTGCTATTCGGCCCCGCCAAGCCAGGGGGTTGGGTCCACAACCTGCCCATTACGGCGCAGCTCGACATAAAGCGCTGCACGCCCATCAGGCCCTGCACCCAGCCGACCAAGCGCCTCGCCCGCCAGTAGCGCGGCGCCTGCTTCGGTGTCCAAAGCCTCAAACCCGGCCAGAACCAGATGCAGGCCGGGGCCGCATTCCAGGATGATGATTTGCCCGAAGCGCCGGAAGGGGCCGGCGAAAACCGCCCGCCCGGTGCAGGGGCTGACCACGCGCGCGCCGCCCGCAGCCGAGAAGGTGACGCCCCGCGCTGGCCCGGCTTCGCCCCTTTGGCCAAAGGCAATGCTGACGCGCCCATGGACTGGGGTTGGGCGGGTCGATTCGGGCGGAGGCGATGCGGGTTGGGGTACCGCTACCGGGGTGGCCGGGCGCTGCTGGCGCGCTTCCTGCCGTGCCCGTGCCGCTGCTAGCGCCGCCTGCCTGGCCTGTTCGCGTTCCAGCGCGGTCAGCATTTCCTGAAGGTCATTGGCGCGGGCGAGGGCTTCCTGCGCGCGTGCGGCCTCCGCCCTTTGCGTCGCGCGGGCTTCGCGTTCGCGCAGCCTGGTCTCGGCGATTTCGGCGTCAAGTGCAGTCGCTGCCTGGCGAAGTTCAGCCTCGGCGGCCGCGACCACGGTTGCCTCGGCGCTCGCGATGCGCGCGCTGCGTTCAGCCTCGGCATTGGCAAGCCGCAATTCCTCGGCCTCGGCGCGGATTTGCCGGGCCATGCCCTGCAAGACCAAAAGCCCGCGCAAAGCCTCATCCGGTGGGGCAGGCTGCGCGAGCAGAGTTTCCGCCGGCCAAAGCGCAAGGCGCCGCATGGCAGGCATCATGGGGGCGAGGGAAGCCGCGCGGGCGGCCGCTTCTGTAAAGGCCGCCGCCGCTTCGGCTTCGGCGTTTTGTTTGCGGAGAAGCGCGGACTCCAGCGCGCGTTCGGCTTCCTGCACGCGCGCTGCCATGGCAACGCGTTGGCGGGCAAGGCCGCTTTCTTCCGCTGCCGCCGCTTCCGCTTCGCGGGCGGCTGCGTCAGCAGCGGCGCGGCTGGCAGCACCGGCGCGGCGGGCTTCTTCCAAAGCTTCGCGGGATGGCTGCGCGAGCGTGAGGCTCGGCAAAGCCAGCAGCAAAAGCGCGAAAGCGGCGCGCGCCTTAGCCAAGCAGGGACTGCCCCGTCATGGCGGCGGGTTGCGGCAGGCCAAGCAAGGCGAGCAAGCTTGGCGCGATATCCGCAAGCCGCCCATCCTTCAGCGTGGCACCCTGCGGGCCGCCCATCAGAATGGCTGGCACCGCATTGGTGGTATGGGCAGTATGCGGCCCGCCGGTGGTGGGGTCTTTCATCAATTCGGCATTGCCGTGATCAGCGGTGACCAGCAGGCAGCCGCCCACTTCTCTTAGCGCCACGAC
>Ga0315900_10003599_pt1 | contig 22515 bp, 18 predicted proteins | sample LakEriMetagenome_FD_203521 | JGI IMG/M metagenome (GOLD analysis project Ga0315900, IMG submission 203521) | Freshwater fungal communities from buoy surface, Lake Erie, Ohio, United States - Buoy 12 MA114 | ecosystem: Environmental > Aquatic > Freshwater > Lake > Lake biofilm | place: USA: Lake... | reverse complement strand
TCTTTGCGTTCTTTTCTTCCAAACAGCCGGATCGCTGCGGGAGATCCACTACCGAACAGCCGGATCTCTGCGCGAGATCCACTACTGAAAGGACATCCCTAAGGCTCTACTTTTTCTGAAAAAAGCCGAGAAAAACGGATCGATGGGCTCTGCCCCGGATCGCTTTGCAACTCTGAGTACAAGAGAATCGCTTGATCGATCGGAAGCGTTTCGAATCGCTGGGAACTTGCGGTTCGTCCCAAAACGCTCAATGCCGTGGCCGCCGCATCGGCGTCGATCGTCGTCGATGCGATCGCTGTACAGCTTTGATGATTCGTCAGCGGTTCCCCTGTTCGAGGGTCCAACAGGTGGCTGTAGGTCACCCCGTCGAGCACCAGCGATTGATTGCGATCGCCCGAAGTGGTCAACGAACAATTCGCTAGCGACAGCTCCATGATCGCAGGATCACTCTTTTCCAGTCCGGCGACTTGGACCCGCCAACCCTCTTTTTCTAATGGGGCTTCTCCGAGTCGGATATCGCCACCGATATCGATCAGGAATGACTGGCAACCGGCGAGGATCATCCGATCGGCCAGTGAATCGATGATGTATCCGGTTGCGATTCCCGATAGGTCCAGAACGAGTCCTTGTCGATGGACGGTGAGAAAGTATTTTCTATCTGGGGCATCAGGAGCCTGCATTGCTGTGCATTCGACGTGGTTCCAGCCGCTACGCTCCAAAGCCTCTTTGCGCTCGGCTTGGGCTGGCAGTCTTCGATCGCGGCGAGCTTGTTTCCAGAGCTCGAACAGTGCGCCACAGGTGATATCGAAAACGCCTAAGGAAAGCTCATGCCAACGGCGAGAATGCTCGATGGCTCGATAAAGGTCCGCCGAAATCTCCGTGCGAGTGCCACAACGGGCATTGAGCTTCGAGATTTCGCTTGCAGGAGAGTAGTTGTTAAAGATCGGGATCAAGCGTTCGATTTCGCTCAATCCCACGTCGATCCAACGCTCTGCGATGGTCTGCGTTGGAGCGATCACGACGAATTTGAGGATCGTCCCCATCGTCGGGGTTGAGTATTCAAATCGTTCCATCATTCGGTCCATGCAACCGTTCGGCCCATTAAACATTTCGCACGAAACGGGCTCGGTAGACCGGCAGACCGTTGAGTCGGGTTCGGCGTTCGAAATGGGTACGGTAGTCCATCGAGTGCGTGCTGGTCGGCTCTGGGATATAGTGTGGGCCGCTCAGGGAGGTCAGCTCGACGATTCGAGGAACGGCGATTTCATAATAATCGAGCACATCGGTCCAAAAGTGGAGCTCCCCGTGTGGCTTCAACACCCGCTCGATGTGGACGATGGTTTCATCGGATAAAACCCGTCGTTTTTTGTGCTTGGCTTTCCACCATGGGTCAGGAAAGTAGACGTGCACAGCGACAAGCGATTTATCGGGAACCTCCGTCGCGATCACTCGGGTCGCATCGCTTGCGACAAAAACAGCATTTGGAATCTTCAACCGCTCGAGCTTGGACTGCGCCTCGCGGGCGTATTTGGCGGCAAGCTCCAAGCCGATGAAAAATCGACTCGGATCGGACTCGGCCGCATTGGTCAGAAAAAGTCCCTTGCCCGATCCGATCTCCAACTCGATCGGCAGTTGGGTGGCCATCGCTTGGCCAAAACGATCCTCATCGATCGGTTCGCGAAAAGTCCGATCCAAAGACTCCTGCAGCGGTAAATCGTTCAAGGGTGAGTCTTGGTCGATCGATTCCATCTCGATGGTCTTCGGGTAAAAAGGCTTTGGTTTGAGACGATTTTCAGGGCAAATGAGGCTTGAGTTCGGGCGAATTTCCACCTTGGATTATCTTTTGCTCTGTTGCATGCGAAAATCCTTGGGTTATAAACGAAGCCCGTTTGCAACCTTGGTCTCCCTCCAAGATACGCCGTCCCTCCTATTTCGTCACCCCTACCCGAGTGATTCCTTCCATGAGTTCCGATCGCAAATCCCCCTTGGATTCTGTAAAAAGCGCCCCGAAGTCCGATGTTCAAGCACTTGCATCTCGAGCCGATGCGTCGAGCCACCTGGGTCGACGGGAATTTGTCGCCTCGGCCGCTGCCGGTGGACTTGCAGCGAGTTTCTTCAACCGCTCGGTTCACGCCCAAGGCTCCGACATCATCAAGGTCGGGCTCGTCGGTGCCGGTGGACGCGGAACGGGTGCGGCTAAAGATGCGATGACGGCCGACTCCGGTTGCCGACTGACGGCCGTTGCCGAAGTCACCGACGATCGCCTTCAAGCAGCCAAGAACAACCTCAAGCGGACTCTGGGCGAGCAATACGCCGTGCCAGACGATCAAGCCTTCTCGGGTCTCGACGCGATCGACAAGCTTCTGCAAACCGACATCAATGTCGTTTTGCTGACGACCCCACCGGGCTTTCGCCCCATGCACATGGAGGCTGCTGTCGCAGCCGGCAAACATATCTTCTGCGAGAAACCGATCGCCGTGGATCCGGTCGGAGTTCGCCGCGTGATGGCCGCTAGCGAAGCGGCCAAGGCCAAAGGTTTGTCACTCGTCTCGGGTCTGTGCTGGCGCTATGATCTTGGGGTCAAGGCGACCATGGAGCAAATCCACAGCGGCAAAATCGGTGAGCTGATTTCCGTCCAAGAAAACTACCTCGCCGGAACCCTTTGGATCCGCGAACCCAAGGACTACTGGACGCCGATGCACAACCAAGTCATGAACTGGCTGTACTATCGTTGGCTAAGCGGTGACCATATCGTCGAACAGTTCATCCACTCGCTGGACAAATCGATGTGGCTCCACAATGACGTGCCCCCGGTATTGGCTTATGGAATGGGAGGACGTCAAGTTCGCACCGATCCGGAATATGGCGACATCTACGATCACTTCTATGTGGTCTATGAATGGGCCGACGGCACCCGAACCTACGCGGCGACCCGACAGATGCCAAACTGCTTCAACGAAACGGAGGATTTCGTCTACGGCACCAAAGGCACCGCCAAGGTGCTTGCCAACGAAATCACCGGCGAGAACCCTTGGAAATTCAAGGGAGAAAAGCCCAGCATGTACTACCTTGAGCACGTCGCCTTGATGAAGTCGATTCGCGAAGGGACCCCATTGAACAACGGCGACTACATGTGCAAGAGTACGCTCATGGCGATCATGGGTCGCGAAGCAGCTTACTCGGGCGAAGTCATCCGATGGGATGATCTCAAGGACAGCAAGCTCTCGCTGGTTCCCGACAAGATCGAATGGGGAGATGCCCCGGCCGTCGAAGTCCGACAACCGGGCTCGTATAGCTTCAACAAAACCCTCTAAAGCCAAATCGGTCTAGAGCTCAATCTTGGTTCCGAGCAATGCGACGAAGGCCTGCATCCAAGCCGGGTGTGCAGGCCAAGCGGCGGCCGTCACAAGGTTCCCTGAGACGCACGCGCTGTTGAACTGCTCGTTGGGAGCAACGTATTTGCCACCCCCTGCCGATACCTCGTACTCAACGGCAGGATAACAACAGCATTCCTTGCCGACGAGCACACCGGCGGCCGAGAGAATCTGAGGCCCATGGCAAATCGCAGCGATCGGTTTCCCGGCATTGGCAAAATGCTTGACGATCTCCAAAACCCTCGCATTCATCCTCAAGTACTCCGGCGCTCTTCCTCCGGGCAACACCAACGCATCGTAGTTCTCCGGATCGATCGTCGCGAAGTCCGCATTGAGCACAAACCGGTGCCCAGGCTTTTCGCTGTAGGTCTGATGGCCCTCGAAATCATGAATCGCCGTCATGACATAATCCCCAGAGGACTTTCCAGGACAGATGCAATGGCACGCATGACCGACCATCAATAGCATCTGGTAAGGGACCATGATTTCGTAGTCTTCGACGAAATCACCTACGATAAACAGGACTTTCTTTTGACTCATCGGTATTCGACTTTCGGTTGGTAGGAAACAAAAACTCAGCGGGCCGCTTTGCTGGGGGTTTGGGTGCCATCGAGGATCGGCAGAGAGCCGAGCCATAGACCCTGGATCACTTGCGTCATGTGCGGAATCTCAAGCCGATCCCATTCGTCGTCGACCTGGTGGTAGTCGGGATGAAGCGATCCGGCTGAGAAACTATGGGCGATCACCCCACGTTCTACAAAAGACCAATTGTCGCTGGCTCGATACAGCATGGAACTGAATTTGGGATGCTCAAAAATCTCAATCCCCCAAGCTTTTGCCGAACGACTCATCAGAATTCCAAGGTCGGATTCCTGCCAGCCGGTCATCCAGATTTTCCCCCTGGCTCCACCCTCAGGACGCCCAATCATTTCGATGTTGACGTTCGCTACGATCTGATCCAATGGCCAAGAAGGGTTCGCAACAAACTGCTTCGAACCGAGCAACCCGGATTCCTCTCCCCAAAAAGTCATAAACAGCACCGATCGTTTCGGACGTTCCTTCATGCCACCAATCGCGTCGGCAAGCGTCACGACGGCCGTGACTCCGGATGCATCGTCGTCGGCGCCGTTGTAGATCGAATCGTCGCGAAGCGCGGGATTGGCCCCCAAGTGGTCCAAGTGCGCGCTGAAAAGAACCGCCTGCTTTTGCAACGTCTCATCCGATCCGCGAAGCACTCCGATCACATTGCGCATCGTTTTGTCGTCTTGGATCATCGCCGAGGTGTTGAGCTGGATCGGGCCAGGAAAACCTACCGCCGACGGGATCAGCAAGATGGGGATCCCCGCCCGGTCGCTGCGCTCAAGCTTGGGCGTCGAACGGGCCATCTCGGCTTGCTCGATCCACTGGGCTTGCGGATCGCAATCCAACAGCAAGGCTTCGACACCAGCGGCTTGGAGCCTTTGTGCAAGCCGATGGAGTTGCGTTAGGGCCCGAGAACCTTTGGCCTGCGTTTCGAATTTCCCTCGAACGATCCCCTTGAGGCCCTTCAGGTCGGCATCCGGGGACTGAAGCGACTCGAGCGACACGTCCAACACTGGTCCCCGAAGCGCACAGGCTTGCTCGCCGGTGCTCAGCAGTCCGTAGTGAGCCACCGGCACTCCGTCGTCTTGGAGCAAAACCGTATCGGACGGGACTCGCGACTGGCGGACTTTTGTCTCGTGGTAGAAACTCCCGTCGGGCCCTCCCCCCTCAAGCCCGGCACCTCGGAATCGGGCAGCCACATAAGCCGCAGCGATTTCAAATTCTTTGCTGTTGGTCTCGCGGCCTGCAAGCTCATCGCTGGCCAAAAAGGAGATCGTCGCGGTCACTCTTCCGGCCGTGATCTGTTCGGTTCCTAAAGGCAACGCGGTAAGGTTCGGCTCCTGGTTTTTTTCCAACTGGCCCATCGCCAACGGCATTTCTCCGAGACAACCAGCAAGAAACGCCAAAAACAACCAGAAAAATGACGAAACTGCCCGAGCCGAGCGCCGATCGTGCCCGCGGGTCCTGCCGGTCCAAATCATGGGGAACTCCTAAGTATCGATGAATCAAAGCCTTAATGCTAGCGATTCTAGCGTAGTGTGCAGGGGGGTGGGACCAAAGCCGGGGAATTCGACAAGGGCTGACGCTTTTTCGGGCAAGCCTGGGTTGTCCAAGAGCCGAAAAAAATCCAATTACACTAGGAGTTACGACTGCAACCCGTGCTAAGTTACCGAGCGCAACCATCAGCAGAGGCGATCATGAAAGAACCGTGGACAGACGCGTTGTCTCGCAGGGATTTGCTTTGCCGTGGGATCACAGGACTTGTCCTATTCCCGAGCGTCATCAACGGCAGCGTCGTTAGCTGCCAATCCGCATGGGCCTTTGCCCAGGACCAAGAGGCCCCGGTCGCTAGCAAGAACGCCAGCCAGAGCGAGAGCAATAGCAAAGGAGTCGGTTACTTTGCACCTCGCAAGCTCGACATGAAGTTTGGAATGAAGTTCAATTCCAACGACAACTTCTGCACGAACCTGTTTGCAACCTTGGCGTTTCCGACCGATTGGCCTGAGCAAACGGTGCAGATCAAGCAATCGAATATTCCACCTAACGCTCAGTGGCAGTATCGCGACTTGCCCCCGAACGCGCCGGTGACGGCACGGCAGTTGGTCATGAGCATTCCTGCGATGCAACCCAACGGCCAAATGGAGCTGATTTTCGAAGTCCAGATCGAGAAGTCGTTTATCTCCGCTCCGGCGGACCCATCGATCTTTGTGATTCCGAAAAAGACGCCCAAGGAACTCAACTGGTTCATGGGCAATAGCCCTATGATCGATGCGGGGGCATCGGACATCAAACGGATCGCCAAGTCGATCAAGGATTCCAAACCCGCAACCGCTTGGGAGCATGTCGAGAAAATCTATGACTGGGTGCGAGAGAACATCGAGTACACCAATGGCCCGATCCGCAACACGCGCGAGGCGATGAAGGACAAGCGCGGGGACTGCGAAGAGATGACAGGAATCTTCATCGCCCTGTGCCGAGCAAGCAACATTCCAGCACGTTGCGTATGGATTCCGAACCACTGCTATCCAGAGTTTTACCTTGAGGACCAGGAGGGCCAAGGCCATTGGATTCCCTGCCAAGTTGCTGGGGACCGGCAGTTTGGCCAAATGCACGACTACCGACCAATTCTGCAGAAGGGAGACCGGTTCAAGGTCCCCGAGCACAATGCGCCTCAGCACTACTTGTCTGAATTCTTTCGATGCAACCAGCGCCAAGTTGGCCCCAAGGATCCCGAGGTCGAGCCGATCCAAGATCTTGGGCCACTTGCCCAAGAGATCGCGGACCTGCAATCCGAAGCTCGAAACCGAAACCAACCTTAATCGCACTTGCCAGTTCGTTTGACTCTTTCTTTCGCTATCCGTATCGCCTGAGGCCCGACGTGCAAAACTCTCGTTGCGACCGCTGCCAAGAGGCTTTGGAGACCCTCGAAAATCTCCATTACACGATCACCATCGAAATCGAGGCCGAGGGCTACGTCGACGATCAGGACTACGCGTCCCATGAGGACCAACTGAGCGATATCGAAGCGATGATCGAATCGGCCGACGAGATCAGTTCGTCCGATTTTGGGGATGATTGGTACCAACGCCGTCAGTACCTTCTCTGCAAGCGGTGCTATACGCAGTACATCCAAAACCCACTGAGTAAACCCTCACGATGAGACCTCGACGTCCGATCGTGGAATATGCCTGGTGCTTCGCGTTTTCCGGGTTGATGTGCGGCTTTCCGACCCGCGCCCAAGATCCGGATCCTCCGATCCGAGTCCGTTTCGATGCGATGCATTCGCACACATGGATCGAAACACAGCCACAACCTGGCCTCAACCAATACCACCTGCTTGCAGGTCCTTCGCGCGCGGCTCAAGCTCTCGCGGCCATGGGCTGGCAGGTCGATGTCCAACTCGAGGCCTGGGACGCTGCGTCTCTCGCTTCGCTCGATCTTGTCGTGCTTAACCTCGTGTCGGCCGATCGTCCAGCATTCCGAGTTTCGGAGATCGCTGCGCTTCGCGAATTTGTCCAACAGGGCGCTGGTCTGATCATCATCACCGACCACACCAACTGCTACTTCCACAACCATGCGCTCGAACCGCTCTTTGATCAACTCGATTTGAATCTCTCCAACGCGACGGCTTGCGAACGTGCCCCCTATACTCTGGGGCAAGGAGGCGGCTGGATCCTGATCGAATCCTTCGGCGATCATCCGATCGTTTCGGGGATCAAGCATGTAGGCATTCAGACCGGTGGGACGGTCGACGCGCGATTTGCCGTGGCATGGACAAGCCCTACGAGTTGGGCCGATCGGGGGCGTGTCCCGATGTACGGCGAGGGTAGGGACATGGCTTTTACCGGCGATTTTCACCAGCAACCCGACGAGCCCAATGGACCTCTCCCGGTCCTTGCGGCCAAGGAGTTCGGGGCAGGGCGGATCGTGGTCCTGGGTGACCAAAACGCGATCGGTGGACTGTTCCTCAACTACGCGGACAACCGACGCCTATGGCTCCAATGCGCTCGATGGGCTGCAGGTACCCAAATAGAGCCTACCCAGAAGGAGCCGGCCGATCGGATGGCTCGCGGGCTAGCCGCCGAAGCGGGCCGTTCGCTCGTATGGTGCGTCGAACCCCTTGCGGACCGCAACATTTACTGGGGATCGGCCGACCGACAAGATCACTACCATGCCTTTGCCCTTTTGAACAAGTACGCCGATGCCCGGGCTACGGATCGGTGCCCGAGCGAGGCGCAATGGATGATCGTTCCTAGCGAAACATTGTTGAAGCAAGAACATTGGAAAAATCAACTTCGCGAATTCCTCGAACAACCGGGCAAGCATGCCGTGGTCTGGAGGGACGATGGCAGTTCGAATCCGGCCGATTGGATTCCTGAGGTACTCCCAAACGAAGCGTCTGCGTCGGTCGATTCGGAGTGGATGCGCTCGTGGACAAAAACCAACGGCAGCACGCTGGAGCTTTGGAAAAACACCAAGCGTTGGACCAATCGCGAATTGCTGGGTCCTGAAGCGAGCCGCAACGATGCAGACGTGCGGCTCGAGGAGGCGATGATCGATCCGCTTTGGGAGCGAGGGCTCAAGCGTGTGAAGTCTTTAGAGCAGACCATCGATTGGCCCCGCGACGAACCTTAGGATCCCTCACGTTCTTTTTTGACACTCCGAGCAAAAAAACGTGCTGCGTTGCGATTGGACAATGCGTCGAATCGTTCCGGATCGGCAGGACGTGCAGATCTGTCCATCCCTGGCATAGACCAGATGAAAGTGCTGAAAGCCACCTTCGCCATTGATCGCGTTTCGGTAAGTCCCATCGGCGAGCGTTGAGCCCTCGTTGTCGATCGCTTCAAGGAGCACTTGCTGCATGATCTGGTGGATACGATGCCATTTGGGTTTGCTGATTCGCAGACACAGGGTTCGAGGGTCGATCGCAGCTCGATGGAGAATCTCGGACGCATAGAGGTTGCCCACGCCTGCCACGAGGCGCTGATCGAGCAGAGCAGGCTTTACAGGCCGCTTGAGCTTGCCGAACCGCTGATGGAACTCCTTTGCGTCGATCGACAACGCATCGGTCCCGAGGACCGTTGGGCCGAGGAATCGATCGCATTGATCTGCCGACCAGATATGGGCCGTTCCCAATCCGCGGCGGTCCCAATAGAGGATTCGCTCGCATTGAGCATTCTCAAGATGAATCACCAGACGGATGTGTTCGAGAGTCGGTGGATCGGCGATCAGGGTCAAGCCTGCCATTTTGGGCTGCAAGACAATCTGAGAGTCACCGTCGATTCGGATCAAAACCCTTTTGGCGATTCGGTCGATCCCCAGGATCGATCGGCCCGAAAGGCTTGATGCCCAGAGACTAGGTGCAGGACTCATCACAATCGGTCGATAGCGGCTCTCTGGGAACTCGACACGGCAGATCGTTCCACCGATTGCCGGGAACAAACCCCGGCGCATGGTTTCGACTTCAGGTAGCTCGGGCATCTTGTACGCTCAGGATCGAGTCACTCGGGAAGTCCAGAATCGAGTCTCTGGGAATCCTGTTTATTCTTGTAGACCGATTCGGGGTTGACCAAGCGAACTTGGTCGACGACCAAGCCATCGGAGGTCGCTTGCCTGAAGAAGCAATTGGCGTAGCCTTCGTGGCAAGCCGCACCGGTTTGATGGACCATCACCAGAATGCAATCGGCATCGCAATCGACTCGGACTTGGAGAACACGTTGACGGTGGCCGCTTTCTTCGCCTTTACGCCAGAGTTTTTTTCGCGACCGGCTGTAGTAGGTCGCGTATCCAGACGAGAGGGTTTCGAGGTAAGCTTCCTGGTTCATCCAAGCCATCATCAGGACTTGGAGGGTTTGTGCATCTTGGGCGATCGCCGGGAGCAATCCATCGGTGCCCTTGAGAAAGTCAGGTCCGTCTGTCATGGGGTCGATGGTCTTTCGACTTGGATCATTGGTAGGGTCGGCGTAGGATTTCGTGGGCTAGGATCGCCATACGCAAGGTTTGTGGGTTGCGAAGCTGATGGATCAGGTCCGACGAGCCCAAGTTGTCGTTGGGCCTAGAGTGCACCATTGGCTGCTCGGAAGAAGTGCTAGTACTCGTCGACTTCTTTTTCGTCGAGGCGACCCTCTTTTTTTCCCGATCGCGATTTTGGATATCTCCGAGTGTGGATGCGTCCCGCATATTCGAGCGGACGTAGCCGTCGATTCCTTCGTCGGCCAGGTCGATGGGGGTCGAAACATGGCGGTTGGCTAGTGAAGACTCGATCTGCCGTTCGGCAAGGGCAGCGTCCTCATCAAAAACGTTCCCGCGCGTTTGGGAATAGGGTTGGGCTTGAGGGGGGGCAAGCCGGAGTTCCGATTTCGGTTGGGTTGGACGGGGAGCAGGACCGTTGGGCCCCTTGGGCTGCTGGGAGGGATTCCCTGCCGGTGCCGAGCGGGAAATAGGACCTGAAGGAGAATTGGAGGCCTCAGAGCGCTTACTTTCCTGCTGCCGTCGCATCCGTCTCTGGGCAGCTTGCTTGAGAAATTCGTCGAGTTCGTCAGCCATGATAATCTCTTCGAGTCGATGAAAGTGGGATGGTCGTCGGTCGCAAAAGCGTTAATTCGCAGGACGTGTCTGAGGGGCGTTCGAGGGACCGGTGGTGCTGGTTCCGGCGATGCTTTGGCGCATCTCGGTATCCGCGGTGATGTTCTTGAGCTTGTAGTAATCCATGACTTTCATCTTGCCGTCTTTCAAGGCGTCGGCGATTGCAAACGGAACGCTCGCCTCGGAGGCGACGACGGCGGCACGACTCTCTTCGATCTTGGCGAACATTTCCTGTTCGATCGCGACGGCCTCGGCCCGGCGGCCTTCGGCGCGAGCACGGGCGACGCGGGTGTCGGCCTCGGCCCGGTCGGCTTGAAGTCTTGCTCCGATATTCTCGCCCACATCGATATCGGCGATGTCGATCGAGACGATCTCGAAAGCGGTCTGGTCATCGAGCCGGCTGGCGAGCACGGCCTTGGAAATCATGTCGGGGTTTTCAAGCACGGTCTTATGGCTTTCGGCCGATCCGATCGCAGAGACGATTCCTTGTCCGACCCGCGCGATGATTGTGTCTTCGGTGGCACCACCGATGAGCTGGGCTAGATTGGCCCGCACGGTCACACGGGCTTTGACCATCAATTGGATTCCATCCTTAGCGATCGCATCGAGAAATGGGTTGACGCTGTTTCGCGGTGGGCAGTCGATGACCTTGGGGTACACGCTGGTCTGGACTGCTTCGAGGACGTCGCGTCCTGCCAAATCGATGGCTGCCGCCTTTTGGAACGACAGATTGATCTGTCGACTTTTGCGAGCAGCGATCAGGGCTCGGATCACCTGCGGGACATTGCCTCTGGAGAGATAATGTGCCTCAAGTGCTTTGGTGGTCAATTCCGGATCGTCGATTCCGGCGGCGACGGCCATGATCTTGCTCCGGACAATCATTCTCGCATCGACGCGTCGGAACATCATGCCGATCAAGTCCCCGAGTCCTACATTCGCACCGGTCATGATGGCTTGGATCCAAAGCCAAAAGTACCTCGACACGATAGCCAGGAAGACCAGGACAAGGATCGCTGCGATGACAAATAGAGTGCCAAAAATGGCCATGACTAGTGGGGACATGATGTTGGGCTGTTTTCGTTAAGGTTCCTTCAAATCCGTCATTCATTTTAGTCACGCGGGGGTGAGTCGATAGGTTTGGAATAGCCTGATGGTTAAAAAAACTGCGGAATCCAAGAACGGACCAGCGCGGCGCGGTAGGATATTTGCCGCTTTTGGGAGGAGACAAACCTCCACCTTGAAATCCCTTCAAACCCTTATATCGACATGATGCTCTCCACGAAATCGATCCTTGTTGCCATCGCGTTGGCTTGCCTTGGATTCAGAACCCCTCAGACGATCGCCCAGGAAGTCGGAGCCTCCATCGACGAATCGATCGAGACTCCCGTCAACCAGAGACTGACCCCGATCGGAAAATGGCAGGAACTCCCAGGGATGCGTCCCCAAGTGATCGCATTGTCACCCGATGGCAAAATCGCGGTGACCAGCGGCAAGACCAGCAAGCTCGTCGTGCTCGATCCTCAAACGGCCCAAGTGCTCCAGCAAGTCGATCTGCCGAGCGATGAATCGAAAGTACCTCCCGACCAAGCAGCCGCCAACAACCTCAAACCCGATACCAAAGCCATCGCAAGCTTCACAGGACTGGTCTTTTCGCCCGATGGCCGCTCGATCTACATGAGCAATGTGCAGGGTTCGATCAAGGTCTTTGCGGTCGATGAGTCCAGCCGAGTCAGTCCCTCGTATTCCATTCCTCTCCCGAGTGCCAACGCACCGCAGCGCAAGCAGGAGATCCCCAGCGGATTGGCACTCAGCGACGATGGAAAGAGACTATTCGTCTGCGGAAATCTCTCGAACCGTTTGCTGGAAATCCAACTCGAATCAGGGCTTGTCTTGCGAAGTTTCGATGTCGGTGTGGCACCCTATGATGTCAAACTCGTTGGAAATCGCGCGATCGTCAGCAATTGGGGAGGACGCCGCCCGGGCCAAAACGATCTTGTCGGTCCGGCCGGCAAGGGGACCGTCGTACGAGTCGATCCGGTGCGCTTCATCGCCAACGAAGGCTCCGTTTCGATCATCGATTTGGATTCGTCCAAAGTCGACGAAATTCTCGTCGGCTTGCACCCCTCGGGCTTGGCCGTGTCGCCCGACGGCAAATACGCAGTATGCGCCAATGCGGCAAGCGACTTCTTGAGTGTGATTGACCTGAACTCCTTGAGCGTCCAGGAAAAGATCTGGACGAAGTCCAATCCGTCCGAACTCTTCGGAGCGACTCCAAACGCCTTGGTCTTCGGTAAAGAGCCCGATGTGCTCTACGTCGCCAATGGGACTCAAAATGCGATCGCTGTCGTGGAGTTCGAACCTCAAAACCCCGGCGAGAGCAAACTCCAGGGATTGATCCCAGTGGGCTGGTTTCCCGGCGCTTTGGTTTACGATTCAAAACGCGACTCGCTCTTGGTCGCCAACATCAAAGGCTTGCCAACAGAGGCAAGAAAGCAGGGCAATTCAAAAGGATTTAATTCCCATCAGTACAATGGGAGCGTATCGATTTTTCCGATCCCAAAGGCCGAAGAACTCCCAGCGCTCTCCGAGCGTGTGGCTCGCAACATGCGATCCGATGCCCTAGCCCAGTCCCGGCTCCCAGCACGATCGGAACAACCTCCCGTGGCGATCCCCGAACGTATCGGAGAACCGAGCCTGATCGAGCATGTCGTCTACATCATCAAAGAGAATCGGACGTTCGACCAAGTCCTCGGGGATATCGGACGTGGGAACGCGGACCCCGAGCTATGCATTTTCGGCAGACAGATCACTCCGAATCAGCATAAACTCGTCGACGAATTCGTCTTGCTCGACAACACCTACTGCTGTGGCATCCTCAGCGCCGATGGCCATCAATGGAGCACTACGGCCATCGCGACGGACTACCTCGAGAAGAGCTTCGCGGGTTTTCCACGCAGCTATCCCGACGGCATGGAAGAGAGCGACATCGACGCACTGGCTTATTCACCCTCGGGTTTCCTCTGGGACAACGCGGTCAAGCATGGGGTAAGAATCCGCAACTACGGCGAGTTCATGATGCCTAAAGTCCGTTGGAAGGACAAAAATCGCGGGGGGGCTGTCGATTTCCTCAGTTGCTATAAAACCTGGAAAGGGATCGAAGATTCGGTGATCTTTGAATCCACACCCGGGATCGAAAGCATCAAGGATTTCTCACCGACAGGATACGTTGGCTGGAACATGTCGGTCCCAGACCAATTCCGCGCTGACTTTATACTCAAAGAACTCGCGGAGTTCGAAAAGCAAGGCTCCTATCCGCAGTTAACTATCATCTGTTTGCCAAACGATCATACCAGCGGCACCTCCAAGAACTGCCCAACCCCGGCGGCTTGCATGGCCGACGGCGACTTGGCCATGGGGCGGATTGTCGAAGGCCTGAGTCGATCGAAGTTCTGGGGCAAGATGGCGATTTTCGCGATCGAGGATGACCCCCAAGCCGGCTGGGATCATGTCAGCGGGTATCGCACTACGGCTTATGTCGTAAGCCCCTACGCCAAGCGAGGCGCTCAAGTAAGCACTCAGTACAACACCACAAGCATCCTGCGTACGATCGAGCAGATACTTGGATTACCACCGATGAATCAATTCGACGGCAGCGCCACGCCGATGTTCGATTGCTTTCAAAACACCGCCGACCTTCGGCCCTTCCAAAGTGTTCCGGCGAATGTACCTTTGGATCAAATGAACCCGGGTTCGGTAGCGATCCTCGACCCGCTCCTAAAACAACTTGCTCAGTGGTCCGAGGAGATGAATTTCGAGCAGGTCGATCGCGCCCCCGAGGATCGCCTCAATCGGGTCTTATGGCATGCGATGCGCGGCAGCCATGTGCCTTACCCGCAATGGGCTATCGGTGCCGATGCTGAAGAAGAAGAAGAAGAAGAAGAAGAAGAAGAAAACAAAGAGTAAATCCGATTCCTTTTTGCGGAGCATTCAACGAAAAAACCCTCGCGATTGCGAGGGTTTTCTATCCATGGTTGGCATCGGTGCTCAATGGCTAGGATTTGCGGCGCCACTTGGCCAACGCTCCACCTAAGCCGAGCAATCCGAAGACGGCCATCGATCCTGGCTCAGGTACCACACCATTATCCTCGGACTGAAACGTGAAGAAAATATTAAGGTTCGTCCCACCGATGATGTTGCCGGTAGGCCCATTGATGTTCGGCGTGTAGTTCAAATGGTCGTAGTACAAACGGTAAGTACCGGAATTGATGTTGCCCGTAAACACGGTATCGTTCTTTCCAAGATCATCACGGCTCAGAACGATTCCACCAACTTTCTCGAAGCGGTAGGTTCTAATGTTATCAGCGATCTGTACTGCCTGCCCCTCGATACGGTAATCGTAGATCCCATCGACGGTGAATTCCCAGTAGGCACTGTTGAGTGCTAGCGGAGTTGAGCCAGTCGCGGTAAACCCTTGATCGTACCAAGCTTGGGTGGTTGTAAAGAACTGCGATCCAGTCCACCTAACTCCCGTGGAAACGAACCCTCGTTTTTGCAACCCGTAGTTAAAATTACCGGCCGCGAAGTCTGCCTGAAAGCCCCCAACGGGTACATTTCCTGCCGTCACGGTTCCAAAGGTGCCCAAGGAGGAACCGTAGCTTCCAGTACCGGTTTGACCAGTAGCAGGCGGCTCGTATCCGGTGAAAGCCTCACCGGGACTGCCCCCGGCGCGATTGCCGTTGAGCGTGACAGAGATCGCCGCTCCTTGGACGAGTTGGGCAGAACCGAAAAGTGTCAAAAAACAAACTACAAGCATTCGCATATCCGGGATTCCCTTCGAGTTGTATATCCGATGCACCACGACGAATTCAGATTTTCTGATCCGTGGTTTTGTAACGATAACCGTGGTGGTATCGGTTTTGACATTTAGATTTCGTCAATCAAACCGATTGCGCCAATAAAAATCCCCCCCTTTGGTTTGCTTATTTGCCTCGTCAGCAGAATTTGCAGGTCCGTATACCTTTTCGGCTGTGAACAGGGTCTATGCGGGTTTGACGGATTTCAAAATCGGCGCACAAAAAAACCCCCGCGATTGCGAGGGTTTTGAGTCGAATTTGGGACTAAGCGACCTGTTTACTTCTTGCGACGCCATTTGGCGACTGCACCACCGAGCCCTAGCAATCCGAATACCGCCAACGAGGTTGGTTCAGGCACCGGGTTGTTGTCTTCGGACTGAAAAGTAAAAGCGATATTGAGATTCGTTCCACCGATCACATTGCCTGTAGGACCGCTAGCAGTGGGTGTGAAGTTTCGGTGATCGAAGATCAGCCGATAAGTACCGGATGAAACCGTTCCAGTGCGTGTGGTTTCTTCGGTTCCTACCGAATCTTGGCTGAGTACGCTACCGCCGACCTTGACGAATTCGTACTTGCGTACAGCCCCGGTTATCTGTGGGGCTTGTCCGGCGATCGTGTAGGAGTAGTTTCCTTGCACGGTAAATTCCCAGAAACCCTTCAATTGGACCATCGGTGCAATAACGCCGCTGAAGTTTTGATCAAACCAAGATTGAGTGGTCGTGAAGAACGCAGTACCGCTCCTTCGAACCGTTGTAGAGACATAGCCTTTTTTGGTGCCATTGAAATCGTATTCTCCGGTCATCCAACCCGTGTAGACACCGTTGTCATTGGGAACTGGGTTGGCGTCGACGGTCCCAAACGCTGGGCCTGGAGATCCTGTCTGGGTCGCAGGGACATAATTCCCATACGTTTGACCAGGTGCACCGCCAGCCAAACCTCCACCCAAAATTGCCGAGATCGAGGCGCTGTGTGCCACATGAGAAAGCCCCAAAAGGGCGGACAAGCACAAAATCACTGTCTTCATACGGATCGATTCCTTTCGATTTGCTAGATTGTCCCATTCCTTTTTTGACGAGCGGTCTTTACACGCGTGAACTCGCCAGGACTTCGCTTAGTTTTATCGCTTTGGGATCTTGGTGTCAACCGTATCGGATAGGTAATTTGGGGAACATGGTCCACATAGCCTAAAGAACGACATCGTGGAGAACTTTTTGCAACGTTTTGCCAATCCAATCCAAATCCTCGGGACTCGATGCAACCGCAGGCAGAATCGGTACGACATCCCCAAGGGGTCGTAACCAAAGCCCGCGTTCCAAGGCCTTATCGCAGACTCTTTTTCCAAACCTCACCGAGCGTTCCATCCTCGCTTTGCTCGGCTTGTCTGCCACCCACTCGATCGCCGCCATCATCCCGAGTTGCCTCAAATCCCCCACATTGGTTAGCTCCCGCAGTGGCTCGAGCACTTGCGTGAATCGCACGGAATTGGCCTCGATCGCCTTGAGACTGTAGCACCCATCGCCAAGTCGCCCCTCGAGCAAATCCAACACAGCATTACCCGCCGCGGCCGCCAAGGGATTTCCTCCATAGGTGTGCCCATGGTAAAAGGTCTTGTGGTCCTCGAAACGCCCCAAAAACGCATCCCAAATCCGTCGGGTCGTCAACGTGGCGCTCATCGCCAAATACCCCCCAGTTAGCCCCTTTCCCAAACAAACGAAATCCGGCCGGATCTCCTCTCGACCCTCCGACTCTTCATGCTCAAAAGCAAAGAGCCGACCGGTGCGTCCCATCCCGACGGCGATCTCGTCGAGGATCAGCAAGACATCGTGTTTTTTGCAAAGCTTGGCCAACCCCACAAGGAATCCACGCGGTTGCATGACAAAACCCGCCGCTCCCTGAATGCAACTCTCGGCAAGCACCGCAGCGACATTCGGTCCGTGGGCGATCAATAAGGATTCATAAGCCTCCAAATAACACGCACAGGCCTCCGTGGAGCTCATTCCAGGTGGCCTGCGATAATTATCCGGACACGGCCCGCGAATCACGTCGAAGAGCAACGGCGCAAAGGTCTCTTGAAACAATGAAACCCCGCTGACACTGACCGTCCCGATCGTATCGCCATGGTACGCATTGCCCAAGGCGATGAACTTCTTGCGATTGGGCTCAGGCACCTGTTTTTGTTGCCAATACTGAAAGGCCAACTTCATCGCCACTTCAACGGCACTGGCCCCATCCCCAGAGAAAAAAACATGCTCTAAGCCACGGCCCGCAAGCTTGGTCAACCTCTCGGCCAGCCGTATCGTGACCGGATGACTCATCCCCAAGTTGGTCACATGAGCGACCTTGCCCAATTGCTCGATCAAGGCCTGATCGATCTGGGGGACTCGATGCCCAAAGAGATTGCACCACAACGAACTTGCCCCATCGAAATATCGCTTGCCGTGGATGTCGGTCAGCCAACTCCCTTGCGCTTCCTCGATGATCAATCCGTCGTACTCGGACATTTGCGAAAAAGCATGCCAGACGACGGTCCGGTCCAATTCACGAAGCCTTGCCGCTTGGCCTGTGTCCATCTTCAGAGTCACTCCCGACACGCTTGCACGGTGCTCAAAGCGTTCTGACGGATCGCTTGCCAATCCCCCTGCTCGACCAATGCAGCCGAACATAAATTCCCACCGACCCCGACGGCCGTTGCACCTGCCCGCAAGTAATCCCCCGCGTTTTTCGCATCGATCCCGCCAGTGGGCATAAGCTTCAAATAGGGCATCGGAGCCAGCAAATCCTTGATGTAGCCCGGACCAAGCCCCCTTGCTGGGAAGACCTTGACCATGTCCGCCCCACACTCCCAAGCCATCGCGATCTCCGTGGGTGTGTATGCCCCACACGCGATCGGCACCTTCGCTTCGACACATCGACCGATCACCTCAGGCTGCATGATCGGTGTGACAACAAACTGACAACCAGCATCCAACACCCATTTGGCTTCCTCAAGATTCCTGACCGAACCGATCCCCAAATAGGCTTGGCCTGTGCGAAAACTCGAATTCTGGGCGACCAATCGGGACACCCAAGCCGGAGCGTTACGGTTCGTCAGCGTCAACTCGATGCAACGTACCCCCGCTTCCAACAACGTATCCACGATGCGGTCGGCTTGGTCCAAACAATCCAGTCGCACAATAGCCACCAATCGGGACTCGGAGAGGACTTGACTGAACATATGCTAGCGATCGCTTCGGTGGGTTTGGTAAGGGATACTTGTAGGGTTTTACTGATTGTAGCGGTTATGCGTACCGATAAAACCCAGCGACGATCGAATCGTAGATCGCCGAGTTCAAGCTATCCAAGACTTCCGGGGGGAATGATGGAATCCTGTGTGCATGCGCCTCGATGTGGCGCAATCGTAATTTTGCCGTCGCTGATCCTTGCGATTCTGTCCCTCTCGCTCGGCGGTTGCTGTTCGATCGACCTGACATGCGGATCGGGCGCTTGCTCGAAATCCTGCGGACCGAGCATCGCTCGCGATCCTCTCTTCGACGGTACGCTCAAGCATCGCGTCGCTCACAGTGTCCATTCGTGCGCCAACCAAGTCGCTTGTGCAGGGGGTTGCGGCGAGGTCTATTGGGACGAGTCGATCGACGACCCGGCCGTGATCGATCGATGCGACCATCAAGGACTCGGTGCCGCCTCGTGCGGCTCTTGCAACCCATGGTTCGTCCCGATGTCGAGACTTTGGGGCACCCCCTACCGAGCCAGTTGCGGCGAAGCGACTTGCTCAAGCGGTTGCAACGACGGCTCCTGCGGCCAATCGACGACCCACGGCCATCATTCCGCTCTGGTCGATCATCTCCGAGGCCACCGAGGATCGATAGGCTCTGGCCTTGTCGAAGCGATCCCGTCGAGAAAGATCCCAGCTCACAGGAATCATTGCCCTAGCTGCCAACGGGGTTCCAGTCGATCGGTCCATGGTGAGACGATCTACGAGGGTGAATCCCAAGGCGAATCCTACGGGGAGTCCTACGAAATGGGCCAGACCCTTTCGAATCCTGCTCCTAGGCAAGTGCCAACGCCGGCGGCTCCCAAGGTGAGCTCAGGCCTCGAATCGGCCACACCTTCGAACGCTCAAAACCGCATGCGATTGCACCAACGCTCCGGCCAATCCGATCCCAACGGACGCCTCTCTGCACAATTGGTCAACGGCCACAAGCGTCTGATTTCGACCCCGTAGCACGGCCCTCTGAGGCCGTGCGTGTAGGTGACGTTGCGATCACATTCATCCAGAAACGGGTCAAAGACCCATTCTACGAGCCGAGAGGCGCGACCGGTCTTACAGATTAAACGAAATCACACAGAAACATTCCATAACGTGATGGAGAGGGACTGTCCCCGGGTGTAACGCCCGGTTTTTTCCCAACCGTAGCATGGCCCTCCGAGGCCGTGCGTCAACGTGACGTTGCGATCACATTCATCTAAAAACGGGTCGAAGCCCCATTTTACCGCCGAGAGACGGGTCGAAGCCCCATCTTACGGCCGAGACGTTGCTGGTCTGATCAAAGCCCATACGCAGCTTCCTGGGGGGTTTGGTTAATTCCCTCGCCGTTGGCTACGGGTTAAACGAAATCACCGATATACATTCCATAACGCGATGATGGAAACGGACTCGAAACCCTATTTCGACGCCTCCAGAGGCGCACTAGCGATGATCTCCGATCGCCACTGCGCGTAATGACGCTGGGCTACATCCTGAACCGTCCTGCGGTAGTGCTCGCACGACTCGATGAGTTGCTCTCGGTCTGGCAACTGCAAAACATAAGCCAGCTTGGACAACTCCAACGGATCCTTGGGGAGATCATGGCGAAGTTTCGTGTTCATCAAACGCAGGCCGCTCTCGACGCTCCTGAGGAAATGGTATGCATCGCGCAGCACCAACGCGACCTGGGGTGAGATCACCCCGCTTTTTCGAAGTGCCTCCAAGCGTTCGACGGTCCCCCGAAGCCACGGGTATTTGGGTTTATGCAGGTGCTTGGCATAAAACGCGTGAACCAGCACCTCGACATCGAGGGTTCCTCCCCAACCTCGCTTGATATTCTCAGGCGAAGCCGAAAGCTCCAGCCCACGGCGATACTCGACAAGCGCAAAAGCGTGCTGCTTGCTCCACTCCTTGCCTTGGAGGAATCGCTCGAAGGCCGATTCGGTCCGTTCTGCATAAGCCGATTCTCCGATCACTCTGGCCGTATAGAGATTCATCCGTTGCTCGATCGGCAAATCCGACCGCTCGATGGCTTGCATCAATAGCTCCGGATTCCAAGCCATCGGAGACCCCTGTGGCCCCATCGGCTGCCAAGCCTTGAGCTCGAACAAGCGACCGAATCGAGTCACCCGATTGGCCATCGAAATCAACTTCTGAGCAACCTGCTGAAAAAACACTCCATGGCTTGCCACCGATGAATCGTAAAGGATCAGCATCGACACATCGCTGTGGTAGTTCGGCTCTCGACTTGCCAATTTCCCGATCAGCATGACCGCATATTCGACGGGTGTACCATCCGGGTTTCGAGGTGGAGTATGGAGCGCAGCGACGGTGCGATACGCTTGGCTGACCAAGCTCCTGAGACAAACCTCATGCACATCGGCCAAAGCCCGATGGATTTCCGTGATGTTCTCTCGGCCGAGAATATCCCGCACACCGATGGCCAGATGCATCGCATTGCGAAACGAAAGAACCACCGATTCGATCTGCTGGGTCCCTTTGCACAATGCCCCAAGCGCCGATTCGAAACCTTGGTAATCCGGGATGCGCTCGAGCATGAGCGAATCGAGAAGATCATCGATCATCCCTGGATTGCTCAAGAGAATCTGCACCAAATAAGGACTCGTACCACAGAGCCGGATGTACAAGTCCATGAGCAAGGCATGGCTCGCGAACAACTCCCAAAGGACCCCTTTGCCTCCGAGGGACTTCCCCGTAGCCACGATGTTTCGCAACGTTAGATCCGGACTTGGGGTCTTTCCGACTCGCTTGACCAGCGAATCGACGATCCTCGAAAAATGATATCGGCAATTCCTCGACGAAAGGGCTGCAATCTGCTCCTGGGCACACTCCCCGAGCATCTGCTGAGCACTTTGCGGCAAAGTCCATTCCGTCCAAGTCTCCCCGTCTGCCACCAAGTCGTTTGCTGCCGTTGGAAAAGGACAAGGCAAAAGGATCGACTGGGAAAGCCGAGACTCGATCGGTCTAGAGCCAAACGTTTCCTCAAACCACCGCGAAGCCAAATCGGGATCAAGCCAAACTTGTGGTTCCCGGCGAGTTGCCTTTTCAAACGCCTCTTGGAGCGCCGACAAAAAATCAGCCTGCAATGGATCGGGCATGGCCGTGCCCGTCGATGGGGACAACCCGCTGCGGATCGCTATACGGACGATCGAATCGATCGCGTGCAAGCCTTCGAGTGCTTCCGATGGAGAACCATCGGCACCCTGAAGCTTGGCGAGCCCCGCGCCGAAATACCCAGCCATATACTCTATATCGACCTGGGTCCGAAACGATGGAAACAGAATCGATTTCGATTCCAGCAAAAACCGCTCGCACAACCCTCGATCCCCTCCTGCCTCTTTGGCTTCGAGCAACATCGGAGCGTGCAGGGCCGTCGCGTTCGTTGGCAAAGCATCGAGCAGACTTCGCCAATGACTTACCCTCCGTGAAAAAGCCTCAATGCTCGGGATCTGACAAGGCCAACTCAAGGCGACGGATCCGTCGGTGATCGTTTCGATCCATTGGCAAAGCCGATCGATCTGCCTTTCGGCTGCTTGCTCCAAGGGCCCCTGGGATATCCAACGAGTGGCGGATCGCTCCGAGTCGGAACGCTCAGAACTGTTGACATCCTGGGCCGGCTGGTAGATCGCCAGCACCGGCCAATGGCTTTCATGGAACATCTGCCCACTTGCGAATTCTCGCAAAGCAAGCACTCCGATACAGACGTCTTGCTTTGCAGGAGATGCAAAGACCCGGTCGCATGCACAGCGCAAGACCGTTCTTGCCGTATCGCTCAGACAAGCCCGATAGGCCGGACCTGGAAGCTCCTGGCGATGGTTGGCCAGGGTGTGCCTGAGACGCTCGCGGTGGTAGTAGC
>Ga0315900_10003598_pt1 | contig 22521 bp, 16 predicted proteins | sample LakEriMetagenome_FD_203521 | JGI IMG/M metagenome (GOLD analysis project Ga0315900, IMG submission 203521) | Freshwater fungal communities from buoy surface, Lake Erie, Ohio, United States - Buoy 12 MA114 | ecosystem: Environmental > Aquatic > Freshwater > Lake > Lake biofilm | place: USA: Lake... | reverse complement strand
GCTTTTCGATCATGACCGCCTGCCCACCGAACGGAGGCGGGGTCTGGCCCACCACGAGGATACGGTACGGGTCGGTGCGCATGATGGGCAAAACTACCGGGCACCCTTATCGACAGTTCGCCTAACGACCCGGCTCCATCAACAGTTCCGCGTTGACCATTCGTCGATAAAATCCATGATCCGTCGAAACCCAGCGGCTTTCCGTCGCCTCCGGGTAACACTACGGGGAGAAGGTGGGTTGAACGACCCCAAAGCAACGGACCCATGCGGAATCCCATTCTCGCCCACCTGCTCCTCCTCATCAGCCTGCTGGCCGGTCAGTGCGCGATGGCGACCATCTACTATGTCTCGCCCACAGGTAGCGATAGCAACAGCGGCACTTCGGCGGCCACGGCCTGGCAGAACATCTCCCGGGTGAACCAGATCAGCTCATCGCTACAACCCGGAGACAAAGTGCTGTTCCAGCGTGGTGGCACTTACCGCGGCAAGCTCACCATCTCCTCCAACGGCACGGCCGCAGCCAAGATCGAAGTTGGAGCCTACGGCACAGGAGCTCGCCCCATCATCAAAGGCAGCGTGGCCGTTGTGAACTGGACCAACCACTCCGGCAATATCTGGAGGGCACCCATCAGCCAGTCCGTGAAACATGTGTATGTGAACGGCCAGCTGATGACCATTGCCCGCTACCCCAATTCCGGATGGCTGCGTGTGGACCAGGGCACCAGCACCAGCACCACCGACAGTGAGCTGACCCAGGGCAGCGGCTACTGGACCGGTGCCACGGCGGTGATCCGCACCACCAACTGGAGCTATGATACGGCACGTGTGACGGCCTTCTCGGGGAACACGCTGACACACACGGGAACAGGCAACAACCTGCACAGCCAGAACTGGGGATACTTCCTGCGTAATAAACTGAGCGAACTGGACATGCCCGGCGAATGGTTCTTTGACAGTGCCGCAGGCCAACTTTACCTGTGGTGCCCCGCCAACGCCGATCCGAACCAGGTCCTCGTGGAGGCCAGCGTGGTGGACAACGGCATCTTCGTGAGCTGGCAACGTCAGCACATCAAGATCACGGAGATCGCCATGCAGCACCAGTTCGATGCCGCCTTGCGCCTGAGCGGCTCCACCCAACTGGAAGCCGCCAACTGTTCCTTCTCGGAGGTGTTCCAGGCCATCAAGAGCACGGGCAACAACCAGAACTTCCATCACCTTGACATCCAACGCACGTACGGGACGGCAGTGCATCTGATGGACAGCAACAGCAGCATCACCAACAGCACGTTCAATAACATCTGCGTGGAGCCCGGTCTCGGCGAGAACAACTGGGGCTACTTCGGCATCCGTGCGACGGGAGCCGGGCTGGTGATAACGGACAACGTGCTGGAGGATATCGGATACATCGGCATCGGTGCGGACGGCAATGCACTGATCGAACGGAACGTGGTACGCAGGGCGTTGCTCATCCTGAACGATGGTGGAGGCATTGCCATTGACAACGCTGATGGCTTGATCATCCGGAACAACATCGTGGCGGACATCAGCGGGAACATCGAAAGCACCGCGCCCAACTTCCAAGCCTATCATCCGATCTGCCACGGCATCTACTTCGGCAACATCAGCATCAAGAACACCCTGGTGAAGAGCAACACGGTGGCCAACTGCCTGGGCAGCGGCGTGCATGTGGACCACACCATGGTGAGCCAGGGTAACCGCATCGAGGACAATGTCCTCTTCAACAATACCGTGCAGCTCAGCATCTCCGACTTCAGCAACTACAATGGACCCGTAGCCACCGCGCCCTACCACGTGCCCGCCTTCAATGATGTTTACACGGGAAACGTGTTGTACAGCCTCACCAAGGACCAGTTGTGCATGCAACAATTGCACGTGTACGCCACCAACTGGGTGGACTACGGCACCTTCAACAACAACTACTACTTCAACCCGTACAACGACCGGAGCATCCGCCTCTTCAATACGTTCGGTGGATTCGAGAAGTACTTCACGCTGGAGCGCTGGCAGGCAGAACAGGGAGAAGACCTCAACTCCAGTCGGAGCCTTCTTTACCTGGCGGACCAGGCCGTTACTGAGGTCATCGGTTCGGACCTGGTGCCCAATGGGGCCTTTGGCAGCAACATTACCGGCTGGAGCGGCTGGCCCACCCAGGCACAACTCACCCACGACCAGAACAACCTGGACAATGGCAGCCTGCGTGTGAGCTTCACCAACAACGCGAGCTACAACACTTTCAACCTGAAGCACAACACACTGGTGCCGATCCAGACCGGGAACTGGTACCGCCTGCGCTTCAGCATCGTGAGCCCCATGCATGGCGAGGTGGTCGTAGGCTTCAAGGGCCAGACCCAACTGAGCGGGCCGAACATGGAAGGCAAGCGCACCATTCCATTCAGCACGCAGCGCCGCGATGTGACCATCTTCTTCCAAAGCACCATCACGGACCAGGGCTACTGCTCGCTCACCAACAGCTATCTGGAGGGTATCTACAGTGTGGACAACATCCAGTTGCACCGGGTAAGTGTTACCCCGCTCGATCCGCTGGAAAAACAGCAGCTCTTCGTGAACGATGGCCCAACTGCTCTGACCGTAACGCTGGCCGGATGTTGGAGCGATGTGCAGGGCGACCTGCACACAGGATCCATCGTACTGCCGGCCTACAGCTCAGTGGTACTCATAAAGGAGGAAGACAGCATGTGCATCAGCACCGGGAACGATGACCAAGCTCCCCGCCATGCTGACGACGGCTTCGCGTATCCCAATCCCGCGGCCGCAGGCACAAGCCTTCAGCTGAGCTCCAGCTTCAGTTCACCATGGAGCCTTTCCGCGTTCAACATGGAGGGCAAGCTGGTGTGGAGCGACAAAGGCGCGGCCGAACACCGGACGACCAACGTACCGGATACAATGGCACCCGGGACCTACCTGTTGTTGGTACAGAGCGATGAAGGGACCCTGCGCCAGCGACTCGTGATCCTTTGATGGTCCCGTGCGCGATCGAACACCTTCCCTTCGACAGGGAGGGTGTTCGTGTTCATGCCAAGACCGTTCAGGTCGATCGCAGCTGCGTGTCCGGCGCCCTTGGCTTCAGGCATAATGGGGCCAACATGCAGAACAGGATGGAATGTCCGATATCCACCCCGTAGCAGAAAATGTCGATCTGCCAGATGAAGAGGATGTAGACCAGCCCTGCGAACATGGGCGCGAATCGGGTGCTGTCCAGGTACTCGCGCCGATAGAACTTGAACGCTCGCCATAGGATCACGTACAACAGCACCACACCGAGCACGCCCTGTGCCGTGAGCACCTCCGTGAACGTACTGTGGGAATGCAGATTGTAGGCGTGCGGTTCGCCCCATAGCACGGCCACGAAATCGAGCAAATGCAGTTTGTAATGGCCCTTGTATCCATTGCCGAACAGCAATCCGGTACGGTCATAGAAGGCCCAGTCGGCAACGGCGTTCCAGATATAGCTACGGCCGTTGAACGTGGTCACATCCTCCTTGGACACACGCTGGAGGATGCTCACGAAGAACGGCGTACTGAGCACCTGGTATACCAGCAGTGAAAAGCTGAGCAGCAAGGGCATGGTGAACAGCGATATCGTGTAGAGCCCCTTCGCCAGTTTGACGGCACGCGTGAGGAACAACACGGCCAACAACAGGAAGATCATGAAGGAGAGCCGGCTGTTGATCTTCACCATGAAATACAGCCCGATGCCCAACGCGGCAAGCACCAAGGCATAGGCGACCGGCCGCCCGCGCACCGAACGCAATTGGTACAGACCCATAAGACTGATCACGGAAAGTACGTGCGCACCGGTGTAGATGCCACGCATGAAGGGGAAGTTGGCCCTGCCCTCGAAGCTGTGACCATAGGCCTGCACCCCGGCGAGGAAGCCCAGGATATTGATTCCCACCAGGAGCATGAGGCTCTTGAGCAACAGACCCGCGAAGTTGAAATCGGGATCGTCGCGATTGTAGAAGTTCACAATGACGGCGGACAGGAACGGCAGCAGGAAGACCATGCACGAAAGCAGGACGTTGCCGGGGTTGAGACCCGGAATGCCGTTACGAAGACCAACGACCATGGAGACCACGAGGGTACCGATGTACAACAGGCATAACCACCATGTGCGTGTGAGCAGATCGCCCACACGCTTGCGATAGAGGACATCGATCATATAGATCAGCACGATCGCCAGGAAGGGGGTCGTGGTCACGATCATCCCCTTGGAAATACCCTGCTTCAGACCGATATAGGCGCCGATCCCGAACAGGGGAAAGCCCAGCAGGAACAGGGCATTGATCAGTTGGCTCTTGCGGATCAAGGTGTTCGGAAGACGGCGGAAGGCCGCGCTCTCAGGAGCCGAACTTACGCTTGACCCGCGAAATGCCCTTCATGAACGCTCCTTGGGACCCGCCCGGCAGCAGTTCCTTGATGCGCTTCTTGATGCGATCACCGGCCGTGGACCCGATATACTTCTCGAAATACAGCTTGTCCCGTCCGGCATCCAGCATCACGAACTGCGGATGCGCCAGCGGGAAGCCCATCTCCGTGGCCGTGCGCTTGTTGCGCGGGTCGCTCAAGCTGGTGGTGTGTGTGCCATCATCGCCGAACCCTACGTTGTCGATCAGGTTGGTATTGGGCAGGATGTTCAGACCATGGTTCATGATCCGGGTGATGTCCAATTGATAGGACCAGGAGTTCATCCGACCTTCATGCACATAATCGAACATGGCGTGGACATCGCGCTCCTCCCCTTCGCTCAGGAAGAAGTCCTTGAGCAGCGGGCTAGCCTTAAGCGAAGGCCACTGTTTCATATCCACGTCGTAATGCTTCCATACTCTGCGCCAGCTGGCCCAACCCCATGGGGCGCCATAGCCGTGGGATGAGAAATAGTATGAACCGTCCTTCACGCCAGCCCAATCCTCCATCAGATTGTTGCCCATGATCACCCAGATCCGCTGGTCGTGGCGGTAGCGTTCGAGCAGTTCCTGAGCGTACCGGAAAAAGCTCGGGACCGGCAGGGTATCATCCTCCAGCACGATACCTTCCTCCACATGCTCGAAGAACCACGCGATGGCCGAGCTGACCCCTTTTCGTAGCCCAAGGTTCTTCTCATTGAACCGCGTTTGGACCTCACAGGGCCAGTCCACTTCGAGAACAAGAGCGCGCACTTCTTCACACCTGGCCCTTTCCCCCTCGTTCCGCGGCCCATCGCAAGCGAAGTAAAGCTTGGTGGGGCGCGCGGCGCGGATGGCCTCGAAGACCTGGCGCAGTGGCCCAATGCGATTGAAACCGATCAACAGGACCGGCGTGGTCAATTGAAAGGAAGTTCCATTGCCCATGGTGGACATCAATAGATATTGATCCGGTTGTTGCGGTGGAATACCGCGTAGTCGTTGAACATGGAGACCGCATGGCGGGCCACTGCGGTCGGTGTGGCGAACTCATCCACAAAGCGGTACAGGAAGACCTGCATGACATCGGTCCAACGCGTGGTAACGTCCTGAGCCAGGTTACGGTACCGGTCGTGCGGAAGGATCTCGATGCAACCCGCTGCGAACGCGGTCGGCAGCAACATGTTGGAACCATGCACTCCGATAACGAACTGGCTATTCGCGTAGGCCGCACACCAGGCAAGCTCCGTATCCACCGACATTTTACGCGTCCGAAGGTCAGTGACCCCATCGGGCAACGGGCGTGCATCACCGAGACCCACCACCGTAGCGGAAACCCCTGGACATGCCTTGCGCAGTTTGCTCAACGCACTCATGGCAAGACGCTGCTGATCGGCCAGAAGGACACCGCGGACCAGGCCCTTCAGACCGATCTTGCCAGACACACGGTCCATCAACTTGTGCAAAGGGGTCCTGTACCACAGACGATCCTCACGCAGCACGAACGTGACGTGGCGAGGCGCTTGGGCGTAGCCCTCCAGTTGGAACGGACGAACACCCGTATAGCGTTCAATGTCCACCTTGGATTTATCCGGATGAGCATAACCCTTGCCAAGGTAGACCTCATCATACTCCTCAAGGAACGCGTTCACCTGTCGATCGATCGAGCGGTACCAACCGTGCGCTTTGCCCAGCCGCTGATCCACCGTCCAGACCTCGGCCGTTCCTCTCGGCACCATCCATTCAAAGGACTTCGGCATGATGATCACGAGACCGATGTCCGGATAGGCCTCCAGGTAATGCTGAGCGTTCCAAAGCTTCAGGAGCACATGTCCATAGAGGAAATCGAGCGTGTTCAGCACCACCACGCGCTTGCACGCACGCAGCACGCGACGCTCCATCGGGACCTCCTCATCGGAAGGCGACCGGAACCCCGCCATCAGCGGTGCTGTGACCCAGGGCTCGGCACCGTGTGCATCATGCATCGCACCATCATCAAGCCCAATGGCCACATCATGATCGACGGCGAAACCGACCGGCAGATCGTGCAGGAACCGATAGGTGCAGGATGTGCACTTGTAGCTGCCCAGCACATGAACGCCCGGGAATACAACACCTACGGCTGCCGGGGAACCTGCACCACACTTCGGACACAGGCGCTCATTGAACAACGCCGGTCTGACGGGAACAAGATGGCGATCCTTCAGCATGCTCAGGTTGCGCGGTGGAACTTCCAAAAGGTGAGGATACCACGGACCATCAATCGCAGATTCTCCCGTGTGCGTTCCAGCAGGAGGTCCAGCAGGAAGATGCTCACGAGGAATGAACCGATGGTGGCCCAGATGGCACCGATGGACTTGTACGTGGGAATGAGCAGATAGTTGATGCCGATGTTCAGTGAAGCCCCCACCACGGCCGTGAAGAGCGAATACTTGAACAGGCTCTCATTGGTGATGAAGCTTGATTTACCCGTGCCCATGTTGGTGAAGAAGAGGCGGATGGCGAAAAGCGACAGCAGAATGCCCGCCGGCCGGAACTCCTCGCCGTAGAGCATGACAATGATCGGCTCGGCCATGAAATAGAGGGGAACCGCAGTGACCAGGAACAACAGGAACATCAAGCGGTACAGGTTCAACAAACGGTCCGTGTAGAGCGCATGGTCCTGGACCTTGGCCCGGGTGATCGCCGGGGCCAGTGATTTCTGCACGATGACCGGGAGGAACCCGAGCGATTCGATCATCTTGAGCGCAACGGAATACTGGCCCACCTCGGCATAAGCAGCCTGTTCACCGTTGCGGCCGCCGAGCAGGTCCTTGATCATCACCTGATCGATGCGCGCCTGGATGTAAAGGGCCATGCCATAAATGAGCATGGGCCACGATTGGTGCAGCAGGTGGGCGGACATGGAACGCGTTACCCGCCAGTGCCTCCAAGACCCGCCATGTCGCTGATACATGACCATGTAGCCGATGCTGATCACCGCGTTCTCCACCACATACACCCAGGCGAACCAGACCAAAGCGTCCGAGGCGGTAAGCAGGTCGTTCGCTATGGCGGCGACCAGGCCGAGCTTCACGGACGCACTGGCGAACACCTGCACCATCTGCACCTTCACGGTCTCAGCCGCCTTCACTTGCGACATGAACCAGTGATCGATCACACTGAACGGGCGCAGAAGCTCGGCACTGGCGATGACCACGACCAGTGAAGCGGTCAACACGTCCATGCCCTTTAGCACGGACCCGACCACGGCCAACAGCACCATCACGACCGTACCCACCAGCTTGATGAACGCACCGGTCCCCAAGAGCTCCTCGCGCTTCTCTGGATGCCTCACCAGGTCGCGGACCAGGATATCATCGATACCCATGGCCCCCAACGCGAAGAAGAGACCAACGAAACCCGTGGCATAGTTCAAATGACCGAACAGGGTGTCGCCCAGGTAGCGCGCCACATAGATGCCCGTGACGAGCACTACCACGAGACGTATCATCCGTTCAACGAACAGCCAGGAAAAATTCTTCAGGTACTTCCTGGAGCCCTCGGAACGGATCATGCGCGGGAATGACCCTTACTTGGTGTAGTAACCGTAGCCATCACCATAGCCATCGCCTGGCTTTACATCGTTGAACAACAGGTCGACATTGGTAAGCTTGCCCTGTTGCACAATCTCATTCACCGTGCGCAACGCCCCGCGTCGGGTGTAGCCCCTGCGAACGATATACATCGTGACGTCGATATAGCGGGTCAGGATGACGAACTCGCTGACCAGGCCCATGGGCGAGGCATCCACAATGATATGATCATACCGGCCGCGGAGCGTCTGGAACAGCTCGGCGAAACGAGGGGTCTCCACCAATTCCAACGGATTTGGTGGCACGGGGCCTGCGGTGATCACATCCAGCCCGGCGACGTCCGTATGCCTGATGATGTTGTCGAGCGATGCTTCACCGATCAGGTAGGAGGAAAGCCCCTGGCCATCCGGAAGGCCCAGCATCTCGGCCACCCTGGGTCGTCGCATGTCCGCATCAATGAGCAAGGTGCGCTTACCGCTGATGGCCATCACGGAGGCCATATTGAGCGCACAGAAGGACTTGCCCTCTCCGCTGGTGGACGACGTGAAGCCGATCACCTGCCTCTGGGTCCCCACATTCAGGTACTGTAGGTTGATGCGTGCGGTCCGGAACGATTCCGCAAGCATGGACTTGGGCTCATCGGGTGTGACGCGCTTGCGTTTGCTCGTCGGTATGAGGGCCAGCACCTGGATCGGGCTCAACCGCTTGAGCTCGTCCACATCGGCGATCTTGTCATTGAAGAAGTCACGCAGCAGAATGACGACCAAGGGCAACAATAGCCCAAAAAGCAGGGCACCACCCAGAACCATCTTCTTGTCCGGTGATATCGGACTGCGTGAATCCGAAAGAGGCTCATCGACCACGAACTTGTCCACCTGGTCCGAAGCGATGGCAATACCTGCCTCGGCCCGTTTCTCCATCAGGTAGTTGTACAGGTTGTCACTGAGCTTGAACTTCCGTTCGATGTTGACCAACCGGCGTTCATTCTCGGGCAATTGGTTGAACTGGTAATTGATACCCCCCAAGCGGCGGTTCACCTCGGCCAGGCTCATATCCGCCTGCTCAACGAGGCTTTCAGCGGTCTGCGCCAATGATGAGGTCAGGTTCTTGATCCTGCGCTCCATGGCGATCACCGTAGGGTTCGAACGGGCGCCTGTGCTCAAGTTCTGTGCGGCAAGGTCCGCATACAAGCGCGTGATCTCAATGACCAGGTTGTTCAGCACCGGATCATCGATGCCCGAGGAGGAAGGCGCAGGCACGTTCCGCAGATCGCTGGAGGTACGGATCTTGTCGAGCACCGAAGCGCAGTAGTTCCGCCTGCGAATGATCGTCGAGCGCTCATCTTCAAGACGGCTCCGCTCCTGGAACAGGGCGTCCGAAGTGCGCCCTACATCCACCAATCCGCTCGATTGCCCCCTGAAGCTCTCCATGGAACTCTCGACACGACGCAAGGAGTCGGACACGTTCCCGATCTGGTCATCAATAAAACTGATGGTCTTGTAGCCCTTCTGTTGCTGCTTGTACAGCTCGGACTCGCGGTAGGTCTCCATCAACTTGGACAGGAACGCGATCTCTTTGGAGGGTACCTGTCCCACGATGGCCAGGTCCACGATATGGCCGTCCTTCTCCGGAGGCGACACGGTCAGGCGGCTCCGATAGTTCTGCAACAGCCCCTCCATGCTGTTGATCTTGAAGAAATACTTCGAACCATCCCGGTACTTGCGGTCCTCCGGGAAATCAATGGAAAAGCTGAGGTGCTTAGCGATGAACGGTTTGCCTATCGGGACGGTCTGCTCCACCTTGTACTTGGGCATGAACTCGTTCATGATCTCCTGCTTCTGCACATTGTACAGCATCACGTTCTTGCCCTCGGCCTTGACATGGTAGGTACCCGCCGCCTTGTCCACGGCCACATACACCGGAATGCCCGTGACCTGCAAGGACAAACTGTCGAGCTTGATGATGAAGGGCGGGTAATCGTAACGTTCCTGAGTGAGGAAATTGTGGGTCTCGTAACAGCTCACTGCCAGGTCCATCCTGTTCAGCGTCTTCCGAACGTTGGTTCGCGACGTCAATAGTGCGATATCATCCTCGATCTGCGAATTGCCCCGTACGAGGGACATCCCCTTGAGGAAATCCTCCTTCTGCCCAAGCCCCTGCTTCGAACCTTCACCCATGAACATCTTGGCATGCACCAGATAGGTCTTCGGGGTGGTCTTCAGGTAGGCCACACCAAGCGCACCTGACAGGATACAGGTGATGAGGAACCACCACCAATGGGCGAGCAGCTTGCGGAAGATCGCACGCAGGTCGATGATGTCGTTGGGGCGAGCCTCGGCCATGGGTCAATTATTCGAGTTCTGGATCACGTTGAACACCAAGGCGATGGTGCTTACCGTGGTCAATAGGATCATGTAGATCTCCAGGTTCAAACGACCGGAACGCGCCCTCATCGCCGGCACGTAGACCACATCGTTGGGCAGCAAATAGTAGTACTCCGAGCTGAGCAGTGCCGTGCTCGAGACATCCACATAAAGCGCTTGAACCCCACGATCGGTCTGTCGGAGAAGCGTCACCTGCGTTTTGTCCGCAAGCTCCAATGGACCGCCTGCCGTAGCGAGCGCATCCATCAAGGTGAGCTGGTTGTTGTAAACCATGTACGTACCCGGCCGCGACACTTCACCCAGCACGCTCACCCGCCAATTCACCATCTTGAGGATGACCGTCGCTGTGGTAAAATACTCGTTGATCTTGCGTTGGAGCAGGTCCTGGGCCTCGCCCACCGTAAGACCCTGCAGCTTCACCTTGCCCACCTGTGGCAAATGCACTTGTCCGTTCTTATCCACCGAAAAGCCATTGACGTACATGGCCGCATCGCTCATGGCCGCCATGGCATTCTGGGTTTCGACATTGAAGTAACGATGGGTCTGTTCGTCCAGACCAAGTACCCGGATCGAAAGCACATCGTTCACTTGGATGCGGTACTCGAACTTTCTGTTCTCGAACAGCTTGCTGCTGCCCACGCTGAGAGAGGGGTCGTTCAGGTAGTTGATGTTCTTTCGCCCTACACAGGAGCCCAAAAGGAGCAACATCAGGGGCAGATAGAACAGATGACGCTTGGACATGCGGCGAGTTGGTTCGGATCTGTGGAGGGCTTTACAAAGTGCGTATCAGCCCTTATGGTACAAGGCCAAAGATACGCGCCGCACTCACCCAAGGTTTCATGGATAGAAGCTTAAGTGGACCACTTATCGACTTGGGGCTCAACGGTGAAGGCAGTCCTGATCGGCATGGTGACGACCGCCCTTGAACGGACGATTAACACCAAGGCCTGCGCTACCTTGCCACTCCTTAACCCGTTGCCAGATGCGCTCATTACTCTTCGCATTGATACTCCCCTTCCCGTTCGCGGCCCATGCGCAGCTGCGCGTTCCAGCAACAACGCTGGTGGCCATGGCCGAATTGAAGGACTTGGCGAAAACCCATGCTGATGCCGCATCACTGACGGCTGCAACTCAGGGCTATTACCCTACTGCATTGCTAAATGGCCGTTGCATGATCGGGTTCCTTTGTATCACGAACGACACGTTCGACCCTGAAGCCGCGCAGAACGAAGCCGTGCGCTTCGGGGCCAGGATCGGCCAGGTGTTGTCAATGAGGATCGATGCCACACAACTGGATGTGCTGTACACCATCCCTGGCCTGACCTACGCCGAGCTGGCCGGTAAAGTGGCCCCGGACCTTGACAAAGTGCTGCGCGCCACCCGGGTGGACAGTGTGCACGCCGGTATCAACCTGCCTCAAGCCTACGCCGGCAACAACGTCCTGATCGGCATCACCGATTGGGGGTTCGACTACACCCATCCCATGTTCTACGACACGTCCCTGACCGCCACGCGGATACGTGCCGCTTGGGACCAATATCGCCAGGCCGGCCCTGCACCCGCCGGGTTCAACTACGGAACGGAATTGAGCACCGTGGCGGACCTCATGCAGGCCGGAAGCGACACGGCGAACATCTACAGTTACCATACGCACGGTACCCATGTGGCCGGAATAACCGGAGGCAGTGGCGCAGGCACCAACTACCGTGGCATTGCATTTCAAAGCCAGTTCCTGTTCACTTCCTTCCTCGTGGATGCCGCCGCTGTGCTGGACGCTTTCGCATGGATGCGTTCCATAGCCGAACAGGACCAGAAGCGCCTTGTGGTGAACATGAGCTGGGGCCTTTACCACATGGGCACCCTCGATGGCACCTCGTTGATCAGCCAGGCCATCGACCAGCTTTCCGACGAAGGCGTGGTGTTCGTCACTTCAGGCGGGAACAATGGGAATGTGAACTTCCATATCCGCAAGGACTTTGCAAGCGACACACTGCACTCGCGCATCCAGTTCTATTCCTACAGCGCCAACCCGAACATGTGGGGCCAGAGCATCAGCATGTGGGGCCAAGCGGGGCAGTCGTTCTCGGCAGGATTCGACATCACCAACGGATCGAACCAGGTGCTGCGTTCAACGCCATGGTACAACACGGCCACCCAACCGGCTTATTTGGACTCCTTTATCGTTCAAGGAACCGACACGGTGTTCTTCAACATTACGGCCGATGCGGCCCATCCGCTCAACGGGCGCCCACACTTCCGACTGCGGGTCAAGAATACGAGCAGCCAGCTTTTTGTGGCGCTGAAAGCCACCGCACCGAACGGCACCGTGCACTTCTGGAACGTCACAGAGCTGACCAACGATGTCGGCAACTGGGGCCAGGCCTTTCAGGCCCCGGTATCCGGCTGGACAGCGGGCAATACACTATACGGCATCGGTGAGCCGGCGTGCACGGCGAGCGCCATCAGTGTGGCCGCCTATTCCTCGGAGACCTACCTGCCGAACGGCAATGTGAGCGGCGGTGCCATTGCCGCCTTCTCCTCTACAGGGCCCACGTTGGATGAGCGCGTGAAACCGGACATTGCCGCTCCCGGGGTCAATGTCGCATCTTCCATCAGTTCATTCACCGATGCGGCCTACACCCCCACCACGAGCATTTCGTTCCAAGGACGCACCTATCCCTTTGCACGCTACTCAGGCACCAGTATGTCCTCGCCAGCAGTGGCGGGCATCGCTGCACTGTGCCTTGAGGCCGACCCCGAGCTGACACCCGCCGAACTGAAGGCGCTGTTAATGTCCACTGCCCGGACCGACAACCAGACCGGCGCGATCCCTCCAGGCGGCAGCACCCGATGGGGCAGCGGCAAGGTGAACGCGTACCGGGCCGTTCTGGAAGCCCTCGGCGTGGTCGGCATTACCTCGACCACGGACGACCAACTGCTCGTCTGGCCGGTACCCACGAACGACGTGGTCCATGTGCGACTGCCCGAAGGAATGAGCCAAGCGCATCTGACCCTGACCGATGTTACGGGCCGCGTGGTGCGTGAGATGAACGTGGTGACCACAGGGCAGGTCACGCTATCCATGCAGGACCTGAGCCCCGGCGCTTATCTGCTGCGCTTGGAATACAACGGCACCAGCCACGTGGTGCGGGTGGTACGCCGTTGAAACGGTTGAAAAACAAAACCGCCGCGATCTCTTGCACTGCAAGTATCGCGGCGGTCGTTCCGTAGCCCGTAGGGGAATCGAACCCCTGTTTCATCCGTGAAAGGGACGCGTCCTAACCCCTAGACGAACGGGCCATCATGTCAATCCCCCGGAGGGGTCCCCGTTAAGGGACGGCAAATGTAAACACTCCCGACCGAACCGTGCAAATGTGATCAACCAATGTCATCGACATCGGCCTGGAACCGGAATCCCAGACGCTTTCCGGTGCTCAGCGGGATACCTGCGTTCAACTCGTTCATCTCGCTCACCGTCACCTGGTTCACCTGATCATAGGGTGGCGCCAATAGGTCGAACTCGAGCACATAGAGGATCACCGAAAACAGCACCCCCTTGAGCGTGTCCCGATCAAGCACACCGCTCGAAAGGTCGTTGTAAAGGAATCCCAGCTGTCGCTTGCCTTGCACAAGGAAGTGGCCATCCTTGTTCAGGAAAAGACGGGCCACCAGATAGCCTAGATCCCTTTCTCGATTGTACTTGAACGAATCGCTGAGGAAGTTATACATGTTGACCACGCCGAAATACCCGCGCATCTCATCCTCGGCGAGATAGTCGGTACGCCACAGGCTGTGGCCTTGATCGAGCCGGAACACGTTCGTGTGCATGTGAAAGACGATCACATCACCGGCCACCTTCAATTCGCAGGAGGTGGCGCCCTTGTCGGTGAAACCGACCGTAAGCCTTCGATCGTGGTCCAGGACCTGTTGCTCCAGGTCCATGGCGATCTCCTGCAGGACCTCCTTGAGCTGCGCGAATAAAGCGATGGTACGGTGATAGACATCCTGCTTCATGCACGACTTGGTGCGCAGGGTGTCCAGTATGAGGTCTCGCGGACCCTTGGTCGTGTTCGGCTTCTTGCTCATCAGTAGGCACGTGCGAAGATCACCCGGCGTTCACTGGGGCGTCCGGTCACCATGCAAACGCCCGGAGTCGTATCACCGTTCAGTGGGATGCACCGGATGGTCGCCTTGGTCTCGTCCTTCACTCTGTTCTCGGTCTCGGAGGTACCATCCCAATGTGCCAGGATGAATCCACCTTCCTCAATGGCGACCTTGAACTCATCATAGGTATCCACTGCACGAGTGCTGGACTCACGCATGGTGAGCGCTTTCCTGTAAAGGTTGTCCTGAATATGGCCGAGCAGGTGCTCCACTTTGTCAGCCAGGTCCGCGGCCTGCATCACCTGCTTCTCCATGGTATCGCGGCGGGCCACTTCCACCGTTCCGTTCTCCATGTCGCGCGGTCCGATCGCAATACGCACCGGGCAACCCTTGAACTCATACTCGGCGAACTTCCACCCCGGCTTCTTGGTGTCATCGTCGTCGAACTTCACCGTGATACCCTTGGCCCGTAGCTGTTTGATGACGGGCCCGATGTAGTCGCTGATGGCCTTCAACTGTTCCTCGTTGCGGGCAATGGGTACGATGGCCACCTGGATCGGGGCCATCTTGGGCGGGAGCACCAGGCCGTGGTCATCACTGTGGGTCATGATCAACGCGCCCATGAGCCGTGTACTAACGCCCCAACTGGTGGCCCACACATGCTCCTGGCGGTTCTCCCGGGTGGTGAACAACACGTCGAACGCCTTGGCGAAATTCTGTCCAAGGAAGTGTGACGTACCTGCCTGGAGGGCCTTCCCGTCCTGCATCATGGCCTCGATGCAATACGTTTCCTCGGCACCGGCGAACCGTTCGCTGGCGGTCTTGATGCCCTTGATGACGGGAATGGCCAGCCACTCCTCGGCGAACTTCCGGTACACTTCGAGCATCCGTTCGGTCTCTTCAATGGCCTCCTCGCGGGTGGCATGTGCGGTATGGCCCTCCTGCCACAGGAACTCGGCCGTGCGCAGGAACAGGCGCGTGCGCATCTCCCAACGCACCACATTGGCCCATTGGTTGATCAGCAGCGGCAGGTCGCGGTAGCTCTTGATCCAGCCCCGGTAGGTGTTCCAGATGATCGTTTCGCTGGTGGGGCGCACGATGAGCTCCTCCTCCAACTTGGCCTCCGGATCGACCACCACACCGTGCACCGGGTCGCTCTTCAGGCGATAGTGCGTCACCACGGCGCATTCCTTGGCGAACCCCTCCACGTGACTGGCCTCCTTGGCCAGGTAGCTTTTGGGGATGAACAGGGGGAAGTAGGCGTTCACGTGGCCGGTCTCCTTGAACATCACGTCCAGGGCATGCTGCATCTTCTCCCAGATCGCATAGCCGTGCGGCTTGATCACCATGCAACCGCGCACATCGCTGTGCTCGGCCAGATCGGCCTTGAGCACCAGGTCGTTGTACCACTTTGCATAGTCCTCGTTGCGCTTGGTAAGTATGTCGGCCATGGCCCTATTGTGGTATTATTTTTGTTCCTCCGGCTAAGAGCGGCTAAAGTACACAACCACCAAGGGCGTTCAAGCGTTCTTCACTAAAGCGACAAGCCATGCGGAACATCCTTTCATCATCCTTGCTTCTCGCAGCGATCGGTCTGCTCGCCACTGGTTGCGGCTCCTTGCAGCAGACCACCTCCGTGCGCGACGACGTGTACTACAGCCCCGGCAGCGAGCCGATCGCAGCCGCAGTATCAATGCCGGTCGAGGAGGCCGCCACCACCGAGGCCACGGACGACTACTACTCTGCCCAGGAAGCGCCGACAGCAGGCTCCAGCGGCTTTTACGACATTGCCTACAACGACCCCTACTACTACAATTACGATCGGTTCGGTTTCGACCAGAGCATGAACATGGGCATGCAAGGCGGCATGTACATGGGCGGTTTTGGAATACCGGGCGGGTATGGTGGTTGGAACAGCCGCTACGTCGGGTTCGGCATGAGCTTTGGCATGGGTTGGCCCTACCAATTCGGAATGACCGGTCCCCTCGCTTGGTATGCCCCTTGGAGCTGGTACGACCCCATGACCAGCAACCCTTGGGGATGGAGCGCCGGGATCGGCTACGGGATGGGCTGGGGGTATGGCATGGGCTTCGGTCCCTATTATGGCCCATGGGGTGCCTGCATGACCTGCTACTGCCCAGTGGTGATCGGCAGTGGGTCCAACGCGGTGTATGGCCCTCGACCCGGGACCGGAGGAGGTGGCCGAACGGTACCGACCGCATCGGGCATGCGAACCCGCGACCCCATCAGCCTGACGCGGACGCTGCCTCGCAGCTCCAAGGCTTCTGAAGGCGCACGGCCTACCATGAGCGAGGGACGTCAACTGTCCGGAACGAGGCCGGCCACAGGCACCACCGAAAGGTCCGTCAGCCCGCAGGCCAGACCAACCCAGAACGAACGTGGACGTGCGCCCGGTGTATCCTATGATCGCCCTGCCACCTCACCTGGCCGCAGTGGAGGAATGGATCGCGGCACCGAAATGCGCTCCTCGCCCGGTGGCGGCGGTGGCGTTGGTCGTCCTTCCGTACCCGGCCGTCCGCGTTGATGAAGTGCCCCGGACCGCACCCTACGCTGAAGACATGGCCACTGCTGGTGGTCGCCCTGTTCCTCCATACTGGCGCAACTGCCCAGAACGAGGAGGACGCCCTGCGCATCAGCAGCTACCAAATAGGCGGCACGGGGCGTAGTACGGGACTTGCCAATGCTTTCGGGGCACTGGGTGCTGATGGTGCGGCCATCGGCATCAACCCGGCCGGCATGGGGCTCTACAGGGTCACCGAGCTTTCCATTACGCCTTCCCTGGAGGTGAACACGGCGAAAAGCACCTACTACGGGACCACCGCCACCGATACCCGAACGAACTTCCACATCAACAACTTCACGCTGGCCATTCACAACCCCAGTGAAAAAAATGGTACGTGGCGGAGCAGTACCTACGGCATCGCGTTCGACCGGCAGGCCAGCTACCAATGGGAAAGCCGGGCCTTGGGCACCAGCATACCCAGCACGATACTGCAGGCCTTCGTGAACGAGGCCGATGGAACAAGGTCCGGGGACCTCTCCACCCAGTTCCCCTTCTCAGCGGGCCTGGCGTGGGATACCTACGGCATCGACCCCTTGGACACGGTCGCGAACACCTACATCAGTGCCATCCCATTCGGTAGCCTGACCTCACAGGAACAGATCACCCAGAGCAAAGGCGCCTCCTCGAACACCTCCTTCTTCTATTCGGGGAGCTACATGGACAAGATCTACCTGGGCGCTTCGGTCGGCTTTACCAACCATCGGTTCGAGCGGACCCGAACGCACACGGAGACCACGTTGGACGAAAGCCTTGATCTGCGGGAACTGACGTACACCGAGGAGTTGAACACCACGGGCACTGGCATTGATCTGAAGATAGGCATCATCGCCCGGCTTTCGGACAGGTTCCGGATGGGTGCGGCCTATCATAGCGCCAAGGGCATGGACATGACGGATGCCTTCTTCTATGGCATGGCCACGTACTTCAGGACACCGGATGCACTGGGCAGGACCATTTATGCGGCCGATTCCCCCGACGGGCTGTTCACCTACAAGGTCCGCAGCCCGTGGCGGCTGGCGTTGAGCGCGGCCTACGTGGCCGGCCAGAACGGACTGGTTAGCGTGGACTATGGCTACACCGACCCGCGAAAAATGGAAATGCGCCCACAAGAGCCCGGCGCCTATGATTTCCAGGCCGAGAACCTGATCATCGCCTCCAGCTTTCGGCCCGTGCATAGCATCCGTGCAGGAACCGAATGGCGCCACGGTGCATGGTACTATCGCGTGGGCTGGGGCTTTGTGGGGGATCCGTACAAGGAAAGCGACCCGCGCCACGGACAGGCGCAGCGGACCTATGCGGGCGGCGTGGGTTACCGCACGGACCACATCGGGATCGACCTCGGCTTGAACATGGTGACCAGTTCCCGAAGCTATTTCCAGTACGACGCCGAGCTGGTGGACGCCACCACGGAGCAACGGAACAGCTTCCGGACCATGCTGACCGTGAGCTTGAGACCGTAGCCATCGTCGCTCAGCCCAACGAAAAAGCCCCCGTCATCCGGGGGCTTTTCAAGTTCGAACGGTAGGCGCTTACTGCGCTCCGCGCACACGGTCCACCACGTACTCATCCACCAGGATGCGTCCGCAGTGCTCGCACACGATGATCTTCTTGTGGCTGCTGATGTCCAGTTGACGCTGGGGCGGAATGCTGTTGAAGCAACCACCGCAGCTACCACGCTCCACCGGCACCACGGACAGGCCGTTGCGTGCATTGCTGCGAATACGGTGGTAGGCGCTCAGCAGACGCTCTTCGATGTGCTTGGAAGCGACATCGCTCTGCTTCTGCAGCTCCTTCTCCTCCTTCTCGGTCTCGGCAACGATATCGTCCAGCTCCTTCTTCTTCACGTCCAGGTCCTTGCGACGCTCATCGTGCTTGGACTTGCTCTCCTCCACCACGGCCTTCTTCGCATCGATCTGGGCCTTGGCCTCCTTGATGCGCTTCTCGGCCAGCTGGATCTCCAGGTTCTGGAACTCGATCTCCTTGCTCAGGCTGTCGTACTCGCGGTTGTTCCGCACTTTGGCCTGCTGGCCTTCGTACTTCTTGATCTGGGCCTTGGCATCCTTGATCAGGTTCTGCTTGTCGCTCACCTGTCCTTCGATCTCGGCCAGTTCGTCCTGCAGCTTCTTCAGGCGGGTCTCCAGACCGGCCACTTCATCCTCCAGGTCCTGCACTTCCAGGGGCAGTTCGCCGCGCTGAACGCGGATCCGGTCGATCTGCGAGTCGATGTGCTGGAGGCGGTACAGTTCGACGAGCTTCTCGGCAACCGTGACATCAGCCTTAGATGCTGCACTGCTCTTGGTGGGCTTCACTTCCTTCTCCGGAGCCTTCACGTCGCTCTTCGCCATGGGTCAAAAATGGTATATGGGGTCCGTGACCTTTTCCGTCAAACGGACGGCAAATGTAGGGAAAAGTTCCCCTAACCTGCGCTGGATCAGGTGCATGGTGAACTGCTCGCTGCCGTAGTGCCCGATATCGGCCAGCAACAGCCGCCTGTCCGCGTCGAAGAACTCGTGGTATTTCACATCGCCGGTGAGGTAGGCATCGGCCCCTGCGGCCTTCGCCTTGCCCATGAGGAAAGCCCCTGATCCTCCGCACAATGCGACCTTTTTCACAGGCTTGTCCAACAGCCGCGTATGGCGCACCACCTGCAACCCGAAGACCTCCTTCAACCGCTCCAGGAAAGCACGCTCCTCCATGGGTTCCGGCAGGGTGCCGATCAGCCCCGAACCGATGCTCCGGTCCGGATTGGCCAGGGGCAGCAGGTCGTAGGCCACCTCCTCGTACGGATGGGCGGCGCGCAAGGCGGACAGGATGACTGCCTCCTGTGGTACGCGGTAGATGAACTCCAGCCGGAACTCCGTCACCTGCTCACGAACGCCCTGTTCGCCTTGGAAGGGGTTGGTGCCCGGTCCCGGCCGGAAGGTGCCCATGCCCCCTACGGTGAAACTGCATTCATCGTAATGGCCCACGTGGCCACCACCGGCCTGGAAAATGGCGTTGCGCACCGCATCGGCATGGTCCATGGGTACATACACCACCAGCTTGCGCAACTGCCCCGGCTTGGGGGCCAGCACCTGCACATCGGCAAGCCCCAGCCGCGCGGCGATCTCGCCATTGACCCCGGCCAGCACATTGTCCAGGTTGGTATGGATGGCATACAACGCGATGTTGTGCCGGATGGCCGCGAGCACGGTGCGCTCCACGTACCCCTTGCCAGCCAGGCTCTTCAGCCCACGGAAGATGACCGGGTGGTGGCTGATGATGAGCCCGCAGCCCAGCCGCGCCGCCTCTTCCACCACTTCCTCGGTGCAATCCAGGCAGACCAAGGCCGAAGTCACCTCGGCATCGGGGTCGCCCACCTGCAGGCCGCTGTTGTCGTAATCCTCCTGGAGGGAACGGGGGGCCCAGGCCTCGAGGGCGGCGGTCAACTCTTTGATGCGCATCTTTCGCCTTGAATGATCGTTCCCGCAAAGTACGCGATGCTGCTCCGAAGGATCTATTTCTGGCCCGTCAACCTGTCCTATGGGGCCATCCTTCATGCGCGCCATGCCCTCTACAACAGCGGCCTGTTCAAGAGCACACGCCCTGCCGTACCCACCATCGCCATTGGCAACCTGGCCTTGGGAGGCACGGGCAAAACCCCCATGTTGGAGCTGGTGCTGCGGGTGCTGGAGGGCGTGCGACCCATTGCCACACTGAGCAGGGGGTATGGCCGCAAGAGCACCGATATCCACGAGGTGCAGGCCACGGACAGCGCGGCGCACAGTGGCGACGAGCCTGTTCAGGTGAAGCGCAACTTTCCGGCGGCCCGTGTGTTCGTGGGCGCTGACCGGGTGAAGGCCGTGGCCCTGATCCAGCAGCTGGTACCCGGGGTGAGGGCGGTGGTATTGGACGATGCCCTGCAACACCGCGCCCTGGATGCCGGGCTGAAGATCCTGCTGACAACGGCACAACGGCCCTACTGCGACGATGCGCTGCTGCCTGCAGGCACCCTGCGCGACGTGCCTTCCAGGGCCCGGGTCGCACAGGTGGTGGTGGTCACCAAATGCGTGGACGTACCCACCGCCGCCGAGCAGCAACAGTGGCGCCAGCGCTTGGGACTACACGAGGAGCAGCACTTGTTCTTTGCCGGCATGGCCTACGGCGAGCCCCGTTGGATGGACGGAACGGATGTGCCCGCATTCCCCGCACAGGAAACCAGCGCCCTGGTGTTCACCGGCATTGTGCAACCTGAACCGTTCGTGATGCATGTGCGCTCCCTGTGCGGCCATGTGGAGCACATCGCCTTCGCGGACCACCATGACTTCACCACCCCGGAACTGCAACGGCTGGCGGACGTTTTTGGTAGCTTCGCGGCCGGTCCGAAAATGCTGATCACCACGGAGAAGGACGCCGCCCGGCTACGGTCCGTGATCGCTGGCAGCCCGCTGGAAGGGTTGCCACTGGCAACGATCGGTGTGCGGACCGTCATCCTGAACGAACCGGAACATTTCGCCGACCTGATCATTCGCCATGTTGGAACGCATCAAGCGCATCGCTGACCACCTGAAACAGGCCACCAATGGCTTCGTGCCCGGGACCGGGATCATCCTGGGCACCGGGCTGAGCGGACTGGGCAAGGAGATCGACGTGCAGTTCGCCATTCCCTACGGCGATATCCCCGAGTTCCCCGTGAGCACGGTGCAAGGCCATCCGGGCAAATTGCTGTTCGGCCTGCTCGGTGGCAAGCCCGTGGTGGCCATGCAGGGCCGCTTCCACTATTACGAAGGGTGGACCATGGGCGACGTGGTGCTGCCGGTGCGGGTGATGAAATACCTGGGCATCCAGCGCCTCTTCGTGAGCAATGCCTGTGGCGGTGTGAACCCGGCCTTCGAGACCGGCGACCTGATGATCCTGGACGACCACATCTGCCTGTTCCCGAACCCGCTGATCGGTCCCAACATCGACGAGCTGGGGCCGCGGTTCCCGGACATGAGCGAACCCTACGACAAAGCGCTGATCGCGAAAGCCCGCGCCATTGCCGAGGCGAACGGGATCGGCCTGCAACAGGGCTGCTATGTGGGCCTCACGGGTCCCATGCTGGAGACGCCGGCCGAATACCACTATGTGCGGGTGATCGGTGGCGATGCCGTGGGCATGAGCACCGTGCCTGAAGTGATCGCCGCACGCCAGATGGGCATCCCCTGCTTCGCCATGAGCGTGATCACCGACATGGGCGTGAAGGGCCGCATTGAAAAGACCACCCACGAAATGGTGCAGCGTGTGGCCGAAAAGGCCGAGCCGAAGCTCACGCTGATCATGAAGGAACTGATCGCCAGCTGCTGATATGAGCACCACGAAGGAAGCCGTGACCGGCACGGGAGCACCCCACTGGAGCGGGAAGTATGAACTGGTGGTGGGCCTGGAGGTGCACGCCCAGCTGATCACCGCCAGCAAGGCCTACAGCAGCGACC
>Ga0315900_10003597_pt1 | contig 22524 bp, 21 predicted proteins | sample LakEriMetagenome_FD_203521 | JGI IMG/M metagenome (GOLD analysis project Ga0315900, IMG submission 203521) | Freshwater fungal communities from buoy surface, Lake Erie, Ohio, United States - Buoy 12 MA114 | ecosystem: Environmental > Aquatic > Freshwater > Lake > Lake biofilm | place: USA: Lake... | reverse complement strand
TGCTAAAGATTTTGAAGGAGCTCTTGCTGCTTGCGACAAACAAAAAGGATCTTTAGGAAACGTGGTTCGTGAAGGTTTAGTAAAATACCAATTCGTTCAAAATGATAACACTATGGATAAAGAATCTAAAGTTGCTGCTATCTCTAAAGCATTAGAAGAAGCGACTGCATTAGAATTACCAATGTTATCAAAAAACTTAAGTGTTATTTCTACTTGTGCTTCTATTGGTACCTTAGTTGGTCTAATCGGAACGGTTGTAGGAATGATTCGTGCCTTCGGTGCCTTAGCTGCAGCTGGTACTCCTGATACAGCAGCATTAGCAACAGGTATTTCTGAAGCCTTAGTAAACACATTAGTAGGTATCTTATCTTCTGCTTTAGCAATTATTTTCTACAACTTCTTCTCAAACCGTGTAGATCAAATTACTTATGCAATGGATGAAGCTGGTTTCTCAATTATCCAAGAATTCCAAACTTCAGGAAAATAATTTTCATCCCGATAGCTATCGGGACCGTTATGGAATTAAAAAATAAATTTCATCTATTAATTAGTAACTAAAAAATAAGTCATGCCAAAAATAAAACCAGCAAAACATGCACCGAGCATAGATATGACTCCAATGGTGGATTTAGCGTTCTTATTGGTTACCTTTTTCATGCTTACTGCATCATTTCGTATGGCAGAGCCGGTGATTGTGGATCCACCATCATCAGTATCTGATAAAACATTACCTGAAAACACTGTATTAATTACAGTAGATAATATTGGTAGAGCGTTTTTTGGAGTAGGAAATGGTGAAGCTAGAACTAATACTTTAGCTAAAATGAGCGAAAAGTATGGCGTTAAATTTAACGCCGACCAAATTAAAAAATTTGGTGGTTTATCTAGCTTTGGTGTTGAGATAAAAGATTTACCAAGATACTTAGACGCCTCTGAAGCAGAAAGATTAAAGTTTCAGCCTCAAAAAGGTGTTCCTTTAGATTCTGTTAATAATCAATTGAGAGACTGGATTCAAATATCTGCTACTGAATTAAATGCTATCTATATGAGAAATAAAGATAAAGCAGCAGAAACAGGACAAGAGTTTAAAGGAGAAAAGCCTCGTTATGCTATTAAAGCTGACGGTAAGGCAAAGTACATTTATGTAAAAGATGTATTTAAAACCTTTACAGATATGAAAATTTACACCTTCAATTTGATTACTTCAATGGAAGGTGGGTCATCAGTTCCAGCAGCTGAACCAAAAAAATAATATTAATTAAAAAACTAATTTAACATGGCAGAAATAGCAGAAAGCGGCGGCGGCGGGCATGGTAAAGGCGGTAAAAAACGCGCCAAGAAACAGAGTACCCGCGTGGATATGACTCCAATGGTAGATTTAGCGTTCTTGTTATTAACGTTCTTCGTATTAACATCAACCTTTAGTAAACCAAAAAGTATGGAGTTAAGCTTACCAGCTGAACCACCTCCAGGAAGTCCACCACCACCAGAGGTTAAGAATGGGGTTACTTTTTTATTAACGAAGGACGATAGAATTTTTTATTATGTAGGTCAGTTTTATGCTGCTGGTAATGAAAAAGGTCTTCCTCCAACAGATTTAAAAGAAACAAATTTTAGCCCTGAAGGATTGCACGCTTTATTAACCGAGCAAAATAAATGGGCTATTGAGGAAATTAAAGGCTTAACGGAGAAAAACAAAAACAAATTGTTAGCAGATACAACCTACAAACGTATGGCAGTAGATGCAACAGCGGATACCAAAGCAATTACTGTTTTAATAAAAACTGATGATCAAGCAACGTATAGAAACGCGATTGATATGTTAGATGAATTAAAAATTTGTAATGTTGGTAAACGAGTTTTGGGTGTTGAGATGATGGCTACAGAGTACGCATTATTACAAGAAAAAATTAAATAAATATGACAGCAAATTGGAATAGTGTAGTTGACGACTCCAGAAACGACATCGTTTTTGAAGGGCGCAACCAAGACTACGGAGCGTATCAAATACGTCGTAGATACAACTGGACTGTTACTTTAATCCTTGGATGCATGATTGGTGCATTAGCTTTAGGAATGGGTATCAAGTTTGTGATGGGTTTAAAAGGCGAGGAGCTTTCTAAAGAACCAATATTGGACATGACCACTATTGATTTAACGCCTCCACCAGCGGATAAAAATGAACCACCACCACCGCCACCGCCACCACCACCACCAGTAATGGAAACGGTGAAATTTGTTCCTCCAGTTATTAAGGATGATGCAGTGGAAACCGATCCACCACCACCACAAGATAAATTGGCAGAAACAAATGTAAGTACCGTTACTCAAGAAGGTGATGGAGATGCAGTTGTTGTTCCAACAGATGGAAATGGAACTGGTGTGGTTGAAGAAAAAACACCAGAAATCTTTACAGTAGTAGAGGAAATGCCGGAATTCCCAGGTGGAGCAATGGAAATGATGAAGTATATTCAAAAAAACATTCAATACCCTCAAATGGCTAAAGAAGCTGGTTTAAGTGGTAAATGTTTCTTGAAATTCGTTGTTAATGGAAGTGGAAACATTACAGATGTTACTGTGTTAAAAGGTGTACCAGGTTGTGGAGAGTGCGACAGAGAAGCAATTCGAGTTGTGAAATCAATGCCAAACTGGAAAGCTGGAAAGCAAAACGGTAGAGCTGTATCAGTATTCTTTAACTTACCAATCAATTTCCAATTAAGATAATTTAATCAAACTAAATATAAAATCCCTTCCAGTAATGGAGGGGATTTTTTTTACGCTTCGACTCTCACGCCAAGGCGTGATGACAAATAAAATATATCATGAAAAAATCACCAATAGAGTTAATTAATTTAGTGTTTAGTGGTATGATGGTATTATTGACGTTTACAGGCGCCATTGTGTTTTTATTTACTGACTTACTAAGCGATAGAGCTTATGGAAACAAACGTATTATATTAGGCGTTGTGTTTTTAGCTTACGCAATCTACCGTTTATATAGAATGTATACTGCGTTTAAAAGTGAGAAGAAATCCCAAGAGGAGTAAGTTAAATGCGCTACACTTCATGTTTATTTAAAGGCTATATCCACAAGTAATTTAGATTAAACAAGTAAGGCTTCACTAATGTGAAGCCTTACTTGTTTAATTTTTACTTTTAGTTTCTTTTTATTTCCCGGCAGGGCTTTTAAAGAATTCGATTTGTTTTTTATTATTAGGATCTAAGTCTTTAATAATAGTAAAGTATTCTTTTGCTTTTGAATTATCTTTTACTGTTAGGTAGTAATATCCTAAGTACTCGCAAGCTTCAATAACGTTTGTTTTTGAACTTATTGCGTTAGCCGTTGCTTTTACTTCTTTAACACCGCCATGATCGGAACAAGCTCCGCTTCCCACAGCATCAGACTTAGTTCCATCAGTGCAGGTTTTTTCAAATATTGGTGCAACCAAAGTTAAAGCTTTTTCATAATGAGGTTTAGCTAACCATTTTTCGTTTTTTGGATCTTGTTGTACATTAGCTTTTCCTCTCCAAAAATAAGCCGTAGCAAATGTTGGAATAGATTGAGTTACTTTAGAAAAACAAGTATCAGATTTCACGAAATCTTTTGGTCCAAAATAATAAGCACGACCCATTTCAAAATAATCTTGTCCTGATAAATTTTTTGGATCTCCACCCATGATTTTCTCATAAGTCTCAATGGCTTTAGCATATTTTTTAGATTTTAAATACGCTTTAGCTTCTTCTCTTAAAATTTCATTGGTCATTTTAGGGTCTTGTGCGATGGCCTTTTCCATCTCAATAATACCTAAACTATCTTTTCCTAATTTTGATAATAATAAACCTTTGTATTTATAATCTGTAGCTAAATATTTGAAGTTTGGAGTAGCAGCAGACTTATCAAAGAATTTACTAATGGCATTTAATCCTTTTCGGTAGGCTGCAGTATCTACTTTCCCTGGCAACTCAGCATATGAATAACCTAAATATCTATCTAAATACATACTTGTGTTTCCGTTTTTTTGTAGCCCTTCTACTTCACTAATAGCTTCAGTATATTGTTTGTTGTTTACTAAAAAACCAGCATAACGTTCACGAGCTTCATCTGAGTTGTTTAGTTCTAAATACTTTTTATAACTCTCAACGGCATTTGCTTTTTGTCCAGCTAAATGGTATAGCTCAGCTTTTTCTCTGTATGCTGGAGCGTATGTTGGATCTAGTTCTTGAGCCTTTTTATACAAATCTAAAGCCAATTGGTAGTTACGGCCACGTTGGTATAATTTACCAGCACGTAAAATCCCTTTTGGTGATTTTGGATTTAACTCAGAGAATTTGTCGTATTGTTTAATAGCAGGGCCGCCTTCAGTAGGATTTTTTTCTAATAAAGCATCGCCCATTAATAAATACGTTTCCGCATTTTTTGGCTCAACTTTAATAGCAGCATTTAATAAATTAATTGCTTCATCTAAGCTTTTATTATCGGCGTTGATATAAGCTTCTGCTGTTTTACGCATTACCTCTGTATTTTTATTAGCTCCTAAAGTAGCTGCTTTAAAAAAGTTAGTTTTAGCGTCAGCTGAATTTCCTTTGTACCATAAAACTTTACCTATACCAACATAGTTTAATGGATAAGTGGCATTTAATTCAGCGCCTTTTTGGTAATACATATTAGCAGAATCTAAATCTCCTTTTTTGAAGAAGTTTTCTCCATAATAAAAATAGTTATCTCCTTTATTTGCTTCTTTAGCAATTAGTGCTCTAAAATCTGCTGCTGCTGCTTGGTAGCGCTCATTCTCAGATTTAGCAATGGCATCTTGTAATGTTTGTGCAAACGAAGCACTTGATGCAATTACACCTGCGCTTAATAAGATTAATTTAGTTGTCATATTCATTATTATATATTTATAAAAGTACAGTATTTAAAAGTCAATTTGCCTGCCAAGCTTTGAGCTGTAACAAAAACAGGGTCAAATTTAACATTATTTTAGGGTTTGGAAAACTACAGTTTATTTTTTAATTCCATTCCTCCCCCTGCCCCCTCCAAAGGGGGATAAAACAGTTTTATTTTAAAGGCGTCATATCTACTTCAATTAATCGTTCTTCTTGACGGTTTGGAGGTAATCCTTGTTTTAAAAACATGAGTTGTCCTTTTTCGCCAGCGATAAAGGTTTCTATGCCTTTTCCTAAGCTAAACTCGGCAGAACGACGAATAATACAAATGGTTCTGCAAATAGGATAATCTTTGGTAGCGATATTGGATTGATCGGGCATGTAAGCTGTTTCATTAATCTTTTTGGAAACCGCTAATATTTTTACTGTTTTTAAAAATTCTTTTGTTGTGTTATCGTCTTTATCGCTTAACCAAGCATAATCACAAACACCAATAGCTAAAGAATTCGATGAAATCGCTTTTATTAATTCGGGAGTATTATTTAATGCTTTACAGTTTTTGCCAAATGATAGAGTAGGTATTAAAGAATCTTTTAATTGACGAGTACTCCCTGAATTTGGATTATCAAAAACCATATTAATATGTTGACCTTTTATAAAAGTACTGTCGTTTCCTTTAAGCAATTCAATTAACTCAGGAATTGAAATAGTTGAATCAGCAAAATCTTTACTGACTACAAAAGCAATAGCATCACCAGCTACTGTTGAGGTTTGAGGAATAATGTTTTTTGATTTAAACTGTTGCATTTCTTTTTCGGTTAATGGGCGAGAAATAGCAATCACTTTTGAACTATCATTATATAAAGCTTCTATACATTCTCTTTCGTTAGAAGAACGTAAGGTAATATCTGCATTTTTGTAAGTTGATTTGAACGTATAAATCTGATTATTTATATGAAGCGTCAGGCCTTCATCAAAATATAAATGCACTTTACCAGAAGTAGGCGTATCTTTTTTACGATTATCTTCATTAAGTCCACAAGAAAATAAAAAGAAAGAAAAAATAATTAAAGCAAAAATTGATTTCATATTATTCGTTTGTCAAATATACAGAATAAACTAAACTGGTATTTATGACTTTATAATTGGTTGTGTATTAACGATAAGTGGTTGAGATAACTATTTATTGTCAGAATCACTCCAGTTATACTTTTGCATAAACTCTTCTACTTCTTTACTAAAAGAAGTTTTAGCATGATGTTCTTCTTGATTCTGAATATATGCCTTCACAATCTCAACTTGTGATTCACTTACCGAAACTGCAAAATAATCGTCTTGCCAAGCAAATTTAGCAGCACATAAATTATTTTTATTAATCCAAAAAGAAGATTCTCCCTTTATGAGTTGAGCTATTTTAGAAATGCTTTGTTCTTTTCCTAAAGATACTAAACAATGCACATGGTCCGTATAACCATTAACTGCAAGAATAAATATCTCTTTTTCTTTACAATTTTGAATGATGTGCTGATGAACTTTTTGTCTAATCTCTTTTGTTAAATATGGCTCTCTGTTTTTTGTTGAAAAAACTATGTGAATCCATATTTTGAGATAAGACATTTGATTTGTTTTAGTTAAAGCCAAATTTAACTAATATTATTTGGATTTTTTGATGTGTTATGTTTGAATTATAGTTATGTGTTTTGGCTAAAGCCAATTGCTTTTATCTTTTAGCTCCGTCTGCTAAAGCAGACGGCAATTTGAACTGTTTCATACTATTCTATATTGCTAAAGCAGACGGCAACTTGAACTGTAACAATTATTTAAACTGCAGTTGGCTTTAGCCAACTGATAAAAAAACAAAAAGGAAATTGGCTTTAGCCAAAATAAACCTAGCTCAACAATCTAATTGATTTTTTTAACGCCTCTATAAACACATCCACTTCTTCAAATGTATTATAAAAAGCAAAAGACGCTCTAATCGTTCCAGGAATATTATAATACTGCCACAAGGGTTGTGTGCAATGATGTCCGCTACGAATAGCCACGCCGTATTTATCTAATAAAGTACCTATATCAAAGGGATGAATGGAGCCTACATTAAATGAAATAACAGACGTTTTATGTTTGGCATTACCATAAATCACTAAGCCCTCAATTTCTTTTAATTTTTTGGTGGCATAGTGTAATAAATCGTCTTCGTGTTTTTGAATATTTTTAAAACCAATTTCAGTGACATATTTTATGGCAGCCGCTAAACCAATACCACCTTCAATATGCGGAGTACCTGCTTCGAACTTTAGTGGTGAATCAGCAAATTCAGTTTTTTCTAAGCTTACCGTTTTAATGGTTCCGCCACCTGTTTGGTAAGGACCAAATTTCTGCAACCATTCTTCCTTAGCATATAATACACCAACTCCTGTTGGACCAAATAATTTGTGTCCGCTAAACACATAAAAATCACAGTCTAAATCTTGTACATCTGGTTTTAAATGAGGAACCGCTTGCGCTCCGTCAATTAATACGGCTGCTTTAGATAATGAACGAATGGTTGCTATCATTTCTTTTACAGGATTGATGGTTCCAAGTGTATTAGAAATTTGTGTAAAGGCAACGAGTTTTGTTTTTGCAGTAATTAATTTTGGTAGTTCTTCCAACATTAATTCACCTGCTTCATTTATTGGAATGTATTTTAAAACTGCTTTTTTTTCTTCGCACAAAAGTTGCCATGGAACAATATTACTATGATGTTCCATTTGAGTAATAATGATTTCATCTCCTTCTGTAACTGCTAAGTTTCCAAAACAGTGTGCCACTAAATTGATAGATTCTGTTGTGCCTTTCGTGAAAATAATTTCACTTGCTTGTTTAGCGTTGAGGTGTAATTGTATGGTTTTACGGGATTCTTCGTAAGCAATCGTAATTTCTCTGCTTAAAGTATGAACACCGCGATGGATGTTTGAATTTTGGTAAGCATAATAATGTGTAATTGCATCAATAACCGATTGTGGTTTTTGTGCAGTGGCCCCATTATCAAAATACACTAAGGGTTTTCCGCCTGCCTGTCCGGTAGGCAGGTTTACTGTTCTTGAAAGAATAGGAAAATCTTTGCGTATTTCGTTTACATTAAACATATTAAAGTGCTTTTTCAAACAAATTCAAAACTCTTTCTTGTAAAGATGGAATTTCAATCTTGTCAATTAATTCTTGTGCAAAGGCTTGTAACAATAATTTACGAGCGCTTTCTTCGCCAATACCACGTGCTTTTAAATAAAACAAAGCTTCAATGTCAATTTTACCAGTTGATGTTCCGTGCGAACATTTTACATCATCCGCGTAAATTTCTAATTGTGGCTTGGTATTGATGGTAGCATCATCACTCATCAAAATGTTTTTACTACTTTGATAAGCATTTGTTTTTTGAGCGTCTTTACGAACAAATATTTTTCCGTTAAATGTTCCTGCAGATTTATCTTTGGCGATGCCTTTGTATAACTCATTACTTTCGCAATGTGGCATTTGATGATCAATTAAGGTATGATTATCAATTTGCTGATTACCATTAGAAATAAACAAACCATTTAAATGCGCTTCACAATTAGAATCAGCTAACACCACATTATGATTATTACGCACTAACTCTCCACTTAACGTCATCGTCGTGTTTGAGTAGTTAGAATATTTATTAATCTTTACTTGGTTAGTATTAACCGAATATGATAACGCTCCTTCGTTTTGAAAAGTATGACAGGTTAATTTTGCATTCTCTCCAACAAACTTTTCGCTTACAAAATTTGAGAACACTTTTGCGGAACCAATATTATAAAAACTTTCGATTAATGTTGCTTGTGCATTTGCTTGAACATTAATAAAACTACGAGTATTAGTTACAATATTTGCATTGCCACTATTCACATAAATTACATGTAATGGCATTGGGATAATATTATTTCTATCAATTTGTAAAAACAAACCATTAGCTGAAAAGGCCGTGTTTAAAGCAATTAAGGCATCTGTATCAGATTTTGCTTGAGAACATAATAACGCTTTTTCAGAAGAAGATAATTCGTTTAACGAGTTTACTGTTAAACCTTTGACTATCATTTTCTCGCTTAACTCTTCATTATAAACACCATTAACAACTACTAAATTAATTGCCTCATCTATTTTCAATGGAGCAATATCAGCGTTAGTTAATTCATTAAAAGCTTGTTCAACCGATTTAAATTCTTTGCGAAGAACCGCTTCAATGTTACAGTATTTATAGTCTTCATGCTTGTTGTTAGGAATACCTTTGTCTTCTAAATATCTGATAGCAGAAATAATTTCTGCGTCAGGCATAAATGCAACCTTTGAAGACTTACTTTGAAGTTGGTCTAACAATGTTTGGGTAACTGCACTTTTATTATCTACTACTAACGACATATTAATCTGCTATTTCAAATTCTTTTTTAATTTCATCATACCCTTTCGCTTCCATTTCTAGAGCTAATTCTTTTCCGCCGCTTTTTACAATACGACCTTTGTATAGAATATGAACAAAATCAGGAACGATATAATCTAATAAACGTTGGTAGTGAGTAATCACTATGGTTGCGTTATCTTTTGATTTCAATTTATTTACACCAGTTGCTACAATTCGCAAGGCATCAATATCTAATCCACTATCCGTTTCATCTAAAATAGCTAATTTAGGATTCAACATTGCCATTTGAAAAATCTCATTACGCTTTTTCTCTCCACCACTAAACCCTTCGTTGACACTACGGCTTGCTAACTTAGCATCTAACTCTACTAACTTTGATTTCTCTTTTACTAAAGCTAAGAAATCTTTCGCCGCCATTTCTTCTTGTCCGTGGTAAGCACGAATTTCATTTAATGCTGTACGTAAAAAATTGACATTACTTACTCCTGGTATTTCGATAGGGTATTGAAACGCTAAAAACAAACCTTCACGTGCTCTATCTTCTGTCGATAAATCCAATAAATTTTTTCCGTTAAATGTTACTTCTCCTTCAGTTACATCGTAATCTTCACGACCAGCTAAAACACTTGATAATGTTGACTTTCCAGAACCATTTGGTCCCATAATGGCATGAACTTCACCAGCTTTTACTTCTAAGTTAATACCTCTTAATATTTCTTTATCGCCAATTGACGCGTGTAAATTTTTTATTGATATCATAAGCCCCTCCAACCTCCCCAAAGGGGAGGCTTTTGTTAAATGTTAATATATTGTTTTTTGTTTTTCACTTTACTTCGTTTATCCCTCCTCCCCCTTCGGGGAGGTCGGGTGGGGCTTTTACCCAACACTTCCCTCTAAACTAATTGCTAATAATTTTTGTGCCTCAACGGCAAACTCCATTGGTAATTTATTTAATACTTCTTTGCAGTATCCGTTCACAATTAAGCCAATTGCTTTTTCGTTATCAATACCACGTTGCTTGCAATAAAATAATTGGTCTTCCCCAATTTTACTTGTTGTTGCTTCGTGTTCTACAACAGCTGATTTATCTTTAATTTCAATATATGGGAATGTATGTGCGCCACATTTATCGCCCATTAACAAACTATCACATTGTGAAAAGTTACGAGCGTTACTTGCTCCTTTTTTTATTTGCACTAAACCTCTGTAACTGTTATTGCTAAAGCCTGCTGAAATACCTTTTGAGATAATAGTTGAACGTGTGTTCTTTCCTATATGAATCATTTTTGTTCCAGTGTCAGCTTGCTGATAGTTATTAGTGACAGCAACAGAATAAAATTCGCCAACAGAATTATTTCCTTTTAAAATAACTGAAGGATATTTCCAAGTCACTGCAGAGCCTGTTTCTACTTGTGTCCAGCTAATTTTAGAATTATCTTCTAAACAAATTCCACGCTTGGTTACAAAATTAAAAATTCCACCTTTACCATCTTTATCCCCTGGGTACCAGTTTTGTACAGTACTATATTTTACTTCAGCATTTTTGTGAGTAATAATTTCTACTACCGCTGCGTGTAATTGATTTTCGTCGCGTTGAGGAGCCGTGCAACCTTCTAGGTAAGACACATAAGCATCTTCATCCGCAATAATTAAGGTTCGCTCAAACTGACCAGTACCACTAGCGTTGATACGGAAGTACGTTGATAATTCCATTGGCGAACGAACACCTTTTGGAATGTAGCAAAATGAACCATCTGTAAAAACCGCAGAATTTAATGCCGCATAAAAATTATCAGTTGGAGGCACTGCCATACCCATATATTTTTTTACCAGTTCAGGATGATCTTGAACCGCCTCACTGAATGAACAAAAAATAATTCCTTTTTCTGCTAAAGTTTCTTTAAACGTTGTTTTTACTGAAACGCTATCAAATACAACGTCTACAGCGATATTACTTTGTACACCACTTAAACGTTTTTGTTCTTCTAAGGATATACCAAGTTTTTCAAATGTTTTTAATAATTCAGGATCTACTTCATCTAGGCTTGCTAATTCCTTTTTAGGTTTAGGAGCAGAGTAATAAATGATGTCTTGAAAATTTGGTTTAGTATACGAAACGTGTGCCCATTCAGGCTCCACTATGTTTTGCCAATTACGAAACGCCTTTAAACGGAATTCTAACATCCATTCAGGTTCGTTCTTTTTAGCTGAAATAAATTTAATGATGTCTTCGTTTAAACCTTTAGGCGCTTCATCAGCGTCGATATTGGTTGTAAAACCCCATTCGTAATCTTTATTGATATGTTCTTCTAATATCTCGTTTGCCATTATGTTAGTTCAAAGTTGAAGGTTTAAAATTCAATATATGCAGATGAAACTATATTTCACTTTTGAATTTTGTTCCTTTAAATTCTGATTGTTTTAAATAATTAATAAATCCAGAGAGCATTTTACTTACTTGCATTACTTTTTCGTTTAATAGAGTAAACTCCTCTTCATTAATAAATTCTAATTCTTTAATAATATATAATTGCGCTCTTACTTCACCCGCAGAACCTTTAGCTATACTAAGAAATTGTATAAACTCTTTATTTCCGTTTCTTTCAAATCCTTCAGCAATATTTGATATAATTGAAATTGAGGCTCTTCTAATTTGATCTTTAAGTCCAAAGTCTCTTCTCAAATTTTCGTTTTCGGTAATTTTATAAATCATCACCGAAGCATCTTTCGCTGCTATCCACACATCTAAATCTTCAAATCTTTTAGCTACAGCCATTCTTGAACTTTGAATTTTAAATCTTAAACACTAAACGATTCTCCGCAACCACAAGTACGCGAAGCGTTAGGGTTTTTAAATGTAAATCCTTTTCCATTTAATCCGCCACTATAATCTAACTCTGTACCTACTAGGTATAAAAAACTTTTACGATCAACTACTACCTTAATACCATTATCTTCGAATAATTGATCTCCTTCTTTCATCACATTATCAAAAACTAGGTTGTACATTAAACCAGAACAGCCTCCTCCATCTACACCCACGCGAATAAATGTATCTGCTGGTTTATTTTCGTCTTTTATTAAATTGATAGCGTGCTCTTTAGCCGCATTGCTTACTGTTATCATTTTGTAAGTAATTAATTGTTAGTTACTTGGCGCTTATTCTTAATTAGATTAATTCTAAACGGAGTACAAAAATACCACTTTTATGGTATGTAAACAAATATTTTATTAAATAGTTGGATATTGTGTAAAAAGAAAAACCGCTATTTAAATCTGCGGTTCTTTTATTCTTTCTAATCTTTTACTCTACTAAATCTCAAGGCTTTTAAAATAAAATTGGGTAAGGCTTTTTTCGGGTCGTGTTTTCGCAAATCTAAATACCAACCAATTTTTTTAACCACCGGTAGTTTTTTAGTTTCTACAAATTCTATTAACGTTCCGTCTGCGTCTTCAATGTATGTAAAGTGCCCAGCGGCTTCACCCATTTCGAAACCTGCACCACCATCTACTGTAAAAGGCTGGCCAGCTTTTACACAAGCCTCTTCCAAAGCCTTCATGTTTTTAATATCAAAACACAAATGAATAAAGCCACAATCGCCCCATAAACGGTTTTCGAATATTTTGCGTGGTGTATAATCAAACGCTTGAACTAATTCAATCTCGTTATCTCCTAAAAGTGGGCCAAAGCTTCCTTCGCGTGGTTTACTATTTCTTAATACTACTCGTCTGAATTTCTTTTGTGATCCCTCCACACCTTTCCAATCAGCGAATGTATCAGTTGTGTCGCTCACCACTTTATCAAAACCTAATACAGTTTTATATAGTCCAATAGATTTATCAATGTCTTTCATGCCAATAACAGCCCCTAATATTCCACCCGTTGTAAAATCTTTTTGCTGATACCAAGATGTTTTTTCTTCAATAATTTCAAATACATTTCCCCACAAGTCATGGATATAAAAATGGTTTCTTCCATCGGGAGCAATTGTTATATCCGTTAATAGTTTTGCTCCAAAGTTTTGTAAATGAGTAAATGAAGCCTGAATATTATAAGATTTTATTTTTCCAGCATAAATACCAATATCTCCTAATTGAATTTGAAACTCGGCATTTTGAGCTTGTCTGCTAGTGTATTGCCAAATCTCAAATCCACCACCTCCGTTCATGCTAATCGCTAAAATAGCATGACGAGCATGCGGCATATTTGCTGTATAAGGCAACATCAATTCAGCCATAGCGGCCTCTTCAAATATTTTTATATCAGTACCAAATGCTTTACGGTACCAATTAAATGTTTCTTGTACGTTAGTGTTTCCAACTCCTAATTGTTGTATTCCTGAAATTATGTAGCTCATATATTTATAATAACGTGTAAAATTAAAAATTAAAATGATTACACATCGTTTCCTATATATTTCATCACTACATATTTTTCCGGAACTATTAATTCGGATGAGCAATAATTTAATTTTTCTTGCATTGCATCTGGAAATTCATCTACTACTATAAAATCTAATGGTTCAAAAAATGATGGAATGATGCATACTAAGAATAACGGAGCTTTTGATTTTTGTATTAATGACAAAACTAATTGTTTACCTACACCCTTCATTCTTTCCGATTTAATAACTCCTAAGGAACAAAGTTCAGAGCAACCTTCTCGAATCCTAATACGTCCAAATCCAATTATTTCTCCTTCTATTTCAGCGACTGTAAACTCATTATATATGAGTTCACGGTTGTCTAGTTCAAACTCATTAATATAATGTTTAATTATATTGAATGTAATTGGATCTGCCTGTTTTATGATTACTGATTTGATATAGTATGTGTTTGATAATGTAAAGTGTGAACATAAAAAAACGCCTTCTAAATTTAGAAGGCGTTGTGATTTTTATTTAGTGTCCACCACCATCATGTTCTCCATCTGCTAAAGGAACAGTTTGTGGGATGAAATCGTGCTCAGCACCAGGCTTGCTATAATCATAAGCCCAACGGTGAACTACTGGCAATGAACCTGGCCAGTTACCGTGTATGTTGGCCATTGGAGTCGTCCACTCTAATGTATTCGAATTCCATGGATTTTGAGGAGATTTCTCGCCGCGGAAAATACTATAGAAGAAGTTAAAGATGAATACAAATTGTGCTAACGCTGCAATGATTGCAAATACAGTTACTATTTCGTTAATATCTATTAAGTTATCAAACATTGGGAATGCACTATTAGTATAATAACGACGAGGAACACCAGCTAAACCTAAAAAGTGCATTGGGAAAAATACTCCATAGGCAGATACAAAAGTTACCCAGAAATGTAAATATCCTAATTTTTTATTCATCATACGTAAGAACATTTTAGGGAACCAGTGATATACACCCGCAAACATACCAAAGATGGCAGATAATCCCATTACAATGTGGAAGTGAGCAACCACAAAGTAAGTATCATGAACATTTATATCTAATGTAGAATCTGCTAAGATAATACCAGTTACACCACCTGTTACGAATGAAGATACTAAACCGATAGAAAACAACATTGCTGGTGTATATTGGATATTACCTTTCCATAAAGTAGTGATGTAGTTAAATGCTTTTACCGCAGATGGAATGGCAATTAATAAAGTCGTAAATACGAATACCGAACCTAAGAATGGATTCATACCAGTTAAGTACATGTGGTGACCCCAAACGATAAATGATAAGAACCCAATTGCTAACATTGAACCAATCATCGCTCTGTAACCAAAAATTGGTTTACGAGCGTTTGTAGAGATAATTTCAGATGTAATACCTAAAGCGGGTAATAATACAATATATACTTCAGGGTGACCTAAGAACCAGAATAAATGTTCAAATAATACTGGGCTACCACCAACATTATCTAAAGGACGACCACCAATATAAATATCAGATAAGTAGAAACTAGTTCCTAAACTTCTATCACAAATTAATAATACAACAGCAGAAACTAATACAGGGAAAGATAATACACCTAAAATAGCTGTAATTAACAATGCCCACACAGTTAGTGGCATACGAGTCATTTTCATTCCCTTCGTACGTAAGTTAATAATTGTTACGATGTAGTTAATACCTCCTAATAAAGAAGAAACAATAAATAAAGTCATTGAGATTAACCATAATGTCATACCTAACTTTGAACCAGGCATTGCTTCAGGTAATGCAGATAAAGGAGGATATATCGTCCACCCACCAGATGCAGGACCATCTTCAATAAATAAAGAACCTAACATGATCACACTTGATAAAAAGAAGAACCAGTATGATAACATGTTTAAGAAACCAGACGCCATATCACGAGCACCAACTTGGTAAGGAATTAATAAGTTAGCAAAAGTTCCACTTAATCCACCAGTTAATACAAAGAATACCATGATGGTTCCATGTATAGTTACTAATGCTAAATACATATTCGGATCTAATACACCATCTTTACCCCATTTATCACCAAGCATTGCGTTGATGAAGGCAAATTTTTCTCCTGGCCATGCTAATTGCATACGGAATATAATGGACATCGTCATGGCAACTACAGCCATAATAATAGCCGTAATTAAAAATTGACGAGAGATCATTTTATGATCCATACTAAAGATGTATTTACTCACAAAACTTTCTTCATGTTCATCATGATCATGTGCGTGATCGTGGTGTCCTACGTGTTCTTTTAAATCTACTGAATGTGCGTTTGCCATTTTTATTGTTTTATTTAGTACAACAATGTTTTATTTATAATTATTTTACAGCAACAGTTCTTACTGCTTTTTGTTTTGCTAACCAGTCGTTATAATCTTTTTCGCTTTCAACAACGATAATCATACCCATATTGTAGTGAGATGCCCCACAAATTTTATTACATAATAGTTGGTAATCAAATTCAACTGGCTCTTCTCCTTTTTTAGCACGAGCTTCATTAATTCCAGCCATTAATTGAATGACGTATGGATCTTTACGCATTTCGGCAGTAGTTTTGTTTGGTGTAAACTTGAAAGTAGTAACCATACCTGGAACACAGTTCATTTGTGCACGGAAGTGAGGCATATAAGCTGAGTGAATCACATCACGAGAACGCATTTTGAATTCAATTTCTTTTCCAACAGGAAGATGAAATTCATTTTTAACTAAAACATCATCATAACTAGTTGCGTCTAATGTATCTAAACCTACATCATTTCCACCATCAATTTGACGATAATCCGTTGAACCTAAAGTTTTGTCTTTACCAGCGTAACGAGCTGTCCAGTCAAATTGTTTCGCATATAATTCTACAGTTATTTTGTTTGGATCTTCAGAACGAGTTGTAATATCATTCCAGTATTTTAAACCAAAAATAATAATGAATGCTAACACAACTGCTGGAACAATAGTCCAAAGCATTTCTAAACGATTATCATGAGCAAAGAAAGTTGCTTTTACGCCTTTTTTACCTGCATATTTGTATGAAAAGTAAAACAAAAATCCATTAGTAACAACAAATACAAGCGCTACTAGATACATATTATAATCCCAAAGAGTATCAATTTTTAATCCATGTTCCGAAGCAGCACCTGGCAGAGAATTGTCGTTCCATCTATTTGCTTGCCAGAAGAAAAACACGATGAATAAAAAACCAAAAGCTAACATCGCTTTTCCGTTAAATGAGTTATCGCTATCGCTTACACTCCACTCATGTCCTTTTTTAAATTGACGAGACAATTCAACAACACGCATTAATTGATGCGCAGCAATGATTAAAAGTACAAGTCCGATTAAGATTAACAATTTCATATCAAATTATTTTATAGTTCTTTTTTTGATTTATTATAGATTAGTAAGAATGGTGAGCACTTTCTTCTAAGAATGGGTGATTTTTAACCATTAATGGACGCTTAGAAAGATTAGTTAACACAACATACATAAATAGACCCAAGAAGAATAAGAAATTACCTAGTTCCATCCAGCTTAATCCTGTCCAGTGATGACCAACAGTTCCTGGCATTACTACCATGATAATATCTAAATAATGTCCGATGAAGATGATAACTCCTACAAACATTAAGAAGAAATAATTTCTCTTAGAGTCGCGGCTCATTAACATAATCATAGGGAAAGCAAAGTTTACAAATAATACAGTCCACATTAATGCTTTATAAGATTCCCAACGTGTTTGGAAGTAAACGATTTCTTCAGGAATATCAGCATACCATATTAACATGAATTGAGAGAAGTATAAGTATGTCCATAAGAAAGAAATTGCAAACATCCATTTACCAATATCATGAACCGTACTTTCAGTTACAAATTCTAAATATCCTAATTTTTTTAACCAAACGATTAAGATGGTTACTGTAATCATCGCACTAACCCACATTCCTGAGAAGATATACCATCCCATCATTGTAGAGAACCAGTGTGTATCAATACTCATAATCCAATCCCATGCAGAAGTAGAAGATGTTACAGCAAATACTACCATGAACCAAGCACTTAATTTTACATTTTTTAAGTGGAAACCTTTAGATTCTTCATGACCTAAAGCATCTGCATCCATTGAGTTTTTACGTAATTTCCAAGTAAACATAACCCATGCTACCATGTATAAAATAGTACGAATCCACCAGAAAACACCAAAGTAACCAATTTTTCCAGCGATTACGGCATCATAATTTTCTGATCCTTCTGTTGCAATACCCTCTGCCATCCAAGGATAGATCGTATGCATATGAAGTTGACCACAGATAAATATTAATAACAAAAACGATAAACCAACAGGTAGATACCATGTTACCGCTTCAATCACTCGTTTGATAGTAGTTGCCCAACCAGCTTCAGCAGCATATTGCAAACCTAAAAAGAAAGCTGCAGCTAATGCAATTGCCATAAAGAAGAAGGATCCAGCAAATACGTTTGCCCACGCACGAGTTGCATGATAATGATGATCATCAGGTTGTTTATCAAACATAAACATACAAATGATAGACACTAAACCAACAGCCATCAAAATCATTGATGTCATTTTTGCTTTAGCAGGTACTACGAAATTTAATTTATCAGTGTTCATATTAAAAATTCTGTCGTATTTAAAAATTCGTTCTTAATTAATGTTTTTTTGTTGAATCAGCAGGAGCAGCCGTTTTTGTACTATCTGTTGCTACTGTTTTAGGTCCTTGTAATTTTTGTACATAATACACTAATTTCCAACGTTCTTCTTGTGTTAATTGACTTGCATGAGAACCCATTGAGTTTTTTCCATAAGTGATGGAATGGAAAATTTTACCTTCTGGTAAGTCTTTTAAAGCTGTATTATAAGCTGGTGGTGGACCAGGTAATTTAGCACCTACTTTTCCATCTCCTGCACCTGTAGCACCATGACAGTGTACACAGAATTTACCATAAATTACTTCACCTTCTTTTTCAACTGCTTCTGAATAGGCGATTGGGTTTTTTAAATATAATCCAGCTGCTTCGTAACCTTGAGTTGTATTTGGGTATACATAAGGCATATATCCTCTTGCAACTGTTCCAGCAACTGGTAATTTAGAACTATTGATTGTATCTCCATTAATAACGTGAGATCCATAGTACTCTAAAGATGGCGAACGGTACATGTCAGGCATGAATTCAAAACCCGGACTATTCACGTCTTTTTTACCACATGATGTAAAACCTGCCACTAACATCACTGCGAAAGTTCCACAGGTAATTAGTTTTAGATTTTTGTATGATAAGTTCATATTATAAAGTTTTATATAATTAATATTTTGGTTCGATTGTGATAGTGCCTTTGTAGTTTACTTCTTCTGCTCCAGTTGAACGTAAAATTTCATCAGCTTTTTTAGATTGCTCGTCGTTTAACTCTAAATAAATCATGAATTTATCATCAGTTGTACGAGGGTCTGGATTTTTAGCTTTTGCACCTGGCACTAACCAACAACGTAATAAATACGTTAAAGACATTCCATGAGCAGCACAAAATACAGTTGCTTCAAAACTAATTGGAATGAAAGCCGGAATATTTGAATAGTAATTCCAGTTAGGTTTACCACCAATATCATTTGGCCAATCGTGAATCATCATATACCACATCATTAATGTAGCTAAAGATAAACCTGTGATACCATAAATAAAAGCACAAATTGCGATACGTGTACGAGGTACACCAACAATTGGATCTATTCCGTGAACAGGAAATGGAGTAAATACATCTTTTATACGAATACCAGATGCACGTAATTTTGTACATGCCTCTAATAAAGGTACTTCGTCTGAGTAGATGCCGTGTATAATTTGTTTAGTTGCCATATTATTATTTCTAATATCTTAATTCTAAATCTTAGTTCTTAATTAGTGATGTGCATGATTAGCTGCAGCTTTTTTGTGTTCTTCGCCAGAAGATTTCAAGATTGATTTTAACTCAGCTTGAGCAATTACTGGGAAAGTACGAGAATACAATAAGAATAATGTAAAGAACATTCCAATTGTACCAACAAAGATACCCACGTCAATAAATGTAGGTGAATAAGAGTTCCAAGTAGATGGTAAATAAGTACGACATAATGTTGGAACGATAATTACAAAACGCTCAAACCACATACCGATATTTACTACAATTGATAATACAAATGTAAATGCGATACTTGTACGTAATTTTTTGAACCAGAATAATTGAGGAGAAACAACGTTACAAGTCATCATAGCAGCATAAGACCACCACATTGGACCAGTTGCTCTGTTTAAGAATGCGTATTGTTCCCATTCAACACCAGAATACCATGCAACAAATAACTCAGTTAAGTATGCTACACCTACGATTGAACCTGTAACGATAATTACAATGTTCATGTATTCGATATGCTTGATAGTAATATATGCTTCTAATTTGTAAACTTTACGAATGATAATCATTAATGTTAATACCATTGCAAATCCTGAGAATACCGCACCAGATACGAAATATGGAGGGAAGATAGTTGTATGCCAACCTGGAACTACAGACGTAGCAAAGTCAAATGATACAATAGAGTGAACGGAGAATACTAATGGAGTTGATAAACCTGCTAATACTAAAGATACTTCTTCGAAACGAGACCAGTGACGAACAGAACCGCCCCAACCAAAAGATAATAAAGCATACGCCTTTTTCATTCTTGGTTTAACCACTCTATCTCTAATCATTGCGAAATCAGGAATTAAACCAATGTACCAGAAAACAATGGATACAGTTGCGTAAGTTGATACCGCGAATACATCCCATAATAATGGTGAGTTAAAGTTAGGCCATAAAGAACCAAATTGATTTGGTAACGGGAATAACATATAATCTAACCAAGGACGACCAGTATGTAATGTTACGAAGATAGCCGCACATAATACCGCAAAGATTGTCATCGCCTCAGCAGAACGGTTAATTGCCATACGCCATTTTTGACGGAACAATAACAATACCGCTGAGATTAATGTACCAGCGTGACCAATACCAATCCACCAAACGAAGTTAGTGATATCCCATGCCCAGTCAACACCGTTATTAGAACCCCAAGCTCCAATACCTACGCCAATTGTGTATGATAAACATCCGATACCCCACATGAAACCTAATACAGAGATGGTAAATAAAATATACCATAATCTGTTTGCCTTACCTTCAATAGGTGCAATAATATCATCGGTGATGTTTCGGTAAGTTTTATTACCTAAGATCAAAGGCTCTCTTATCTGTGATTCTGCGTGCATATTATTTTAAATTCAGAATTTATAATTTAATTTTTTCTATTTATTATGAATGGTGTTCTTCTTTGTGTCCTTCTTCAGCATGAGCAGCAGGTTTTGCAGCTGCATGTGATCCATGGTGAATTGCTTCCTCTTGATTTCTAACTTTTAATAAGTAAGATACAGTTGGTTTAACACCTACTTCTTCTAATAAGAAATAGTTTTTATCATCATTTCTCCATGTGTTGATTTCTGCAGCCTCATCATTAATATCACCAAACATAATAGCGTTTGTAGGACAAGCTTGTTGACAAGCAGTTTTAATAGAACCATCTACGATTGGCATTTTAGCTGCTTTTGCCACTAATTTACCAGCTTGTAAACGTTGCTGACACATTGAACATTTTTCCATGACACCACGAGAACGAACTACTACGTCTGGGTTTAATACCATACGTCCTAAGTCTTGTTGTGCAGGATTAATATCCGTGAACATATCATTTTCAATATAGTTGAACCAGTTGAAACGACGAACTTTGAAAGGACAGTTGTTTGCACAGTAACGAGTACCAATACAACGGTTATAAGTCATCATGTTTAATCCTTCTGTACTGTGGCTAGTTGCTAATACTGGACAAACCGTTTCGCAAGGAGCGTGATTACAGTGTTGGCACATCATCGGTTGGAAAGTTACCTTCGGATTTAATGAAGGGTTTTCCATATCTAAGTACATTTGCATTGCTCCAACATGTTCTTCAGATGCTTTGTCTTTAGTCATGTCAGAAGTATAGTAACGATCAATACGTAACCAGTGCATTTCACGAGTTTTACTAACCTCAGATTTACCTACTACATGAACGTTATTTTCTACGGTACAAGCAACAACACAAGCTGCGCAACCAATACAAGATGTCATATCAATTGTTAAACCCCATTTGTGGTTTAAACGTGGATGAGCATCCCATAAATCAATTTCGTCAACATGTTTTTTGCCTCCGCCATGCATTGGTAACATAGCAGCTGGATTCCAAACTTCTTTTTCTTTAGATTTATATTCGTTTAAAGAAACTTCGCGTAATAAGTACTCTTCACGACCCATGATAGTGTGGTGAATTTGAGTAGCAGCAAATTTATGTTCCTCGCTAGTTTTAGCAACAGAAGCAGATAAACTTACATTTTGTAAAGTATCATTTGCAACAGTAACAAATGGATAAGCGTTAACACCAATTCCAAAAGCTACTTTCATGGTTTCTGCGGTACGACCGTATCCAACTGCTAAACCAATAGTTCCAGCAGTTTGACCTGGTTGAGGATACACAGGAACGTTAATTGTAACGCCATTAACAGTTAAATCAACGATTGAACCGATAATATCTTGACGTTTCATTTCATTTAATCCTAAAGATGCAACATCAGCAGGATTCATTGTAATATAGTTATCCCAAGTTACTTTAGAGATAGGATCAGGTAATTCCATTAACCATGGGTTATTACTTTGA
>Ga0315900_10003596_pt1 | contig 22524 bp, 23 predicted proteins | sample LakEriMetagenome_FD_203521 | JGI IMG/M metagenome (GOLD analysis project Ga0315900, IMG submission 203521) | Freshwater fungal communities from buoy surface, Lake Erie, Ohio, United States - Buoy 12 MA114 | ecosystem: Environmental > Aquatic > Freshwater > Lake > Lake biofilm | place: USA: Lake... | reverse complement strand
TGGTGATCCGCTCATCCTTTGATCACGCCCAACGGCCGCAGTCGCGCGACCTTCAGCGACAGCCCCGCGCGATGCACGACGTCCACCACGATGTCCACGTCCTTGTAGGCCGCCGGCTGCTCCTCCGCGAGCCCCTCGCGGCTGCGGCAGCGGGCCACCACGCCGCCTCGCTCGAGTTCGTGCTGAATGTTCCGTCCGCGGGCCGCCCTCGTGGCCGCGGTGCGGCTCAGGCAGCGGCCGGCCCCGTGACAGGTCGTGCCGAACGACCGCTCGAGCGACCGCGGCCCACCGACGAGCACCCAGCTGGCACGCCCCATGTCGCCGGGGATGATGACGGGCTGCCCCCACTCGCGATACCGCGCCGGAATCTCGGCATGCCCGGCCGGGAACGCCCGCGTAGCCCCCTTGCGGTGCACACACACGTCCTTTGCCGTGCCATCGACGACGTGCCGCTCGATCTTCGCCATGTTGTGGGCCACATCGTAGAGGAGCGTCATCCCGAGCGACTCCCACGACCGGCCAAACATCCGGGCGAAGACCTCGCGGATCTGCCACATGAGCAGTTGGCGGTTGCAGAAGGCGTAGTTCGCGGCGGCCCGCATGGCGCCGAGATAATGCCGTCCCTCCGGGCTCTCGACCGGCGCACAGACGAGCTGCCGGTCGGGCAACTCCAGACCATACTTCGCGGGCGCATCTCGCAGCGCCCGCAACGCATCATCGCACACCTGGTAGCCTAGGCCCCGTGATCCCGAGTGGATGAGCACGCAGATCTGGCCGGCGTGCAGGCCGAAGGCGGCCGCTGCCCGCTCGTCCTCCACGCGATCGACCACCTGCACCTCGATGAAGTGGTTGCCGGCGCCGACGGTGCCGCACTGGTCGGCGCCGCGGGCGAGCGCCCGGTCGCTCACGAGCCCTGGCTCCGCTCCGGCGATCGTGCCCTCGGCCTCGGCGCAGGCGACGTCGTCGGGGGTGGCGAGGCCGCGGGTGGCGAGGAAGGGCACGCCCTCCGCCATGAGTGTCCGCAGTTCGGCCGGCGAGAACACATACCGCCCCCCCTGTCCCACGCCCACGGGCACGTCGCGGATCAGCTGGTTGACGAGCTGCACGAGCGTGGGCTGCACGTCGGCGAGCATGAGGCTGGTCCGCATCAGCCGCACGCCGCAGTTGATGTCGTAGCCCACGCCGCCCGGCGACACCACGCCGCCGGCCGCGGGATCGGTCGCGCACACGCCGCCGATGCAGAAGCCGTAGCCCCAGTGAATGTCGGGCATCGCGAGGCTCGCCTGCTGGATGCCCGGCAGGAAGGCGACGTTGGCCACCTGCTCCGGGGCCCGATCGCTGCGCAGCTGCGGGATCAGCCGCTCATCCGCGAAGATCAGGCCATCGACGAGCATCCCCGGCTTGTATGACCGCGGGATCCGCCAGGTGCAGTCGTCGACGCGCTCGAGCGGGCCCTCGAAGGATCGGGCGGCGGCGGGCTCGATACGTTGCGCGTGATCGACCATCGGGCTCTCTCGGCGAAAGGGCTGCAATCCTACGCACGGCCTAGATATCGACGATGAAAAACGCTTCCCAGCCGTCCGGCGTCTGCCGCACGTCCAGCGCGTGCTGCGTGATCGCCTTCACTTCGTGGGCCAGCACGTGCCGGGCCGGGTCGTAGGGCTCACCTCGGGCGGTGGCCTGCAGGCCCTGTGTTTCGACGATCACCGCCACATCGTGAAACAGCAGCCGCCGCACTTCGAAGGCGGCATGAATCTCGCCGAGCCAGTCGAGGAGGAGCCAGGCCGGGTCGGTGCCGGCGATCGTGAACGACTCGGCGACCAGCGGCCGGATCGTCGTCGGGTCGTCGCAGATGACGGCCGTGAGCCCGCGGGCCGCATCGGCCAGCAGGTCGGCAAGCGACGCGGCCCGAACGCGAATGCCGAGGTCGGCCGTGTGGTCGCAGATTTCGTACATGGCGGCATGCGGGGCCGACGGCCGGCTACCGCTTCCGACGAGCGGCCTTCGCGGTCTTCTTCGGAGACACTTTCTTTCGGGCGGCCGGCTTCGCGGCGGCCTTGTTCGTGGACACCTTCTTCGTGGCGGCCCGTTTCACGGCCTTCGGCGCCGGCTTCGCCTTGCGTCGTGGCGTCGATGCGGCCGCCTCCACCTCGTCGAGAAACGCGTTGGCCGTTTCGGTGAGGTCGGCGGCGGAGAGCGGCTCCACCTCGTCGAGGATGAAGAGGGCGAGTTCGCCCCGCTGCTGGGCGGCCATCAGCGTCTGATACTCGGCCAGGGAGAGGTCGTCGTGGTCGTCGTCCTCGCTCGTGAGAAACTCGAACCCGACCCGCTTTTTCGCATCCCAACCGTCGATGTGGAAGCTCGCCCCGTACTCGCGAAACATCACGTTTCGCATGATGGCGTAGCCGCGCTTCTTGAACAGGCGGGCCAGCAGGTCGCAGGCCGTCGTTTCGCTCAGAATGTCAGACATGGGATCTCTCTTCGGTATGCCGGGGACGGAACTGTACGCATCGCACCGACGCCGCGGTCGGATGGGTGACCATACTATCCGGTTCTGAGCCGTGAACGGGAGGCCCGTCAATCCGGCGCAAGCAGCCCGCCGCTGGGCATCGCGGCGATGAAATCGCACTGCCCCCCACCCAGTTTCTGTACCAGTGCTCATGAGAGAGATGGGGAACAGTCCGCGTGGTGTGTCGGAGGGAGGGGGGCAGGTCAGTGGGTCGGCAACACCGAGGAGGTTGCCGAGGATCACTACCTGATAGCGAGGGACGAGGACTTCGACCTGGCCGCCGGAAAAGCGACACCAAAAACGACACTGTCAGCGTTCATCACCGCTGCTCAGGCGTTGTCACCAGAAACGAGAAAAGCCGTATCCCCCGCGACTGTGAAGGATACGGCCGTTTCAGTACCCCCACGGGGAGTCGAACGAAGGCCGTTTCCCACGGAAAATCTGCCACTTCTCGTTGGGGGCGCTGCAAAATCCGGTGCAGTTGGCCCCGACATGGACGAACTGGTGCGGCTCCTTGCTGCCCTCACCCCCGCCCAGCGGGAACTCCTGCTTGGGATCGCCCGGTCGGCTACGGGTTAGCCGTCACAGTGCACGAGCCCATCAGCACAACCTCGCGAATCAAGCCTGAAATCGAGTTGTGCTGAGGTGCTGAGGTGCTGAGGGCCACTGAGGTACTCGCGAACAATGGAGGGCTGGACGAGAGGGCTGGACGGCCACCTTTCTTCCGCGACTGCACCTCAAAGACGGCCTTGGCTTTCTCTGTATGGGCTGACCGGACTACCGATCGAGCCAGCGGTCATTGAGGGACTGTGAGAGCCACCAAGGGGCTCCTGTGAGGCCGTAGAGGGGGGTGCGCCCCCATTCCCCCTTTCAGGCCCACCTCAGAGCCTCTCTCAGGACTTGGTGGCAACCCGAGAGGAAGGGTTGGGAGGGTATATCTCAGGTGGGTATGCCTCTCCCTGAGCCAACCACACACAGACGGGGTTACCACTCTCACTACCCCTCATTCCGCGTCTGACCTCTCCCAATGGGTCAGAGCCCAACAGAGGACGCTAGGGAGGGAAAGAGGCGGCAGGGACGGCTAAGGGCTGATTCCACCCCGGGTTGATCTACCCGCCTCCCTCAAGGCAAGACCTCTTCCGGATGGGTGATGACTTGTCCGTGGGTCGTGCTGGCAGACAGGTCATCGGGCACCGACTGTGACCACGACCGCCTTCACGCTCACCACCTCAGCACATCAGCACATCAGCGGAACCCAGTTTGAGGCCTGATTGGCAGGGTTGTGCTGAGAACTGCGGAAAGCCGCTGGGGTTGCCGACACAGCCGGAGGTCGGTCAGGCCGCGCTCTCCAGATCATTTCAGAGCGGGCTTCAGAGAGCGCAACGGCCTACTTTAGCCAGCCCATCGTCGCCACGCAGCGGGCAGCCATTTCAGACACCGTCTGGTTGGCATACATCTCTTCATCTCGCTTTGGGTCGGCCTCAGGTTCAGTCGCCTTGTTGATGCAGGCGACGAGTGCTGTCACCGGGCCAAGCAGATCGTCCGGGGTTTTGATCTTGGCAGCCATGTCTTCTCGCAACCTGCCCTTGCTCCACAAGGCGGCAGCAAATTCTGCACAGGTGGCAAGACGATTCTCCGGCGATGCCTCCCGCCACTCCTTGATCGAAGCAGAGTGGAGTGTTCCTCCCTCGTACCATTTGCCTTCGGCCTCTTCTGGCCCGGCGTTCCGTCTGGCGGCAGGACGAACGTTTTGTTTCGGTCGGGATGCTGTCCAGATGACACACCCCCCGGCCAAGGCCATCAATGCCATGAAGCCCACAAGGGCCGATGAGTCCTTTCGTGGCCTAACAGGAACGGACTGTCGCGGCCCGGTGGCGATCCGGACTGTTGGCGGAGCCTCGATCCCCTCGACCATCCCAGCGGGCACCCAACCCGCCATGCCTTCTTGCCACACCAACGTTTCCCCATTAATCAGGCCGTCGCCCATCATCTGGCCCATCTGACCAACGGAGTACGGGCCGTAGGACGATCCATCACGTGAGATGTACCATCCGTTGGAGCCGGGCGATGGCGGGGGCGTGGTCATATGGCTGCCTCTCAGGGGTGCGGGTGAAAGACCAGCGAGCGATTTGATTGAGGTGATGGCCTTCCTTGCGAATTAGATCACGGATCGCCGTCAGGCTCTCTGCCGTAACACCTCATGGAGTTGAACGGGCTGGTTCTACTGCCGTGTCGCTGCTACCCCGCCATTGCCAGCACGGTGTCCTTCACTCGCCGCAGTTTGTCGAAGATTCCCTCGATCACGGCCTCATGCCCGGCGAAGAGTTCATCCGGGCCCCCAGCGTGAAGGCTGATGAAGGGCGGTTCGTAGAGGGCATCTGCTTCGATAACTCCCCGGGCGGTCAACTGGTCGATGACCATTTCGACAAATCGCATCTGTTGCGGGGTGAGGCTTCGGTCTGACAGGTAATCAGCAAAGGCTGCCTGTGCTGCCGCCCTATCCATGCCCACAAGACTGCGGACAAAGTAGGCGAGCGTTGGGGCTTGGCTTCTCTCCAGAAGACCGGTGAGTAGTTCCTTGCCGTCGCCTTCGCCAATCTGCACAAGGATGTCTTCAAGGCGTCCCAAGTCAGATGGGGAGAGCGGCTCGTTCTGTCGCAACCGGCGGATCACCTCATCCTCAAGGTGGTTCTTCAGATACTCCTTGACCTTCTTTTCGTACTGGGCCCCAGTCATCTTGGGCATCTCGATGACGGTTTCCTCCCGAACCCCCAGCACCTCGTCCTTGAAGTCGGTGTAGACGATCGTTCGCCTCTGCTTATCGAGCAGGGGCATCAGGCCGCGCAGCCGGAGCCGCATTTCTTCCAGTTCCTCAAGCCCGATGTCCTGCCAGAAGGCGGTTTCCTGTAGGCGGGCGAGGTACTCCAGTTGAGCGTGAACGGCCGGGATCGCAGCCTTTTCCTCCAATAGCATCGCAATCTCGACCACCCGCTGCCGCCCCGTCTCAAAGGTGTTTGCGTCCCCTTCAGCGTGGGCCAACTGCATCCGTAGTGCCAAGAGGTCAAAGAGCCGAGACTCGATTTCGTCCGTCGCTATCTCAGTGGGCAGCCCAGCAACCTCCCTGTGCAGCACATCCCGATCCGCCTCAGAGAGTTGTTCCCACGCCTCCCGCTGTTGAAACCGCTCCACTGGCTCCAAGTGCATACGGACGATGAAGTTCTCGCGGTTCATGGCCGCCACTTCACTGTGCAGTAGGTCGGCCAGTGACTTTCTGAGGTCACCCTTTGGGTCGAGGTTGGCTACTGCCTGTATGTGCCCGAGCAACTGAACCCGGGATTGAAACAGTCTGGTGCCGAGCGGCGCACCACCAGCCCCCTCGATGCCGTCCGGATTCTCCTTAAAGAAGTCGAAGTTGAAGCAGAAGTCGAATACCCGGAAGTCCTGCTTGTCATCCCCCGGGCCGAATAGATCGGGGCAGAGTCGGGTGCCCCGGCCGATCATTTGCCAGAACTTGATCTTGGAGTAGACGGGCTTGAAGAAGACCAGATTGGCCACCTCTGGTACGTCGATCCCCGTGTCCATCATGTCTACCGAGATGGCAATATGTGGGTCTTTGTCCTTGACAGAGAACTCGTCGATCAGGCTTTGGGCGTACTTCGCATAGTTGTCGATGACCCGAGCGAAAGAGCCCTTCAAGTGCGGGTAGTGGTGATTGAACCGTTCCTCAATGAACACCGCATGATCGTGGTTGCGGGCGAAGATGATCGTCTTTGCCAGCCGGTCGCCGCCCTCGACCTTGTGGCCATGCTCCATTAAGTGCTGGAGTACCTTGTCGGCGGTGTCTTTGTTGAAGAGCCAGTTGTTGATGGCCGAGGCGTTCACCCGATCCGGCTGGCCGTCCTCACCCCAGTCGGTGCTTTCCCAAAGGTCTTGTTCTTCTTGGCTCAGGGAGTCGTAGTCGATGCCCTCCCGGGGAAACCGAAGGTCAATCTGTTGCACCTTGGGCGGAACAAGAAAGCCGTCCGCTACTGCGGTGTCCAACTCATAGGCGTCGGTCGGGACACCGGGCTCCAGTTCAAAGAGTTCATAGGTGTTGCGATCCACCTGCTCTCTCGGCGTAGCGGTCAGCCCAACAAGGTGGGCATCGAAGTACCGAAAGATTTCCCGGTACTTCTGGTAGACCGAGCGGTGGGCCTCATCAATGATCACCAGATCAAAGTACCCCACACCAAATCGTGCTACCCCGCCTGTGACTTCATCAATCAATCCCATCATGGTGGGATAGGTGCAGACATACACCCGCCCGCCGGTGTCTTTGTCAGTGACCAGATTGACCGGGCTTGAGTCCGGCAGGTGTTTCTTGAAGGCATTGGCGGCCTGATTCACCAACGACACCCGATCAGCCAGAAACAACGCCCGCTTCACCCAACCGGCCCGCTGGAGCAGATCAACCAAGGCAATGGCAGTTCGTGTCTTGCCCGTCCCAGTGGCCATCACGAGAAGAGCCTTCCGGCGAGCCTTCTCAAACTGCTCCCCAATACTGCCAATGGCCCGCTTCTGGTAGTAGCGTTCGGCTATCTCATTCTTCACATTCCGGGGATTGAGCGGCTGCTTACGGGTTCTCCGAAGGATCAGGCTTGTGAGTTCATCCTTCTTGTAGAACCCAGCCACCTCACGAGGCGGATAAGCGGTGTCATCCCATAGGCAGGTCTTGTATCCATTGGTGAAGAAGATGATGGGCCGCTGGCCGTGCATCTTCTCCAAGCAGTCGGCATAGAGTTTGGCCTGTTGCTGCCCGACGGCGGGATCAACGGTTGTCTTCTTGGCCTCGACCAGCCCAAGAGGTTTCCCGTCATCACCCCAGAGGACATAGTCCACATACCCAACGCCCTCATTGTTGGGCATACCACGGACTTCGTACTCCTGATCTCGTGGGCTCTCCAACGCCCAGCCAGCCCGGTGAAGGTCAACGTCAATCAGGTACTTGCGGGTTTCGGCTTCGCTGTAGTCGTGGGTGTCTGGCTTCTTTGTTGACTCGGCCCGAATCCGCTCCAGTTCAGCCCGTACATTCTGGAGTTCCTGATCGAGGGCATCTCGCTCCTGTTGCTGCTTGAGGGTGGCGGCGCTCCGTTCGGCCAGTTCCGCCTCCAGCCGCTCCAGTTCAGCACGGGGCACAACACTGGAGCCGTCGATGGGCTTGGGGATGAGTTCATCCCGCCATGCCCCTGCCTGCTTGGCTGCCTCAGGAACGTAGGCCCGCGTGATCCAGTAGCAGATGTGGTGCAGTTCCTTGACCACCTGAACGGCGTCGTACTGCCTCACCGGGCGGTTACTGTGGACGGCCTGATTGCCCTGCTTCTGAATCACCCTCGCCTTCTGGAAGATCGCCGGGGGTACTGAGTTCTGGAAACTCGGCTCGTGCAGGAGCGCCCCAAGGCTTTCGTCATAGGGCATCTTCAGGCTGGTGTCGTGCCGGTAGAGCCAGTGGACGATGGCTTCCAGAGAGAACCGCGCATGGAAGCAGGCGGCGCGGGGGTCGCCCATGATGTGGCTTTCCGCCAGCGCAGCGGACTCCGCGACCTCACGGAAATCCGACGGCAGGAAGCCAAAGTTGCTCATGCCACCAACTCTCCATTGAACGCCCGCGATTGCAAGGAGGCGAAGAGTGTGTCGAGTTCAGCAAGGTGGGCCTTCAGCCGGGCCTTTTGTTGCTCGATGGATTCGACGATGGATGCGAAGCGGGTTTGGAGGTCGAGAGGCGGAAGCGGAATCGACATGGCCTTCATTTTGCCCAAGTACAGCCCCGACTGTGCCGCAGTATTTCGGCTATGAAGCAGTTGGGTTTGCCCGTGCCGTGAACGCAAGTACTGATTCAGATAGACGGGCTGCACAAGATTCCTGCGCGGCTTCAGCAGCGCAACACTTCGAGCAAGAGAGAACTCTGGCATATCCGGAACGATTGCCGTTTTTCCGATGGTGGCTCCAACGCATACGAGCAGGAGGTCTCCCTTCTCGGGATCGCACCGCTGAAAGATTCGACGATGATCGGCCTCTGAAATAAACGACACATCGCCAAGGTCTATCTCACCGCTGGCGGTTATGTTGCGGGCCATTAGATAGAGACGGCCACTCGGTAGGCGATCAACGGTGCCGTGCTCACCGTCTGTGACCTTCGTGCAAATGTCATCACACGCTTTAATCTCCCAGCGATGTGGATTCGTCACCGGATCGCCAAACATCTCCAGAAACGTCGCCTGAACGAGTGAGTCGAGTTGCTCGTTCGACTCCCGCCTCTTCGCCCTCAAGGCATCGGCATTATCAAGGATCGCGGCGATGCGTTTCTGTTCGGAAAGAGGGGGCAGCGCGATAGGAATACGTTGTGCTTGCGACTTGTTGAGTTTTAGGCGTGTCGTACCTGACGTGAAAGGCCGCACGTCGTACTGTTCGAGATGCCTGCAGAGAAAACCGATGTCCACGTTCGGCTTTGGCCGCAGAACGTGGGCATGGTTGTTCACCCAGCACTTTCCGTTGACGCGATACGCGATCGTTTTCTGTGGGTCGCCGAAAAAACCCCCGTCTTCCGCGACTAGAATAAGGGGCTCGTCAAAGAGGTAGCCAGCGACACTGTCCTGCTTTCCGTTGGCGCCATAGTAGGGGTAAGGCCCGGGTTCTCGTTCGCTTGCGGTTACTGGCTTTCGCAGGTGGTCCAGAAACTCGACCAACTCCCCCAGTGGTTTCGTTGGATAGCGTGTGCCAAGGTCAGTTGCCGAAATCATCCCAGCATCCCCTCCAACTCTTCCCGCCCCTTGGCAATCTCTGCCTCCAGTGCCGCCAACCGTTCAAGGATTACCTTCGGCGGGTCGTATTCGGTCGCCTCGTGCTCGACTTCCTTGTAGCGGTTGAGTGACAGGTCGTAGTCGTTGGCGGCAATCTCTGCCTTGGGCACCAGAAAACTCTGTGCCGTGCGGGGACGATCCTTCTCTGCCTTCAGTTTCGACCACCGCTTGAGGATGTCGGGGATGTCGGTCTTGTCGGGCTGGGGCGTCCGCTTGTCATCGAGCGAGTACCCATCGGCCTTCATGTCGTAGAACCAGACATGGTCAGTGCCACCCGAGTTCGTCTTAGTGAAGAACATGATGGCCGTGGATACACCGGCGTATGGCTTGAACACCCCTGACGGCAGGCTGATGATCGCGTCGAGTTTCTGCTCCTCGACCAGCGTTTCCCTCAGCGTCTTATGGGCGTTGGACGAGCCGAAGAGAACACCATCGGGAACGATCACCGCCGCCCTGCCGCCGGTCTGAAGCAGCCGTAGGAACAGGGCCACGAAGAGCAGTTCAGTCTTTCTTGTCTTAACGATCCGCTGGAGGTCTTTGGCGGTGGACTCGTGGTCGAGGCTTCCGGCGAAGGGAGGATTGGCGAGGATCAGGGAATACTTCTCGGCATCGTCCTCATCCGATTCTGCGAGCGAGTCCCGGTAGCGGATGTCCGGATTCTCCACGCCGTGAAGCAACATATTCATGCTGCCGATCCGGAGCATGGTGCTGTCGAAGTCATACCCGTGGAAGGTGCCCTCGTTGAACTTCTTGCGAGACTTGGCGTCCTTGTAGATCGAGTCGCTATGGTGCTTGATCAGGTGTTCCGATGCGGCGATGAGGAAGCCTGCCGTGCCACAAGCGGGGTCACAGATGGTGTCCTTGGGTGTCGGAGCCGTCATCTCGACCATCATGCTGATGATGTGACGAGGGGTGCGGAACTGGCCGTTCTGCCCGGCTGAGGCGATCTTGCCGAGCATATATTCATAGAGGTCGCCCTTGGTATCTCGGTCGGCCATGTCGATGCCGTCGAGTTTGTCCACCACGTTCGCCAGCACACGAGGTGTGGGCATGAGGAAGAGGGCATCCTTCATGTGATGGCTGTAGGTCGTGCCCTCCTCGTCGCCGGTTGCCCCAAGCGACTTAATGAAGGGGAACACCTCATCCTTAACCGTGTCGAACATCTGCTCCGGGGCAGACTCCTTGAACCGTGACCAGCGAAGATGATCCTGCTTCTTGGAGAAGATGGGGTCTTCGATGGTGCCGCCGGTACGGGCAGCCTTGCGTTCCTTCAGCGTGTGCAATTCGTCCAGCCGCTTGATGAACAAGAGGTAGGTCAACTGCTCAATGACTGAAAGGGGATTGGAGACACCACCAGACCACATGGTGTCCCAGATGGCATCGACCTTGGACTTCAGTTCGCCGGTGATCATTGGTGTGTGCCTTGTGGATATTGCTGGAGTTGTGTCAGTTGGCGGCTGATCGGGGCGGCCACCAAAGTACGGCACCAGAGGCCCCCGGAATAGGGGAACCAACGGACTCCGGGAGCCGCTCTTTGGTGAAGCGATCTGGTAGCCCGAACCCCTCATTGAACAACCGACGAAGGACATCCTTGGTCTATCCACCCGCCCGAAAAACTCCCCGGGCTCAGGCAGCCAGCCGTTCCCGCATCCGTAAGACCACCGCCAGCACGGACTCCCTCACCGCCTCCTCTGGTTCCCCGAAGGCTGCGGCTATTTCAGCCATGCTCAGCCCCCGGAGATACAACTCGACCAACCTCCCCGACTGCTCATCGAGCCCGGCCATGGCGTCTACCAGACGGCCTGTGATCTTGATGGTGACTCCGCGACTGACCATGGGGTTCCCCCGCATCCGAACGTGGTGGATAGGTGGGGTTCCGGCACCCCGCCGTGCGGGCCAGAGGATGCCAGAGAGCAGGGACATCCTTGGTCTACCGTTGGCCTAGGCCCCCCAAACACGAACCCGCCGCACCCCTTCTCCGTACTGACCACCGCACACAGGGATAGCCCCCCTGCGGCTTGCCCATGCGAATCAAGGCTGCCAAGGAACCCGTCTATGACCCAGACGAAGAGAAGTCGAAGAACGAAACGCGAGAGTGCATGGGAGGGCTGCCGTGGATGGGTCTATGTGTTTGATAACGAAGCCGTACTGAACCGAGTCAAAATCGGCTTCACGTTGAATAACCCGGAGAGTCGAGTTCGGAATCAACAGGAAACCGGATACGCCTTTCCACACGTCGTTCAGTATCTCGCTCTTGTGGATAATCCTCACCGGGTGGAAAGACGCGTTCATGCTGAACTGGCTGCATGGCGGAAAACCGGGGAGTGGTTTGAGGTGTCCTTGAATCGAGCCATCGACGTGATCCGACAACACGCCCCCGCCATTCTGTTCGAGGACGAAACACCACGGTGGCACCCGGCTCTTCATCCCCCGACAGACTTTGCTCGGACAAGGTTGCAGCGGGAACGGCAATCCGAGAAGCGAGCAAGTGACTCAGCCCACGATCAGCCGACTACGACTCGTGGAGAGGACATCGTTCGGCAAGTAGGGATCAGTGCCGAGATGGCAAGGAATGGCTGCGGGATTCCGATACCGTTGCCCAAAGAGGGGCAGGTGATGGTGCGATGCCCAGCCGGAATATCGAACCACACTGCCCTGAGAGTACGGGGCTGCGGGTACTTCTCACTGAATGGCGGGCCGAGAGGCGACCTGATTGTGCTTGTCCACATTCGGTGAATGCCCGCCTTCAGGCTGGAGCCCAGCGGCCTCACAGAACGAAGCCCACGTGATTCCCTCTGCCTGCGGCTGCTCCGGTTCATTGGCTGGCGGATTGCTCACCGGGCGAGGCCGAGAACGCACTGGCTGGCCATCTCGTCTGGCCTGTTTGTAGGCGCGGCGCTTTTCCAGAAAGGCTCTCCATCGGACAGGGTCTTGCCGGGTGCGGGAGTACCAAGCCTTCTGGTGGGCACGATTGAGTTGTGGGTTCTTCGACATGACTGGGATTGTGTTGCTGCTCGGTTGTCGGGCAAGAGTTTTGGGTGGCGTTAGAACCCAATCCGAAAAGTTGAAAAACTCCAGCCGAGCAAGATCACTCAGGCCCGGGACGCGCTGGGGGGGCCCACCCCCGTCCGCTCACAGGTAGCCCGTGTGCGGCTCAAGGCCTTCGTTTGGCGGCGGAAATCGTGGGGCGGAAAGGGCGGCCGGATCGGTAGCCGTGAGCAAGCACCGACCAGCCTCGCGTGAATGCACCTGCCTGTGATGACTTTCCCCAGCACATCCCCACCCACACACACCCGATCCTGTGGGCCTGCTCCCTCGCACACGTACACACGCACACACACGCGCCCATCCACCGGAGGTGGATTTGGGCTTCGAGATATAGCCGACGGCAAACGAGGCAGGTCGGCCACTGGGGCACCTCAGGGGCCATCGGCTGAGGCCGGTCTGACGGGCTCCCTCTCGCGTACGTACGCACACACACACACACGCACACGCCGGAACGGAGTTCCGGCACGGCATCGTTTTTGTGTCGGACGGCGATCGAGTCGGGCCGCCTACTGGGGCAACTGAGGGCCGCTCAATGACCTGACTGGGGCGGCAGGGAGAGCCCTACCTGTGACTACCCCGGGCGCTCGGTGGGTTGACAGGCCCCTCGCACACGTACGCGTACACCCATCCGGAACGGAGTTCCGGAAGCCCAGTGAACTGGTGGCGGACGGCACCGGCAGTCTGACCTGTGACTTCACGGGGGCCGTCCTTGGGTTTCACGCTCTCTCGGAAAGGAGTGCTGACTATGCGATTTGAGGTTCTCTCCCCTGACGGCATTTCGATCGAGGGGATTTCCTACCGCTCTCGCCGGGCAGCCTTGCGGGCTCTTGAGCAGTGGGTGAGGCGATACGAATGGCAGGGCTTTTATTCCACGGTGAGGCGGGAGCGGATTCCCCTTCAAGACCTTCCGGGCCGCTGTCGGGTTCTTGAAGTCTCTAGGGGGTCTTGAGCCCTCACGCACACACACGACTGAACAGAGTTCAGTCACGGCATCGTTTTAGTACGAGGCTCGATCGGCAGGGTGGTGCCGGTTGGGCCTTTTTCATTTCCCACCCAAGGAGATTTCCCATGACTACGGCTGACGTGATCCAGAACGCTCTCAATGCCTCGACCACGACTCGGCGGGTGAAGGGCACCACCATCACCGTGACCCGGGCTGAACCGGCACCTGTCGTGACGGTGGTTGATGAGACTGTGCAGGAGCAAACCAAGGCCGCCCTGCCTGTGGATGCTAGCAAGCGGGTGGTGGAGGTACTCCCCGGGATGAGTCTGGTCATGTACGGGAAAGGGTATTGCTGCCTTCGGGTGAAGGGTAAAGCGTGGGGCGGGCAGAAGGTCACCATCGGCAGGCCGCTCTACCGGGATGACATCAAGGTTTTGGTGGAAGCCCTCTTTGAGGCTGGGCAAAAGGCCAAGACCTATGAAGAGGCCAACCCGTCGGCCTGAATCCGAAACCCGGGTCACTCCGGGTCTGACCGTGATGCGGTCACTGACGAGGATGCCAGAGGTCAATCCTGCACTGTGAGAGGAGAACGGAAATGAAAAGGTTCGTGATGACTTGTGTGGTTCTGGGGTCTGCGAGTGTGGCGTTCGGGCAGTACCCGCCGGGCTCTGGTTGGGGCTACTACAACCGGGCCGAAGCCTTGCGTCAGGCACAGTGGGAGAACCAGATGAGGCTGCGGCAACAGGAGGCTTGGGAGAGGGCAAACCCCGAACGGAGTTACGTCCTCGACTTTGCCGAACAGGCCACCCGTGTCCGTGCCAACAAGGCACAGGAACGGTATTACCGCAACCTCAACGAGCAGATGGAAAGGGAACCGAGCCGGTCAGCAAACCCGTTCAGCCATAACCCTTTCAGTCACAACCCGTTCTATCGGTAGCACACACGCACCGGAACGGAGTTCCGGCAGTCCTTTGGTCTATCAGTGAGCCCGGCCAGCACATCGGATGTTGGCCGGGCTCTTTCTTTTCACCCTCAGAGGAGAGTCGAGCAATGAGCAGTGTCATCACTAGCGGGATCGCGGATCGGGTTCGGGAAGCATTTCCGGCGGTGGAGAAGTTTCCACTGTCTGGCCCGGACGGGCCGCAAACGAATTGGTACGGACTTTTTCGGACGGATACCGGAACCCGAGTTCGACCGGGTGTTTCTGGCGAACCATGCCCCCGTCTTTCACCGTGCGGAGCAGTTGGCTCTGGAGATGGCCATCTAGGCACCCGATCAGGCACCAGCCCCGGCCAGTCCGCCACTGGCCGGGGCTGGTCTTCGTATGGAGATACACCAGTGGAAGCGATCATAGAAGTCACCGCCAACGTTGCGGCAGTGGATACGAAATGGTGCGGTAGATGTGGCGAGGCCAAGCCAGCCGAAGCCTTTGCCAAGCACCGCAGCACTCGGGACGGCTTGCAAACGCAGTGCAGGCAGTGCCAAAAGAATCAACGCAAAGAAAACGCCGAGACAGTTGCCAAGAAACAGCGAGAGCGTTACGAAGCCAACAAGCAAACGATACTTGAGAAACAACGGCAGTATCGCCAAGAAAACAAAGACAAGATTGCTGCTCGCAAGAAGTTGAGGGCCGATCACATAGCCCAGCAACAGCGGGAGTACCGAAATAAAAACGCCGAAAAATTTTCGGAGCAGCAACGGGAGTATCGGCAGGCAAATGCCGCAAAGATTTCCGATTACCAGAAAACATATCACCCGAAGTATGTGCAGATAAACGCCGGTAAGATGGCCGCGTACCGGCGGGAATACTACCGATCTAATGCCGACAGAATTACGAAGCGGCGGCGGCACCGCTATGCAAAAGACTCGTGGTTTCGGTTTGCCGTCAGTCTCCGCAACCGGCAAGGCAAGTTCCTTGCCGGAATCAAACGCCCCGCATCAATGGTGCGGGACATCGGGTGTGACCGGGAGTTCTTTCTGCGTCACATCGCAAGCCAGTTCACCGCTGGCATGACGATGGAAAACCACGGAGCGGTGTGGCATCTCGACCACATCTACCCACTGGCCAAGGCTGACCTGACTGACAGGGTTCAGTTCTTGGCGGTGGCTAACTGGCGAAATCTTCGGCCGATGCTTGGGCCCCAGAACCTAGCGAAAGGTGACGAGGTGACTGCGGAAGCACAGACATTGTTCGACAGTCTGTGCCGGGAGTTGGCGGTTTAGTTGGTCAATGAGTTCGCACGAGGGGCCCGGCTGGCGTGGTGCCAGCCGGGCCTCAGTCATTTACGGAGACAGGCATGAACATCGAGAGACGCGACGAGTACAGGGTGAGCCCCCGGGTGATCCTGCGGCCGGGGGTTCGCTTTCGGGCACAAGGCGGGCCATTCGTTCGGCTGGCAGATGGCACCACGGTGTCACTCAAACCGCTGGGGCCCTACACGTTCCGCCGCTGGCTCAGGCAGGGGGACTGTGAGTGGATCGAGGCCGGTGACCGGCAGGGAAGTCACTGCATCCTCCACATCGCCGGTCAGAGGAAGTCCGTGGACGAGGCCGTGGTGACCCGTCCGTACCACATCCGTTCAACCATTCGGAAGAGAGGGAGAGGGCGATGACTCAGTTCTTTCAGCGGTGGCATTACCGGCGGGGTCTGTCCCGGAGTGAGGCGGAAGTGATTCGCCAACTCCGGGCCAAGGGCTTTGCCGTGGCAATCGTGGGGGCGGATGACGTGGGCAACCCACTGAACCGCAGCCCGGTGGAGCAGGCAATGGTCAAAGCCGCTCGTGTGGCGCTCAAGAGAAAGGAAGGGATGCTCGGATGATCCTCGTTCAGATCGCGTTTATCGCTGTGTGGATTTGGTCGTATATGCCCGCCCTCAACAGCCTGCGGGTGTGGTTCTTCAGGACAGTGTGCGTCCTTGGCTACGCATGGTTGTCATCGGTAGTGGAACCTCCGCAGACGGCCCTCACCCTTGTCTGCGAGTGGTTCGTGTTGATTGACATCATCAGCATCGGGCTGGCGGTGTGGAACGGAGATAGCAGGTTGTTCAAGCACCGCTACGGCGGGTGTCAGGAGGAATGAGATGAGAAACGGACAAGTAAGCATTGAGACATTCATCGAGTACTACATGACGGCTCAACACAACGGCCAAACCCGTGAGGAGTTTGCCCATGACCTTGGGGTGAAGCCCGCCACTGTTGCCAAGCGGGCAAATTCCTTGAGGCGAAAAGGTATCCCTCTTCCCCCGATGCCGTTGAACCGGCGGAAGTCTTTCAACGAACGGGCGAGGGATTCGTTCGACAAGATGCAGGCTGCCTTCCAGCGGATCGAGGTCAAGAAGAGGGAAGACGCAGCCCGCAAGGCAGAGCAGGCCAACCTCTACCCGCTCGACAAGAAGAAGATCGAGCAGTTCGTGAAGGAGCGGTTGAAGCGAAAGGGGCCGCCGTGAGTTGTGAGGCAGACCAATCTCTTGCCCTACACGCCATTCAGCCTGAGAACATTTCCCAGAACCAGCGATAAGGAGAAGCATTCATGCCCACTGCCTACATCTACACGAGAGTTTCGACCACGGAGCAAGACCTTAGCCCGGACTTTCAGCGGCAGGTCTGTATGCACTACTACGAAACCAACATGAAGAGCCGGGGCTTTGACTTGGGCCCTGTGTGTGAAGACCGTGGCCAGTCTGCCTACCACATCCCGTGGGCTGAACGGACTGCCGGAAGGGAGTTGTTCAAGGTCATCAAGCCCGGGGACTGCATCCTCGTGGCCAAGCAAGACCGGGCATGGCGAACCGTCCGCGACCGGGAGAACTGCCTGTTTCTGTTCCGGCAGTTGAACATCGACATCGTGATCCTCGACTCCCAGATCGACACGACCACGGCTGCCGGGAAGTTTGCGGCCGGAATCGTGGCCTTGCAGGCTGAATGGGAAAGCACGGTGCGGAGTGAGCGGATGCGGGCGGCGGCGGTGATCCGGCGGCAGCGGAAGACCCCCGGGATTCGCAATCCCCCGCCGGGCTGGAAGTACGACAAGCGGCTGGAGGAACTCGTTCCCGATGAGCGGGAACGGAAACTCCTTGAACTCGTCTACCGGTGGCGGGCAACTCGTGTCCGCAGCATCGAGGCCACCTGCCGCTGGCTCACCGAAGAGGGCATTCGGCGGGCCTCTGGTGCCAAATACAACGTCCAGTGGGTACAGCGGGCGTGGTTGTCACGACAGAAGGGCTGGCCGCAGGAGGGTTACGTGCAGACGTTCTGGCGAGACCCCACCGTGCCTGCCAAAGAGAAAGACCGATACCGGCTTCCGAAGGTCGGGGGCAAGAAGTACGTCAGTTTCCACCCCCGCCACGTCCGACCGCCGAAGGATGCTGACCTGCGGTGGCTGGCTCAGGCGTTTCCCAAGTCGGCTGGGGTTCTAAGCCCGCCCGCAGAGGAGATGCCGACTGCGTGATTGGCCGCACGGCAAGGTAGGCAAGGCGAGCAAGCAAATCGTCGGTTAGCGGTCGGCTGTTGCTCGGCGGAGCGGCGCGTCCGCTGCTCCTATTCGGGGTGAAGTGGCTTTAAAAAGGACGGCGGGGGCAACACAAAAGACCTGAAAAAAGGGCCTGCGAGAACATAGCGGGGCAGTTGGGGGGTGACGGTTCCATAAATAAGGTGGGAGCGCACTAGCGCTACCTGCGGTACAGCCTGTGCCGCCAGTTTCCCACTGAAGGAGCCTGTCATGCCCAAGCGTCCCACACCATTTGGCTCGGCCACTTTGGTCGATGCCAAGGAACTCGCCTCATTTCTGGGCTGTTCCGAAAAGAACGTGCGTCGCCTTACCGACAAGGGGCAAATCCCTAAGGCGGTGAAGGTGGGGAAACTCCTTCGATGGTCACGACAGACCATCGAGGACTGGTTGGCTTCGCAAGCCTGACCAGCGAAACGACAGGAGCCACCGGGCGGCAACCCGAGTGGCTCCTCGATGAATTCACCCATCTCACGCTGCACGGAGAACCACGATGAATTCGCAAGAATTCTACCACCCCAGACCGTCGGAAGCCATTGCACTGCGGCCTCGTCAAGCGGCAGCCGCGCTCGGAATCAGCCTGTCCACGCTTGAGAGACTGACCAAGGCCGGAGAAGTTCCCGCCGTCAAGATGGGCCGATGCACCGTGTACCCGGTGGACGGCCTCAAGACATGGCTTGCCAGCCGAATGCAAGGAGGCAGCCATGCGACCCATTGACAAGGTGCTGGCCCGCCTACGGGATCACAAACCTTCTGGTGATGGCTACAAGGCTTGCTGCCCCGCACACGAAGATCGGACACCAAGCCTTTCGTTCAAGGAGACTGCCGACGGAACAGTGCTCCTCAACTGTTTCGCGGGCTGTCCTCCTGCGAGTGTCACGGCTGCACTCGGCCTGCATCCATCGGAACTCTTCTCCGGCCCTCAGGAGGCAGCCGGGCCCATCGAGCCGTCGCGGGAGAAGAGGGTTTTTGCAAGGGTCGAGGATGCCGCGAGTGCTTACGGCATGGGGGCACCACATCGGCAGTGGCCGTACCTTGATGCCATTGGAAGAGAGGTCGGGAGAACGCTGCGCTGGAATCTGCCGGACGACAAGGAAATCCGGCCACTCGCGGTGTGCGAGGGTGGGTGGAGCCGCTCGGCCCCAACTCGACCAAGAGTGCTGTTCAATTTGCCCTCAGTCATTGCCAGCACCGCTGCGGTGAACTACGTCGTGGAGGGCGAAAAGAACGTCGATGCCCTCGCCGCACTCGGCTTTATGGCTACGACAAGCATGGGAGGGGCGGGCAGTCCTCACTTGTCTGACTGGTCACCCCTAATAGGCCGATCTGTCGTGATCTTGCCCGACAACGAGAAAGCCGGACGGGGGTACGCAGAAGCCGTCACTCGCCTTCTGCATCATGTTGGGGCCACTGTCCGCATCGTCGAGTTGCCCGGACTGCCAGAGGGCGGCGACGTTGCCGACCTCTTTGATAAGTGCGTTACGGACGAAGAGCGGGAAGCCCTTCGGGAACTGATCGAGACACTCACCAAAGCCGCCAAGGAGATTGTCGTGCCATCGCAGGCCGCCCCTTCGTCATTAACTTTTCAGCCTTTCCCGACAGATGCTCTGCCCGACACGGTAAGGTCAATCGTGGTCGAAGCAGCCCGATCTATCGGGTGCAACGAAGCGGCAGTGGCACCGGCCTGCCTCACGGGACTAGGCGTAGTCATCGGCAACTGGCGATTGAGGATTAAGGGGGATTGGGTTGCTCCCCCTGTGATTTGGACGGTGCTGGCCGCCGAGTCGGGCCAGCGAAAATCTCCTGCCATCGACATCACCTTGGACTTCTTTCGCGCTCGCCAAGTCGAACATGACAAGAGGTTCATGGAGCGACCAAGAAGTAAGGAAAAAAAAGACGTTGCTCGACCATCCCGACTATGGACTGACAACGGGACGATTGAGGGGCTGGGAAAAGACATAGCGACAAACCCGAAAGGAATCCTCTTCGGGTGTGATGAACTTGCCACGTGGCTTGGTGCACTTGGCAAGTACGGAAAGGGCAAGGGAGTTACAGATGAGGTTGGCTGGTTCTGCTCTCGATACGGGGGTCGCGGCAGTAGTTCAAGCCGTGCGGATGCTGACCGCACCGTTCTATGCGTGGACGGCCTCTTGGGAATCACAGGGGCCACGACTCCCGGAACGCTTCGCGAACTTCTTGGGCCATCCATCCGGGAAAGCGGCCTGCTTGCGAGGCTTCTGATTTGCATTCCGCCAAAGCAGCCAAGGGTGCTTTCAGCGGATTCAATCTCGGCAACGACTAAGCAGGCCTATTACGAATTACTGGGAACGCTTCTGGCTGATGCTGAACCAAAGAGTGCTGGCCTCAGTTCAGCCGCATGGAGTGAATTTCAGGCATTTGTCGAAGCCCATGGAGAAGAAACAGATTCAACGGAAGACCGCCATCTTCAGGCTGCCTTCAGCAAACTTGAGGAACTGCCCGCCCGTCTGGCCCTCATTATCCATGTCGCGGAAGGCGGCGAAGGCGAGGTCACAGCCGCCACGATGCAGAGGGCCATCGCAATCACTGAGTGGTTTAAGGCGCAAGCCCGCCGCTCATATGCCCTTCTTTTTGGCCCCGCCCCCCCAGAGTCATTAGCCAAGGCTGAGGCTGAGAGGGTCACGGAAGAAAAGGTGCTGGCATTTATGGCCGACCGTGGGGAAGTCGCTGTCCGTGAGTTGCAAGCGGGCTGCTATGCCCTTCGGGGTTCGGCCGACGAGGCCCGGGCAGTGATGGAGGCGCTTGCTGCTAGCGGGAAAGTAGTCGCTGTAGAGCACCAATCTGGCTGTAAGGGCGGCAGGCCAACCATCAAATATGAGTTGGCAAGTCATCTCGTATCAGCACAACCGCCGGAAACGCCGGAGATAGAGGGTTGTGCTGATGCTGATGTCGCTACTGAGGAGGTCACGGACTGGAGGCTAGTTAAGTGACCCTCCTAGATGAACTTGATGCCCTAGGCATCCGCCTGAAAGTTGATGGAGGCAAACTCTTTGTCTCAGGCCTTCTGAGTCCCGAGTTGGAGGCCCGACTCACGGCAGGGAAGGACGAAGTGTGGGAGGCCGTCTGGATTCGGCAGGGGCGCGCTCGGCAGGCGCTGGCCGTGAAACGGCTGGCTGATGACCGGGCCCGCTGGATTGAGCAATGCAAGCGGCTGGGTAAGTATCGCGGCCCTTGAGTGGCCGCTCGACATTCACCAATTACTTGACAGGGGCTGAGCAATGTGAGAACGCTCGCCCGGCTTGACTCATCGTCGATGCAATCACGGCAAGAAGGGACTAGGCATGGCCAGCATTTCTCGGGAGCCGAACGGGGCGAAGACAATCCAATTTGTTGACAGAGACAAACGCCGTTCGATCAGGCTTGGCAAAGTCACAGAGAAGACGGCCCAAAGCGTCCGATTGAAGGTGGAAAGCATCTTCGCGGCGAATGCTTCGGGACAGCCTCTCGACCAAGAGACAGCCACTTGGCTTGGAAAGATCGACCCCACACTTTACGGCCGTCTGGTCAAGGTCGGGTTAGCGCAGCCCCGCCAAGGCGATGCTCAGCCAGCGACGCTAACGGAGGTTCTGGGCAGGTACATCAGGGGCAGGAGCAAGATCAAAGCCAATACCCTTCGCAATTACGAGACCACCAAGCGGCTACTGGAGCAGCATTTCGGTAAGGACAGGGACGTGGGTTCTATACACGCTGGCAATGCACGGGATTACCGGGAGTGGTTGGTGGGTAAGTATTCCCAAGCGACGGTTTCCCGAGAGATCAAGCGGGCGAGGCAGTTCTTTGAGTACGCGAAGGACTCTCGCCTGACTGGCGAAAACCCCTTCGCCAAGATCAAAGCCGGTTCGCAGAAAAACACCAGCCGAAAGGAATTTGTCAGCCGGGATGTCATTGATGCCGTGCTAGCAGCCTGCCCGGACAACGAGTGGCGGCTAATCGTAGCGCTGGCCCGCTACGGCGGCCTTCGTATCCCATCCGAGTTAGCCGACCTCACATGGGATCGGATCATCTGGGATCGGAATCGTTTAATTGTAAGGGTTCCCAAGAAGGAACACCTTGATGGCCACGGTCAGAGGGAACTCCCGATCTTCCCTGAAGTCCGCCCCTACCTTGAGCAGGCCTTCGATGAGGCCCCCGAAGGCAGCGTTTACGTCACGCCCCGGGGCCGCTCCAGCAACGTCAACCTGAGGACTGGCTTACAGAAGATTGTGAAAAAGGCTGGCGTCGCCAAGTGGGGGAAACTTTTCCAGAACCTCCGAGCCAGCCGAGAGACCGAGTTGATGCGGGAGTGCCCGGCCCACGTAGTCCGTGCGTGGCTGGGCAACAGCCGGGAGGTTGCCGAAGATCACTACCTGATGGTGACGGACGAAGACTTCCTTCGGGCGGCCAATCCGCTCGCCGCAGCACCGCCCACGAAAGCGGTGCAGAATCCGGTGCAGTCAGGTGCCGTACGAGACCGTCAGGAGCCTTCTCCAGAAACAGAACCGGCCGTACAGCCCGCGATAGCGAACTGTACGGCCGTTCAAGTACCCCCACGGGGAGTCGAACCCCGGTTTTCGGACTGAGAACCCGACGTCCTGGGCCACTAGACGATGGGGGCGTCTACCGACTTGGTTCTAGCAGTGTCGGTCGGAGTGTCAAGCAGTCTTGAA
>Ga0315900_10003593_pt1 | contig 22529 bp, 17 predicted proteins | sample LakEriMetagenome_FD_203521 | JGI IMG/M metagenome (GOLD analysis project Ga0315900, IMG submission 203521) | Freshwater fungal communities from buoy surface, Lake Erie, Ohio, United States - Buoy 12 MA114 | ecosystem: Environmental > Aquatic > Freshwater > Lake > Lake biofilm | place: USA: Lake... | reverse complement strand
ACACCACCGCGTTGCGGGGCGACTACTGGTTTCAGCCACGATGGAAGGAGGCGTGGTTCCCGGAGGCCTTCCAGGGAACCATGGGAGAACTGCTGATCTCCCTGCAACGCGGAACTCTCCCAGCGAATTCCGGAACCGATAATCTGCACACACTGGCGCTGGTCGAGGCGGTCTTTCGTTCCGCCCGGGAACACCGCATGGTGGAACTGAGCGAATTCGCCACAGAAGAAGCACGCCACTAGCAGCCCCACTTTCTCGTGTTGCCCTGCAGGAGGAGCGATCTGTGTGGAACGCCTACTCCCGTGTCACCTAAGTACCCACTGAACGCTTCCAGCGGTGGCGGCAGACACAGCCCGTAACGCAGATGGTTGCTGACTCTAGCAGCCGTTCGGGCCGTACCGCTGCCGTGCGTGCGGGAATTTTCGCATCCGAGAATTGGAACCGAGTCTCGGGCTGGTGGGCAGTGCCCATGGCGCAGCGACGTGTAGAGCGACCGTTCAGACCCTTCGCCCCGTCGGGCCTGTTAGTTACCCGCGGACGGTCGGGTTGGTGTTACGGAGCTGGGTTTGGTTTCGATGTCACTTCGGTTGTGGTGAAGAAACGCGAGAGCCGTGTCAGCTCCCGTGGCAGATACTGAGCCGCCGTGTAGTGGCCGGCGTCGAGCCAGACAAGTTCCGGCTCGCCGCCAATGCTGTCGTGCAGGGCCCGCGCACATTCCGGCAACACAATCTCGTCTTTGCTGGCCGCAATCATCAGCACCCGGCGTCCCTTGAGAAGCCCGCCGTAGGTCACGGGATCCACCTTGCGGAGCGCTTCGGTGAAGGTCTCTCGGGTTCCCCCCATGGCCAGCCATTTCTCACGGAACCCCTTCGCCTGCAGCGCGTCGTTGTTCCAGATGACGTCCGCGAAGTTCCCTCCCCCCAGCACGATGCCGACGTTGCGCAGCCGTGGTTCTCCTGCGGCACCCAGTGCCGACATGATACCCCCGAGGCTGATCCCGGTGATTCCCAGCCGATTGGCGTCCACCTCCTTGCGGCTGGCCAGCCAGGCGGAGGCGCGACGAATGTCGAGGACCGCCTGAGTCATGCCGTCGGCCGTCTCGTGAGGATCTTCGGAGATCATGCGGCGTCGCGACCCGCGGCCGCGTCGCTCGCCGTAGTAAGGCATCTTTATGAAAATCGCCGCCACCCCACTGGAGGCCAGATGGTTGGCGACCGCCTCGGCCAGCAGGAAATCGCCCCCCAGAATGTGCAGTACCACGCAAGCTGGGAAGGGACCATCTCCGGCGGGTTGGAAATACACACCGTGTACCGTGTTGTTCTCGGTGATAGGCGTGGTGACGGGGGAGGGGAATGTCACCTGGCAGGCGCGGACGCGGTTGGCCTTCCGCAAAGGTTTGGCCCAGAAGTCGAACTCGTGTGCCTCGAGTTGGAAGTGGGGGGGTACCTCGGCTTCATTTCCGGCGGGCCGAAATACAACCTTTCCTTGAGGGGGGAGCGGGCAGTATTCGACCTCGCCCCCCCGTGTCGGGGTGAGGGACAGACGCTCTTCCCCACGGGCCGGGTTCGCAAGGAACCAAGACACCGTGAGAAGCATCATTCCCAATCTCCAAGACAGCCGCATGGTTCACTCCCTTGGCACACGGTCCAGTGGAACTGATCACAAGGTTCGAGAGTCGATCTTTCTCGATTGTGCCAGATTCGCGGATGGACGTCCATTCCCATGCCAGGCGGAACCATCTCGCCGTCTTCCGAGGCCGAGCCAAAGGGGCGCTTGTCACAGGACTGATCATGGAAATCTCGCCGGCACCAGCGAGAGCAGTCCCTGGCCGGGCTGGAAGGCCAGGCCTCCCTGAAGCCCCCGGCTGAGCGCGATCAAGAACAGCAGCAGCCCGGCCACCATCCCCCAGGCCAGCAGGAATCCGCCCCATTCGGACTTACCAAAGCGGGGAATCTCGAAACCGAATCGGCGGGGCCACTCGTAGCCCCATGTTGCCGCGCGACGAAAATCGAGCCCTGGCAGTTGCAGTCCCAGTGCGGCTTCTTCGGCATGTCGGGATGGGGGCGATGCCAGGGCCACTTCGGCCTCCTTCCCAACGGGAGTCAGCAGCCGCGCGAAAAAGGGATCCAGCCGACTGCGCTCGGGGGGGCGGGACGCCAGACTGACCAGCATTAGCATTCCGAACTGGACCACGAGTTGCACCAGAACCTGAATGGGCTCTTTCCATTGCGCATAGACAAGAGCGATCGATCCGACTCCCGGGAGAGAGGCCAGTCTGTCCGCAGGAGTGGCGGTCGCGGCCCACAGGAGAAGTCCAGCGGCGAGGCTGGCCCACGCCCCCACCGGGGTGGCTCGCCTCCACAGGACCCCCATCCAAAAAATCGGTCCCAGCAAGGCAATCAGTTTGACCGAAAACAGGTACAGGGCGGTGACGTGGGGGGCCCGGAGTGCCGTGAGAATGCCGCACACCAGAATTCCCGCAGCGGCGATGCGCCCCACCAGCAGTCGACGTTCGGCGGAGGCGTGCGGAGCGAGATGCTGGAAGAAATTTCGGGTGAAGAGCGCCGAGCCCACCACCATCAACGCTTCGCCACTGGTGACACCGGCGATGATGCAGGCGATCATCAAGCCGCGCCACCCCTCGCCCAGCAGTTGGCGAATGGCGAGCCCGTAGAGCTTGTCTCCCGCAACCCGCGCCTCGGCACTGGAGGGATCGAGGTTGGCCAGAACCTCGGGGAACAGTTGAAAAGCGATGAGCCCCGTGACGGCCCATGCGATGGTCAACAGTCGCTTGACCAGGTTCCCATAGCACATGCCGATGCGCGATTCGTTCTCGGTCTTCCCCGATCCATTCGCCGTGATGACATGTGGTTGGGCGACAATGCCAACCAGACCCAGGACCGAGAGCGATAGCACAAACCAGGGGTCTCCCTCCCGAGCACCGGCGGGGGCCGTGACCGCCAACCGCTCGGCTCCCTGGGTGCCCAACGCGGCGGCACCCCCCAAGGCCTGCAGCCCCGCCGGGACCAGCAGCACCGATAGCAGGATGAGCATCACCCCCTGCAGGAAATCGGTGTAGGCGGCCGCCATGAGGCCCCCGGTCATGACGTAGGTCGAAAACAGAATCGCCAACCCCACCACGGCAGTGTCGGTGACCAGGGCTCCCCCCGTCACTCCGGCGATCAGTTCACCGGCACCCCGGAGCAGCAGGGCGATGCCCAACACCAGGTACACAAGCGCCACCCCCGAAGCGAACAACTCCAGCGACAGTCCATATCGGATCCGGTAGACATCGCCCGTGGAGACGACGCGCAGGCGACGGATCAACGGGGCGATCAGCCAATAGAAGGGGGTCGAGAAAAGGTACATCCACTGGTACCAGATGCCCCCGAGGCCAACCCGTGCGCAGGCACCGGCGGTCTGCACCGCCATGTCGCTGTGCGTGCCGGTGCAGAGCCAGTGCATCAGCAGCAGGCCAGAGCCAAACCGCCGTCCGCCGAGGAAGAAGTCCTCTTCGTCATGCACTTTCCGCGAGGCCCAGAAGCCGACGAGCATCACCACGAGAAAGTAGCCGCCGATCACGAAGAGATCGATCCAAGCGAGACCAAAAGGGGCCATGGTGCACCGGGAAGCGGGGAGTGTCTGCACTGCTGGACCAACGGATCATTCGTGGTCCGAAACTTGGGGATCCCGGAGGCCGGTGGTCCGGACTCAGGTGGTGGCACGTTCGGCGGTGGAGGGGGGCTCGGGTGGGGGAGGGTGATCCGAGAGGTGCGACTCGCGGATTTGCCGTCGTTCATTCGCCTGGAAGAGGCGTCCGGAGTCGACGTCGAGCAGAGTCAACCACTGTCCCCCCCACGCGAAGGTGTCGAGACCGATCCATCCTGGACGGACGAGCGGAACGCCACTGCGCTGAGGGGTGTGACCCACCACCACGGTCTGACCGGTGGGCCAGGGCTGTTCCTCGCCGTCGAGATGGGTCCAGCGGAGCCATTCCGTCGACTGCTCCGCCAGGGGCACCCCCGCCTCGAGATTGGCGTGTGTGAAGATGTGCGTCGCCGTCTCGTGCAGATCGATCGACGAGCGGAGAAAGTCCCAATGATTTTGCGGGATGAGATCCAGGGCACCGCCGTACGAGAAGAGGGTCTGAGTTCCCCCATAATGCAGCCAGGCTTCCCGGGTGGCACGATTCTCAACCGCGTTGAGCAGCATCTCTTCGTGATTGCCCCGGATGAACACCAGTTGGCACCGCTCGGCCAGCTCCAGCAGGGCTGTCACCACCTCCTTGGTGCCGGCCCCCCGGTCGACGATGTCCCCCAGCACGATCACCGTGTCGTCGGCCTGGGGGCCGACATGTTCCAGCAACCGCAGCAGGGAAAAGTCGCAGCCGTGGATGTCACCGATCGCAAGTGTCCGGGGAGGCATGGAAACGAAACAATGTTCAAGAAGAGACTGATGGCCCGACCGCCCGGTCGGGGCGGAGGTCGGGCCATGGGGTCACGGGAGAGGATCTCAGTAGTTGCGGGGGGTCACCCGCCCCTGCACACGTCCGGGAAGTCCCATGATGCGCAGGAACCCTTCGGCATCGGTCTGGTTGTACGAGCCTCCCGCCTCCATCGTGGCAATGGCCTCGTCGTACAGACTGTTGGGGCTCTGGCGACCCTGCACGATGAGGTTCCCCTTGTAGAGCCCGAGGGTCACTTCGCCGTTCACCGGTTTCTGGCTCTCGCGGATGAAGGCGAGCAGCGCGTCCATCTTGGCGCAGTACCAGAAGCCGTAATAGACCATTTCCGCGACTTCGGGCGCCAGGCGGTCACGCAGGTGCACCAGATCCCGGTCGAGGGTCAGTTGCTCCAGCACCCGGTGGGCAAAGTACAGCGTGGTCATGCCGGGTGCCTCGTAGACACCGCGGCTTTTCATTCCCACGAACCGGTTTTCAATCATGTCGATCTGGCCAATGCCGTTCCGTCCCGCCAGGTGATTGAGCTCGGTCACCATCTCCAGGGCGTTCATGGGCTTCCCATTCAAGCGGACGGGAATTCCCGCTTCGAAACCGATGCGGACCTGCTCGACCTTGTCGGGGGCGGCCTGGGGAGAGACCGTCATGCCGAATTCGACGGTGTCGACACCGTTGACCATCGGGTCTTCGAGCTTGCCGGCCTCATAGCTGATGTGCAGGCAGTTTTCGTCCGAGCTGTACGGCTTGCTGACGGAGGCCTTCACGGGGATCTGGCGCTGATCGCAATAGGCGATCATCTCGGTCCGCCCCGGAAACATCTTGCGGAATCGTTCGAGACGCCAGGGGGCCAGAATGCGGACGGAGGGATTGAGCGCCTCGGCAGCCAGCTGGAACCGGCATTGGTCGTTCCCCTTCCCGGTCGCCCCGTGGGCATAGACCGTGGCTCCCAGATCCCGCGCGACCTGCAGGCAGACCTTCGAGATCAGGGGGCGGGCAATGGACGTCCCCAACAGGTACAACCCCTCGTATTTGGCCTGCCATTGCATGACGGGGAAGGCGAAATCGCGGCACAGTTCCAGCCGGGCGTCGGCAATCTGGGACGACTTCGCACCGATCTTGCGGGCCTTTTCGAGAATCGCCTCGCGATCCTCACAGGGCTGACCCAAGTCCACATAGACCGCATGGACGTCGTAACCTTCATCCATCAGCCATCCCAAGATCACGGAGGTATCCAAGCCGCCGCTGTACGCCAGTACGAGTTGTTCGCGTGCCACAATCAGAGTTCCTGGTGAGAGAGGGGGGAAACGCAACTCGGTCGCCCCCGGGAACCCCGGATTATCGCTGACAACCCGCCAAAATCCAAACGGGTTCCCACAGCGATCGGCATGATCCGATGCGGGGCGATCGCGTTCCGCCGGGGAGTGCCGCCTGGCGCAGGCGCAGCGCGACGCTGCGCGACCGTATTGGCCCCAACGCAGGTGGCGACGGAACCCGACCACAAGGCCCTGGCGACAATGCCAGGGTCTCAAAGCCTGGGACACAGTTGAAACGCGGATGATTTCGGACTGGGTGGTTGAATTCCCGCGATATGATCGGCCGCCGCCCGGCGGTGTGGAGGGGTGGGTTTCTGAAAATCCTTATACTCTGCAAAGAAGTTGTCGCCGAAAAAGGTTGGCGCCGGCGCTGCTTTGAGAAGCGAGTTCTAAGCCGAGGAGGTCAATCATGCCAATTCGTGCTGCGAACTTGTTCTCGTTGTTGATACTGCCGCTTGCTCTTGGCCTAAGTTTTCTGGCTGGCTGGCAACTCCGTGGCGAGCCGCAGCAGGTGGATCAGGTGGTGAACCCCCCCGCTCTGAACGAGCGATTGGAGCCAATTCCCATGGAGTTTCCCAGACTCGGGTCATAGGTCACGATCGCGCGTCCGGTGGTGTTAGTCCTCCATAAGGCCACCCAAACTCAGGGAACAGGCCACGAAGCGAAAGATATTTGGTCAAGAAGAGGCTCAAGAGCATCGTCGGCGAGTTGTGAGCGTCGTCAACCTGTTGCAGGCCGAGCATTTGTGGGCTCTTCAGAAAGAGTTGGGAATCGCAGGCGTTGAGGAAAACCCAGCGACTGGAGAATCAAGTTACGTGAATGCAGAAGGAGAGGATTTGGGGATCGTGCCTTTGCCAGAGATCCTCGCCGATCCAAATTTTGGAAAGAATTGGTGTCAATACCACTTTGAGCTGGGGACAAAGGTGAGAGCGATCAGACAAGAGGTCTGGAGCCGCTACGAGTCGCTTCTCGATCGACGATCGAGTGAATGGCGGTGTAAGGGGCGACTGTCAGCGGGCAAACCCCTCGTCCCTTGCCTTCCCAACCTTCGAAGACCTCGGGACTGGCCGCTACCCCAAATAGGGGTTTCTGCCGGGACTTTTGGAAGAGGGTTGGGTTTCTGGAAACCGTGGTGTTATCCTGCCAGTCCACTCCGAGGGGGATTCTTCGCTGAGAGTAGCACCCCGGGCGGAAGTGTCGAGGGTCTGTCGCCGGTTCATGCAGGTCGGAATCATGAAGGATGTGTTTGTCCAGGTTGAGGCGGCGTGTGGGGCGATCCGCTCACGCTTCCATGTCGCCCCCCGCGTGGGAATCATCTTGGGGACGGGGTTGGGAGGCTTGGCGGCCCAAGTGGAGGGGGCCACCGTCATTCCCTATGGAGAAATCCCACATTTTCCCGAGTCGACGGTGGAGTCGCACACGGGGCAGTTGGTCTGCGGTCGCCTCAAGGGTGTCCCTGTGATGGCGATGGAGGGGCGGTTTCACTACTACGAGGGGTATTCGCTGCCCGAGGTGACCTTTCCTGTGCGGGTCATGAAGGCCCTGGGGGTGGAACTGCTGGTCATCACCAATGCCGCGGGGGGCATGAACCACCAGTATCGGCTGGCCGACGTGGTGATTCTGGAAGATCACATCAACCTCATCTCCGACAATCCATTGCGGGGTCGCAACGACGATCGGCTGGGGCCCCGCTTCCCTGACATGGCCCAGCCGTATGATCGCGGGCTGATCGACTTGGCTAAGAAATCCGCCCTCGAACTTGGCATTCCCGCGCATACAGGTGTGCTGGTTGCGGTCGCGGGTCCCAATCTGGAGACCCGCGCCGAGTATCGCATGCTGCGGGCGTTCGGTGCGGATGTGGTTTCGATGTCGACGGTGCCGGAAGTGATTGTGGCGGCACATGCCGGCCTGAAGGTGGTGGGATTCTCGATCGTGACCGACCTGTGCCTGCCCGATGCGCTCGAGCCGGTCGACATCAAGAAGATTCTGGCCGTGGCGGCCGAGGGAGGCGAACGACTTTCGCGGTTGATTCCCCGGGTGCTGGAACGCTGGACGCTCAGTTGAACGGCCATGATCTGCCACGACCTGGTGCCAGGGAGATAAGTTGAGGTTCGAATGCTGAAACCGGGGAGAAACTGAGGATGACCGCAGATTCCACGGAGTACACAGATGCCGAACTGACCGCCTATCTCGAGGAGGGGTTGGCGGCCGAGGCGATGGCTCGCATCGAAGAGCGGCTGAGATCAGATGATGGATTTCGGCGGCGGGTAACGCTACTTGTGAATCACCGGGAGACGGGGCGTCATTCCGCCGGAGATCTTTGGCGCGGCAACCGACTGAGTTGCCCCAGTCGACAAGAACTGGGGAGCTACCTGCTGGGAGGGCTCGAGGAGGATCTCGGGCAGTACATCCATTTCCATCTCGACACGGTCGGTTGCCGGGTCTGCCGGGCCAATCTTGACGACCTGCGTTCGTCAAGTTCCGACAGTCCCGGGACTCAATCACGTCGGCAAAAGTTCTTCGAATCGTCGGTGGGGCGCATCCGCACGGGCCAATGAATCCATGTGTCGACGGCTGAATCCCGCCCCGGGCGTGTCGACCCCCTCCAGCCGTTTGGAGTGGAGTCGAGACCTGGGCAACTCTAGAATTCGAGTTTGTGCCGTTCATCCACCGGTGACCGGTCCCCCATGGAAGCCAGTGCCCCGAATCGAGATCCGGCATGAGCGAGCCCTTTCAGGTTCAGTGTCCAAAGTGCAAGGCCAAGCTGAAGATCAAGTCGCGGGCTGCGGCTGGAAAAAAGGTCCCCTGTCCGAAATGCCAGTTTGCCTTCGTGATTAAGCCCCCTCCGGAGGAGGACGAGGAACTCTCGTTTCTGAGTGTGGAGGAGCCGGAAGAGTCCTGGGAGAACGCAGAGGCGAGTGAGGAAGAAGAAGTCGAAGAGGCTCCCCGGGCGAGCCGGTCGGCAGGCCGCACCTCTCGAGGTCGGACGACTGGCGGCAAGAAGGGCAAGTCGCAGCCTGTGCAATGGCAGAAGCCCGCGCTGATCGGTCTGTTGTCGCTGGTGCTGCTCGGAGGGGTGGGAGGCCTGGGATATCTCGGCTGGTCGTTTCTGTCGGGACCGAATGACAGTGGTCCCGAGCCCGACAATCGGGTCGATACCGTTTTTCTCCATCCCGACACAGAGATGTTCGGTCGTCTGCGGATGGCGGAGATGTGGCAGAGCCCCCTGATGCAGTCAGTCTTGGCTCTCCCACCGGTCAAGACCCAGTTGGACAAGGCTCTGGGTGACATGCAACGGGCCACGGGAGTGAGTGTGACCGATCTGGAAACTCTCACGTTGGGATACTGGGGTCCGCTGGACATTCCTTCTCGGGGAGGGGCTCCTGGTGGGATGCCGATGGGTGGCCCGCCCGGCGGAATGCCGATGGGGGGGCCACCCGGTAGTATGCCTGGGGGGGGTATGCCTGGGGGGGGTATGCCGATGGGTGGCCCTCCGGGTGGTATGCCCGGTGGCATGTCGATGGGGGGGATGCCCGGCGGCCCTCCTGGCGGAATGCCCGGCGGGGGACCGGCTGGTGGGGGGAATGACAAAGTGACCCTCGTCGTGCAATCGAAGATCCCCTTCTCCGACTCTGCGCTGGCGAGCGACTCGGGCTTCGAACGGACGAGCGTCAATCGGCGAACTTATTATCGCGCGAAGGACCCTCAAAAGGGTTTTTCGATGTATCTCGCCAATCCGAACCGTCTGGTTCTGACAACCGACTCCGAGATGCAGCGGTTGCTGCAGGCCGGCAAGAATCTCCAGCGCCGGGAAGATCTCGATTTTCTCGACACCACCCCGCATCTGGTGTTGGCCTACTTGCCGAAGGATCCCTCCCGTCTCGAGCGGCTGATGAATGCTCCGGCCGCCCAGGCGGCGGCTGCGGGTCAAGCCCCGGCAGGAGCCGCGAATGCCTTTTCGGGCAAGATCAAGGGAATGTCCCTGTCGATGAATGTCACGCAGGATGTTGATCTCACGGTGAATTTCAATTGCATCGATGGCAGTTCTGCCGAGCAATTCGCAGCTCAGTCCGCGGTGGGGCTCCAGCAGCTCAAGCAGCAATTCGCCGAGTCGAAGGGGCAGTTGCAGCCCATGGCGATGGTGTTCAGCCTGGGAGAATTTCTGCCAATTCTCGACCAGGTTGTGGAGAGTCTGAAGTCCAATCGCAACAACCAAGTCCTGACCACCTCGCTGCGCATTCCTGGTTCGATCAAGCCGGCGATCGAAAACTTCATGAACAGCGAGTTCGCCAAGATGCTGGGCCAGGGGGGCATGCCCGGCGGCGGAGGGGGATTCAACCCGCTGGACCTTATCAAGGGGATGGGAGGCGGGGGTGGCCTGCCGGGAGGAATTCCGCCTGGTTTCCCCGACCCTTTCGGTCCGGGAAATCCGTTCGACAGAGATGGTACTGACGATTCGAATTCTCAGGAGGGGGAAGAGAGTTTCGGTCAGCCTCCGGCCGGAGTGCCCGCTGGTGGCGGAGGTTTTCCTGGCGGTCCTCCCGGTGGCGGTCCTCCCAGTGGCGGTTTCCCAGGCGGTCCACCCGGTGGAGCTCCGGGAGGAGGCTTCCCGGGTGGAGCTCCCGGCGGTGGACCTCCGGGGGGCGTTCGATAGCAGTCCCCGCGGTCTGTCTCAAGCCAGAACAACGAGAGCCTCCGCCGGATGCGTCGACAACCGGCGGAGGCTCTGTCGGTTCGATTTTAACGGGCATTTTCATTTCAGCGAGGCGCCGCCCGTTCGCCCGGCGAACAACATGAGCCCGGCTCCGTACCCAGGCCGCCGCGGCCAATTGCCGGGCGGGGACACACCAGAAAACTGTCGACAACGCCACCCTCGACAACAACGCGAGACGACCCTTTGGCTGGCGACTGCGATCGGTCAGCCAACGACAGCCCAGAAATCGACTCCCGATCTTCCGCCCGCTGAGACAGTTCTCTGTGTTGTTGCCGATTACTTCGTGGAAATGGCCTGAGCCAGCGGCTTCAGCACATTGTCAACGATTTGCCGCTTCAAAAGCCGTTCGCTGTGTTCCCGCAATTGGGCGATGATTTCTTCATACGTGGTTCCCGGCGGCAGGCTGCCGTATTGCCGGATCGTGAAATACACACTGATCTGTTCTTCAGGAAACTCGCCACGCCGCACCTGAGCGGCTGTGGTGCGGGTCTCGACCAGCAGCCGCGCCTGCAGGCGACAGGTCTCGTCGAGGGCGATGGTGATCGAGGGTTCGATGTTGATGGGCTGCACTCCCGGCATCGCCAGCAGACCCTCGAAACCTGGTGTCACTCCCAGCGCTTCGGCCACCAGCGCGTCATGATTCCCGCGGTACGAGTAGTCGAATCCCATCAGGTAGTCGATCGCCTCGCAATCGAGTGGGCTGACCGACAGCATGTAGGGGATCAGTTCCATCACCAACCGGTGCTGCTCAAACGCCGCATCGATGTGTGGAGGATTGACATACCCCGTGCAGACGCGTCGTGGCTCAACTGAAACCCAGCGGTAGTGTCCCTGCTCCTTGTCCTCTTCCAGCACAAAGTCCCCCGACTCACGCGTGTAAAAGTTGCGCATCGAGGGATAGGTTTTCTGGATCCGCTCAAAGAATCCCAGAATCGTCTCCCGGGAAGAGGGGAGAGCCATCTCGGTATTCAGGTTGACGTTGACGTAGTGGTCGTTTGAAAGACTCGAAAAGTCCATCATGTATCGGATTCCCGTTGGGGGGAAATGTCATGTCGCCAGGTCGAATGGATCACCATTCTATCCATGTCGTGCTCGTAAAATCCGCGTTCACAGGCGAACCGGCTCGCGTGTGGGGCAGCCCCGCCACGCAAAATTTTACGTTGGCCGGAAGTGGTGGTCAAATAAACCCTACGAGGGACCGCTGGGGACGCTGATTTGCGTCGCACCAGAAGTCCGGTCCAGCCGACCGCTCAGAAGAGCAGGCGGTATCTCAGTGCCGTGGGCTGGAGGTATGAATGGCCGCCAAAATCTGTTTCAGCACCCGTGGCGGAGACATGGGCAATTCCTGCATCCGAACACCAACCGCTCGGTAAATCGCATTCGCAATAGCGGCGGGCGGAGGCACAATCGGCACTTCGCCAACTCCCCGAACACCATACGGGTGACCGGGGTTGGGAACCTCGACAATCACCGGATCGATCATTGGCAAGTCCAGGGCCGTCGGCATGCGGTAGTCGAGGAAGGTGGAATTCCGCATCACTCCCTGGGCATCGTAGAAATACTCTTCATTCAGGGCCCAACCGATTCCCTGGACGGCTCCTCCCTGAATTTGTCCTTCGACGTAACTGGGGTGAATGGCGGTTCCCACGTCCTGTGTGGCTGTGTATCGCAGAATCTCGACTTTGCCGGTCTCGGCATCAACTTCGACATCGACCACATGAGTCGCGAAGGCTCCGCCACATCCTTCAGGATCGACGGCTCCCCGACCCACCACCGGTTCTCCGTGTTTTTGAACCTCGGCAGCCAGTTCCTGGAAGGTCATACGCAGACCGTTGGGTCCGCTGACACCACCATCCTGGTAGGTCAATTCCTCGGTTTTCCGCTCCCAGATCTGGGCGGCCCGATTGATCAACTGACGTTGAATGTCGCGAGCCGCCTCATAGGCCGCCCAACCTGTTGCAAAAGTCACCCGACTGCCTCCGGTGACATCGGTGTAGCCGACGCTGTCGGTGTCGACCACGGCGGGGACCACATCTTCCGCCCGAATTCCCAGGGTCTCGGCCAGCTGCATGGCGATCGAGGTGCGCGAGCCACCAATGTCTGTTGAACCCTCCACCAGCGACACCGACCCGTCGGCATTCACTGTAGCGGTGCAGCAGCTCTTCAGTCCGATATTGAACCAGAACCCACTGGCGACGCCTCGGCCTCGGTGCTTGCCTGTCAAGGGTGTTTTGTAATGGGCACTGTCGCGCGCAGCGAGCGTCGCCTCATACATGCCAATCCGGGGAAAGACTGGTCCATCGACGCGGCGAGTTCCCTCCTTCGCGGCATTCTTCAGCCGGAATTCAAGCGGATCGATCTGCAGTTGTTCACACACCTCGTCAATCACTGTTTCCATAGCAAATGCCGCCTGTGTTGCTCCAGGGGCCCGATAGGCCGACATCTGCGGTCGATTGACCACGACGTCGTAGCCATCGATTTTCCCGTTGGGAACTTCATAACAGGCGAACACACACATCGCAGCGGCACCTACCGGGGAACCCGGAAAGCCGCCGGCCTCGAAGGCGATCTGGGCTTCCCCCGCAGTGATCAGCCCCGCGGCATCCACCCCCAGCTTGACCTTCATGTAAGAGCCGGGTGTGGGGCCGGTCGCCTCAAACACATCGGCTCGTGACATTACGACCTTGACCGGTGCGCCAGTCTTCCGCGATAGAACAGCGGCAATCGGCTCCAGATAAACCCGGATCTTACCACCAAAGCCCCCCCCGATTTCCATCGGGACCACCTTGACGTGCGAGATGGGCACACCGACGAGTTCGGCAACCTGCTGCCGCACGGTGAATGATCCCTGGGTGCTGCACCAGACGGTGATGTGGCCATCGGGATTCCATAGCGCCGTGGCATTGTGCGGTTCGATGTACCCCTGATGCACGGTCGAGGTCTTGAACTCGCGCTCCACCACGAACTTGGCCTTGGAGAATCCCGCGGCCACATCTCCCTTTTCGAACCGGAAGTGCTTCGCGATGTTGCTGGGCTTGGTTCCGATCTTGCCCAGTTCCTCGGTGAAGAGATCGGCATGGAGCAGCGGTGCCTTTGGGTCCATGGCGGCCTGCACGTCGGTGACGCAGGGCAGTACCTCGTAATCGACGCAAATCAGGGCGGCCGCTTGTTCGGCGATGTGAATCGAGTCAGCGGCCACACAGGCCACCGCATGACCGCGGTAATAGACCTTGTCGGCCGCCAGAACATTATGGTTCAGGTGGCGCAGGTTAACCGCCCCCTCACCCAGCTCCACCATGCGATTCCCCGGATCGAGGAGGTCCTTGTTGGTCACAATGGCCCGGACACCGGGCGTGCTCGCGGCTTTCGAAGTGTCGATCGAGCGGATGCGGGCATGAGCGTGGGGGCTGCGCAGGACAACGCCGTAAAGCATTCCGCTGGGGTGGATGTCGGCACCATAACGGGCCCTGCCCGTCACCTTGTCGACTCCATCATGACGGACGGGCCGGGTTCCGATCACCTTGTATTTGGCGTGCCCATTCGTGTGCCGCAGATCGTTGTTCGCAGTCGCCATGGTCGGGTTCCAGGGGGGATGGCTGAATCTCTGGCCATCCGGTCAATGAAAGGGTCGGATCGGGAGGAATCAGGAATGCTGTCGTTCGGCCGCCAGCGCCGCCTGACGTCGTTGGGCGGAATCCAACACAGCCCGGATGATTTTGTCGTAGCCAGTACACCGGCAAAGATTCCCCGCCAGGTAGAAGCGGGCCTCCTGCTCGGTGGGATTGGGATTCTCGGCCAACAGCGCCTTGGTGGACATGATGAAGCCCGGCGTGCAGATGCCGCACTGCAACGCGGCGTTCTCAAGGAACGCCTGCTGGATCGGATCGAGATCACCTCCCTGGGCCACCCCTTCGATCGTTTCCAGGGACGCTCCCTCCGCCTCCATGGCCAACACCAGGCAACTGACGACCGGGCGCCCGTTCATCAGCACGGTGCAGGCCCCGCAATTGCCATTCGAGCAACCCTCTTTGGTCCCGGTGAGGTCCAGATTGTCACGAAGAACCTCCAGCAACGTCTGCCGGGGCTCGCACAACAACTCGATACTCTTTCCGTTGATCGTGGTCGAAACAACTCGTTTTTTGGCCATGTTGCAAGAGTCGCTTGAAAGTTGGGCGGTGGAGAGGAGTCTGGTGGGCAAGCCGTGGACCGGAGAGGGCGGGGAATGACCTCGAGGCCGTGTCAGGCGGGGTGGCGGGCTCGCTGAACACACTCTTCGAGCACACGACGAACCAGAACACCCGTCACATGCCGTCGGAATTCCTTGGTGCCCCGCATGTCGTCGATGGGGGTGGCGATCGCCTGGGCGGCCTGGGCCGCCTCGGTCAAGGTCTCCACGGTCGGAGATCGGCCTGCCAACCCGGAACTCGCCTCGCGGGCGAACAGTGGAGTGGGGCCAACCGCCCCCAGGGCAATGCGGGCCGACTTGATCCGTTCGCCCGACGCATCCAACTCCACCAGCGCACCCACGCTCACCACTGCGATGTCCATTTCATTGCGGGGAATAAATCGGCGGTAGTGGGAGCCACTGTTTGCCGGCCGAGGTGGAAACCGCAGTTCGACAAGCACCTCGCCCCGATGCAGGACATTCTTGCCGGGCCCAGTGCAGAATTCCTCCACGGGCACCTCACGAGTCCCTTGGGGACCTGCAATCACGGCCCGCGCCCCCAGAGCGATCAAGGAGGGGGTCGAATCGGCCGCGGGTCCCGAATTGCACAGGTTCCCCCCGACGCTGGCCCGATTCTGAATCTGCACCCCCCCGATGATCCGCGCGCTGTCGACCAACGCCGCATACTCTTGCGCAATCCCGGCATCGGAATAAATCCGGCTGCAGGGAACAGCCGCCCCCAACCGCAAACCCCGGCTGCTCAGTTCCAGAACATTGAGTTCCGGGATGCGCTTGATGTCCACGACCAGTTCAGGCTGATGCCGTCCCAGGCGGAGCTGGTCGATCAAGTCGGTTCCGCCCGCAAGAGGGCGACCGGCACCGGGACTCTGATTCAAGAGTCGGACCGCTTCGGCGACCGAGGTGGGGGCGGAGTAGTCAAAGTCACGCATCGGGGTGAGGCCTCCCAGGAGGTAATGAGTGCGATCTTAGGGTAGCGATTGAAGTCTGTGACGCAAGTCTTGACTCGGGGTTTCCGGGAGAACGGTGGGCCTGACGGCGTGTCGCGCCTGTCCCCCCGTGTCCACGGACCGCACTTCGGAGCGCGACCGCCCAAATCCTCTTCACCAAAATCTCCTCATCACGGACCAACCGATGGCTTGGTCCGTGACAACTCCCCCCAACCTGAGGCCAATCCCGAGTATAATGAGCCGGAATCGATGACAGACAGCGCCTTGGGCAAGATGCCCTTGAAGGCGGTTCCCTGGTCCAGCCTCGCGGTTCGGGCGGCCAACAGAAACAGCGCGTCATCCCGAAGGGATTCCAGTGGAATTCCATTCGCCAATTGATACGCGGTCTCCAATTTGCCCCGATTGATCAACTGACAGAGCAGTCGCAGCGTCTCTGCTTGCAGGTCGCCACTCTCGGTGAGGTAGGTCTTCAGCAGTTCCAGTCCCCGCGGAACCGCTCCCTCCTCACAAGCCTGGGCCAGCAGGTGTGGAATGATGCGAGAGGCCTCCTGCGGTTCCGCCTCTGCGGCCCGATTCGCAAAATCGCGGCGGATTGATTGCGCCTGTTCCAGTTTCCCGGACCGTTCGAACGCGAGCGCCGCGAGTGGCGGGAGCGCGCTGCTCAGGACTGGATCGCGATCGTCATCCCCCGGTTGGCCGTCAATCTCGAGGATCTCTTTCCAGGCTGGCTCGGCCAGCCCCATCTCCAGGGCCGCGGCCAGCAGATCGATCTGTCCCCGAAACCGAACCTGGGCGGCCCGCTCGAGTTCTTCCGTCTTCTGGCGGAAGCGAGTCAGCTCCCGTTGCACCTGGTCATCATTCGCCAGCGCCAGAATCCGCTTCAAGTCCCGCCGCAGTCCCTCGACCTCAGCCCCTTCAGCCCGGGACCGCAGCTTGCGGATGGCCAAAAGTCCAGGCCCCGCCCCACGCAAGTGGGTCAACCCGACTTTCAAAGTCTTCCAGGCCTCGTCCGGTTGCTTGAGATCCAGCTGCACATGGGCCAACTCCTGGCAGGCCCGGCCCAACTGCTGGGGCTGAATCGGATCGGGTGTCTTGCTGTCGAACACCGACTTCAGCGTCGGCAGTCGGGGAGGGGTCGCCACCGCCAAACTGGCCAGCTGGGTGTTGGCCGCAGACAGCAGTTTCGGAGTCTCCGCATTCTGTCCCACACTCGACTGAGCTGCGACGAGACGCGTTGCCAGGCGAATCTTGCCAACCGGCGACAGCAATTCGCCCAACGCCTGAATCGCAGACAGGTCAGCCGGCGGCTGCTGAGACAACTGGCGGAGGGCGCTCGATTCAGCGAAGACCAGCAACGACTCATCCCGGGCCAGCGGGTCAGACAGCTGCCGCGCCCAGGCTTCGGCTGCCTCCCATCGCCCCTGTTGGCACAACTGGAGCGTCAAACCGGTCTCCAGCGGGGCCTGCCAGTCACCCGCCAGCCGGCCAGGCTGCCGGGCGTCGAGGTCAAAGGTCCCATCGAGGTTGACGAGCTGTAGCAGCGCCGCCAGTTGTTCGACCCGCGGTGCCGCCCGGTGCGCCGCGAGGGTGTTTCGCGCGCCCGCCGCATCTCCCGCCGAGGCCTGCAGGGTCGCCGTGGCCAAACCCGATTCGATCGCGAATCGGCCCCGCTTCGGAAGCAGTGGGGCGTGTCGTTTCAATTCCTCCAGGGCGGCAGCCCGTTCGGGAGACCCTTCCTGATGAAACCGCCACGTGGCCAGTGCCAGCGGGGCGATCACCTCGTAGGGGCTCTGGGCACTCACCCGGCGTAGCTGGTTCAGTTGATCCTCGGCCGCCGGCCGGTCTCCAGCATGGACCAACGCCAGCGCCGCCAACCTGCGGGCGAATGACTTCTTCGCAGCGGGAGCCTTCAGAGAAGCCTCAATTGCCCGGTTCACCGAGTCCTTCAGATCGCCTGCGCGCTCCGCGGCGGGATCCGACACTTTCTGTTCCGCCGTTGTTTGTCCGGAGTTCTCTAGCCCCGGATCCTCGGTCTCCGCAGGGCCCGGGCGTTCGGTGCGGACGACGGGTGGGAGGGGCGGAAGTTGCTCGGGGGCCTTGATGGTATTGAGGTAGTACCATAGACCTCCCGCCAGTCCCGCGAGAGCCAGCCCGCCCACCAGATACATCGGCAGGGGGGACTTGGGCTGAATGGGCGGAGGGGGAGGGGGTTCCTCACGCTTGGGGGCCTTGACAGTGAAGACCGGAACAAGGCACTGGGGATTGCAGCAACGGACGGCGTGCCCTTGCACCTTGGTGGAGGAATATCCCACCGTCTCACACATCGGGCAACGCACTTCAAAGGCCTTGCCGGCGACTGGCCGGGGGGCCAGAGGGACGGCCTTGGCGGTAATGGCTGGATCGACCCCAAACGGATCGTCATCAGCAGGCCGGGTGGGGGCTGACCCGCCCTTGGACCCCTTGCTGGACCCCGGGGGCGAAGTTCGGCCGGTTGCGCTGGAAACCGGTCTGGCGGGAGCCGTGCCGGGCTTCATGGGGGAACCGCAAAATGGGCACTCCACCGCATCATCGTCGAGCACCGACTGTTTGCAGGTGGGACAAATCGCCAGTTCCATGACTCAATTCTCAAAAAGCAGAGGTGCAGAGGGTTTTCGAACACATGGCTGACCCCCCAGAATACCCTGTCACTGATGACTTGACCAGTACCGCCTCAGGTAGGCTTGCTATCGTCAGTCTGGGTACGGATCTTCCCTGGAAGCCCGTTCCAGAGCAGAAGCCGTCTCGTCGTGAACGAAGGATGCGGGCAACCGGGAATTCAACGCGCGGCGGTTCCAAAGCAGGAACACCGGAAGACCGCTGGCCACCAGAACGAGGCCCGGCCACGTGCTGGCGGGTCGGTAGACAATCAGGATGGCCAAGATCGCTCCCGCACCCAGCAGGTAACCCGCCGGCAACCAGGGGAATCCCCAGGCCTTCACCGGCCGCGGCATGGCGGGACGATGGCGGCGCAGGCGAAACAGCCCCGCAATCGTCAGCATGTAAAAAATCAACGCGGCGCTCACCACATAATCCAGCAGATCTCCGTAAAGATTTCCATAGGTTTGCCGGGTCTCGTCGAATGTACGGGGCAGAACCAGCAGGGACGACCAGAGACCTTGCAGCAGCAGGCCAAAGGCGGGAGTTCCCTCGGCACTGAGCCGCGCTGCGCCGCGGAAGAACAATCCATCGCGGGCCATGGCGAAATACGCCCGGGCTCCAGACAGAATCAGACCGTTATTGCAACCGAGGGTCGACACCAGAATGACCAGTGACATCAGTCGGGCACCCCAGGCGGGGAAGACCCGGCTGAGGAGTTCCGTCCCCACCCGGTCGGCGGGGGCCCTGGCAATCTCGAGCAGGCTCAGGCCCCCCAGATAGGCAATGTTCGCCAGCAGGTACAGCCCCGTTACGGCCAGGGTCCCGAGAGCCATCGACAGGGGCAGATTGCGGTGCGGCTGCTCGACCTCTTCGGCCGCGAAGGAAATGACATGCCAGGAATCGGCTGAGAACAATGAGCCCACCTGCGCCACTCCCAGGGCCACCACCAGCCCCCAGGCCGACTCAGCGGTGAGGCCCGGTGCCACCTCGGCGAGCGGGTGTCGTTCCCAGAAGTGCTGCCAATGGTGCCTGGCCCCTTCCGGGTTCCAGGCTGCGAGGCAACCGGCGAGGATCAGCCCAATCAGCCCTCCCGTTTTGGCAAGGGTGAATACATTCTGGACCAGTTTCCCATATTGCAGTCCCCGCATGTTGATCAGCGTGAGAGCCGCGATCAGCGCAATGGCGGTCGCCTGGGCCGTCGAGAGCGAAAGGGCGTACCGGGAACTGAGGTGGACCGGAGATACCAGGTAATTCGACTCACTGAACCAAGGCAACAGGACTCCCGCGAATTTGGCGAAGGCGACCGCAACCGCAGCGATGGTTCCCGTCTGAATCACCGTGAACAGAGTCCAGCCGTAGAGAAACCCGGTCAGTGGTGACCAGGCTTCGCGCAGGAAGACGTATTGCCCGCCGGCATGTGGAAACATCCCGGCCAATTCCCCGTAGACCAGGGCCCCGCAGACGGTCAATAGCCCAGTCAGCACCCAAGCGGCCAATAGCCAACCGGGACTCCCCAGCAGTCGCACCATGTCGGCCGAAACAATGAAGATTCCCGACCCGATCATTGAGCCCATCACGATCATCGTACAGTCAAACAGCCTGAGATGATGGCGTTGCTGGGGAGGTGTTTCTCCCGCAGAAGGCGATTGGGAGGGCATCGGCAGTCCTGTCGCTGGAAAGACACCGGGAAACGGGAGGGGCGTAGGACCGCTGCCCGATGACAGTCGGAATTCCGCGAGAGCCCCTCGGACTCGGATTAACGCCAACGAGGAGCACTCACCCGACGTGGTCGTTTAGGGAAGTGTGCGGCTGGCGACCCGGGACTCGATCAGAATTTGGTGCGAGGCAACGCGCTGGCGTGTTCCGTGCCCAGCGAATCAAGCCCGTTCTAGACCACCGCTTATCGCGGCAGTGTCGGGGGATTCGCAATGGACTCCGGCGAATCGCCCAGACTGGCGGTTGAGTGGCTGGGCTCGTGGCACAGTTCTTCCCGCACAATCGTGTACTGCCCGGGGGCATCCACGCCAATGCGGACGCTGTTCGGGCCGATCCGCACGATGGTGATCTTGATGTCGTCGCCGATCAGAATTCGTTCGCCCGATTTACGCGACAAGACGAGCATGACTTCCACTCCTTTGTTGGGCCTCACGGAGCCTGAATCTTCCTGGAGGAAGAGTTCTTCTCTGAAGAACGTCTCCATTCTGACGACGTTGTCCAATTGTGTACAGACGAAGTCGCAAAAAAGCGTCACTTCGATCCGGACTGAAGTGTGGTCTTGTGTTTCGGTGTACAGCCCGTATTGCTCCCCGAAGTTCTGTTTGGAAGTGCGGTGGCACTGGAAAAGCCGGGTCAACAAGACTTAATCCTCCTCTGGATCAGCCCGCTCCGGAGACTGCTCAAGCTCGGTTTCGGCCTGTTCGCCAAGCCTCCGGTTAGATCACAATCGAGGCTGTGCCACAAAAGTGTGCACGGCAAGGGGTGGTTAAAATGTGGGCATCGCTGCGTGTTGTTTGTGCGAATCGCTTTGATTTCGATGGTGTGTTCAGTATTCATGGGAACATGTCTTTGACGTGCGGCCATGGGTTCGGAGTGGGAACTATTAAGGTGTTTGAACGGCAGGCGATATTGCACAGAGGGTGTGCAGTGAGTGCGCCGGCAACACACTTGGCTGGGGAGAAACCTTCCTGATCGAGAATCGACACGAATCCTCAGGGTTCGGTGGTAATTTGTTCCCTTTGGAAGCGTGCCAGACCGTTCAGATTGTCGGTCCCCAACAGGGAGACGCGTGAATCCCACAGCTGCCTCCACACCTCCCGCTGGTCGGGGGTGCCCCAGAACCGCAGCTGTCTGCCCTGGTTTTCGCAGCGAGACACGAACTCCGCCAGCCGCTGCTGTTCCTCAGCCGGCAGCGGTCCGGCACCCCGCCACCGAAAGTGAGATTTCCAGTCGGTGCTGATCCAGGGAATCAGATGCGTTGGGTCGTTGCTCTCCAGATCCCCCGGGCGACCATCGATCCCGGCCAGCCGAAATCGCTGCGCCCGCATAAACTCCACCGGGCGATTGCCGCTGATCACCACCGTCACTGGTCGCGCTGTGAATTCCCCGTCCCGGACGGAAGAGATGATCTCGGCGAACTCCTCCAGTTGACCGTGAATCTGCCGGTAGGTCGCCTCGGCATCGGACTTGATATCGATCAACAGCCAGATTCCCGACCCATCTGGGTAAATTTGTCCCCCATGGTCCCGAATCCAGGACTTCAACGGATCGAGATACAGAGCCTTCAAAGTCCGCTCCCGCCGAAGGTCAAAGACGGTATGGGCCACTCGCAGCTCGTTTCCCTGCAGGAAGACGTCCGCTTCGACACTGCCAAATCCCAATTCCAAGGCTTCGAAAAGTGGTCTCTTGTGCAGGTAGTCGTTGTGGGCGTGGGCCCGCGGCAATCGGACGGAAGTGACCGCAGGAGGGCTTGATGAAGACTGGGGCGGGGACGATTCGGGCGGGTGGCCCAGTACTGGCAATCCCGCGGTGATCGCAATCAGGCTCCACAGCAGCATCGACGGGCAGCACATTCGGCTCACGATTGTTCTCCTTTGCAGATGAGGGACGCGGACGCGGTGCCCCCCGATCGCCTGCTGAAAGAGGCCAATTGCCGCTGGGGGGGCTTTGCGGCAGTCGACGAAACCGCTAAACACTCTGTCAGAAGCCAGGGCCGACGCCAGCCCCACGGGTCGAAATGTGACCAGCAACACGTTCGTGGGTGGACCTCCCTCGGAACCAGCGGAACTTTTGCCATGGATTCACAATCGAGCGTCCCCCCGCTGAGGTCCACCAACGCACGCGCCCCCGCTGAAACCCCGGATCCCCCGTCACAACTTGGTTGGGGAGCGTTGTGGTTCGCCACGGTCTTTCCCGTCGCCCTGACCCTGGTCTACTTTGTTCTGCTGGCGGGGGAATCGGCGGCGTGGCAACAGTTCGCCTTCGCCGTGGGCAAGGGAATTCAGTTTGGTTGGCCCCTGGTATGGTGCCTGTGGCATGATCGTTCCGCGCTCGTCTGGCGCTCGTCGGGGATCCGGGGCCTGGGATTGGGAGTGATTCTCGGGCTGGTCGTCACGGGGGCGATGCTGCTCGTCTATCACTTGGTGTTGTCACCTGGGGGACTGTTCGCGGAGGCCGAGGGGGCGATTCGGGCCAAGGTCGCCGCCCTCGAGATTGCCACTCCGCGCCGCATGCTGTTGGTCTCGATCTTCTATTGCCTGATTCATTCGTTCCTGGA
>Ga0315900_10003592_pt1 | contig 22537 bp, 17 predicted proteins | sample LakEriMetagenome_FD_203521 | JGI IMG/M metagenome (GOLD analysis project Ga0315900, IMG submission 203521) | Freshwater fungal communities from buoy surface, Lake Erie, Ohio, United States - Buoy 12 MA114 | ecosystem: Environmental > Aquatic > Freshwater > Lake > Lake biofilm | place: USA: Lake... | reverse complement strand
TCTGCGCTCGGTTTTTCAAGCCTGCGGTACAGTGTTCTCGGGTCAGCAACCACGACATGGCAAGGTACTCGCGCGTGCATCTCGGCTTCAGCACCAATTCGATCGGTGACGTCGACCCGCTTGCGGCGATCCCGGTGTTGGCCGATCTGGGTTGTCGGTCGCTCGCGATCACGCTCGACCGGCACACGCTCGACCCCTTCGCTGCCGACCTGCCGGCCCGTGTCGCCCGCTGGCGGGCCGCGCTCGGCGCCGCCGGCATGACCTGCGTGGTCGAGACCGGCGCCCGGCACCTGCTCGATCCGCGGGTCAAGCACGAGCCGACGCTCGTTTCGGCCGACGAGGCCGCCCGGGGGCGGCGGATCGACTTCCTGTGCCAAGCAGTGGACGTGGCGGCGGATCTCGGCGCCGGCTGCGTGTCGCTCTGGTCGGGCGTGGCCCGCGACGCAGCCGACGAAGAATCGCTCTGGTCGCGGCTCGTGACGGGGCTGGCCCCGGTGCTCGACCAGGCCGCCGCGCGAGGTGTGCCGCTGGGCTTCGAGCCCGAGCCCGGGATGTTCGTGGACACGCTCGCCCGCTACGGCTCGCTCCTCGAGCGTGCGGGCGACCCGGCCGGGTTGCGGCTGACGGTGGACCTCGGCCACCTCGAATGCATGGGCGAGCGGCCCGCCGACCTGCGTCCGTGGGCAGGCCGTGTCGTGAACGTGCACGTCGACGACATGCTCGCCTGCCGGCACGAGCATCTGCCGCTCGGCACGGGCGACGTCGATTTCCCCCCGCTCCTGGCCGTGCTCGACGCCGCCGACTCCACCGCGGGCCTGCACGTCGAACTGCCGCGGCAGTCCCACCGCTGGCTCGACACCGCCCGCGAATCGTTCGCCTTCCTAAAAAAGGTGACAGCCACCAAATTCAGTTAAACCAGACAAGCTTCTCCAATCCAGCTTGCCCAATTTTGGTGGCTGTCACCTTTTCAGAGGTCTTTTGCCATGAGTCGCACGCCGCACGTGCTCGTCCTGTCCATTCCCGGCCTGCGAGCCGATGATCTGCCGCGAATGCCGACGCTCGCGGGACTGGCCGCGGCCGGGCAGTGCGTGCCGCTCGCGCCCGGCTTTCCGGCCGTCACCTGCCCGGTGCAGGCCACGCTCACGACGGGCGTCGGGCCGGCCGCCCATGGCATCGTGGCCAACGGGCTCTTCGACCGCCGCACGCAGCACCTGGAGATGTGGATCAGCCCCGACGGCGTCCACCGGGCGCCGCGGCTCTGGGACCGGCTCAAGGCGGCCCGGCCAGGCCTGCGGACGGCCGCCTGGTTTCTCCTGCAGTCGAAGCACGCCACGGCCGACCTCGTCTGCCTGCCGGCGCCCCGGCACAATCCCGACGGCACCGAGACGATGTGGTGCCACACGAACCCCGAGCCCCTGTACGCGGAGCTGCGGGAGACGCTCGGCGAGTTCCCGCTCCACAAGTTCTGGGGCCCGGTCGCGGGCATCGATTCGAGCCGCTGGATCACCCGCAGTTTCATCGCCGCGGCGCGCTCGCAACCGCCGCACGTCGCCTGGGTGTACCTCCCGCACCTCGACTACGCGGCGCAGCGGTCCGGCCCCGACAGCCCGCCCGCTCACGCCGCCTGCGGTGAACTCGATGCCGAGATCGCCTCCCTCGTCGCCGACTTCGGCGGCCTGGTCGGCCACGAGAATCTGACGGTGCTTGTCATCGGCGAATATGCGATCCGGCCGGTGTCCCGCGCCGTGTGCCCCAACCGCATCCTGCGGGAGGCCGGCCTGCTCGCGGTGGCCGACACCGGCGACGGCGAACTCCTCGACATGCAAGGCTCGCAGGCCTGGGCACTGGCCGACCATCAGGTGGCCCATGTCTATCTCCGGGATGGCGGTGACCACGCCCTCCGCGACCGGGTGGCGGATCTCTTTCGCACGACCGTCGGCGTGGGGCGCGTGCTCGCCGGCACGGATCTCGTGACCGCGGGCCTCGCAGCGACGGCGGAGCAGGGCCCCGAGAGCCGCTGCGGCGACATCGTCCTCGAGAGCGATCTCGATGCCTGGTTCGCCTATCCGTACTGGCTCGATGATGCCAAGGCTCCGGCCTTCGCCCGCACGATCGACATCCACCGCAAGCCGGGCTACGACCCGCTGGAACTCCAGCTCGACCGCTCGCGGCTGCCGCAGATCGCGATCCCGCTCGACACGGCGCTCGTGCAGGGCTCGCACGGCGCGGTCGATCCGGCCCATCCTCACGAGACGGTGTTCATCGCCTCGCGGCCAGGTATCACGACCGCCCCGGCGCTGGCGATGCACGACATCGCCGGGATCGTGGCGCGGCTGGCGGCCGGGTGATGCTGCCCCCGGTCACGGCCGGCGAGCACCCGCCCCCTGTAGCGGCGGTCTCCGACCGTCGAAGCCGCGTCGGCTCGGGTCCGCCCCGCCCCGTCGCCGGACGTTCGCTGCGGGCATCCTGCCCTCCGCTCACTGCATGTCCGCTGCGCTTCGCCCTCCGGGCTGCGCTTGCTCCCATAGCCCGGCTCTCAGGGCAGGGGCGGACCCTCGCACCTGCGTGCCACGCGGGCCGCCGCATTGGTCGGCGGCAGGCTCGTGGCCGCGTTCATGAAGCCCCCGGGTTGAGCCGGGGGATGGGCCGGTCGGAGGCCGTGTCCGGTTGAACGATCACGCCCACTGCGGCGGCGGCTGGATGTCGTCCGCGGGACGGTGGCCGCAGTCCTTGCGGCCCGAGCCGGCCAGCCGGCTGATCACGCGGACGGTCATGTCGGCGTCGCAGGCAATCTGGCAGGCGAGCCGCAGGCCCGGCGTCGTGATTCCCTTCGCGGCGAGCACGTCTTTCTCCGCCTGCGTCATGCGCGCCGGCTCGCCGGCCACGAACTCGACGCGACAGGTCGTGCACCGGGCCACGCCACCGCAGGCGTGCAATTGGTCCGTACCGCACTCGTCCACCAGCGCGTTCACCAGCCGCTTGCCGGCCGGCACCTCGAACGAACCCGTTCCTTCCACCGTCAGTTTCGGCATCGTCATTCTCCTGAGGGCCGCGGTGCGGCCGGTCACTTCTTCTTCGGAGCCTTGTCGTCGAGATTCGCCGCCAGGTCGTCTGGTGTCACGCCCGACTGCACGCCGCCCGGCGGCACGTCGAGGCCCGCGGTCCAGACGAGGGCGTTGAGCATCAGCCGGCGGAAGTCGTCGTCGGCCCAGTTGCGGTGAAAGTGGGCGCCGGTGCAGCCGAAGCCACGGCCACCGTCGGGCCGCTCGTAGGCCCAGGCGAGGGCCTCGCGGCCGCCCTTGCCGGCCCGGACCGTGGCGTTGTTGCTGTGGGGCCCGTCGGGCCGCTCGCGGGTGGCATCGGGCGGCACGCCCGTGAGGATCATGGCCACGCCGTCGGCCGGCTCGCGGAACCGCATGTGGTAGTACCACTCGTCCTGCGTCGCGAAGGGCCGCACGCCCCGGGTAATCGGGTGTCCGTCGGCGAGCTGTGACGCGGCGAGCTTCCAGTGCGGGTTCACCGACCAGTCCTTCTCGAAGTAGCCGCCCAGCCAGTTCAGGAACTCGGAGCCGCCCTTCTCCTTGGGCACCTCGACGGCATAGTGCAGGCAGGCCACGCCCACGCCCCGCTTGGCCAGCGCGTCGATCTGGGCGAGCCGGTTGCTCTGGAGCACCGGATGGCCGTCGCCGCCGTCGGCGAAGAAGAAGACGGCGTCGGCATTGTCGAAGGCCGTGGGGTCTTCCGGCCAGCCGTTCGTGTAGACGGCCGTCACCAGCGGCAGGCCGGCGGCGTCGAGGCACTGCTCGGCGAGCATGCAGCCGGCGCGGAACTCGTGCTCGCCCGGGGCGTGGCTCGGCCGTCCGGCAACGAGGACCAGCTTCTTACGGCCGTCGGTCAGCTTGAGCCGCTTGAGCCGCACGTTCTTGACCTCGAGCTTCATCGGCGGGCCGGCATGCACCTGCAGGGCGAGCACGCCCTCCATTCGCCGCTTGTCGGGCTGCTGGTCGGTCGTCTCCGACATCAACTGGCCGTTGATGAAGTGCTGGAGTTTGTCGCCCCGGGCGACGATGCGGAGGTCGTTCCATTCGCCGGGCTTGATCATTTTCTGCAGGTCCTCGGCCGTGCCGATCGCCTCGCCGGCGACCTTCGCACCCTCCGCGGAGATCGTCATCCGCTGGCCGCGCTCGGCGAGGATGCCGCGGCCCTTCTCTTCGTAGAGGATGCCGGAGTACTTGGGACCGGATTCGAAGTCGGCCTGGTAACCGCCGACCACGAAGTCGCCCAGATCCTTGCTCCGGTATTGCACGCCGCTGTTGCCGCCGGTGAGGCGGTAGGAGCAGGTCAGTTCGAAGTCGTCGACGAGGCCCTGACGCCAGATCAGGAAGGTGTTGCCCTTGGTGGGCTTCTCCGGCGTGGTCTCACCGACGATCGCACCGTCCTCCACCCGCCAAAACTCCGGCTTGCCCTCCCAGCCGGCGAGCGTCTTGCCGTCGAAGAGCGACACGAAGCCCGCGTCGTCGTCGGCCGTGGCACGGGTCGGCAAGGCCATCAGCAGGGCGGCACCGAGCAGGGGCAGGCACACGCGCAGGGAACGAACCGGGGGCATGGTCACCTCGGCGGGCGGGAAGCGGGCTGGTGATGGCGGCCGGCGGCCACCGAACCCGCGTCAGTATGCCACGCCCGCTGCGCGGCGGGGAAGCGACCGGCCATCATCGCCCCGCGTTGGCAGGCGGCCGGTCTCGAGGTCCGCCCGCTCCAGCCCCAGCAGGTCGAGCATCTCGTCGAGGCCCACGACGCGCACCCCAAGTTGCCGCGCGGATTTGATCTCCCGATCGCGGCGCTTCTCGTCGACGTTCGCCCGCCAGCCCGGAATCTTGCCGTCGCCGCCGGCGACCGGCTTCGGCACGCCGCCATCGACCACCAGCGCGGTCGCGGGAGTCACGGTATCGACCACGCGGCCACCGGCCCGCTCGATCGCCGCCTGCAGGGCGTCGGCGTCGGGAGGCGTGTCGGCGTCGAGCTGCACGAAGCCGACGATCGCCACTTCGGGCGACTCGCCCGGGGCCCACAGGCTGGTGGCCACGCCGTCGCCGCCGAGAATCGGATTGCGGATTGAGTCGCGGCGGATCCGCGCCCGAGCGACCGTCGGGCTCTCGACGGCGATCACCTCGAGCAGCCCCTTGCGGGCTCCGAGCTGCGGCCGCGGGTCGGCCGGGTCGTACACCGCCAGAAGGAGGCCGGGACGCATGCCGCGGGTCGAGCGGCTCGAGATCAGGGCCGTGCGTTCGGCCGGATCGACGGCGATCACGCGGCCGTCGAACCCGTCGATCCGGTTGTCCTGCGGCGTGGCCGTGATGACCGCCGCCTGCACGGCCTCGTCGCCCACCCGCAGCGTGGCGAGGAGCTCGTTTTGCTTCTCGATCACCTGGGCCCGGGCCCGGAGCGCTGCGTAGAGCACGCCGAGTTGTCCCTCTGGGTCCTTCTTGGACTCGAAATCCTTCTGCTGGTCGGGATAGAGGAACTGCCCGCCCTTGGCGACCTCCGCCTTCAGCTTGTCGAAGGCGACGGCTTGGTTCAGAGCCTCGTCACGCTTGCCGGAGAGCTGCTGCTGCTGGGTCTCATGCTGCCCGCGCGAGTCGTCGAACTTTTTCTTCTCGGCCGCCGCATCGGCGGCGACCTTCTCCTTCTCGGCCGCCGCCCGGGCCGCTGCCGATTGCGCGGTCTCGATGGCGTTGTCTTTGTCGGCGACGACCTTGTCGTGGTCGAGCCGCAGGGCTTCCATCTGGCCGTCCTTCTTGCGGATCGCATCCGCGAGCCAGGCGACCAGCTTGAGGTACGATTTCGGCTCGGCGTCGAAGCCCACGAACTCGTTCGTGAACCGCTCGTTGGTCTCGGCCTCGATCTGCGCGACCGTCTTCTCCTCGGCGGCGCCGAGGATTTCCTGCAACTTCCGCTTCTCACCGAGCGCGGTGTTGAGTTCGGTGCGTGCCTTGTTGGTCTCGGCGGTCGCCGCCTCGGCCTTCGCCTGTTCGTCGAGCCGTTGCTTGAAAAACAGATAGGTCGTGACGGCCAGCACGAACGTGAGCATCACGAACACGATCAGCGCGATGCTGAGCGACGCGACGGTGCGATTGGCTGGCATGCTGAATCACCATCGCCGGCGCGGACGCCGGACCGGTTGCGAAGGCACACGACCGGGGAAACATCGTCGTCCTCCCGGCCGGCCGTGCAGCCCATTTCCGATTGTATCGGTTATGCCGCCGGGGGTGCGGGGGCGAGGTCCGTCCAGGGACGGGCCACCCCTGCCGTCGCCGCCTCGCGGCCCAGGATGGCCGTCAGGGTGCTGCGGCACAGGGTCGGCCCCTCGGCCAGCGGCCGGCCGTGACGAATCGACTCCACGAAAGCAGCCATGCTGCGGCCGTGCCGACCGACTCCGGCGGTCCGCAGGTCACACACTCCATGCGTGCCGCGCACCACTTCCGTGATCACGTCGGGGCCGCCCGCGCGCCGGACGATGCCCGCCTCGATGGCCCGGCCGTCGGCGAACACGTACCGCACGGCCGTCCCGTCGGCCCCGGGCGCGGCGAGCGGCTCGGCCCAGGCGGGCGCGGCGTCGCCAAAGGCCCAGAGCAGTTTGTCGATGGCATGCACCTGATGCTCGACGAAGTCGCCGCCCGACCGCGTGGGGCAGGCGATCCAGTTGCGTCGGTCGGTGGCGGGGAGCGGGCGCCCCTGGATCGAGCATCGGCGCCAGGCCGGCCCGATGTGGCTCGTGGCCACGCCTGCGATCGGCCGGCCGCAGGCGCCCGCGTGGAGCCGAGCGATCGCGCTGGCCGTGGTCGGATCGTGCCTCCATGCCAGCCCGCTCCCGAAGGCGAGCCCGCGGGCCGCGGCCTGCGCGCTGGCCGCAAGCACGTCGGCGACGCCGGCCGCGTCGATCGCGGCGGGCGCTTCGCAGAACACGTGCCGGCCGGCGGCCACGGCCGCGGCGACCTGGGCCGGGCGGGCGTCCGGCGACGTGGCGAGGATCACGACGTCGATCGGCGCCTCGATGGCACGCCGCCACGCGTCCGCACCGGCGAATCGCAAGGCCCCGGAGCCGTCGAACGCCGCGCCAACGCCGCGGCCGAGCACCGCGGCCGCGGAGTCGATCTGATCGGTGAACAGGTCGGCGAGCACCGTGATCCGCACGCTCGGATTGGCCGCGGCCGCCTGCATCGCGGCGCCGGTTCCCCGGCCACCGCACCCGACGAGGCCGACCCGCAGCGTGTCTCCACCGCCGGCGAAAAACCCGCCGGCCGGAACCGACGCGGTGGCGGCGGCCGCCAGGGAGCCGGCTGCGGCGCAAGAGCGGCCGAGGAAGGTGCGACGGGGGAGCGGGGCAGGGGACATGGCTCGGTCTCCGGGGTGCTTGGCTGACGCGGCGCCGTCGCGTGGGCACGATCGGCTCGCACGCGATTGTTGTAGGGCCGCGACGGCAAGGCTGGCAAACGTCGCCGCGCAGCTCACGGGCCGCGGGCATGCAGCCGGGCCATCATTCGCTGGATCTCGGGCTCCAGCGCGTCGGGCGTGGCGCCGAAGGCGGCCGTGAACTCCTCCAGCCTGCGCTCGGGCGAATCGTCGCCGCAGGGCCGCTTGGCGGCGATCGTTCGCAAGAAGCCGGCGAAGGCGTCGCGCTTCGTCTTCATGAGGAAGTGCGTCAGGGCCCAGGCCCGCGCGTAGGCGTCGAGCCCATCGGCCGCGCGGCGGAACGGCTCGTCGCCCGCGACGATCTCCCGCAGGCAGCCCGGCCGGAAGCCCTGCAGAAAGCGATCGAGCCGCGCCGTGTTCACGCCGCCGATCCCCTTCCAGCCGCGGGCGTTCGTCAGGTCGGGCGTCTCGAAGCAGGTGGCGATGCCCTCGCTCACCCACAGCGGCACCGGCGCCAGCCGCTGGTGCATGCCGGTGTTGAACGCCATCTGGTGCGTGGCTTCGTGGACGAGCGTGGCGACGAGGCCGGCCGCCTCGGGGCTGGCGAGAATCTCGAGGCCGGCGCGGCCGGGCCGCCGGCCCGCGGGCTTCGGCAGCGAGTCGCTGCCGGTGAGGTCGAACGTGGTGACGCGGTTGGAGAGCAGGTTGTAGTAGCCGACGACGCGGTCGGCCGCGGCGCCCAGGTCGCGGGCCGCGTAGGCCTCGTAGGCACGACGGTCGGCGAAGATCACGACCACGAGCGGATGCTGGGGCCGACGGATCTCGAGGCCGGCGTTGGTCCAGTAGGTCGCGAACGTGTCGTGGAGCCGCTCGAAGAGGGCGGCGCACCACACAGCGTAGTCCCGCGAGGTGTCGAAGCAGACGACGTAGTGCTTGGTGACGTGCAGGTCGAACCCGGCGGGCAGCTCGCCGAGGATCCGGCGGCCGAAATCGCGCGGCGTTTCTTCGGCCGGCGCGGCGTCGAGGCGGCGGCGGGCCACGATCTGGTCTGGCTGCACGAGTTCATACCGCTGGTCGGCGAGCTCGAGCAGCAGTCCGCCGTCCTGCGCCTCGACCACGAGCGTGCCGTCGATCGTCCGCGGGCCCGTGGCGGAGCGCATCTCCACGCGCTCGCGGGCCGGGGGCGGCTCGTCGGCCGCGGCGCGGAGGCCGACGCAGGCCGCGGTCAGCGACAAGCAGACGACGCGGAAGCCTGTGCTGAAGCACATTCGCCTGTGGTGGAGCACCGGCTCGGAGGCGGCACAAGTCGCCGCTCCGCGGTCCTGCAGATTGTCGCTGGGGCGCGGATTCGCCCCACGCTCCTCGAGCGTTCGCCGACCCCTCGCCTGCCTCATCTGGTGCGAAAGCAACACGTAGTTCACGCCTGCGGGGAACGACGGATGCTATTCCGGCGGGCAGCGGGCGATCCAACCAGTTTGCCGCCGGGATCGCCAGCCCGAAAGCGGGGGCCGAGGTGGCAGGCTGGGCGATTTCGGGAACATGCCTCGCGCCCACTGCTCTGGCCGCCCGCCGGCCCCCCGGCTATCGTCCGCGGCCCCCCATTTCCCGAGCTGCATCATGCACACGTTCCCAGCCTTTCGTTGGACGGTCGCCTGCGTCTTGATGGCGTGCCTGCTTGCCGTCGGAGGCTGCGCTTCCGGCAAGCCGTGGACCCCGTTCCAGGATCAAAAAAAAGCCGCCCGCGAACGGGAGAAGTATGGCCCCACGGCCGACGAGCGGATCAAGCAGCTCACCGCCGACGCCAAGCAGGCGCAGGCGGGTTCGACGCACGAGCAGCACGAGTTCACGCAGTCGCTGGTCGCGACGGTGCTCGAGGAGCACGACCCGCGGGTGCGGGCCAAGATTCTCGAGATCGCGGCCGGGTTCGACACGGCCGCGGCCACGGCGATCTGCAAGGGCGCCCTCGAGGATCCCGACGAGCGGGTGCGGATGGCGGCCTGCTCGGCATGGGCCAAGCGGGGCGGGCCCGAGGCGGTGCAGTTGCTGGCCGCGCGCTATCAGGCCGATCCCGAGCTCGACGTCCGCCTGCGGGCGCTGCGGGAGCTCGGCACGCTCGGCGACAAGCAGGCGATTCCCGTCCTCGCCCGGGCGCTCGAGGATTCCGATCCGGCGGTGCAGTATCGCGCGGTGGCGGCGCTCAAGAAGGTGAGCGGCCGCGACCTGGGCAACGACGTCAACAAGTGGCGCGAGTGGGCGGCCGACCCCGAGGGCAGCGCCGCCGAGTGGTCGGTCGCCGAGGCCTGGCGAAAACTGTTCTGAAGCGGCGACGAACGGTCGGTGGCCGGCGCTCGACTCAAGGACTCTCGCTCCTTCGCTGACCGGCGGAAAAGCCGCCAGGACCGTGGTTTGGCAAACCAGGGGAGATGCGTCGGGGGGGTGGGCTGACCGGACCCTCGGGCGACCAGCCGGTGCGGCAACGTTCCGCCGCGCGCGGCTGCCGATACCCCAGACACAATGTTTTTGCCGTATCCGCCCGCGCCCCGGCCCCAGATGGCGACCCACCGAGAGTCTGCATCCACGATGAGCGTGTCTTCCATCCGGCAGAGCGGCCGGTCATCCGCGGTCGCGGTCCGCGCGGTGGCGATGCTGCTGGTGTGGGCCCTGCTCCTCGGCGGCTCGCTGCCAGGGCACGTGGAGGCGGCAGGCACGAAGACGCGATCGCCGGCCCGGTTCTTCGGCGGCCTGCTCTCCAAGGAGCCGCCGACCCCCGACTTCATTGCGTTGCCCCAGCCGCCTACGGCCGAGGAGGCCGAGCGGGCTGCGCGGCTGGCGGCCGTGCCGGGGAAGGGGCGTGCGATGCCCGCCACCCGGGCGGCTCCATCACCTCCGCCCCGGGCGACCGAGAAGCCGCCTCGACTCCCGACCTGGGACGAGACGGTTGCCTTCGGCACGGCGCTCCAGGTTTCGACGCGGCAGGTGATCCGCGACGCGGCCGATCCCGAGTTCCAGCCGCGGCCTCGGCCCGTCACGCCTCCGGCCCCGCCGACGACCCTCGTGATCACGGCCCGTGAGGGCAGCCGGCGGCAGACGCCGCCGATCGTGGTCACCAAGCTTCAGGCCACGGGCACGCCGGCGCCGCGGACGCGGCGGTTCGAGCGGCTGCGGGCCAGCATCGCGCGGACACTTGCGACCTATCAGCGGCGGCCACTGAACACGGCGGACAACACCCCGTGGGAAGTGATGCACGGATTCATCGCCTTCGGCATCCCCACCCAGATCCGCGTCGGCGGGCCCGCCGGCGACCTCGTCAATGCCATCGGCTGGTCGAACATGGGCGGTCGATGTCGCGGCCAGGTGATGCTCGCCGCCAGCGGCGAGCGGCTCGTGGCCCTCAAGGGCATCGGCGTGCAGGGCCACTCCGCCCAGTACCTCGCGATCCTGGCCCAGTGCCGGGTCGCCGCCAACTCGCCGATCACGCTGCAGTCGAAGTCGTTCACCGTCGCCGACCTCATCGAGGAGGAGAAGCTGTCCTGCAAGGCGGGCACGGAGCTGACATTCGCCCTCATCGGTCTGGCGCACTATCTGCCCACCGACGCCCGCTGGACCAGCCGCGACGGCGTCGAGTGGTCGCTGGAGAAGCTGGTCGAGGAAGAGATCGTGCAGCCGATCCGGGGCGCCCCCTGCGGCGGCACGCACCGGCTCTTCGGCCTGGCGTACGGCTGCCAGCGGCGGCTCCGGTCCACCGGCACGCTCGACGGCGCCTACCTGCGAGCCGACAAGTACGTCCGCGACTACCAGAACTTCACGCTTGCGAAGCTCCAGAACCGCGACGGCTCGTTCAGCACGGAGTGGTTCAAGTACGCGGCCGACCGCGATGACGACATCGACCGCAAGATCCAGACCACCGGGCACATCCTCGAATGGCTGGTGGCCTCGCTCGACCAGGAGCGGCTCTATGAGCCGCGGATCGTGGCGGCGACCGAGTTTCTGGTGTCGGCCCTGGCCCGGGAGCCGTCGCGGGAATGGAAGCTCGGGCCGCTGGGGCACGCCCTCCATGCCCTCAACATCTACCAGGAACGGGCCTGGGGCACGGTGCTGCCCGGCGGCATCGCGGCGTTCAACGGGTCGATGAAGGCGGCCTCTGCGGCACCGATGATCGCCGAGGAGCCGGAGACCGGAGCGGGGCCGGCGCGGCGCCGTTGATCCCGCGTTCTTGAACCCGCCGGCGGTTGCCCGTAGGCTTCCCGGGCGGACCTGCGGCCCCTTGTATCCGGCCGACCCGCGCGTCGTCCGACGCGCCGCGCGACGTCCGCCGCAGGAGCGGACCATGGCACCGGCCGACATTTCGCCGCAGCTCGCGCAGCTGCTCGACGCCGCGGCCCGGCTGTGCGAGGCCACGGCGTCGGAGGCGATCCTCCTGCTCGTCGATCAGCGGCTCGATTGGGAGCAGGTGCGGCGGCTCACCGGCACCGTGACCGTGCTCGTCGCGGCCGACGACGAGGCGGACCTCGCGGGCACGACCGACCACGGCCTGAAGAAGATGCCGCTCGACGTGGCCGGCCTGCCGGTGCACGAGCGGCTCGCCCAGGCGCTGCTCGAGTGCGTGGCCGACGAGATGATCGCGCCGGAGGCCGCGGTCGTGGCCGTGTATAGCGGCTTCGAGGCCGGCACGATCGACTCGGTGAGCCTGCTGAAGCTGGAGGAGCACCTCGGCCAGTTGACGAGCCGCGATCTGCGGAACCTGGAGACGAAGGTGCCGCTCGAGACGCTCAAGCTCGTCGTCGACCTGGCCGTGGAGATCGGCCGCGAGGGCCGCGAGGGCAAGCCGGTGGGCACGCTGTTCGTGGTCGGCGACGCGCGGAAGGTGCTGCAGGCGAGCCACGCCGCCGGCTTCGACCCCGTGCGCGGCTACAGCCGTTCCGAGCGCCGGCTCACCGATCCCCGCGTCCGCGAGGGGATCAAGGAGATCGCGCAGCTCGACGGCGCCTTCGTGATCGGCTCCGACGGCACGGTGGAGGGCGCTGCCCGCTACATCGACGCCTCGGCCGAGAACGTCTCCGTGGCCAAGGGCCTCGGGGCGCGGCACTGGGCGGCGGCGGCGGTCACGCGGCGGACGAAGAGCGTGGCCGTGGCCGTGAGCGAGACCAGCGGCACCGTGCGGATCTTTCAGAACGGCGAGGTGGTGCTGCGGATCGAGCCCTTCCGTCGGGCCATGAAGTGGAAGGATTTCGAGTACGAGCCGCCGGGTTCGGAATGAGCAGCGTTCCCGTCTCCGGCCCCGATCCCGACCTCCGCGGCAAGACCGTGTGGGCGATCGACACGCTCTCCCGGGCCTACCAGCTATTCCACGCCCTGCCCGAGATGACGGCCCGCGACGGGACGCCGGTGTCGGTGGTGTTCGGCTTCACCCGCGACCTGCTCGACATCGTGGAGAAGAAGCGGCCCGACTACCTCGTGTGCGCGATGGATCCGCCGGGGCCGACCTTCCGCCACGAGGCGTTCGCCGACTACAAGGCGAACCGCGCGGACATGCCCGCCGACCTCGTGCCGCAGATCCCGCTGGTGCGGCGGCTGCTCGGGGTGTTCGGCATTCCCTGCCTGGAGGTGTCGGGCTACGAGGCCGACGACGTGCTCGCCACGATCGCCACCCGCGCGGTGGCGGCCGGTGGCGCCTGCACGATCGCCACGTCCGACAAGGATTCCCGCCAGCTCCTCGGCCCGCACGTCCAGCTCTTCAACCTCCGCACCAACGCCAGCCTCGGTCCCGACGAACTGCACGCCGAATGGGGCATCCGTCCCGACCAGGTGGTGGACTTCCTGGCGCTCGTCGGGGACAGCGTGGACAACGTGCCGGGCGTGCCGGGCATCGGCCCCAAGATCGCCTCCGAATTGCTGCAGCAGCACGGCACGCTCGACGGCGTGCTGGCCGCGGTCGAGACCGTCTCGGGCGCGAAGCGCAAGGAGAACCTGCGGACGCACGGCGACACGGCCCGGGCGGGCCGCGAACTGATCCGCCTCGATACGGCGGTGCCACTCGCGATTCCCTGGGACGCGGCCGCCCTGCATGCGCCCGACACAGCGGCCCTCGCGGAACTGTGCCGCGAGTGCGGCTTCCGCAGCCTGCTCGATCGCGTCGTGCAGGCCGGCGCGCGCGTGGCCTCGACGGCACCGCCCGTGGCGAGGCCCCGATCGCCCCGCACGCTCTTCGATCTGGAGGGCGATGAGCCTCCGCCTCCGGCCGCGCATCAGTCGCTCACGACACGCGAACCAGGCGACGATGCCGGGATCGGCGTCGCCGTGCAGCGGCTGCGGGCCGCCGGTAGCGTCGCGATCTGCGTGCCACGCCCCGCGACAGGCGGGCTCCTCGTACGGCCGTGCGGCATCGCGATCGCGACCGGCGAGGAAGCCTTCTGGTTCGACGCCGCCGCGGTCGCCGCGCATGAAGCCCTGCGCGGGCTGCTGGCCGACCCGGCCGTCGCCAAGCACGGCCACGACCTCAAGCGTCAGGACGTGGCCTTGCGGACGCTCGGCATCGCGATGGCGGGCGGCGGGTTCGACACGCTGCTCGCCGCCTATCTGCTCGAGGCCGGCGAGCGAAACCTGGGCCTGGTCGAGACGGCGATCCGGCACGGTGTGGTGGTCGGCGATCCGGCGGCCGCCGCGGCGATTGAGCATCCGGCTGGGGCGGCCGACGCAGCCCGCCACTGCCAGCTGGTGCAGGCTCTCGCCGCGCGGCTGCCGACGCGGCTGGCGGACGCCGGGCTCGCCGATCTGTTCGCCACCGTGGAAATGCCGCTGGCGCGGGTTCTCGCCGCCATGGAGTTTCGCGGGGTGCGGATCGACACGCCCGTCCTGGGGGTTCTCTCGACGGAATACGCCGCCCGACTCGCCAGTCTCGAGGCCGAGATTCACGCGCTCGCCGGTCGTCCGTTCGCAATCGCCTCGCCGCTGCAGCTGCGGGCCGTGCTGTTCGACGAACTGGGCCTGCCGGTCGTGAAGCGGGGCAAAACCGGGCCGAGCACCGACGCCGAGGTGCTGGAGCAGCTCGCCCCGCTCCACCCGCTGCCGGCGAAGCTCCTCGAGCATCGCCGCTACGCCAAGCTCAAGAGCACCTACGTCGACGCCCTGCCGGCGCTGGTCGATGCGACGACGGGCCGGATCCACACCACGTTCAACCAGACGGTGACCGCGACCGGCCGGTTGAGCTCCAGCGACCCGAACCTGCAGAACATCCCGATCCGCACGGCGGAGGGGCTGCAGATCCGCGCGGCCTTCCTCCCCGGCGAGCCCGGCTGGAAGTTCGTGGCGGCCGACTACTCGCAGATCGAGCTGCGGATCCTCGCCCACCTCTCCGGCGACGCCGCGATGCGGGCCGCGTTCGCCGCCGGCGAGGACATTCACGCCCGCACCGCCGCGGCCGTGTGCGGGGTGGCGGCCGCCGACGTCACGCCGGCGATGCGGCGGCTGGCGAAGGCGGTCAACTTCGGCATTCTCTACGGTCAGTCGGCCTTCGGGCTGTCCAAGGCGCTGGGCATTCCGCAGGCCGACGCGGCGGAGTTCATCGCCGGCTACTTCCGCGTCTTCGCGGGGGCGGCGACGTTCATGGACGACGTGCTCGATCGTTGCCGACGGGACGGCCACGTGAGCACGATGCTCGGCCGTCGGCGGTCGATCGCGGGCGTTCGCGACCGCGAGCGGCGCCGCAACGCCGCCGGCGTTCCCGCCCTCACGCTGCCCGAGCGCGAGGCGGTGAACACGGTCGTGCAGGGATCGGCCGCCGATCTCATCAAGCTGGCGATGCTGCGGGTCGACGCCCGCCTGCGGGCCGAGGGACGGCGGGCGGCGCTGGTGCTCCAGATCCACGACGAACTGCTTCTCGAGTCGCCCCCGGAGGAAGTGGCCGCGGTCGAGCGGCTGGTGGCCGAGGAGATGCGGCAGGCCATGGAACTGGCGGTGCCGATCGAGGTCGCGGTGCATGCGGGCGGCACCTGGGCGGAGTGCGAGTGATGAGGAACCTCACAGAGCCTGGCGAGTTTCGCTGGTCGGAGATTGCCCATGCCCCATCGCCGGACGTTCGCTCCGGCACGACCAATCCGCCTGCGGCGGATCGGTGCCCGGGCCTTCGCTCTCTCGGAGGCGGCTGCGTTCCGCCATCCATGGCTCCGCTGGCCGCCTACGCCGGCTCCCGGGGCACGGGCAACTCCTTCCGTCCGCTGGTTTAGCAGGAGGTTTTTGTGCGCGAGAATCAACGCGATTTCGAGTGAGGCGGCGATGATCGTCATCGGGCTGGTGGGCAGGATCGGCGCGGGGAAGTCCACGGTGGCGCGGATGTTCGCGGCGCTCGGGGCCGAGGTCATCGATGCCGACGCCGCCGCCCACGAGGTGCTCGAGGAGCCCGAGGTTCGCGACGCGGTCGTGGCCCGGTTCGGGGCTGCCGTCGTCGACCCCGCCGGCCGCGTCTTGCGGGCCGCCGTGGCGGCGCGGGTGTTCGGCCCGACGCCCGACCACGCGACGGCACTGAAGGACCTGGAGGCGATCGTGCATCCGCCGGTGCGACGGCGAATCACCGCGCGGCTCGCGGCGCTCGCGGCGGCCGAGGAGGCGGATGGACGGCGGCGGGTGGCGGTGCTCGACGTGCCCTTGCTCGTGCAGTCGGGATGGGATGCAGAGTGCGATCGGCTCGTCGTGGTGGAATGCGCGGAGCATGTGCGGCAGTCGCGGCTCGCGGCCCGCGGTTGGAGCCCGGAGCAGATCGCCAGCCGGGATCGGGCCTGGGAGCGGGCCGGCGGCCGGCCGCTGCCCCCCGAAAAAACGTCCGCCGTGGATGCGTCCGGCGATCCCGCCTATACTGCGAAGCAGGTGGAACGGATCTGGAGTTCGCTCCCGTCTCGGTGAGACGTGGGGTGCTCCGCCACCGACCACCTCCAGCCTTTTCGGGGTTCCCACGTCGTGCCGGTTCGCGGCCTCGCCGCGCCCGGTCCTGCCTGCCTCTCCTCCTCGCTTCACACCTTCGACGTTCAGGTCGGGGCCTCGTCGCCCCATGGGTGCCGCATGTCAACTGCCGACTCTCCAGACGATCACGACCGCGAGCCGATGTCCCTGGCGGAGGAAATTGCCGCCGAGGTCAAGGACGGGGCCGACGTCACGGATCACTACGAGGCGCTCAAGAAGGGCGACTCGCAGGTGGCCGAACTGCAGAAACTCTCGATGCAGGAACTGGTGGAGCTCGCCCGCCGGGAGCAGATCGGCGACGTCGCCGGGGCCAAGAAGCAGGACTTGGTGTTTCGCATCCTCCGCGAGCGGGTGAAGCTCAACGGCCTGATGTTCGGCGAGGGCACGCTGGAGATCCTGCCCGACGGCTTCGGCTTCCTGCGCAGTCCCGACGCCCACTACCTTTCCTGTCCGGACGACATCTACGTCTCGCCCAGCCAGATTCGGCGGTTCGGCCTCCGCAACGGCATGAGCGTGGCCGGGCAGATTCGCCCTCCCAAAGAGACGGAACGCTACTTCGCGCTCCTCCGGGTCGAGGCCATCAACGGCGAAGACCCCGCCAAGCTCTCGACGCGGCGGTTCTTCGACGACCTGACGCCGCTCCATCCCGACGAGCGGATCGTCCTCGAGACCACGGCCGAGGAGATCTCGACCCGGGTCGTCGACCTGATCGTGCCGATCGGCTTCGGCCAGCGGGGCCTGATCGTCAGTCCGCCGCGGGCCGGCAAGACGATTCTCCTCCAGAAGATGGCCAAGGCCGTGCTCGCGAACTATCCCGAGGCCTACGTCTTCATGCTTCTCATCGACGAGCGGCCCGAGGAGGTCACCGACATGGAGCGGCAGGTGAAGGGGCCGTCGTGCGAGGTGATCAGCTCCACGTTCGACGAGAACTCGAGCCGCCACGTCCAGGTGGCCGACATGGTGATCGAGAAGGCGAAGCGACTCGTGGAGTATGGCCGCGACGTCGTCATCTTCCTCGACTCGATCACCCGGTTGGCCCGGGCTTGGAACTCCGAGGTGCCGAACTCCGGCAAGATCCTCTCCGGCGGCGTCGATTCCAACGCCCTGCAGCGTCCGAAGCGGTTCTTCGGCAGCGCCCGCAAGGTCGAGGAGGGGGGCTCGCTGACGATCATCGCCACGGCGCTGGTCGATACCGGCAGCAAGATGGACGACGTGATCTTCGAGGAGTTCAAGGGCACCGGCAACCTGGAGATCGTGCTCGACCGACGGCTGGTGGACAAGCGGATCTACCCGGCCATCGACATCAACCGCTCCGGTACCCGCCGCGAGGAGATGCTGCTCGAGCCCGACGAATACCGCCGAATCTGCGTGCTGCGGCGCGTGCTCGGCGACATGAACCCCGCCGATGCGATGGAACTGCTCGTCAACCGGCTCTCGAAGACGAAGTCGAACAGCGAGTTCCTCATGTCCTTGAAGTCGTAGCGAGAGCGTGATGGAAGACGGCAGCGGCAAGTCGAGGCCCCGCGGCGGCACGCCCACCGGCCTGCCCCACGGCACCCGGGTGGCGGTGGTGGTCGCCCGCTGGAACGAGACCGTCACGCGGGGCATGCTCGACGCGGCGCGGGCCACGCTGGCTGCGGCCGGGTTGGCGGACGACGCCATCGACGTGGTCTGGGTGCCGGGCTCGTTCGAGCTGCCGCTGGCGGCCGACCGCCTCGCCGCCACGCGGCGTTACGCCGCCGTGCTCTGCCTCGGCGCGATCATCCGCGGCGAAACCTCGCACGATCGTCATATCGCCACGGCCGTCGCCGGCGGGATCGAACAGACCGCCCGGGCGCGGGGTCTGCCGGTGTTGTTCGGTGTGCTCACCTGCGACACGCCGGCCCAGGCAGCCGCCCGGTCCGGCGGCAGCGCGGCCGACGGCTTCGTCGGCAACAAGGGGGCCGAGTGTGCCGCCGCGGCCGTGGAGATGATCGCGGTGCTCGCGGCGATCGGTCCGGCCGCCCCTGCCGGCCGCACGGAGCCGCCGGCATGATGCGCCGTAGCCGGGCTCGGGAGGTCGCGCTCCAGGTGCTCTACCAAGCCGAGGTGAATCCGGGCGCCGCCACCAGCGGCCGCGCGCGGTTCCTCAAGGGTCGCCTCCGGTCCGGGGCGCTCGTGGCCTTCGCGGAGTCGCTCATCGACGGCGTCGGCCGGCATCGGGAGGCGATCGACGCGGTGCTCGAGGATCGCTCGCGGAACTGGCGGGTGGCGCGGATGGCCGCCACCGACCGGGCGGTGCTGCGGCTCGCCGTCTTCGAACTGCGGCACACCGACACGCCGGGGCCGGTGGTGGTGGACGAGGCCATCGAACTGGCGCGACGCTACGGCAACGAGGCGTCTCCCCGGTTCGTGGCCGGCATTCTCGGCAGCCTGCTGGCGCCGGGTTCCGCCACGGCCGACCCCGTCACCCCCGTCTCCTGACACGAGGATCGAGCGCGATGGCCATCTTCGGATTCGGACGCAAGGACACGCCCGCCGCGCCGGCCGATGCACCAGCCGATCCGCCGGCCGACGCGCCGACGGCGGACCGGCCGCGCGGCATCCTCGACCGGCTGCGGGCCGGTCTGGCGAAGACGGCGCAGGTGCTCAACACGGACGTTCGCGACCTCTTCAAGCGGGAGGGGCGGCTCGTCGACGAGCCCTTCCTGGAGGAGCTCCGGGCCGCGCTGATCCGCACCGACATGGGGCCCGCCGCCGCCGAAGCGATCGTCGTTGACGTGCGCGAGCGGCTTCGGGCCCGGGTCGTCGATCCCGAGGTGGTGCTCGACTCGATCCGCACGCAGCTCCACGCGCGGCTCAAGCCGGCCGAGGCGGGGATCGCGATCGCGGCCTCGGGACCGACCGTGATCCTCGTCACCGGCGTCAACGGCTCCGGCAAGACGACGTCGATCGCGAAGCTCGCGCGGCGGTTCACCCGCGAGGGCAAGCGGGTCGTGCTCGGCGCCGGCGATACCTTCCGAGCGGCAGCCGTGGAGCAGCTGGCGATGTGGGCCGGGCGGCTCGGGGCGGAGATCGTCCGCGGCGAGCCCGGCTGCGATCCGGCGAGCGTCGCCCATCGGGCGGTGGCCCGGGCGGTCGAAGGGGGCTTCGACGTGTGCATCGTCGATACCGCCGGCCGCCTGCAGACCCAGTCGAATCTCATGCAGGAGCTCGGCAAGATCCGGCGCGTGATCGCCAAGCAGATTCCGGAGGGCCCGCACGAGACGCTGCTGGTCATCGACGCCACCGCCGGCCAGAACGCCCTCTCCCAGGCGAAGGGCTTCAAGGAGGCGGCCGGCTGCACGGGGATCGTGCTGGCGAAGCTCGACGGTTCGGCCCGGGGCGGCGTGATCGTGCCGGTGGCGGAGCAGTTCGGCCTGCCGGTGAAGTTCGTGGGCGTGGGCGAGTCGGCCGACGACCTCGAGGCCTTCGATCCCGAGGCGTTTCTCGCCGCCCTGCTCGAAGGCGCGCTCGCCGACGCCGGCTGACGGTCGATCAGTCGACGCAGCCCGCAGGGTTTGCCAGGTGGCCGGTCCGGTCGAGCAAGGTGTGCGGTGCCCGGCCGCGATTCTGGCCGCGGACCGGCCGCGCCAGCCGATACGGAAGGCGGGGGGAACGGCGTCCGTTTCGGCGGAGCGGGCGCGTTTCCATTGTTGCAACGCCGGACGCCCGGCCCCTGCGCCGATCGTCCATTCACACCTCCGACTGGGAGTTTCGGAAACCATGCGCAAGATCGAGTTCAAACTGCCGCTGTGGGTGGCCGCGGGCCTTCTGACCGCCACCCTCGGCGCCGCCGAGAGCCATGCTCAAACCGCGCCTGTGGTGCCCAACGTGCCGCAGGAAGACGCCTATCAGATGCGGGCCCTGCCGCCCGAGGAAGCGGCCGCGGAGGCCTCCGAGGAGACCGGGCCGGAACGGTATCTCGAGATCGAGCCGCTGACGAGCCGGGGGATCAACACCTACGGCTGGTTCGACGTCGGGATCGGTGCCAACAACTGGGGCAGCCCCTTCAACGGCCCGATCACGTTCAACGACCGCAACTGGCAGGGCCAGATGAACCAGCTGTACCTCGTCAACGAGCGGCTGCTCGACGTCGAGAACGGCCGGTTTCTCGGCGGTCGCGTCGACCTGCTCTACGGCACGGACTACATCTACACCACCGCCCGCGGCCTCGACGGCAACCTGTTCAACCAGGCCAACCAGTGGGGCGTGACCGGCGCCCCGTCGTGGGTTTCGAGCAAGGACTACGGCCTGGCGATGCCGCAGTTGTACGGCGAGGTGGGCTACGGCGACCATGCCGTCAAGGTCGGCCACTTCTACACGATCATCGGCTATGAAGTCGTGCCGGCCATCGGTAACTTCTTCTACACGCACGCCTACACGATGCAGTACGGCGAGCCGTTCACCCACACCGGCATCCTCGACACCTACGCGGTGAACGACCAGATGACGGTGTACGCCGGCATCACCAACGGCTGGGACAACTTCAGCGACCCCATCAACATCCTGGGGATCGCCAATCCCGGCTATCCGGGCGCGAACAGCAACGCCGCCTTCCTCGGCGGTGTGACGTTCAAGAACTCGGACGAGACCCAGGCCCTGACGGTGACCACGTCGAGCGGCAACGAGATCGGCGGCTTCACGTCGCCCCTCGCGACCATCGGCAACCGGTCCTTGATCAGCACGGTCTACACGAACGAGCTGAACGATAAGGTGACCTACGTGTTCCAAAACGACAACGGCTGGCAGTTCAACGCCATCGGGGTCGCGGAGACGCTCGGTCAGCAGCCGGGTACGGCCCAGTGGTACGGCATCAACCAGTACCTGTTCTACAACTTCTCCGAGACGCTGATCGGCGGCATGCGGTTCGAGTGGTTCCGCGACAACAACGGGTACCGCGTGTTCAACCCGATTCGCAATTACTGGGCCGGCGGCCCGTGGCAGGGCGGCTACCAGGGCAACTTCTGGCAGGCGACCTGGGGTCTGAACTGGCGGGCGACCAACAACTGGATCATCCGTCCCGAGCTGCGGTACGACTGGTACTCGCCGGACAAGGCCGGCACGCCGCTGCCCTTCGGGCGGAACAGCGACCAGTATGGCCAGTTCTACGGCGGCTGCGACGCGATCTGGCAGTTTTAACCTTCCCGGCTGCCGGGCCATCCATGGCTCCGGCAGCCTCCGCCAGCCGCGGGCACAGCCAAGGTGTGCCCGGGCTGGCAGCGGCGGCCCTCCCGGCCGCCTGATGGCGAGCGGACAAGCGGGGCCCACCGGTTTCGGTGGGCCCCGCGGCTTTTGCACGCGGCGCGGCCGCCGCTGCGTGCGGGCCCCTGGTTTGGCCGCCCGCCAGGAAGGCGGGCCTTCGAGAGCCGGCGGCGGCCGGCAAAGGAAACCGAGGCATGATGCCGAGGGTTTCCGTGTGGCAAGCACGCGGCCTCCGATGCGTTCGGCGGAACCGGTCGGGGGCCCGCGCAGAAGCCGGTGAACTTTGTCTCCGCCGCAGGATCGTCCATGCCCATGGGGCTGGATGTTGACAAAGTCCGCCGGCGCCGAGCAGGACACCGCCGGTTCCGATTCCGGTCTGCCTCGAAGAGGTGGCCGCTGCCGCCCGAATCCTCGCGATTCCGTCATGGAAAACGGCCGCTCTCGACCGGTTTTCGGACCGCTCGTCCCAGGCCCGGTGGTACGCAAGTCGAGCCGCGAAGACGCAGATGGGTCATTAGGGCTGTCTGCGTAACCTGCGCAAGCGGCAGAGTTTTACAGATTTGCCCCCTCTCGCTAGCCTGCAAGCCGACTTTTGACGCTCGGACGCTCGCGGCCGGACTCGTTTCCGCCCGATGAGACCTGTCGGGGTTTCAAGGAGGGAAAATGACGACGACTCTGCCATGCCGATCGGTTTCGATTGAGTTTTTCCGCGGCTTTCGCTCGCTCACCACGGCCATCGCCCTGATCGCCTGCTGGGCGGCGGCTGGTCGGGCCGCCGACGGCTGGCTGACGAGCTACGACGATGCCCTCGCGACCGCAGAACGTACCGGCCGGCCCATTTTGACCGTGTTCACGGGCAGCGACTGGTGCCTCCACTGCCGCCACCTCGAGGAAAAGGTGCTGCATACCGAGGCGTTCAAGGGCTGGGCGGAGGACCGGGTCGTCCTGCTCA
>Ga0315900_10003587_pt1 | contig 22557 bp, 21 predicted proteins | sample LakEriMetagenome_FD_203521 | JGI IMG/M metagenome (GOLD analysis project Ga0315900, IMG submission 203521) | Freshwater fungal communities from buoy surface, Lake Erie, Ohio, United States - Buoy 12 MA114 | ecosystem: Environmental > Aquatic > Freshwater > Lake > Lake biofilm | place: USA: Lake... | reverse complement strand
GGTTTATTCAAGCCTGGCTAGCTGGCTAGGGATACCCGACCAAAAGGGTTACCTAATAGTTGTGTAAAAAATCATTCGCTTGAGCCTGGGGAATGGCGGACCTTTCGGATTGAATGGGACGCAAGCCTAAGCAATCCCCGAAGGAAACCGCGGACGTAAGGCTCGGCGTGAAAGCATACGCCGATCACCGCGGGGTTTCTCACGTCGCCGTCATCAAAGCGATTCGCGCCGGCAAATTAGCGCGGTCCGTTACATGGAACGACAAAGGGAAAGCGCAAATCGACCCGACCGTCGCCGACGAGGAATGGGTCCCCGCCATTGTCGCCAAGCAAGAGGCGCAAGCCTCCCAGGATCTCGACGAGCCCGGCGTTTCGTTCGCGGAGGCTCGCACCATTCGCGAAAACTACAACGCGAAACTAGCTAAACTCGAATTCCACAAGCGCGCCGGAAAGCTCGTCGACGCGGAGATCGTCAAGCGCGAGGCATTCAAAACGGCGCGCATTGTCCGGGACGCGCTCTCGAACATCCCCGACCGGCTCGCGCCTCAACTGGCCGCGGAGTCGGATCAATTCAAAATCCACCGCCTTATGACGGAAGAAATCCGGAAATCCCTCGAGGCGCTCGGGCGCGACCTTGAGCTCGAGCCCGCGGAAACCGAGACCCTAAACCCCGATGAAACAGCCTAGTCCTTTCCTGGCAGGATTCGCGGCCGGCATCACGCCGGACCCGGACGTCGACCTCGCCGAATGGTCGGACCGCCACCGCGTCCTTTCGGCGAAAGGCTCGAGCGAGCCTGGACCCTACCGCATCGCGCGGACGCCTTACCTGATCGAGATTGCCAAGACGCTCTCGCCGCAATCCCCTATTGAGCGGGTCGTTTTTATGAAGAGCGCGCAAGTCGGCGCCTCGGAGCTCGGCTTTAATTGGCTCGGCTACATCATGAGCGGCGCCGGTCAAAGCGGCCCGGTCATGATGGTACAACCGACGACGGAGACCGCGGAGCGCGTCTCCAAGCAAAGAATCGCACCAATGATCGAGGAAACGCCGGTCCTCAAGCAAAACGTCTCTGCGGCGCGAGTAAAAGACTCCTCCAATACTATGCTCCTGAAAGAATGGCCGGGAGGGGTGCTCGTGATTACCGGCGCCAATAGCGGGACGGGGCTAAGGTCTACGCCCGTCAAAAGCCTATTTTTCGACGAGGCAGACGCGGCGCCCGCGGACGTCGGCGGCGAGGGGGACCCGCTCGAGCTCGCCGAGAAACGGACCACGACGTTTGCCCGCCGCAAAATCTTTATCGTCTCGACCCCGACGGTAAAGGATTTCTCCCGAATCGAGCGCGAATTCCTGCAAGGGGACCAACGCCGCTATTTCGTCCCGTGCCCGCATTGCGACGCTTTCCAATGGCTCAAGTTCAAGCAAATCAAATGGGACGACGGGCGCCCCGAGACCGCGCGCTACATTTGCGAGGAATGCTCCGGCGAGATTTTTGAGCGCCATAAGACCGAAATGTTAGCCCGCGGGCAATGGCGGGCAACCGCCCCAGGCGACGGACGGACGACGTCGTTTCATATCTCGAGCCTTTACTCCCCGGTCGGCTGGAAATCCTGGGAGGCGCTCGTCCGGGAATTCCTCAAAGCCAAGTCCGACCCGGCGCTCCTCAAAACTTTTCTGAATACGTCCCTGGGGGAGACGTGGGAGGAAAATTACTCCGCTCGGATCAATTCCGACTCGCTTATGAGTCGAACGGAGTTTTACGAGCCTAACGTCGCGCCCCTCTCCTCCGTCCTCCTGACCGCCGGCGTCGACGTTCAAGACAACCGCCTAGCAATCTCCGTTTACGCTTGGGCGCGCGGGGAGGAGGCTTGGTTAGTCTCCCATCAAGAAATTTTCGGCGACCCCGCTCGAGCGGACCTTTGGAAACAGTTAGACGCCGTTCTCCTCCGCCCCTACCGGCACGAGCTCGGCGGGGAGCTCATGATTTCCGCCGCGGCTATCGACTCCGGCGGTCATTTTACTTCGGAGGTTTACCAGTACACGCGCGAGCGCCGCGGAAAGCATATCATTGCAGTCAAAGGTCAATCCCAACGGGGAAAGCCTCCTATCGGTAAGGCGACGAAAGTCGATCTCAACTTCCGCGGGCAAACCCTGAAACACGGGGCGGAAGTCTACCCGATGGGATCCGACACGATTAAAACGACCCTTTACGCTCGTTTCAAACTCGATACTCCGGGCGAGGGTTATTACCATTTTTACGCCGGGCTCGGCCCCGAGTATTTCGAGCAACTCGTCGCCGAGAAACAGGTAACGCGATTCGTTCGCGGGCAACCCGTCCGAGAATGGTTTTTACCCTCGGGAAAACGTAACGAGGCGCTCGATTGCGCGGTTATGGGGTACGCCGCGCTCCAATACCTCTACACGCGCCACGACCGCCGCACGATATGGGACCAATACGAGCGCAAGCTATGCGCTCCCGTGAAATCCCCGCCGCCTCCCTCCCCTGCTAGTCCGGAAGTGAAACCGGGGGAAAACGGAGGCAATCGTTTGAATCCGGCAAAACCTCAAAATACCCTGTTTCGAGGTCGCAAAAATTTTCTAACCTCGTGGTGAATTGATGACTTTCCCCGCCGAAATCGTCGCCGGCGACTCCAAAACTTGGCAAATCGAACCATTTTCCGATGTTTTTGGGACAATTTCCTCCCCCGGCTGGACGCTCACTGTAGCAATCGCCGGAGCGTCGAGCCTTACTCTGACCGGGATTCCAGAGACCGGAGGGTGGCGCTTGGCAATTACGACGTCGGAAAGCGCGGCTCTTGAGCCCGGCGTTTACTATTGGCAATCCCACGCGACAGACGGGACCGAGCGGATTACAGTCGGGGGGGGAACCTTTACCGTCAAGCCGAACCTGGCCGAGCAAGCCGCCCCTTACGACGGGCGCTCCCAGGCGGAGAAAGACCTCGCCGCGGTTCAAGCCGCAATCCGCGCAATCGTCTCCGGCGGCGCGGTCGCGGAATACATGATCGGCAATCGGTCGCTCCGGAAAATCCCCCTCGCCGATCTCATGGCGCTCGAATCCAAAATGAAACAGGACGTCGCGCGCGAGCGCCGGGCGGCGAAACTCGCCAACGGTCTCCCGGACCCGGGCTCTCTGTATGTGAGGTTTAAGTAAATGGCGCGATTCTGGCCGTTTGGCAAAAAGCAACGCAAGCAAGCCCGCGCGTTTCAGGGCGCTTTGACCTCGAGGCTAACGGGCGATTGGGTAACGGCTAACTCCGCATCCCAAGATTCCGAGATCCGCGGGAGCTTGAGCAAGCTCCGGAACCGCTCGCGCGACCTCGTCCGAAACAACGACTACGCCCGGCAAGCGATCCGGACGATTCGAAACAACGTCGTCGGCCAAGGCGTACAAATGCAATCCCAAGTCCGGCAACCCCGGACCCGGCGCCTCGAAACCGCCATTAACGACGCGATCGAATCTAAATGGGTCGAATGGCAACGTAAGGACTCTTGCCACGTCGGGGGAACCCTTAGCTTTGCCGATATCGAGCGCCTCTTGATTTCGTCCGTCGCCGAGAGCGGCGAGGTTTTCGTCCGCATCGTCCGGCAACAAATGGGACGATCCCGGGTCCCGCTCGCGCTTCAGATTATCGAGAGCGATATGCTCGACGAGAATTATAACGCCCGAGCGAGCAACGGGAACGAAATCCGAATGAGTATCGAGCGAGACGCCTGGGGACGCCCGCAAGCGTACCACGTTTTGCAGAACCATCCCGGCGACTACACTTTCGGCGCCGGCGCATCGCCGCGGGTCGAGCGGATCCGGATTCCCGCGGACGAAATGATTCATCTTTACATTACCGAGCGACCGGACCAGTCCCGCGGGATTCCCTGGCTCTCGGCCGCGATCTCCCGCATTCATCAGATGCAAGGCTATGAGCAATCCGAGGTTGTAGCGGCTCGAGCAACCGCGGCGCTCATGGGATTTATCGAAACCCCAGAGGGCGAACTCCCGGCGGAGGGCGAGCAAAACGGGCAAGCCGTCACCGACTTTGAACCCGGCGTATTTAAGCAGTTGAACCCAGGCGAGAGAGTCGTCGTCCCGCAACTCAACCGACCCGGCAACCAATTCGAGCCTTTCATGCGGGTAATGCTGAGGGGAATTTCTGCTAGCTGTGGAATTTCGTTCGAGTCGCTGAGCCGTGATTATAGCCAAAGCAACTACTCGAGCTCTCGCCTCTCGCTCCTCGAGGACCGCGACCATTGGCGGGTTTTGCAATCCTGGCTCATTTCAAACTTACATCAACGCGTTTTTGAGGAGTTTCTCGAAATGGCAACCCTCTCGGGCGCGCTTTCGCTCCCGGGCTATGAGATTCAACCGGAGCGATATCAGTCCGCGGCGCGCTGGCTCCCGCGGGGTTGGGCTTTTGTCGACCCAGTGAAGGAGGTCGCCGCGTATAAAGAGGCAATCAAAGCCGGCTTTATTACGGTCGCCGACGTCGTCGCTCAATCGGGTGGGGATTTCGAGGAGATCATGACGCAACGTCAACGCGAGATTGAATTCGCCGAGAGCCTCGGCGTCGAGCTCGACACGACCGTCGTTGCCGAACAACCCCATGAAGAACAAGAACGCCCGACGCCTGCGAGCATTGAAGAGGGGCAAGGGGGCGAAGAATGAGCGCCGGACAACTCAATTTGACAATCGAGCAAGGCGCGAGCTTTCTCAAAATCTTCACCGTGAAGGACCACGAGGGAACGCCGATTGACCTGACCGGATTCTCGCTCCGCGGGCAAATCCGCGAAACCTACTCGGCAAGCTCCGTCATTGCGTCGTTTTCTTTCGAAATCCACGAGCCTCTCGCCGGCAAGTTCAAAATGAAACTGACGCCGGCGCAAACCGCGGCGATCCCGGTCGAGACGGCGGTCTCATACAAGAAAACCCCGACCCGCTACGCTTACGACGTCGAGCTCGTTACCGATACGGGCGAGGTTGAGCGTTTGGTAGAGGGTATTGCTTCGATCTCCCCCGAGGTTACTCTGTGACGGATTTCGTCGTTTCGGTCGAAAATCAGGCCGCGAACAACGTTACCGTCCTAGACGAGACTAACGTTATCGTCGAGGTCCTCGCCGAAATTCAAAACGTCGTCGTGCAATCTCAGGGACTACAGGGTCCCCGCGGAAAATCTTTCGAGGACGTTACGATTTCCCCGCCGCTTTCTTACGAGAGCGAGACGGAGACTTTCAGGATTACGCCTCCGAGCCCTAATCAGGTTTACCGATGGGACGGTACGCAATGGCAACCCGTGACGCTCCCGGACCGATTCGTCGAGCATCGCGCGCTTACTCCCGCCGAGGTCTCGAGCAAGTCGCTCACGCTTTCGAATCCCCTGACCGATCCGACGAGGCTCGTCGTGGACGTCGCCGGCGGCGGCGGCGCTCTTTTTCCCGGGATTGACTATCAACTAACCGGAAATTCTCTCAGCTGGGCCGGACTAACGCTCGACGGGATCCTAGAATCAGGCGACAGGGTCCGCCTGATTTACGAATAACCAAGGGAGAAAAAGAACAATGGCATTAATTCAACCAAAGTATATCGAGACGCTCGACGGCTCTAAAGTCGTCCTCGAGAATAACCAGGCATTTAAGAGCAAGTCCGCCGATGGACTCAGCGAGATCGAAATCGTCAAAGTCGACGGTAACGACGTCGTTAAATTCTCGTCCGTCCCGGAAGTCTCTTCCGACGCCTCGACCCCGGACGGGCTCGTTCGCAAGTCGCAACTGGACGCCGAAGTTACGAGCCTCGACGGAGAAATCTCGCAAGTCGCCTCCGACCTCTCGGCGCTTGAGGCGACCAAGGGGCAACCCGGAGGAATCGCGCCCCTCAACGGGTCGGGCTTGATCGCGGAGCAATACCTCCCCTCCTACGTCGACGACGTGCTCGAGTATGCGAACCTTGCCGCATTCCCGGTCACGGGCGAGCAAGGCAAAATCTACGTCGCCATTGATTCGGGCAAATGCTACCGCTGGAGCGGCTCGGCTTACGTCCAAATTACCTCTGGCGCTGTAGATTCTGTTTTCGGCCGTAACGGGGTCGTCACGGCTCAATCCGGCGACTACTCGACCAACCTCGTCCCCGAGGGCGGCTCGACTAACCTCTACTACACGCCCGCCCGCCAAGCCGCGATTGAGGCTTACGCGGACCAGGCAGAAGCGGACGCAGTCGCCGCCGCTTCCGCTCTGATCGATCAGGAAAGCGCCGCTCTCGAGGCGGAGGATCTCACTTTCCTGAAACTCGACGGAACGCGCCCGATGACGGGCAACCTCCTGATGGGTCAAAATTCCATTCAGGGGGCGAATAGCGTTACCGCTGACACCTTTTCGACGCAAGAGCACACGCTTGGACTCGGCGAGGCTACGCTCCAGGCAACGAACGAGATTACCGGCGAATTCGGTTGGATTCAGGTTACTAGTAGCAAGGTCGAGATCGAGCAAGGCAACGAAAACCCGGCCCTTTTTAAAATTGAGGGCGCGTCGTTTTCCTTCTCGGGCGCTGATATCGCGGTCGGAACAAAGAAGATTACCGGCCTCGCTGACGGCGTTAATCCGGCCGATGCGATCAATAAAGGGCAACTCGAAGCGGCGGCTCAAGAAGCCGTCACGATCGCCGCGGCATACACCGACCAAGAAGTCCTGACCGAAAAGAACCGGGCGGAGGCGGCGGAGGCGGCTCTCGACGGCCGGGTCGACGCGCTGGAACTTGCGTCGCTCCAATTCGTCAAAGAGAAATTCGTCGTGAACGCGGGGATCCTCGCCGCGGGTTACGTCGAGCTCCAGAATACGGCGATTTCCGAGTCGATCTCGGCTTTCGTTGACCGCCTGGCGCTGCATTTCTACGACGGATCGGATGGGGATTATACCCTGACCACCGTTGCCGGAAAGACTCGCCTTGTGTTTGCCGGCTCGCTCGTTAACCCGAGCCCTGAAAAGCTCGGCGTCGGCGATACGATCCGCGTGACCTACTGCAAGCGCGCCATTATCTAACCGAGAAAGGACGGGGGGGCGGCGGGGAAACTTGCCGCTCCCCTAACTCACTGAATGGGATTTCTGGAAGGATACGCTAAACTTAGTAAATGGCTTGAGTCGGAAAAGATCTTTTTCGTCGACAAGCTCGCGGATTTTCCGGAACCCGTCACCGGCGTGATTACCCTCGCTGATAACCTTACTTATTTCATTACGGGCACGATTGACCTCGCCGGAAATCGACTCGTCGCCGGTCAAAATACGGTCATCATCGGCGGGTCCTCCGAAAACTGCATCCTAAAATCAACCGGACTCTCGGCGAGTACCGCGCTCCTGACCTCGCAATATAGCCTCCCGATGCGAAACGTAACGCTGACTCACGGGACCGCGCTGGACCTTAACGGCGCCGGAACCGCGACGGCGGCTATTGATTGGTTCGGGGTCAACTTTCTCGACTGCAATTCAACCGGAGGCGGCTCCGGCGTCGGGACGATTCAGAACTATAGCAATTTCATTATGAGCGATTGCGCGCTCCTGAATAGCTCGGGGATGACCTTTAACGGGACGATTGGGACAATCGGTTTCAACCAATGCCTTTTCTCGGGAGTCGCCGGTCAAACGACGCTCAACTTCCCGTCGACCCTGATCGTTACCAGGCGAATCCGCGTGACGTATTCGAGCTTCGTCGCTTTCGGGGGGGCAACCGCAATCAACGTCAGCACGTCGGCGTCTATCCCGGTCGAGGGATATATCCTCGATACAGTCAATTTCTCGGGCGGCGCAACCTATACGGCCGGCATTGCCTTTAATGACAACCGGAGCCTTTTCACTAACGTGAAAGGAGTCGGGAACTCGGCCGAGATCGGGCAAGCGTTTTACTTCAACAACACACTGCAGAACGGAATCGCGACTACTGGGGTTTTTGAAAAGATCGAGGGCGTGACCTCGCCAAGCGCGATCAATCAAAAATTCTCCCATACCAACAATAGACTGACTTACACTGGCGGAATCACGCGGTCATTTCGCGTCACTCTCTCTTGTTCGGCACAAGCCATTACAACAAACACCACGACTATTCTCGTTCGTGCTGCAAAGAACGGAACCACGATCGCCGAAAGCGAATCGCAAGCCACTACCTCGGGAACATCACGAAACGAAAACTTCTACTCCCAGGCGATCGTCGAGCTCGCAACCAACGACTTTATCGAGGGCTTTATCGCAAACGCGACAAACGCCAACAACCTCCTAGTAACCGAGCTCAATTTCATCGTCGAGGCGCTCAACTAACTGAGCTTTTTCTATATTCTCGATTGAAAAAGTAGCGCCTCTCGATTGAATGGGAAAATTGAGCGTGTAACGCTTGATCCTAAACCGATCAAATCGGGGGCATATGAAAATCAAAACTCTGTTTAGAGCCTCGACGCTCGAGCGCGCCGAGACCGACTCCGAAAACCGGACGGTAAAACTCTCCTTTTCGTCGGAGATCCCCGTCGAGCGGTATTTCGGAAACGAGATCCTCTCCCACGCCCCAGGCGCCGCGGACCTCTCGCGCCTGAATAACGGGGCGCCGCTCCTCTTCAACCACGACCCGGACCGTTTAATCGGCGTCGTCGAGAGCGCTCGGATTGCCGACGGCCGCGGCGTTGCCGTCGTCCGTTTCTCGAGGAACCCGGACGGAGAACGCGCCTTTCAGGACGTGCAAGACGGCATTCTTAGAAACGTCTCCGTCGGCTACCGAATCGAGCAAATGCAACTAACCGGCGAGCGCGACGGAATCAAGACTTACACCGTCACGCGCTGGACCCCGCATGAGATCTCCGCCGTCTCCGTCCCGGCGGATCCGACCACGCAAATCGGCCGGAATGAAGATAGCGGCGAGGAATACGCCGTGGAAGTAATCGCAACCGAAACAAACGAGGAGCAAGTCGAAATGGAACCCGAAACCAAAATCGAAACGGTCGCGACCCCGGTCGTCGACGTGGAACAAATTGGCGCCGAAGCGGTTAAAGCCGAACGCGCGCGCGTCGCTCAAATCGAAGCGATCGCAAAAAAGCACGGCCTTGAGGACCTTGGCCGTCAACTGATCGAGGGCGGCAAGAGCCTTGATGAATCCCGCGCCGCTTTCCTCGAGAGAATCCAAGAAACCCAAGGAGCTAAAATCGTGAAAACTGAGACCGCAAACATTGGCCTGAGCGAAAAGGAAATCCGTCAATTCTCTTTCATGCGCCTGATTAACGCCCTGGCAAACCCGGGCGACCGCCGCGCGCAAGAGGCGGCAAAGTACGAGCGCGAAATCTCGGAAGCCGCCGCCGCTAAGACCGGCCGCGCTCCTCAAGGTTTCCTCGTCCCGACCGACGTCCTGAATGCCAAGCGCGACCTCGTCGCCGGTACCGCTTCGGCCGGTGGCTATACGGTCTCGACCGACCTCCTCGCCGAGTCGTTTATCGAGCTCCTCCGCAAAAAGTCGATCGTTCAAGCCGCGGGCGCCCGGGTTATGAGCGGTCTCGTCGGTAACGTTTCCATCCCGAAGCATACCGGCGCCGCCTCCGCTTTCTGGCTGAGCGAAGGTCAATCCGCGACGGAATCGCAGCAAACCTTTGACCAGGTGACGATGAGCCCGAAAACGGTCGGCGCTTACACCGACATTTCGCGCAAGCTCATGCTGCAAAGCTCCCTCGACGTCGAGGCTCTCGTCCGCGCTGACCTGGCCGCGGTCCTGGCTCTCGCGATCGACCAAGCCGCTCTTTACGGTACGGGCGCAAGCAACCAACCGATGGGCCTGAAAGGTCTCCTCGCTGGCTCGGCTCAAGAGCTCGACTTTGCCGGCGCAACCCCGACGTTTGCCGAGATCGTGGGTCTCGAGAGCAAGATTAGCTCTAAGGACGCCGACGTCGCCGGTATGCGCTACATTGTAAATGCAAACATGGCCGGCGCTCTGAAGTCCGCCGCGAAGGAAGCCGGTTACCCGGTTTATATCCTCGAGGGCGGAACGGCCAACGGATACCCGGTCCTGACCTCGAACCAAGTCGCCGCCGGCGATGTTATTTTCGGCGACTTCGCGGGCAGCATGATGCTCGGATTTTGGAGCGGCCTGGATATCATGGTCGACCCCTTTAGCGGATCGACCTCCGGTACGGTCCGCATCGTGGCGATGCAGGATTGCGATATCGCGATCCGCCACGCCGAATCCTTCGCTCGCGGCAACAACACGCTGTAATTGTCAGACGAGACGGGAGGGGGCCGGGACGGATTCCGGTCCCCTCTCTTTTAAGCGATGAATGAAACGGCAATCTTCTTAGACGATTTCGGCGTCCCGGTCGTTGCTCCAGGCGGAGCGACGGGGAAAGGTATTTTAGACGCGCCGGACTCCGTCATTGCCGACGGTCTGGTCCTCTCGACCGGCTACAACCTGACTTGCGAAACCTCGAAGTTCGGCAACCTCAAGAGCGGCGAAATGATCCGCGTAAGCGGCGCGCTCTATCAGGTTCGCGAGGTCCGGAAACTTACTGACGGCGTCTTTTGCGCCATTCAACTCTCGAAAGTATGACCAAACGCGAGCAAATCCTCGAGACTATCGCCGAGAAACTCCGGGAAATCCCGGAGCTCTCCGAGTCGATTTTCCGCTCGCGCGTCGACGCTCTCACTCGGGACGAAAGCCCGGCGGTCCTCGTCGAGCCTCTCGCGGACCAGGCGGAGCAAACCACCATTCCGCGGCTTGATTGGACCCTGACCGCTCGGGTCTCTGTTATCGTCCGCGGCGACTCTCCCCATCAAATCGCCGACCCCTTTGTCGAGGCGATTCATTCCAGAATTACCGAGGACCTCTCCCTCGGGGGGCTTGCGCTCGACGTGCAACCCTCGAACGTAAGTTTTCAATTTCTCGCGGCGGACCAAATCGCGGGAGTCGTCGAAATGGATTTCCGGATTATTTACAAAACGGATCTCAAAAACCTTTCCACAATCTAAGGGGGTATAAGACTCATGGCCTTGCTCACTCGTAAACGGACCGTCCTCGCAAAAATCGAAACCAGCTACGGCGTCGACCCGAACCCCGCGGGCTCGGCCGATGCAATCCTCGTAAAGAACTTGAACCTTACCCCTCTGAATGCTGAGACGGTCTCCCGGGACCTGATCCGCCCCTATCTCGGCAACTCGGAAACGCTCCTCGCGACGTCGTCGGCTTCGATCGACTTTGAGGTCGAGATTGCCGGCTCGGGCGCAACGGGTAAGCTCCCCGGTTACGATTGCCTCCTCCGCGCCTGTGGCTTTGAGGCGACCACGATCACCGAGGAAATTGATATCGAGCGCGTCGGCCAAGTCGCAACCGCGACCCTCGCCGCTCACGGTTTCTCGAACGGCGACCGCGTAAAAATCTCGGGCGCTGGCGAAACGGAGTATAACGGCGAGTTTGAGGTCTACGGCGTCACGGCTAACACCTTCGACTTTACGGTCGTCGGTACGCCCGCCACGCCCGCAACCGGGACCCCGGTCGTCGGCAAGCGGATTGAATACAAGCCCGTCTCCGAGGGAATCGAGAGCGTGACCCTGCATTTCCATATTGATTCGGTCCGGCACGTCCTGGCCGGAGCTCGCGGGACGGTCGAGTTTTCGATCTCCGCGCGTCAAATTCCGGTCATGCGGTTTACGTTTACCGGGCTCTACTCGACCCCGACCGATACGCCCGCACCGACCGCGGATTTTTCGAAATTCCAACTCCCGCAAGTCGCCAATACCCAATTTACGACTAACTTCTCGCTGCATGGGTATGCCGGCGTCCTCGAGAGCATGAGCTTGAACCTCGCGAACGACGTGCAATATCTCTCGCGGATCGGTCAAGAAAACGTCCTGATTCTGAACCGCCAACCGGCCGGGACCTTTCTGATCGAGGCGCCGACCATTGCGACGAAAGACTTCTTTACGCTCGCTCGCAATGCAACCCCGGGCCTCATGACGATTACCCAAGGCACGGTCGGCGGTAACAAGGTCAAGATTGAAGCGGGATCCGTCACGCTTCAAAACCCGAGCTACCAGGACACCGACGGGGTGCATTTCCTCTCGATTCCTTTCACGGCGCAACCCGTGAGCGGTAACGACGAAATCGTCCTGACCGTCTTCTAAGAAATCGTTTTAAGCCTAAAACCTGATTCGCTAGCGTTGGGGAATGTTTATCCTAAAACATTCCCCAACTTATTTCTGGCCGGTCAAGGTCGAGGTCCCCGTCTCCGGCGGCAAGTATGAACGGCATACTTTCGACGCGGAATTCCGGCGCCTCTCTCAATCGCGAATGCTCGAGATCGGGGGCTTGATCGAGAAATCCCAAATCACGGACGTCGAGCTCGCGCGCGAGGTCCTGGCCGGATGGAAAGGCGTCCAAGACGACGGCGGGAGCGAGGTCCCCTACTCCGAGGGGGCTCGGGATTCGCTCCTCGATATCCCGCTCGTTGCCGCGGCGGTCGTTATGGCTTTCTTTGAATCCGCATCGGGCGCCAAAAGAAAAAACTAGAGGGCGCCGCTCGGGTTTGGGCCTCCGGGGGGCGCGCTAAACCAGGCGCTAAAGGCTCGATCGAAGAGGACCTCGCCGCTTTCGGCGCTCCGCCGGAGCTCCTCGAGCAACTGGAGAGGCAAGAGGCGTCCGCGGCTTACGAGGTTTTCCCGGAGAATTGGGACGCGGTTAGGCTCTTTTGCTCGCTCGCGACCCAATGGGTTTACGCCGGGACGGGCGATATTGTCGGGCTAAATTATCAGTCCGTCGATTTTATGCTGCGAATTCACGCGGTAGCATCTCCCTTAGACGTATTCTCCGATATCCAAGTCCTCGAGGCGGAGGCTTTGCGGACGCTTCGGGAGAAAGACTAACGAATGGCATTCAACCCCTCGAGCGTAACTTTTGAGATTGCCGCCAAGGTAAGCGGCGAGCAAGCGGTCGCGGCTCTTTCGCGCTCCCTCAATACGCTTTCGACGAATGCCGATAAAACCGAGTCGCGATTCGGTAAGCTCGCTTTCGGACTCAAAGCCTTTGCCGGCGCTTTCGCGATTCGCCAAGTCGCGGGCTTTGCCTCCGGCATTCTGCAAGCCGCGGACGAAACAAAGACCATGGCCGACTCGCTCGGCATTGGCACCCAGGCGCTTTCTAACCTCCGCGGGGCGGCAGAGCTCACTAACCTCGGAGTCGACGCGCTCTCCGTCAAGGTTAAGAAACTCGCCGTTAATATCGGCGAGGCGACCGCCGGCAACGGGAAAGCCGCTTCCGCATTTAAGACGCTCGGGATCTCCCTCCGCGACTCCTCGGGCGATACCATCAAAGCCGACGCCGCAATCTTTGCAATCGCGGACCGCTTCAAAGAAATGCAAGACGGACCGGAAAAGGCGGCGCTCGCGGTCCGCCTCTTCGGTAAGTCCGGCGCGGAAATTATCCCGCTCCTCAATATGGGGAGCGAGGCTATCCGGCAATACGGGCTCGCGATTAGCGATTCGTTTGGGGAGCAAGCCGACGAGTTTAACGACCGGATTTCCGAGATCGGATTCGCGTTTAAGAATCTCGCGATTGAGGGGCTCTCGACCCTCCTCCCGACGCTCAAGCAAATCGCCGACGCTATGCTCGCATTCGTCCGCGAGTCGAGCGCGTTTACCCCCGTCTTTACGATTATCGGCGAGACGGTCCGCCTGGCTACCGCGGCAATCCTTGGTTTCTCCATCGCGATTAAAACGGCGTTTAATGATATCAACGGATTGCTTTGGCAGGGCGCGAACATTTTTCAAGCTTTTGCCAACGGTTTTCCAATGGTTTTTACGATGCTCGTCTCCAAGATTCGAGCCGTCGTTACCGGAAACTTTGACGCTCTCGAGCAAATCGACCGGGATTTCGCTACATTCTACAACCGCAACGCCGAGCGGTTTAAACTCAACTTCGCATCGATCTCGGACCAGTGGAAGAAATCCGGCGAGGAGATCGAAAACAGCGCCACGACGAAAGCATTTAAAAAATTGCTCTCGGACTCAGTTCTTTTCGGAGAGGACGGAGCGGCTCAACGCGCGCTGGCCTCGACCGCTCCCGCGAAGCGGCCAAAGAAAGCCGGAAACCTCTCCGGATCGGACGAGGAATCCCAGGAACGCAAATACGAGCGCGCGGAAGCGGCGATTAGGAAAGTCCAAGAGGAGGGGTCAAAGCTCCGCGCGGAGTATGCGCTCCAGGAAAAGACCCTCGGCATTCTTACCCCCGCGGTCGAAAAGCAACGAATCGCGATTGAGGAAAATGCCAAAGCCAACGCGGAAGCGGCCAAGCTCATCCCCGAGCGCCGGGCGGAATACCTGAAAGAAGCGCAAGCCGTGAGCGAGCTCAGGCAATCGCTGATCGACCTCCGCGAAGCGCAAGAGAGCGACCCGGGCGTCGGCGTGAAGCGCGCCGTTAACGACTATTTGCAAGAGGCTCAAAACGTCGCCGCGCAAACGGACAACGCGCTTTCCAACGTATTCCAAGGCGCCGAGGACGCGCTCGTCGATTTCGTCTCGACGGGTAAGCTCAGTTTCCGCGACCTCGCGAATTCGCTCATTAAGGATATTTCCCGAATCGCGATCAAGTCCGGGATTATCGCTCCCCTCCTCGGAGGCATTTCTAGCCTCTTCGGGGGCGGCGGGACGGGACTCTCGGCCGGCGGACCGATTGCGATTCCCGGCATTGCATACGCTGCAAAGGGCGGGATCATGACGGCGCAAGGGATGCTCCCGCTCAATACCTACTCGACGGGCGGGATTGCGCGCTCCCCTCAACTCGCCGTGTTTGGCGAGGGGCGGACTCCCGAGGCTTACGTCCCGCTCCCGGACGGAAAGCGGATCCCGGTCGCCATGCAAGGCGCCCCAGGGGAAACCTTTAACGTGAGCGTTACCGTCAACACGTCGGGCGGGGAGCAAGTCGCCGGCGACCGCCAAGGCGCCGAGCTCGGGCGCGCGATTGCCGCGGCCGTCCGGAGCGAGCTTATTTCGCAGAAACGTCCCGGAGGACTCCTCGCGTGATTTTCGTTTACGTCCCTGATTTCGGAGCAACCGTTAGCAAGCGCCCGCGGGTCCGCGCCGCTCAATTCGGCGATGGGTACGAGCAACGCCAATCCTGGGGAATCAACCGCAACCCCGACGTCTGGAACCTCCGGTTTCAGAATCGGTCAAAGGTCGAGGCGGATGCAATCCTCGCATTCCTCGACGCTCGAGGTGGGGTTGAGGCGTTTGAATGGACTCCGCCCGACGAGGCGGTCGGTAAAAAGTTCATTTGCCGCGAATGGTCCCGCTCGATTGACCGGCATGATTTTTACACGGTCTCGGCGTCGTTCGAGGAGGTTTTTGAGCCGTGAGCCTCTCGGCGGAAATTCAGAAGCTCGCTCCTTCCGCGGTTATCGAGCTTTTCGAACTCGACCTGACCGACTTGGGCGACCAGGTTTACCGCTTCCACGCCGGGACGAATGAGCTCTCGCAGAATATCGTATGGAACGGGGAGACCTATACGCGCTTTCCCGTCCAAGCCGAGGGGTTTGACCTAACGGGTAACGGCCAAATCCCACGCCCAAGGCTTTCGGTCTCTAACGTTTTCGGCTCAATTACGGCGCTCATTCTCACCTTTGGGGATCTCCTCGGAGCAAAGCTCACACGCCGGCGAACGCTTGCGAAATACCTCGACGCGGTCAACTTCGCGGCCGGAAACGCGCTCGCGGATCCTACGGCCGAATTCCCCGCGGACGTCTATATCGTCGACCGCAAGGTTTCCGAGGCGCGGGACGCGGTCGTTTTCGAGCTCGCCGCTCCCTTTGACCTGGCCGGAATAGCGCTCCCTAGGCGCCAGATCATTCAAAACACTTGTCCGTTTAAGTATCGCGGGACCGAATGCGGCTACGCCGGAACGAACTATTTCGACACGTCCGACGAGCCCGTCGCAACCCAGGCGCTCGACCGTTGCGGCAAGCGCTTGAGCTCCTGCAAGGCGCGATTCGGCGAGGTCGCTCAACTCCCCTTCGGCGGATTCCCGGGCGCCGGGTTGTTTAGGTAATGCGCCCCAATACTAAAAGCCTCGCTCTCGAGTATGCGCTTTGGAACGCGCCGCGGGAGGCTTGCGGGCTTGTCCTCGTCCGCAAGGGTAAGGAGGAGTTTTTCCCTTGCCGCAATATCGCCGAGGACGCGCAAAACTTTATCCTCCATCCCGACGACTACGCCTCCGCCGAGGACCGCGGGGATATTGTGGCGGTATTCCATTCCCACGTCGAACAATCGCCAAAACCCTCCCAGGCGGATCGGGTCGCTTGCGAGGCGTCTGGACTCCCTTGGTATATCGTCTCCGTCCCGGCCGGCGAATGGGACTACCTCGAGCCCTGCGGATATAAGGCGCCTTTGATCGGGCGGGAATACTCCCTCGGCGTCCTCGATTGCTACACCATTATTCGAGACTTTTACCGTCAGGAATTCAAAATCGAGCTCCCCGATTTCGACCGACGCGGAAAGTTTTGGGAGCGCGGCGAGCAACTCTACTTAGAAAAATACCGCGAAGCGGGATTCGAGAAAGTATTTGAAGCGAACCCCCGTCGCGGGGATATTTTTCTACTACAGCTATTTAATAACGTCGTCTCTCACGCCGCGATTTACCTGGGAGACGGGGTTATTTTGCACCATTTAGAGGGGAGACTTTCGACGCGTGAAGTCTACAACGGCCACTACCAAAAACACACGGTCGCAACCCTCCGGCATGGCAAACTTGCGCGTTGTTAAGCTCTACGGCGAGCTCGGAAAGCGCTTCGGGCGGGTGCATCGCTTTGCTATCCGGACGCCGGCGGAGGCTATCCGCGCGCTGACGGTCAACTTTCCAGGCTTTGAAAAGCATTTAATCGACTCCGGCGCTCGAGGCGTCGGCTACCGGGTCGGCATCGGCCGCGAGGACCTGGGGCTCGACGAGCTCCACAACCCCGCCGGCCGCGAGTCGATCCGGATTGTCCCGGCAATCTCCGGCTCGGGCGACGTCGGAAAAATTCTCGTCGGGGCGGCTCTCGTAACGGCCGCGGTCCTCCTTACTCCGGCAACGGGGGGCGGCTCGCTTGCGTTGCTTGGCAAGGTAGGAATGGCGGTCGGGGTAAACCTTGCGCTGAATGGCGTCGCCGGCATTCTCACGCCTAACCCCAAGGTCACGGCGCCCCAGGAATCCGAGTCTAACCGCCCCTCTTATCTCTTCAACGGACCCGTAAATACGACGCAACAAGGTCAACCCGTCGCGCTTTGTTACGGCTCGCTCATCGTTGGAAGCGCCGTCGTGAGCGCCGGCACGTCGACGGAGCAACTCGGGTCCGGGTATTTCGGTTGGTTTGAAATCGAACCCTTTACGATAGGTTTATAAATGGCTGAGCAAAAGGATACGCTCGTTTCTAAAAGCTACGCGCGGATCCTCGACGTCGTCTCCGAGGGCGAAATCGAGGGGCTTGTCGACGGGGCGCGCTCGATTTACCTCGACGATACTCCCCTCCAAACCCTGATTAACGGCGTCCCGGTCAATAACTTTGCCGATATCGCCTGGACGGAGCGCAAGGGAACCCAAGCGCAAGACTACATCGAGGGGTTTCCGTCGGTTGAAAATCAAATCAACGTCGGCGCCGAGGTGAAGCTCGCGACTCCTTACGTCCGGACGATTACCAACGCGGACCTCGACTCCGTCCGGATCACGATTCAGATTCCGGCGCTCACCGTCACCGATATCAATACCGGCGATATCCGCGGAACGGATATACCGATCGAAATTTCCCTTTCCTCGAACGGCGGGCCCTACGCCTCCCAGGTGAAGGAATATATCATCGGAAAGGCGTCGAGCCCGTACCAGCATTCCTACGTCGTGAAGCTCGCCGGAGATCCGCCTTGGACGATTAAGGTCGAGCGCCTCGCCGCGGAATCAACTAGCGCCTACATTCAAAATAAACTTTTCGTCGCGAGCATTACCGAAATTATCGAGTCGAAACTTCGCTACCCTAACTCCGCGCTCGTCGGAATGGTCCTCGACGCCTCGCAATTCTCGACCCTCCCGACCCGCGGCTATCATATCCGCGGAATCAAAGTCCGGGTGCCGGACAACACGACGACGCGCGAGGACGGGTCTCTCGAGTATGACGGGAACCCTTGGACGGGAAACTACCGCGTTAGCTGGACGTCTAACCCGGCTTGGGTCCTCTTCGATCTCCTGACGTCCGCGCGCTATGGCTTGGGCTCCTACCTCGACGAGAGCGCGATTGATAAATGGGCATTCTACCAGGCGGGGCGCTATGCCGACGAGCTCGTCCCGAATGGAAAAGGCGGGCTCGAGCCGCGATTCTCGGCTAACCTCTACATTCAAAGCCGCGAGGAGGCTTTTAAGGTTATCCAAAACCTCGCCGCGATTTTCCGCGGTATGCTTTTCTGGCAAGGCGGAACGCTCACGTTAAGCCAAGACGCCCCGACCGACCCGTCCTATTTGTTCACGGCGGCAAACGTAATTGACGGAGCGTTTACCTACCAAGGCGCAAGCCTGAAAGCCCGCCATTCGGTCGCGCTCGTAACGTGGTTAGACCCCTCGGATATGTACCGGCAAAAGGTCGCTTACGTCGAGGACGCGGACGCCGTCGCGAGGTTCGGGATTATCGAAACCGAAATCGCGGCGATGGGATGCACGTCCGAAGCGCAAGCGATCCGGGTCGGTAAATGGCTTTTATACACCGAGCAAAACGAGAGCGAGACCGTTTCCTTTCGGACCGGGCTCGAGGGCGCAATGGTCCGCCCGGGACAAGTCGTCGCGATCTCGGACCCGGTTAGGGCCGGCGAGCGCATGGGCGGACGCATTGCCGCGGGTACGGTTGACTCCGTCACGGTCGATTCGGACCTTTCCGTCGACCCGGTCGGCGCCGAGCTCTCCGTCATGCTCCAGACGGGAGCGGTCGAGGTCCGGACCGTAACGTCGGCCGCGGGTCGCGTCTTGTCGGTGGGGATTCCATTCTCGGAAGCGCCTGGGGCGCCGAGCGTTTGGATGCTTCAGACGCCCGCGATCGAGAATCAATATTTCCGGGTAATCTCCGTCGCCGAGCCCGAGCCCGGGATTTATGAAATCTCCGCGCTTGCCTACCGGCCGGAGAAATACGACGCCGTCGAGAGCGGGATTGAGCTCGAGGAGCGGACGATTTCAAGCCTCGTCGTAAAGCCTGAAACTCCGATCAATCTGACGATTAGCGAAAACCTTTACGAGTACAACAACGACGTGCGGGTTAAGGTTACGGCGTCGTGGATTGCTCCGGTCGGCGCGACGAGCTACCTCGTGAGCTACAGGATCGACAACGGAAACGCAATCCTCCTCCCGGAGACTCGCAACTCCGAGGTGGAAATCCTCGACGCTAGGGCCGGGCTTTATGAGTTCACGGTTTACGCGCTCAACTCCCTCGGCGCGCGGTCGGTCCCGGCTCTCGGCGTCCGGGAGATTTACGGGCGGAGCGCCCCTCCCGCGGACGTCGAAAACTTCAGCATGATCCCAAACCAGGGGCTTGCTTATCTGACTTGGGACAAGGCAATCGACCTCGACGTCCTCGTCGGCGGTACGGTTCGGATTCGCCATACTCCGAGGACGACGGGTCAACGATGGGCGGACGCGGTCGATATTCTCCCCGCTCTCGCCGGGACTCATACGAGCGCGCAAGCGCCGCTCCTCGCCGGGACGTACCTCGCCAAGTTTTACGATTCCTCCGGCGTCGCGTCCGATAATGCGGCGCTAATCGTTACAACGGTCCCGGAGGCGCTCGCTCTAAACGTCGTCGAGACCGTAACGGAAAGTCCGACCTTTGCCGGATCTAAAACGGCGCTCACGGTATACGAGCCGGTCAATGCGCTCATGCTGATTTCGGCACTTACGATCGACGAGCTCCTCGCGACCATCGACGAGGTCCCGCTTTTCGACTTTATCGGAGGGGTTGCTCCCTTTGGGGAGTATTTCTTCGATAACTCGATCGACTTGGGAGCCGTTTACCCGACCCGCCTGAAAGCCTTTATCGACTTTGAGGTCTACAATATCGGCTCGTTTATCGACCAACGGGCGGGCTTAATCGACACTTGGGCGGATATCGACGGGGAGAAAATCGACAACGCCAACGCCGTCGCCTACGTCCGGACCACCATCGACGACCCAGGCGCATCCCCGACTTGGACGGAATGGAAACCGTTTTTTGCCGGGTCGTACACCGCAAGAGCGTTTGAATTTAAGCTCATTCTTACGTCTACTGATTCGAGCGTAAACGGGCTTGTGAAGAGCCTCAGCGTATCGGTGGATATGGAAGATCGAACCCTAAACATCGGGAACCTGACCACGACCGCAAGCGGCGGACTCCGCGTCGATTTCGCCGAGCCTTTCCATACCTCGCCGGCCGTTGCGCTGACCGCTTTCGGCATGAGCTCGGGCGATTATTACGAGATCACAAACCGGAGCGCGACGGGATTCGACGTCTCATTCCGCAACTCGGGCGGCTCATTTGTCGCGCGGACGTTTGACGTTATCGCGAAAGGATACGGGCGGAAGCTCTCCGCCTAACGGAAGGAATTAACCTATGGCTCAGCATGATTATAACCTCGCAAATCAAACGGGACTCTCATTCCGAGCGGACCTCAACGCCGCGCTCGAGGCGATTGTCTCGAACAACTCGGGCGCAACCGAGCCGGCGACGCCTTTCGCCTATCAACTTTGGGTCGATACGAGCGCCGCTCCCGCGGTCCTGAAAATCAGGAATGAGACTAACACCGGATGGGTTACGCTCGGCGACGTGAGCGCCGCTAACCTGGGGCTCCTCCTCAAATCGGGCGGGACCATGACGGGCGCGCTCCTCGCCGCCGCGGGATCCGTCTCCGCTCCAGGCGTCGCATTTGACGGGGACGCCGATACGGGGGTGTACTCCCCCGCCGCTAACTCCGTTTCCCTTGCCGCCGGCGGGACGGAGGTCCTCCGCGGGTCGAGCTCCGGCGTCGAGCTCGTCGGGACGGGCGCAACCCGCCTCCCGGTCGGGACGACGGCGCAACGCCCGGGGACTCCGGTCGAGGGGCAAGTCCGGTATAACTCGACCCTTGCGACCTTTGAGGGATACAAGGCGGGCGCATGGTCTGAGATTGGCGCAAGCGCCGCGGGCTCTCGCTCCGGTCGTAACCGGATCATGAACGGCTCTTTTCAAGTCGATCAACGCAACCGCGGGGCGGAGGTAACGGCCGGATTCGACTACGTCGTCGACCGCTGGCGGGTCGGATCGAATAGCTTCACGGGAACTTGTGTCGTCGGGCAGAACAAAAACTCCCTGACCACGCTTCCCGACGGCTTTACAACCTACTTTGGAATGCAATTTACCGCGACGGCCACCATGAGCGGGAGCATTGCCTCGACACGTCTCGGCCACTATATCGAGGGGTATCAAGTCGAAGACCTCGCCTGGGGTGCGGCAAGCGCTAAAGCGGTAACGCTCTCGTTTTGGGTCCGCTCAAGCCTGACCGGGACGTTTGGCGGCAAGATTTCTAACTTCGCGGGCTCGCGGCAATACATTTTCGGATACACGATCAACGCCGCAAACACTTGGGAAAAGAAAACCATCACAATCGCCGGCGATACGGGCGGCGCGGGGACCTGGCTCAAGTTGAGCGACGCCGGGCTTTACCTCCAATTTTGCACGGGCGCGGGTGCCTCGCGTTTGATTGCTCCCGGATCTTGGGGAGCTATCGACGCGGACGGACCTATCGGGCAAGTAAACCTCTCCGAGACGCTCAACTCGACGATCTATTTTACCGGCGTTCAACTCGAGGCGGGGACGGTCGCGAGCGACTTTGAGCAAAAGCCTTTCATCGACGAGCTTGAGCAATGTAAGCGGTATTACCAAAAATCTTACAACTATCCGAACGGCGCCGGATCAACCAACTCGTCGGGCATTATCAACGGAAGCCCAGACGCTACCACCACCACGCGCCTCTTTATTCACGGTCAAACGCTTCCGAAAGAAATGCGAACCAACCCGACCCTGACAATCTACTCAGCGGGCGGACTCGTTAACGCGGTTTCGATCTACTCGAACAGCGCAACGACTCTCGCCGTCACGTCTATTTCCGCTCCCGGGACAAAAGCTATTGGAACCTATATTCAACTAGGCTCAGCGGCTAACAGCACGACTCACTACTCTTTCCACTACATCGCGAACGCGGATTTCTAAACTATGTATAAACTCACTCCGAACCCCGATATGATTTTTAGGACCACCGACTCCGCCTATATTCCGGCGGTCGAAGGAAATTACGATTACCAGGCATATCTAGCTTGGCTTGCCGCGGGCAATACGCCCGAGCCGGCCGAGGAGTAAACCATGGCGGAGGTCGCAATGGAGCGCGATTTAGGTCGGCATGACGCGGAGATTCTGGCCTTGAAAGAGGACGTCCGAGAAATGCGCTCGGACCTCCACGCGATCCGGGAGATTCTGGCCGAGGCTCGCGGCGGGTGGCGGGCGCTTGTCATGGCCTCCGGAGTCGCCGGCGCGGTCGGGGCGCTCA
>Ga0315900_10003586_pt1 | contig 22561 bp, 16 predicted proteins | sample LakEriMetagenome_FD_203521 | JGI IMG/M metagenome (GOLD analysis project Ga0315900, IMG submission 203521) | Freshwater fungal communities from buoy surface, Lake Erie, Ohio, United States - Buoy 12 MA114 | ecosystem: Environmental > Aquatic > Freshwater > Lake > Lake biofilm | place: USA: Lake... | reverse complement strand
CGCTCGATGCCCATGCGGTCGGCATAGACGAGCAGCGCTCTCATGCGCTCCTCCGGCGTGAGGCCGGGGACGCCGGAAAGATGACAATGCAGATCCCAGATGCGCATGCCCTCAAGTGAAGCGGGCGATTCTGCCCGCAACAAGGTTTTCTTTGCGGGCAGGAGTGCCCGCTTCACCATAAGGTCATGCCCTCCACCAAGCCCACCGATGTCCGCGTCACCGCCGCCGAAGTGTTTTTCCTGCCCGTGACGATGCGGGTGCCGCTGAAGTTCGGCCCGGAGACCGTGACGAGCGCGGTTTGCCTGCGCGTGCATGTGACCGTGGCGGATCGAAATGGCAAAACGGCGCAAGGCTGGGGCGAGACGCCGCTGAGCGTGTCGTGGGTGTGGCCGAGCACGTTGAGCGTGGCCGTGCGCACGCAGCGCATGAAGGATTTTTCCACGCTGCTGGCCACTCGGCTGGTGGAGAGCGGCTTCTCCGGGCATCCGATGGAGATCGGCCAGGACTTCATGCACGGCCCGCTGGCGGCGACGCTGAAGGAAGCCAACGAGCAGGCCGGTGGCGACGCGATGCCCTACCTCGGCTCGCTCGTGGCCTTCAGCGCCTTCGACATCGCGGTGCACGACGCCTTCGGCGTGCTGCACGGACGCGACATTTACACGACTTACAACGCGGACTTCATGAGCCGCGACCTCTCCGCCTTCATCACGCCCGAGGACGGCAGCGGCATCAGTTTCGCCGGGCGCTATCCGCAGGACTTCCTCGTGATGGAAGCGCCGAAGCAACTGCCCGTTTGGCATCTCGTCGGTGGTGTGGACGCGTTGGAGGCGTCTGATCTGACCGGTAGCGAGCCAAAGGACGAACATCCGCTGCTGCTGGCCGACTGGATCAAACGCGACGGCCTGAAGTGTCTCAAGGTGAAGCTGCGCGGCACGGACGCCGCGTGGGACTACGAGCGCATGGTGCGCGTGGGCCGCATCTGCTTCGCCGGCGGCGTGAGATGGCTGAGCGCCGACTTCAACTGCACGGTGAAGGAGCCGGCGTATGTGAACGACATCCTCGACCGCCTGCTGCGCGACGAGCCGGAGATTTATGCGCGCACGCTCTATGTGGAGCAGCCCTTCCCGTATGATCTGGAGGCGCATCAGATCGATGTGCGCAGTGTTTCCGCCCGCAAGCCGCTCTTCCTCGATGAAAGCGCGCACGACTGGGAGTTTGTGCGTCTCGGCCGTCGTCTCGGCTGGTCCGGCGTGGCCTTGAAGACCTGCAAGACGCAAACCGGTGCGCTACTGAGCCTCTGCTGGGCCAAGGCGCACGGCATGCCGCTCATGGTGCAGGATTTGACGAATCCGATGCTCGCCATGATCCCGCACGTTCGACTCGCCGCGCACGCGGGCACCATCCAGGGTGTGGAATGCAATGCGATGCAGTTTTATCCCGACGCGTCATTGCCCGAGCAGGAGATTCATCCCGGCCTCTTCCAGCGCCGCAATGGCATCATCGACCTCAGCACGCTCAAAGGTCCGGGCTTCGGCTATAGGGCGGATGAGGTGAAACGTGCGCTCAGCCCAGCTCCTCAATCGTGATCGTGAAGCGGTGGGGGCTGTCGGCGTTGCCGAGGGTGATGGTGTTTTCGCCGACCTTGAGCGGGCTTGAGATGAGCCCGCTGTCCACGGAAACCTGGACGCCGTTGACCCAGGAGCCGAGCTTGCTGCCACGGTCGCGCAGGATGAAGTGGCCGTGCTCGAAGTCGATCTCGCAGTGGTTGCGGGAGAGCTGGTAGGGATGGTGCTCCTCGATGGAGAGGTCGTTGCGGGCAAGCGCTGAGGTGGCGGTGTCGAAGTAGGCGCGGCCGATGCGGAAGGGTAGCTTGGTGATCGTTTTTTCCACCGGCTCGTGGTCGAGACCGGTCTGGTCGTAGTGCGAGCGCAGTTTCACGCGGAAGACGGCCTCCTTCGCGGGCTGGGGCTTCGGCCTCGGGTTCAGCGGCACGGTGGCGTTCGTGCTGGTGGTGAGCAGCAGGTCGGTCTTGCGAATGCGCTCGAAAAGGGTGGCGAGATAGACGTGGAGGCGGTCGGGGCGCTGGATGATCTGCTGCTCGAACTCGGTCTCGGCCACAGTCTCCACGGTTGTATTCTCGAGCGCCGTGGCGCTGGCGGAGCGAGGGCGGTCCATGATCATGCCCATCTCGCCGAAGATTTCGCCGGGGCCGATCTTGGCGAGCGATTGCACGCCATGGGAGGTGTTGATGGTGATCTCGACGAGCCCAGTGACGATGAAGTAAGCCTCCTGGGATTTGTCGCCCTCACGGAAAATGACCTGCCCGCGTGTGAAATGTTCGGTTGCCATGCGGGCGGAGAGTACCGGGTGCCTCTGTGAGGTCAAGCCTGAGGTCGAGGACTTGCTCACAGCCGGCGGACCACCACACCTCGGATGCGGGCCTGCGTGGCATAGGTGGTGAAGCCGAAGGGCGCGCATTTTTCGATCTCGCCGGGCCGCAGCCCGAGTTTATGGCCCTTGGTGCTCACATTGACGAAGAGCTTGTCATTGATCCACACGCGCAGGTCGTCGTCCCGCACCTCGACGCGGACGTGGTGCCACTCGTTGTTTTTGAAGAAGGCGTTGCCGGTGGTGGTGTTCTCGCTGGCATCCATGTCGTCGATGCTGGAGATGCCGACCAGCGTGCCGCCCCAGCCGCCAATGACGAGGGAGACATGCGTGTCGTTCACGGGAAAGGTCACGGTGCCGAAGAAGTCGTTCCCCTCGACGCGCATGGCTTCAAACTCGATGGCGTAGCGTGTGCGCGGCAGTTTCGCGGCCTCCCAGGCCTCAAATCGGGCGCCGGTCATCGGCCGGCCGACGTGCAGCGTGATTTCGCCCTTTTCGACGGTCACACCCCCTTCTTCGTCGATGCCGGCGGCTTTCCACGCGGGCGCAAACTCAGCCGTGAGCAGCTTCCACTCGCCACGCGGCGGCGGGCCGCATTGGGTGAGGACAAAAAAGAGGCAGAGCCCAGCGGCCCTGCCTCCGAAGCGTGTGATGACGCGGCGCATCAGCCCTTGATGTCGTAGCAGGAGATGCACTCCTGGTCGCGCAGGTAGAGCTTGCCGCCGGCGACGACGGGGTGGACCCAGATCTTGCCCTTGGGATTGCGCTGGGAGGACTGGGCTTCGAGTTTGAAGCTGCCCTTCTGCTCCCAGCCTTTGTCGGAGACCTTCACGAGCGCCACGGTGCCGGTGTCCTCGGAGAGGCAGATGAGATGGCCGTCTGCGGAGGTGACGGCGCCTTTGCCGATGCCGCGGTCCTGCCACACGACCTCGCCGGTCTTGAAGTCCTGGCAGGTCCAGCCGCCCTTGTCGGAGTGGCCGTAAAGCTTGCCGTCGATGAGAATGACGCCGCCGTGGTGATTGACCATGTTGGTGTTGGAATAGACCTCCTCAGCGCTGCTGGAGCCGATCTTGATCGACTTGCAGCCGACGCCGTAACCGGCGGCTACGTAAACCTGGCCGTCCTTGTAGACCGGCGTGGGAATGACGGCGGTCTTGCCGGGGAAGTCGGCCTTCCAGAGCACTTTGCCGTCGGTGGAGACGCCGAGGATGCTGCTCATGAGGAGCTGCACATACTGGCGTTTGCCGTCGTGGTTGATCGGGATGATGGAGGAGTACTGCGCGTTCTCGGTGACATCACTGGTCTGCCATTTCACTTTGCCGGTCTTCACATCGAGCGCGGCGATGGCACCCTGGTCGCCGCCGGGGGTGACGATGACGAGATCGCCATCGACGAGCGGGGATTCGGTGTAGCCCCAGCTCTGGAGCTTGCCGCCGAGATCTTTCGTGAGGCTGACGCTCCATTCCTTTTTGCCGGTGGCCGCGTCGGCGCAGAGAAGGTCGCCATTGCCGCCGATGGCGAAGACTTTTCCTCCTGCGACGGTGGGCGTGCTGCGCGGACCGTCACCCCAGCCGTTTTTGTAAATGGCGCCGACGGGGGCGTCCCAGAGCTTTTTGCCGCTGGCGGCGTCGAGGCAGATGAGCTTCTCCTCCGCGTCGTAGAGTCCCATGGTGTAAAGCTTGCCACCGACGACGGAGAAACCGGAGTAGCCGAGACCGCCGTCCTCGTTCACCCACACCCGCTTCGGGCCGTCGGAGGGCCACTCTTTTATGAGGCCGGTCTCGGGGGAGATGTCATCGCGGTTCGGGCCTCGCCACTGCGGCCAGTCGCCCGCTGCCGCGCCTCCACCGGAAGATGATCCGCCGCCGAGCAGCGCCTGGTCGGCCTTGCTCAGGCTGGCGACCGGCAGGGTGACGGTCGTGCCGTTCTCGCGTTTCAGAGTGACCTTGCCTCCCTGCACGCCGACGAGCTCGGCTTTGATTTCATGCGCTCCGGAGGCGTCCTTCCAGACGCGGAGTTCAGCCTGCGCGGCGATGGCGAGGCAGAGTGACAAAAATGCGGTGATGGTGTGTTTCATGGTCTGTGTGGGAGGAATGTGCGAACCGGATCAAAACGGAGCATACGCGGCTCCTTTTAGCGTGAACAGCTTTTTTAGCCGCCCATCTCCTTCAGCAGCGCCTCGATGGCGGGTAGTGACGGCTGGCTTTTGAAGACGTCATCCTCCCGCATCTGCCGCAGCAGCTTGCGTGCGGCATCGGCCTTGCCGTCACGGCGGAGGATCTCGGCACGGTACAAGCGCAGTCGCAGCAGGTCCGCCATCTCGCGGGTCATGGTCTCGGCGTGCTCGAGCAGGTCGAGCGCCTCGGGATGTTTTGACTGCAGCGCGGAAAGCAACGCGGTGAGCTCCAGCAGGCGGGGACTCTGGCGTTTCACTGCGAGCTCGGCGATGGCGTTCTTGATGCGCGCATCGGTGTCCGCCGCCATGCGCTGCAGCATGCCCTGATACAGCGTGTAGTCACGATCTGCTCCTTCGCCGAGCTTTGCGCCGATGCCTTTGGCAAAAGGACGGTACAAAGGATCGCCGAGCACGACGTTCATCCAGGAGAGCGCGGGCGTGGCGTTCCAGGCGGCCTCGCCGACGGTGAAGCCTTCGAGCAGGCGCTTGTTGAACACGTCGAAATGCAGCGTGAGCGACAGGAACGGCTCGAACACATTCCCAAACGTCACCGCCGCGCCTTTCGCCAGCAGCGGGCCAGCCCACGCCTTCTCATGCGAACGGATGATGCTGGCGCTGAAGGAATGCAGGTGGCAGGCGATGGCGCCGCGCTTGAAGCGGAACGCGGGCGATGCCAGCGCGCCGGTGATGTGGTCGGTGTACCATCCGAAATAGAGGATTGTTTCAGGCAGCGGCCAGGCATCAGGCAGCACGTTCGCGGAGCGGTCGATGTAAACGGGGATGCCAGCCTGTTTGAAGGTGTCCGAGCTGCGTTTCAGCCAGTCCTCGCCCTCCTGATACGCGCCGCTTTTTTGCGCCAGGTCGACCACCGCGCGGCCGAGCAGCCCGGATTGCTCCACGGCGACCGCGTCGTCGATCATTCGCCGCACCGTGGCATCGTCAGGACCGTCGAGCCTGCCGACCAGCAGTAGTCCGGTGACGCACTGCGCGTGCGGAAAACGGGCCTGCTGGTCGAAATACGGATTGCGCATGCCGCCTTTGACCGGTGGTGAGTTGAGTCCGAGCGTGGTGAGCTCTGAATCGACGCTGGCCTCGTCCTCCTCGCTCTGTTTCGGATTCTGTGCGTCGCGGCGGATTTGAAACGGCACGCCGCGCATCAACACGAGCACGCGCACTGTCGGCACGATGGCGGCGGGAGCGCGGATGCCGTCTCCGGTGAGTGTTTTGCCCGTTGCGGGCGGCTGCGTCATCCACCAGCCCTTGCTTTGAAAGGTTTGCAGCAGCGGCAGGCGCAACTGCTCCTCAAACTCCTTTCTCGACATCGAATCCTCCTGCGAACAGCGCAGGCCGAGGACGCGCTCCTTCGGAATGCGGCGCTTCTCGGCATAATGAGCCGCGAGTTCGGCCGAGCCGGGAAACGCAGGGTTGAAAACGACCGCGGTTTCCGCGGCGGCGTCCCAGTCGGCCACGAGCTGCGCGTGTGCCGGGTGGCTCAGGATGATGAGCGAAAAGATGGTGAAAAAATGACGAATGAGGAATGGCGAATAACGAACGAATGACGAAGCCGCAATGCCGAAACGTGGATGTCGAACATTCGCCAGGCTTTTGATCTCGGGTTTCGTCATTCGGAGTTCCTTCCTCATTCGTTATTGATTCGCTTCGCTCGGCTCTGGTTTCATCATTCTCCCGCCCATTCCAGTTTGAGCCCGTCGTACGCGATGTTCACGCCAGGCGGGAGCTTCGGATCTTCCACCGCATGCATGATCTCGCACTGGATGTGCGTGAACCACGTCTGGCGCGGGCGGATTTCACGCTGTACGGCCAGGGATTCCTCGAAACTCATGTGCGTGGGATGCGGCGTGTGGCGCAGCGCGTCGATGATGAGCGTGTCCACGCCGTGCAACGCTTCCATCGTCCGCGGCAGCAGCGTCTTGCAGTCCGGGATGTAGGCGCAGAGCTTTTTGCCGCCGCGTTCGAACAGGTAGCCGATGGTGTCCACCTTGCCATGCTGCACGGGCAGCGGAGTGACCTTCGTCTCGCCGAGATGAAACGGTCCGTGGATCGGCTTTGGAAACGGCTTCAGGTAGCCGCGGTAACGGTTCTCGCCGTTGAAGGCGTAGTTGAACATGCGCTCCAGCACCGCGAGGCACTCCGGCGTGCCGTAAACCGGCATGAAATGATCGATTTCAACCGTGAAACGTCGCAGCTCGTCGAAGCCGGTCAGATGATCCATGTGCGGGTGCGTGAAGATTGCCGAGTCGATCTTGCGGATGTTCTCGCGCAGGCACTGCGTGCGAAAATCCGGCCCCGTGTCCACCACCCACGCCATCTCCGGCGTGCGGATGTAAACCGAGCAGCGCAGCCGCTTGTCCTTCGGATCCGGGCTGCGGCACACCGCGCAATCACACCCGATCACCGGAATGCCGACCGATGTGCCGGTGCCGAGGAAGGTGAGCTGCATGGACATGTTGGGGTTCAAAGGCGTCCCCGCAGTGTTAGCGACGATTTGAAACTTGCACAGCAGGAGATGCCGCGAAATGAAGCTGCCGCATGCTTGCCCCGGCGAGCACGGCATTATCTGGACGTTCCCCCGCCGTTGTGGACAGGCCAAGTTTTCCCATGAGCGACTTCTTCAACCCCTATGCCCCGCCTGCGGCGGAGATCGTTGTCCAGCCTGGAGATCCGCTCCGAACCGGCGTCATCATGTCGCGAGCGTGGCGCATTTTCCACGAGCGGTTCATGCAGATCGCGGTCACGGTCATGCTCATCTGGGTTCCCTGCGAGCTGCTGAGCTGTTACATGGATGCCTTTGTCTTCGGCGAGGATGATCTCCGCAAGTCTTTCAAATTTGCCCAGCTCCTCGAAAACTTCTTCGGCATCATCGCCACCGCCGGGGTGATCCATGTGGCGCTGCATCACGGCTCGGGTACTCCGGTCAGCATCGGTCAGGCGTTCATTGCAGGTTTGAAGGCATGGCCCCGGATGTGGTGGACGCGCTTCCTCACCGGCCTGCTGCTCATCCTTTCCTTCCTCCTGCTGGTGGTGCCGTTTTTCTATCTTTATCCCAGGCTGGTGCTGGTGGACAGCGTGGTCATATGCGAGCGCCTGTCCGGCAACGCCGCCATGAGCCGCTGCCAACAGCTCACCCAGGGCCGCTACTGGCAGGTCGCGGGTCTTCTGCTCATACTGATGCTCATTGTCGGCGTTCCCATCGTCCTGCTCGCTGTTCTGTCAGTCCTCGAGATCATGCCAGATTTCTGGATCGTGGACGCCGCCTTTGGTGTCGTTATCGACATCACCGCTGCCTACGGAACCGTGTGCTTTTTCTGCATGTATGAGGCGCTCTCCAAAAAAGCATGAGCAGCCTGCAGGGAATGATGCGCGGAAGCTCGTCGGCGCGGGTTTGGGCGGCGAGCCGGCATCAGCTCCATAGCATCGCGCGCCGTCACTCCACTTCCTGCACCGGGCGATCCACCGAGCCCTTGTTCCATCTGCCTTCGAGCAGGAAGGACAAATGCGGAGTGTAGAGCTGCGGTTCGAGCAGGAAGGAGTCGTGGCCTTTGTCGGAGTGCACGGTGATGTGCATGTTCGAAACCTCGGCTTTTTCGAGATGGGAGACGAGCTCCGCCTGCTCCTCGGGGTAGAAGCAGAAGTCGCTGTCGATGCTGAAGACGAGGTAGTGCTGCCCGGCGGCGGCGCTGCGGGCGAAGAGCTGCTCGTAGGTCTTCACACCGGCGTCACGCAGTGGATCGTAGCGCAGCCACATGTCGGCGATGCGCAGGTAGGTGTTCGCGTCGAAGCGCTTCACGAATTTCTTCCCCTGATGCAGCATGTAGCTCTCCACATTGTGCTGCACGCGGTACCATGAGAGCGTGTCGCCGCCCTGCTTCAAATCCTGCCGGGCGCGGCGCTCGATGGCGTCGAGATGCACGAAGGTCTTGTGGCTGATCATGCGGGCGAGAGCGAGGCCGTATTCCGGTGCATCGCCGTCGTAGTAGTCGCCGCCTTTGAAATGCGGGTCGTTTTCGATGGCGAGCACCTGCTCGAACAATGTGAGCCGTGTCAAAACGGTGGTGCGGCAGCCGCTGGCGATGGGAACGACGAGTTTCACGCGCTCCGGATGCAACGTGGCCAGATTGATGGCCAGCAGGCCGCCGACGGACGCGCCGATCACGGCATGGAGCTTTTTAATGCCGAGGTGATCGAGCAATGCGAGCTGCGAGGCGACGACATCGCTGGTACGCACGGGCGGAAAGCTGCTGCCGTAGGGATTGCCCGTCTCCGGGTTGATCGAAGCCGGGCCGGTGGTGCCGTAGCAGCCGCCGAGGTAGTTCGCGCAGATGATGAAGTAGCGATTCGTATCCAACGCCTTGTCCGGGCCGATGAAAAGATCCCACCAGCCCTGATGGATGTCCTCCGTCCAGCGCTCGTCGGTGTGCGGCACCGCCGTGTTCAGGCCGGCGGCGTGCTGGCTGCCGGAAAGGGCGTGAAACAGAAGAATGGCGTTCGATTTGCTGGTGTTCAGCCTGCCGTAGGTCTCGTAGGCGACCGTGATGCCGGGCAGCTTGTCACCGGAGGCAAACACGAACGGCTTCTTCGCGCTGCCGGTCTGAAAAAATTGGGTTTCCTGTGTTTTGGCCGCTTTCGACATGAGGCGCGGAAGAAACAGGGTTTTGCAGATGCGGCAAGCTGGAACACCATGACGACCGTGGCAGGAGAAGCGGGATGATGGAGTATTGGAGAAATGGAGTGTTGGGGACCGGCGCGAATGTGCTTTGGTACATTTGCCCATAACTCCACTGCTCCATCATTCCACTCTGCACGTCCGATGCTCGACCCGTTCGCCACCCTCGAAGAAGCCGGCTTCTCCCTCCGGCGCGGCGGTGGCGTGGACCGGCTGGCCGGATGGTCGCCTGAACTGATCGCCAGCCTCGACTGGGCGCGGCTCTCTGAGCTGGCGCGTGCCATCGCCGCCGCAGGCGGCTGCGAGCTGGCCGGTTCACGCGTGATGCCGGACGGTGCGGTGCATTTCGGCATGATCGAGCAGCCGAAGTCATCAAAACCTCGCCGTGCGATGGTGAAAATCGTGCCGTGGAACGAATGGGGTGCCACGCCGGAGACGGTGCGGCGTTTCGATCAGGAGGTGCGCACAGCGCGCGACACCCGGGGCATCCTGATCGCGCCCGCGGGTTTCAGTCCCGCCGCATTGCGCACGGCACAGGAGCTTCGCATCGAGGCGGTGGATGCGGCAGCGCTCGACGCCGCCGTGCGAGCGTTGCCGGGGGACAAGAGCGACTTTCTCTTCGTCGTGACGACGGCAGGAGACTTTTCCACGCCGAGCTGTCCCGTGTGCATGAAAAAACTCACCCGCGTGGAGCAGGAAACCCAAGCCTTGCTCTCGCGAACCATCGACACGGACGGACTCATCGCCGATGTGGTCGTGTGCGACCGGCTGGAGGTCGTCTCCGGCTGCGAGGTGACATTTCTCCACGAGGTGAAGGCGCGCGCCATCACCATCTACGGCCAGGCGACGGGAGATTTCGTCTGCGAGGGGCCGGTGACGCTCGAACCAGGCGGCACGCTATCCGGCACCGTCGCGGCCCGCTCTCTGGTCGTGCGCGATGGTGGCGAGCTGCTCGGCCAGTTCCGCATCCTGGAGGGTGAGCTGGGCTCCTTTGTGAAGCCGGCGGTGCGCTGGCAGTGGCGCTGCGCCAACACCAGCGGCCAACGGCTTTGCGCCTCGGTGAGCTTCGAGCCGCACGAGTGAGACGAGATCGTTCTTGGCACGCGCGGGCAGATTGTGGAATGTAACACGCATGTCTCCCAACTCCTCCGGCCCCGGCGCATTGCTACGACTGGTGTTTTACGCCGCCGCCCTCGTGATGGCCCTGCTGCATGTCTTTGTGACATTCCGCGGTCTGGGCAGCGCGGAGGGCATGGACCAGGCGCAGCTCGCCCGGCAGATCGCTCGCACGGGATCTTATCAAACACGTGCCATCCAGCCCTATGCGTGGAGCCAGGTCGAGGCCGCGAAAAAAAACGTCACTCCGCTCGCCATGCCGGAGACGGTGCAGCCGCCGCTGCAGCCGCTGCTATGGTCGCTCGCCTTTCGTTTCATGAAGCCATGGCAGGTCTATGATCCCGTGGAAGGCAGCGCGGTCTTCATGCTCGACCGCGTGATCGCCTGCTTCGGCGCCGCCTGGTATTTGCTGACGATTTTTTTCACACACGGGGCCGCCAGACGGCTGTTTGACGAGCAGGTCGCCGCCATCACCGCCATCGCGCTGCTTGTGTGCGAGCCTGCGTGGCAGATCATGGTCAGCGGCGCGCCTCGTGCGATGCTGCTGCCGCTCTTCGCGCTCGCATTCCGCCTGTATGCCTCGGCGGCGGGCCGTGCGGCGGACAATCGCGGCATTTTCGTGCCTCTCACACTGCTGGGGCTGGTCTGCATGCTCATGCTGCTCACGCATTGGATGGCGCTGTGGATCGTGCTGGGCATTCTCGTCGGCGTGGCGGCTTTTTTGCCGCGTGGAAAGGCGGGCGTGCTCGTCGTGGCGTTTTTTCCGGTGCTGGCTCTCGTTGCCTGGGGCTGGTGGAATGTGCAGCTTTGCGGAGATCCTCTTGGAGGCATCAAGGCGATATTCCAGGCCCAATCCTCCGCCGTCGCGCATGATTCGCTGCTGCGTGACTTCACACCCGCCGTGCCGCTGCTCCAGGTGGACGACCTGCTGCGTCGCATCGGTCTGGGCTGGCAGGAGCAGATCGGCGGCATCCACGCGCATCTCGGCCACGTCGTGCCGGCGCTTCTCTTTTTCATAGCGCTCATCCATCGTTTCCGGAAGGCGGACGCCGCGGCGGCGCGTTGGATGCTGGCGGCTGTTTTTGCATGCGTCGCGCTCGGCATGGGCCTGCTCGGCCTCGTGGACAAGGAAAACGACGACAACGCCCTCTACATCGTGCTCATGCCAGCGATGAGCGCCTTTGGATCGGCCATGCTCGTCATCCTCTGGTCGCGGTTTCAAACTGCCGACGCCTTCAATTTCATGTCGCGCTGGGGCGCGGCGCTGGCCGCTCTCATCATCACCGCGCTGCCGTTGGCGGTGAACCTGCCCGTGTTGATGAAGTTCGGCCTCACCATGGGCGGCAAGATCCCGCCACACTGGCCGCCCTTCCTGCCCGAGCGCGCCTTCCTACTGCGCCTGCTCGTGGAGCGCGATGAGTTCCTCATCTCAGACTCGCCCGCCTTCGTCGCGTGGTATGCCGACGTGCCCTGCGTGAATCTTTGCACCCAGCGCGCGGATTACGAGGTCATGAAAGCCAGGGCGGAGGAGCGTGGCGCGAAACTGGCCGGTTTCATCATGACGCCCGTCTCCGCGAAGGTGGAGCGCATCGCCGATGTTTACACCGGGCCCTACTCCGAATGGCGCGATCTCATCATTCGCGGCCCCATGCTTGCCTTCGACAAAGACTTCCTCCCTCATCCCGACTTCCCCTACAAGGTGCCCGTCCCGCTCGTCGGCCAACCCGTCGGCGACAAGGAAAACCTCAGCCTGCCGATGGTCTTCTACACCGACAAGGCACGCACGATCCGGAAGTAGCGAGAGGTTCCGACTCAGCCTTCATTTCTCAATCGGCTCGCTTTATTTCACGCCAGCACGTCTTTGATCACCTTCGCGCCCTCGACGCCGCTCAGGCGGGCATCGAGGCCTTGGAATTTGAAGCTGAAGGCGTTGTGGTCGATGCCGAGCTGATGGAGCATCGTGGCGTGCAAATCATGCACGGTGGTGATTTTTTCGATCGCCGCGTAGCCGAGGTCATCGGTCGAGCCATGCACGATGCCGCCCTGGATGCCCGCGCCGGCCATCCACACGCTCATGGCCTTGTTGTGGTGATCGCGACCGCTGCCGCCCTGCGACATCGGCGTGCGGCCAAACTCACCCGCCCACACGATGAGCGTGCTCTCCAGCATGCCGCGCTGTTTGAGATCGGTGATCAGCGCCATGCAGGCGCGGTCGATTTCCTCGGCCTTGAGCTTCACGCCGTCCTTCACGCCGCCGTGATGGTCCCAGTCCTTGTGATAGAGCTGGATAAAACGCGTGCCACGCTCCGCCAGACGACGCGCGAGGAGGCAGTTCGAAGCGAAAGAGCCATCGCCGGGCTGGCAGCCGTAGAGATCGAGGATTTTCTGGCCCTCGCCGCTCACGTCCATCAGGTCCGGCACGCTCGCCTGCATCTGGAAGGCCATTTCATACTGCGCGATGCGTGTGGCGATCTCAGGATCGTCCACCAGCGTATCGTGCGCCTTGTTCAGCGCATTGATCGCCGCCACATCGGCTCCCTGTCGCTCACGCGTGACGCCATTCGGGTTCGTCAGATACAAAACGGGATCGCCTTTGGCGCGAAGCTGCACGCCTTGATACTTCGAAGGCAAAAAGCCGCTGCTCCACTGCCGCGCCGCGATCGGCTGATTTTGCCCGCCACGGCCTAGCGAGGTCAAAACGACAAATCCCGGCAAATCGGACGCCTCCGTGCCGAGGCCATACGTCACCCACGCGCCCATGCTGGGCCGTCCGGCGATTTGCGAGCCGGTATTCATGAACATGTGCGCTGGATCATGATTGATCGCATCCGTGGTCATGCTGCGGATCAGGCAGATGTCGTCGATCACACTGCCGATCTGAGGAAACAGCTCACAAATCTCGATCTGGTTCTTCCCGAACTTCGCGAACTTGTGCTGCGGCCCGAAGCAGTTCAGCTTTTGCCCCTGTAGTTGAGCGAGCTGCTGCCCTTTCGTGAAGGACTCCGGCATCGGCTTCCCATCCATCTCCGCCAGCTTGGGCTTCGGATCAAACGTCTCCAAATGCGAAGGCCCGCCCGCCATCGTCAGCCAGATCACCCGCTTCGCCTTCTGCGGCAGCGGCAGCTTCGTCAAAACACCCGCCATCGGCGCGGCGGCAGCCGGTTTGAGCAACGAAGCCAGCGCAACGGCCCCGAGGCCTTGCGACGTTTTGCCGAGGAAAGCACGGCGATGAAGAGGGGAGATCATGTCCCAACAAAACGGGGCAAAGTATGAGTTTTTCTCGCGGAACTCACGGCATCCACCACTTCAAAGTCACATCTTTCAGACCTAAAGCGGAAACCTCCACACCTGCGGTGTCCATGCACCGGTCTGCCAGCCGTCCTTGGTGCCAAACTCGCGCACGCGCATCTCGTTCGCGGCGATCTCGACATGCAGGATGGCCTGCGCGGGCTTGTCGAAGTGCGCGGCGTTGTCGGTGTTCAGAAATGGGACGCCTTCGGTTACACGGTCGTCCTTGGTGCCATTCCAGCGGGCGATCTTCCGCGTGTGCGTGTGCCCGCACATCGTCGCGGCGATGCGATACGGCTTCAGCGCGGCGTGAAAGGCCTGCGCATCGCCGTAGTCCCACTCGTGGCTCTTCACTTTGTCATCAGCCACCGTCTCCGAGTAGCGATGCACATCCACATGATGCACCAGCACGACCGGGCGACCGCTTTTGCCGACCTGCGTCTCCAAATCCTGCCTCAAAAACGGCAGACTGCCCAGCGGTGCATAGCGTCGCGTGCGTGTGACCTCCGGCGCATCGCCCACGACGATGCCGAGCGCCACGAAATGCACGCCGCCCCAGTCCCACGAGTAGTGCAGGCCGTTCTCCGAGCGGTTCACGATGCCCGCACGCCGTTGATTGCGCTCCTTGATGCCCGTGATCACCGGACCATCGCCACGCGGGCTGTCGTGATTGCCATGCACCTCGCGCACCGGCCAGCGTAGCTTCCCATCGGCGCCATTCAGCCCCCAGTCCGCCGTGAAAGCCGCGAACTCCGTCTCCGCCATCGCATATTTGCCCGGCCCTTTGTCGCCATTGTCCACGATGTCGCCCGCATGGATGACACCGCCCGGCACCGGCACCACGCCACCACCGATCTCCGTCGGAAAAGCCGTCCCAGGCAGTTCATTGAGCTGCCGCACCAGCGCCGCGTTGTAGCTCGCGGAGACTTCATCCATGACTTTGATATTCTCCTTCTGAGCGCAGTAATGCGTGTCCCCGACCACAAAGAACGAAACCGCGTCGGCACGCTCCGCCGCTGACAGACTCGGCAAGGCCGAAGCGGCGCTGGCAAACGCAACGTCACGAAGAAACCGGCGGCGAGTGGTGGGAGTCATGGCTGCTCAAAAAACGCTGGGAAGCACTCATCCTGTCCTCACTCGATGAATAAAAACGCTTTCGTTAGTGTGGGAAGCAGGAGCGAATAATGAAGTGATGGTTTTATGATTCATTCAGGTGGGTTTGTCTGTATTCATCGCATTATGGCCGCATTCATCCAACGCATCGTTCTTGTCCTTGCCGTCCTCGTGTTGCCGCTTCGCGGGGCTGAAACCATCGTGGCGTATCGCAGCAGGGGTGAGATCATCATCAAGCTGGAGCGCTTTGATTTGCTGCGTGAGGCTCACCGCACGCTGAGTGCCGATGTGCGGCTGCGACTTGGCGACGCGAAGGAGAAGCAGCTCGACATCGACCTCGCTGATCCGGCGATCAAAGGCACGCTGGTCCTGGATGTGACGCAACTCGGCTCAGTGGCGGGCTTGAGCGTCGCTTTGCGCGGCGAAGGTGGGAAGTTGGTCGCGGACAAAATCTTCTCGCCGTTGCCGGAGGTCGATGTGCGCCCGCAGATCGCGCTGGGGGCGGCGTTTGCACACATTCAGCCGGGTTCGGCCATGGAGGCAGCGCCGAAGATCGCGCTGCCGGATGTCACGAAGCTGCGGGAGGTCCGCATCGCGCCCGCAGGGCGCACGGTGGCGAAACAAGACATCACTTACCCGGTGATCTCGCGTGGTGATATGCCGCTGCGTTGCGCCAGCATCCTGGTGAGCCGGCAAACGGCGGCACCGGATGATCCGCACCAGGCCAGCCTCTACGTCACCTACAAGAAGGCGATCTATGCGGGCGAAAAACTCGACCGCTGGATGAAATTCCTCGTTGAAGTGCCGATTCAAAAGGCCTGGGGTGAAGGTCGCGGGGATGAGACCGTGCAGCTCGGCAGCGAAGTGAAAGTGCATGTCACGAACCAAGTGAAGGAGAAGGACTGGAGCGGTCGCCAGCGGCACATACTCGGCGAAGGCGATGACGATCTCGGACAAACGCTGTCCGCCACCGATGACAAAGGGCGCATCTACTTTATCGCGGAATATCGCGTCGTGCGCTTTGATCCGCACACGAAGCGCTTCGAGTGCTCGCCTCCGCTGGGTTTGCAAAAAATCTGTCCTGGCGGCGATGTGATGAAGGGTTCGCCTGGATGGTTGAGCGGGAACTGGCTCATGGTCTGCACTCGCGGTCGGGTCTTTCTCATCGACATCCTCGACTACAAAACCGCGCCCAACCCGCCGGGCGTCGATGTGCCGCAGCGCCGCATCGGCGGTGTGTTTTCCATCCCGCAGGACTGGAGCGACGCGACCGCTTTCGCCGCCGACACGCGGTTGCATGTTGGCTCTTGGGAAAGCGCCACGCCCACGCTTTACAAGACGCCGCCCGTCATCGGTGCAGCGGCTGATGAGCGAAAGCTCAGCATGCCCGTCATCACCGAGGCCGGACTGCTCATCGTGCCCGCCGGGAAAAAATCTGCCGGTGGACCGTGGCGGCTGGACCTCGATGACCAAGGCAACACCACCGCCTTTGGCGAAGTCACCTCACTCACCGACACGGTGTCGAAGGATGGACTCACAAGATTTTCACCCACCCGCGAGGCCACGATCAGCGGTGTGAGCAAGACCATGGTGCATCTCGCGGGCAACATCTTCGGCAGGCATCTCGTCGGTCCGGCGGGACTCGATGGCTTCGAGATTCCACGCGCCTCCATCCGGCAGTTGCTCATGCTAGACGGTTGGGATGCCTCAAAGCTCCTGCCGCCTGCCTCACGCCACGCCTACCGCACCTACGCCGGCGCACCGGAGGGCATCGTCACTGTGAAGTATGATTTCCTCCAGCAGCTCAAAGCCGCTCCCGAGGCGCAGGGCGCACTCGCGGATTCCTTGAACGGCGGCCCCAGCCTCGGCCCGGTGTTTCTCGTCACACCCATCCCCGGCGAGCCGGACAAAACGGCCGCCGTATGCGACTACGCAGTGTATCCGCTTTGCACGCTCGATTTTTCCGGTCTCGCGGAGAAGCGCGCCGTTTTCAAAACACCGCAGCCTGCAAAGGCCGCGCTGGCCACCGGAGTCGGTGCTTATGACTCCGCCTGGGTTGCTCATGGCGACGAGCAATGGTTGCTCATCACAGGCTACACCGGCATGACTCGCATCCGCTATTCGAAGGCCGGCAAAGTCTTCGAAAACATGAGCGCCGACAGCTTTCACACCCGCATGGCCCCGCAAGCCGTGGACGGCCACTTGCGCGGCGGCTTGAAGCAATACGACCGCATTTTCCCCGTCTTTGGCGGTCGCATGCTCGACAGCGGCACCGGTCGTCCCGGTCGCGGCGGCACGCCCTACACCACCGGCATCGAGTTGTTCAACATCAACGACCTTGCCTCCGCCGCGTCCATTCCGAGTCAGACCGCCGCGAATCTGAGCCGTTGCTGCGGTGCGCTCGGCACTCTGCAAAGCCGCATCGTCTGGAGCGCCCACGATGGCCGCCGCCGACAGGAGATTTTCGGCAGCGGCAGGCCCAGCCAGGTGTTCGTCGATGAACTCGATGCGAAAGACAAAGCCCTCGTTCCCAGCAACCTCGACGAAAAAATCTTCCTCTACGACGTGTCCGAGCAGCATGGCCTGCGTGACCTGCTCGGCTTTGCCATGCCGCTCACTGCGCAGGGTGGCAGCGCCGATAGTCACCTCGCCATGTCGCCCTGCCACCGCTTCCTGCTCATCCTCACTGACGATGCCACGCTTTATACCTGGAGCATCGCGCAGCGCCAGTTCATCGACGGCATCAAGCTGCGCACCCATGCAGGCGAAGCTGTCACCACCCTGAGTTTCCGGCGTCCGGGCGAAAAGATCATCACCTCGCCCGATGGCCGTTTTTTCATTCTCTCCGCGCAAGGTGCGGCGGTGCAGTTTGATCGCATCGACCTCAGTCCCGGCGGACAAATCCGCATCGAGCCGCACCTGCGCATCGAAGGGCACAGCCCCGCTGATTGCGAAGACCTCGACAACTGCGTGCGCTGCTTCATGCCCGATCTCCGTCGCCGCGATGGCTCCATCGACCTGATCATCGGTTGGGATTCAAAAACACGCTCCCAGGCCCAGCCCTCCGTGCGAGTCATCACCGACTTCATTCCGCCTGAGGGCAAGTGAGAGTCGTTTCATCCAATCATCGCTGCACAAGTTAACATAACCGCCGATGAGATGATCAAGCGGATTTTTGGCGCTCCCTATTGATGATCGTTCTGTTTCCCGTTTCCGCCCAACCACTTCACTGCGTTGATGAGCAGCGTCTTGAAGGCGGGATTGCCGTGCGCGTCGGCGGCGTGGCCGAGGGTGATGCAGACGATGCGGGCCTTTTCGTCCGTCACAAGCCACACGCTCGGGTGCGCCTTGCCTTTGTCGGGGGCGTTTTAGGCGAGGAGTAACTTGGGCAAGCGAGCCAAATGGACAAAGCAGTGGGGGCTAAGGACTAGCCCCCTGTGTGGCTCGGTTCCTTTGTTCTATTCGCAAGTTAGTGAGGAGTTTGGTGAACTGAGCCAAACTACTCGATGAACAAAAACGCCTTCGTGTTCAGCAGCGCGTGCACCATGTCCTCCGCCCGCGTGAACTTGCGGGCGGCCCAGAGGGCTTCTTCCTCCGGCGATGGTTTTCGGCTCAAAAGGGCCAGATAGGCCGCTTCGAGTTGTTGATCGGTTGTCGTGGCTTGGGTCACGTTGAGCATCAGCGGCGACCACGGTGAAAGCAGGGCACTTTCGGTCATGATTTCGTTGTTCATGAGCATGAGGGCCTGCGGGATGGAGGCTTGCAGGTTGGCGTTTTCGACGAAGTCGCGGTCGCTTTGGCCAAGTGTGCGCAATGGATGGCCGCGAGGCGCGGGAGAGTCGAGTTCGGAGGCGCGATGCCATTCGGCGAGGATTTTCTTCGTGTGGGTGATGAAGTCGTTTTGACGCTCGGCGGGGATTTGGAGGCGTTTCGCGAGTTCGGCGAGTTGAGAGGCTTCTTTGGCCTCGTCGGCTTTCAAATCGGCCTCGGTGCGCGGTTTGGGGCCGTAGCCGGGCAGCCACATCTTCCGCCAGGTCTCGCTGACGAGCACGCCGGGGTTCGGATTCATTTTGTAGAGGCTGTCTTCAAAGACCTGGACGCCTTTTTGAGCAGCGAGGCCGTGCAGGACGGGCTTGATGAACTTCTCGACCATCTTCGTCGCACGCTCGCGGCGGATGTCCCCCTGCGCGCGACGTAGCGTGAGCACTTTGGCGTCGTCTTTGGCGCGATTCGCCTGCGTCATCTCCTCCATGACGGCGGCTTCTTTGGCTTGCAGTTCCATGTCGGGGCCTAGCGCCTCGTAGGCGATGTCGAGGAGCTTTTTGCCGTCGAAGGCCAGGTAGGCATCACAAACCATCTGCGAGATGCCGACTCGACGCGCATCGGTGAACTCGCGCTGCTCGTCACGCGCATCCGGTTCATGCGAGATGAGTGCCGCGAGTGAATCCCATGCCTGCTCCGCGCTCATGCGGCGCAGCAGCGGGCCGGGAAAATGATACGCAGAGCCAACGGTGTGCGCCTCCAGGCTCGCCTGCGCCTGATACAAACGCGTGCGGGCGATGGTGCCGAGAAAGGCCTTCATGTCGTAACGCAGCGTGATCATGAGCTGCACGAGATGGCCCTCCAGTTCGGGGATCATGGCCTTCGTGTCATCGCGCAGGTTGTCGAAGCGCTCCGTGATCGGCAGGCCGAGCATCTGACGCCACAAGCGGTTCACGATGACGCGTGTGAAGCGCGGATTCTTCGGCGAGGTGAGCCAGTTCGCGAACGCCTCCGCCGAATCCTGCCCCGTAGCGATGGGCGCCGCCTCTCCCATGAGCGAGGCGGGCGTCATCACGTCGAAAGGCTTGCCGTCGTCCTCTTTGAAATCGTGCGGCAGCTTCAAGACGCTGTCCGCTTTGCGATTCAGGCCGATGGGGCTCAAAAGTTGCCCCACGGGATTTTTGATGACGCCGACGACCGGCCGATAGTGCATCGCGTCGAGCCGCTGCTGCTTGCGAGCCTCCGCTGCCTTGCCTCCATCGGTCGCGGCCTTCTTCTCCGCTTTGAAATCGGCCTCGATGAGATCCTGCCGACGTTTGATTTCGAGGCGGGCACCTTCAAAGGCCTCATTCACCGACTTGTTGGCATGCGTGTAGGCGGCGAGATGGTAGAAATCGGTTTGCAGCCACTTGTCGAAGGGATCGTTGTGACACTGCGCACACTCGATGCGCGTGCCGAGAAAGATGCGCGCGGTGAGCGCCATGTTGTCGAGCGGCATGTCGGGATCGCGCTGGTAGTAGCCGATGGCCGGATTGTCCCAGGCATAGCCTTTCGCGGAGAGCATCTCGCGCACGAAGACATCGTAGGGCTTGTTGTCGCGCAGGCTCTCACGGATGTAACTGCGGTAGGCGGCCGGGATGACGTTCGATGTGTTGACGTAGTGCGTCTTGAAGCGCAGCACATCGGCCCACACATTGAAGAAATGCGAGGCGTAGCTTTCGCGAGCGAGCAGATCGTCGATCAAGGCAGCGCGTTTGCCGCTTTCGCCTGATTCGAGGAACTGGCGTGCCCCCTGCGTCGTCGGGATGCGGCCAGCGAGATCGAGATAGATGCGCCGCAGAAACGTCTCGTCACTCGCCGGTGGATTCGGCGTGACCTTGTTCGCCTGCCAATGCGCCTCCAGCACGCGATCAATGGCCGCGGCGTGCTGCTGGAGGTTGTTTTGGGCCAAGGCGGCGCTCGTCATGCAAACGAAGCCGAGCGAGAAAAGGAATCGTTTCATGCGAAGAGGCTCGTGGCGGGCTTTCCTTTGTTCGCGACGGTGAAGGGGCGCATCGTGGGCGAGTGCACGATCTGCTCCAGCGGCAGGCCGAGGGCGTAGGCGAGCGTGGCGTTGAAATCGGGCACACGGAGCGCATCGGACTCGATCTCAGCACCTGTTTTGTCGGTGGAGCCAAAGACCGTGCCACCCTTCACGCCGCCACCGAAGAGCGCGGAGGAAAAGGCCTTGGGATAGTGATCGCGGCCTTGGTTCACATTGATCTCCGGCGTGCGGCCGAACTCACTTGTGACCACCACGAGCGTGTCTTTGAGCATGCCGCGCTGATGCAGGTCCTCGATGAGCGTGGCGAGTCCGGCGTCGAGCTTTTCGCAGAGATCGGGCGTGCCGACGAAGTTGTTCGTGTGCGTGTCCCAGCCATGCAGGCTCACTTCGACGAAGCGGATGCCATGCTCGACCAGACGCCGCGCCAGCAGGCAGCCCTGGCCGAAGGGATCGCTGCCGTAGCGCTCGCGCAGTTCCTTTTTCTCCTGCGTGAGGTCAAACGCGGCGATGTCGGCGCTCTTCATCATCTTGAAGGCTCCGTCGTAGGCCTCGGCATAGGCTTTCACCTCGCGCTGCGGATACTTCTTCAAAAACAACGCGTCGAGATCGCCCGCGACGGCCATGCGTGCCTCGTGCGACTCACGGGCGAGGCTCTTCGGCAACTCGATGTCGCGCAGACCGGCCTCGGGATTGTTCACGAAGAGCGGCGTGTGCACCGGCGGAAAGAAACCCGCGCCTGGATGACGGCTCGCATTGCCGATGTAGGCGCTGGCGGGCAGCTCGGGATTGCCCGGACCTTGAAACAGGCTCAGCCACGCACCGAGGCTGGGATGCAAGATGGTGCCGCGCTCCTCATAGCTGGTGTGCATGAAGTAGTTCCCCGGCGCATGCGCCCCCTGCGTGGAGGTGATGCTGCGCACGACGCTGCCGTGATGCATCTGCTTCGCCGTGCGCGGCAGGTATTCGGCGAGTTGAATGCCATCCGCGCTCGTCTTGATTGCCTTCGTCGGTCCGGCCGCCGCGCCTTGCTTCGGGTCCCAGGTGTCGATGTGGCTCATGCCACCGTCCATGTAGAGGTAGATGACGTTCTTCGCCCTCGCGTTGCCCGCAGGCTTCGCATCGGTAGCAAACACACGCGGCAGATGCACGCCGAGCAGCGTGCTGGCCGCCCGGGCGATGAAGTTTCGACGATGGAGAGGATCAGTCATGGTCACGCAAATAACACGTCATCTAGGCGCGGACTTGCCGCGAGAAAATGCAATGGCTCAAAAAGACAGCTCTTTCGCCTCACGGCCCCACCCTCACGCCGGGTTTGGATTGGTGCCATTCATCCCGGGAATGGCGATGAGCACGGCGAGTCTTCGGCGTTCATCGGCACAGGGAACAGACGGCAGAAGATCAAGCGCTTGGGACGGATTGCGAGGCAGATGGCGATGAATGAGCGGCGGGATCGCGTAGCGAGACATTCGTCATGTTTCAGGCGATCAATTCCTTCACCACACCCGTGCTATCGCCATGTCGCTCGGCGCTCACGCCAATGCCATGCAGCATCGTGAGCCAGGCATTGCACAACGGCGTGTCTTTGGAGACGACGAGGTGTTGGCCGAGTTTGATGCCGGCACCGCGCCCGGTCAGGAGCGTGGGGCAGTTGTCGAGATTGTGGACGCTACGCAGGTTGCTGCCGTAGGCGAGGCTAGTGTGGTCGAAGAGGGTGGTGCCGTCGGGCTCCTGGGTGGCTTTCAGCTTGTCGATGAGATGGGCGAGGAGTTCGCTTTGGGTGACGTCGCGCTTTTGCGATGCCTCCATGCGTTCGCCGGGGCTGTAGTGGCTCATGTCGTGCGCGGCTACTTTGATGCCGAGGCTGGTGAGCAGGGTGCTGATGGGCTGGCGGTAGGTGATGACGCGGGTGCTATCGGTTTGGAGCGCGGCGACCATGAGATCATACATGAGTTTGACTTCCGCGACGCCCTGGAGTCCGGGTTTCGGCTCG